>Ga0256845_1003689_pt1 | contig 10236 bp, 6 predicted proteins | sample RiftiametaG_FD_189101 | JGI IMG/M metagenome (GOLD analysis project Ga0256845, IMG submission 189101) | Tube worm associated microbial communities from hydrothermal vent at the East Pacific Rise, Pacific Ocean - Riftia | ecosystem: Host-associated > Annelida > Integument > Unclassified ... | reverse complement strand
TTAGGTCATGAAAGAATAAAAAGAGCTTATGCCTATAAAGATTTATTAAAACAAAATGGAATTGTTGCTTTAGGGACTGATTTTCCTGTAGAAGACATTAGTCCTATAAAAACATTTTATGCTGCTGTTGTGAGAAAAGACAATAAAGGATTTCCAGAAGATGGTTACCAAATGAAAAATGCATTAAGTAGAAAAGAAGCATTAAAAGGGATGACCATTTGGGCTGCTCTTGCTAATTTTGAGGAAAATGAAAAAGGAAGTTTAGAAGTTGGGAAAGCTGCTGATTTTGTAATATTGAACACTGATTTAATGACAACAAACGAAGAAAATATTCTTAATGTAAAAGTAATTCAAACTTTTATTAATGGAGAAAATGTATTTACAATTAAAAAATAAACTATGCCAGCAACAGATAATTTAACCGAAATTCTAAACAAACCTTTTATTACTGATGATGCAGTAGTCTTTGGATTATTAATGTGTTGTTTAGGAATTGTTTTTTACACCTCACAACTTAAAAAGTTAAGCTGGTTTTATAAAATAATTCCTGCGCTATTAATTTGCTATTTACTTCCAGCACTACTAAGTACCTTTAATATTATTTCTCCTAAATTTTCAGGGTTGTGGCCAATTGCCAAAAACTATTTTTTACCTGCATCTTTAATTTTAATGACCTTAAGCACCGATTTAAAAGGAATAATCCGATTAGGACCTAAAGCTCTAATAATGTTTGGTACTGCTACTGTTGGTATTATTTTAGGAGGTCCAATTGCTATACTAATTACTTCAGTAATTTCTCCTGACACATTAAACGGTGCTGGTCCGGATGCTGTTTGGAGAGGATTAGCAACCTTGGCAGGAAGCTGGATTGGTGGCGGAGCCAACCAAACCGCTATGTTAGAACTTTATAAGTTTAATGTAGATAAATACGGAGCTATGTTAGCTGTAGATGTTGTAGTGGCTAATATTTGGATGGCCTTCATCTTATTTGGAGCAGGTAAATCTGATAAGATTGATAAATGGTTAAAAGCAGACTCTTCTTCTATTGAAAAGCTAAAAAACAATATGGAAAAATATACGAATAGTGTTAAACGAGAAGCAACGCTTACAGACTTAATTAAAATCTTTGCCACTGCTTTTGGAGGAGTTGGATTATCGCACCTGTTAGCAACTACTTTTGGTGCTTGGGCAAAAGATTCTTCTTTAGCTGACACCGTATTATCCAGTCATTTTTTCTGGGTAGTAGTTATCTCTACAACCTTTGGTTTAATACTATCTTTTACCAAAATGAGAAAATTAGAAGGAGCTGGTGCATCTAAAATGGGTAGTGTTTTTATATACATATTAGTAGCTATAATAGGAATGAAAATAGATTTATCACAACTTATTCAATATTGGGATTTCATTATTATTGGATTAATTTGGATGGCTTTTCATGTCGGATTACTCGTTATTGTTGCTAAAATTATAAAAGCACCTTTCTTTTTTCTAGCAGTTGGTAGTAAAGCGAATGTTGGTGGTGCAGCATCTGCTCCAGTTGTTGCTTCTGCTTTTCATCCTAGCCTTGCTCCTGTTGGAGTTTTATTAGCTGTTTTAGGTTATGCATTAGGAACTTATGGGGCTATACTTTGCGCTACTTTAATGGAAATTGTTTCACCATAATTTCATTACTTTTGAGTAATTATTTATCACTAACAAACTATGACATTTACAGAGTTTATAGACTATAATTTAATTGAAATTGGTGACTACACACTTTCAGCCTACTCAATAGTTGCAGTAGCAGTTATTATTATTGTTACCATTCTAATTTCTAAAGGAATTAAAAAGCTATTATTTAGTAGCCACAAACTCAATACGATTGATAAAGGCAGTGCTTTTGCCTTGTATAAATTAGCAAAATATGTTCTTTGGATTATAGCTATAGCTATAATTTTAGATGTAATTGGAATTAATTTAACAGGTTTGGTTGTTGGTTCTGCGGCTTTAGTAGTTGCTATTGGATTAGGTTTACAACAAACATTTAATGATTTTATTTCTGGTATTATCCTATTGGTAGAAAATACTACTTCTGTTGGAGATGTGTTAGAAGTTGAGGGTGATGTGGTCTTAATTCAGAATATTGGACTAAGAACATCTCGAGTAATTAATAGAGATGATATTATTGTTATTATTCCTAACTCTTTAATTACAACAAACAAAGTTATTAACTGGAGCCATCAATCTAAAAAAACACGTTTTAGAATTAACATTGGCGTTGCTTATGGTACTGATGTAGATTTAGTTATAAAAGTTTTAACCGAAGCTGCATTCGAACATCCAGAAATTAAAGACCCTAAAACAATAAAAGCACGTTTCTTAGATTTTGGAAATTCTTCTTTAGATTTTGAATTGTTATTTTTTAGTAAAAATGTTTTCAGAATAGAAAATGTAAAAAGTGATATTAGAAGAATAATTAATCAAAAATTTATTGAAAATAAGATTACCATTCCTTTCCCGCAAATGGATGTTTATTTGAAAAAATAAACATCCTTGCAGTAATTACAACCTGAGGTTTGACTCTCATTAATAAATTGTACTTTCGTTATTGCCTGATAGATGAATTTATCCTGAGCTAGTTTATGCTGAGCCTATCCGAAGTAAAGAATTAAAACGTTTCCAACAAAGATGTTAGCCAAATTCGGGCGCAACCTTGGAACAAATTTGAACGTCTAATTTAAAAAATAGAATTATGAACAAACATTACATCTTAATTTTGATAATTGCATCTTTAATATTTGAAAGTTGCAAGAAAGACACAATCATTACTGACGATAAGTATACTGCAATTATAAATGGCTGGGAAATTACTAAGATAACCAATGATTTTAATATAAATGCTCGTGATTTGTTTTTTATAAATTCCGAGATTGGATTTGTTGTCGGATACAATGGAGATATTTATAAAACCATTAATTCTGGAGTAGCATGGCAAAAGCAAAATTCAGGAACAAGTTTGCATTTGTATTCAGCATATTTTGTAAATCAAAACATAGGATTTGTTTCTGGAGAAGCAATGAATGGTTGTCTTAACGATGATTGCGATAAAGGTGGAGTATTCTTAAAAACTACTGATGGAGGTAATACTTGGACAAAAAAACTATTTAAAGAGTTTATTAGTATAAAGTCATTACATTTTTTTAATGAAAAAAAAGGATTAGCAATAATATATACTCCTGACATTCCAAATTCAAGAGATTATTCTATCGCTAAAACCGATAATGGTGGCGACAGTTGGGATCTAATTGATTTAGCGATTATGCCAACTTATGATAAATTTTACTCTGTTGAAAATACAATTTATATAGCGGGTGAAAATCAGAAGATTTATAAAAGCTCAGATTATGGAGAAAATTGGGAAACAATTACTACACCTATTTCAGCAGGTTCTGATGTGAGAAATTTATATTTCTATAATGAAACGATTGGATTTATTGACGGTGTATCAGATATTTATAAAACAACTGATGGTGGATTAAATTGGGAAACAACTAATTTCCCTTTTTCATCGTTTGGCGTTTTACATTTCAATAGTGAGACAGAGGGTTTTAATATAGAAACTGTTTCAGCATATGAGGGTGGAGATTTTCCAACTTTTAAAGGAAGTCAAAGCTATCAAACTTCAAATGGCGGAGATTCTTGGACTAAATCTGATTTAGATAAAAATATTCAGCTTGGATTAACTTTTTTCCCAGAAAAAGATTTAGGATATGGGATAAATTCCTCGAATTTTTATTCGATAAAAAAGCAATGATAATTAAGAACTGAGAAAAACAACACATTAAAAATAATTGCCACACACCAATAAAATAAAAAGTTTTAGCCCGAGTGAGCATTAGTGATTTTTTCGAGTTTTGAAGCTCGTACTTTCCAACAATTCTTATGCAAACGTATAAACGAACTACCTCAGAATGTAAATTATCTTCGCTGAAAAAGTGAATTTAGATTGCGTACCTTTTTAAAACACATTATTTTCATTCCTCAAAACATGCTTTTCAAGACTTGATGTAGTTATTCCTTTTAGAATTATTATCTTTAACTCTTGCTCTAGTCATAAAAGAGCCCTTTTTATTAAATAAAATCAATGGCAGGAAAAAAGAAATTTGGATTTTTTGCTGGAGTTTTCACTCCATCCATCCTTACAATTTTAGGAGTAATAATGTACATGCGTTTGGGCTGGGTTGTTGGTAACGCAGGGTTAATCGGTACTATTGTTATTATCTTAATTGCTCACGTAATTGCTGTAACAACAGGGTTAAGTGTCTCGTCAGTTGCAACTGATAAAAAAATTGGTGCAGGTGGTATTTACTATGTTTTATCTAGAAGTATGGGCGTTCCGATTGGGGGCTCTATTGGTATTGCATTGTATATAGGAACTGCATTTTCTATTGCCTTATATTTAATTGGTTTTGCTGAGAGTTTTAATGGTTATTTCGATTTAGGAATGACGATTAATGACTTTAGAATTACTGGAACAATGGCTTTAATTGCTATAACTGCTCTCGCTCTTATTAGTACTTCAGTAGCTTTAAAAGCACAATTTTTCATTTTAGCAGCAATCGTCATTTCCTTAATTTCTATCTTTTTGGGAACATCAGATTTTGTTCCTCAAACAGTAAGTATGTTCTCTGCCAAAGATTCTATGCCATTAGAAACAGTGTTTGCCATCTTTTTCCCTGCTGTAACAGGTTTTACTGCGGGTATTGCCATGAGTGGTGATTTAAAAGACCCTAAAAAATCTATTCCTGTTGGAACATTATTAGCGATTGGAACCGGATTAATCGTTTATATAGGTTTAGCCGTTTTTATGGCTTACACCATAGATTCTGAAACGTTAAAGAATGATTACAACATCTTAATGAAAATAGCCTTATTTGCTCCTGCTGTAGTCGCAGGTATCTGGGGCGCTACACTATCTTCAGCTTTAGGTGGTATTTTAGGAGGACCGAGAATATTACAAGCAATGTCTTTAGATAAAGTAACACCTAAGATTTTTGGAAAAGGAAAGGGGAAAGATAATGAACCTGTAAATGCTTTAATCTTAGTTTTTATTATTGCTGAAGCAGGGATTTTAATTGGAGAATTAGATGTAATTGCCCGTGTAGTTTCTATGTTTTACTTAGCGGCTTATGGCTTTATTAATATTTCATATTATTTAGAAAGCTGGGCAAATCCTGATTTTCAACCGACTTTTAAAATTAAGCGTTGGATAGGATTAATTGGAGCTATTGCCTGTTTTGGTGTAATGTTTAAATTAGACATGATTGCAATGTTTGGCGCTTTTGCAGTTATTGGGCTACTCTATTTTTGGTTACAGCGTAAACAAATCCAATTACAATCTAACGATGTATGGCAAAGTGTATGGAGTAATGTGGTGAACAAAGGATTAAAAAAATTAGAAGCTAAAGAAGTTGCCAATGAAAATTGGAACCCTAATATTTTATTATTTAGTGGAGATTCTTCTCACCGACCTAAATTGTTAGAATTTAGTAAAATACTTTCTGGTAGAACTGGTATTGTGACTGATTTCAAACTAGTTACAAATGGTATATCCTCTTTATCAAAAAATGAACAATCGGTAAAAGATGAAGCCTTAGAAAAACTAGGAATTTACGGTCGTAAAATTGAGGTTAATGATCTATATTCTGGAATTGAAAACATTGCCTCTACGTATGGATTTACAGGTGTTGAGCCTAACACTGTAATGATGAACTGGAGCAGAACTACTGAATCTCCAGAAAAATATGTTAAAATGACTCAAAAACTGATTCATTTAGATTACAACCTACTCTATTTAGATTATGATGAGAGAACACATTTTGGCAATTACCAAACCATAGATTTATGGTGGAGAGAAACGGATAGCAATAATGCTGAAATGATGTTAAACATTTCTAGGTACATTGCTCAATCATCAGGTTGGTCTAAAGCTAAGATTAGAATTTTATTTGTTAACCATAACAATGCTGACAATACCTTAATCAGAACAAAAATTCTTAACCTGATTAATAAATTAAGAATTGATGCTGAAATAAAGATTATTAATAATGGTGTTGAGCAAAAATCTTTCTACAAGATAATTGAATTACAATCTGCTAAAACAGATTTAATTGTTTTAGGAATTCCTAATATTAAACCTGAAAAACAAGCTGAGTATATTTTAAATACCGATAATTTATTTGAAACTGTTGGAACTACGTTGCTTGTTAAAGCTTCTGATAATTTTAATGCACTCGATTTAGTTTTTGCAAAAGAAGAAGCACTTATAGCTAAAGACGAAGTACAACTTACTCCTTTAGTTAAAACGGACTATCTTGAAATAAATGAGGCTATTTTTGAATTGGATAGTCATCTTTCTCGAACAGGACAGCTGTTATCAGAACCTGCTTTAACCACAATATCAGCTAGTTATTCTAACTTTATTAATAATGCTAAAGAACAATTTGAGCAAACAACAAATACACTAAATAAAAACCATTCTGTAACTAAAATTGCACGAGAAATACAAGTTTTCATTAACCATTTAATTACATCTTCTGATGATTTTAAAACCAATAAACTACCAGAAATAGAAGAACTATTTAACTTAGGTATTTCCTCTTTAACTCAAGAGCGTAAAACATTCTTACAGAACACTCCTAAAACTATAAAGTATAAACCATCAGATAAAAACCAAACAGATTTTTTAAGTAGTCAACGAAAAATTTATTGGCAAAATATTGTTGATTATTATTTTAAATCGTCCATCCTTAAAAATACCGAAAACACCTTTTTAGATTTTGGTGTTCAGAACTATGTAGTGTTAAATAAATTAACGGAAGGAATTAAAGAACAGACGCATTTATTTATAGAAAAAATGAGTGTTGATAAAGATGCAAAAGATGTTGCATTAAAAGATCTTATAACAAATACTAATCTTCTTTTTGATGATTTACTAAACGATTGCTCTCGTTTAAAAACACAAACGATTAATCTTTTAAATAATTCGGAAAGAAACAATTGTATTGAGATAATTGAGAATATTGAAGACAAATCTTTTTACAAAAAAATTAAAAAAGAAACAGAGAAGCTTAAGAAAAAAGAGATAGAACAATCAGCGGCTAATATTGCTTCATATAGTTCTGATTGGTTGAGAAATCAAACTCTTGCACATCAACAAATTGAGGCCGATTTTAATTTAACCAATGCTGGCCTTGCGGTATTTGTAGCTAATGAGATGATTCGTTCACGTTCTCACAGAATGACCGTAAATATGCAATTGAATGATATCAAATTATTTGCAAAAGCTGTTGATTTTATTAGTGATAACTTAGAATCTGGAAAACTGGAAAACTATAGTGACAAAATAATTGACAAGTTAATTGAAGGTATACCTCATATTAATTTGAGCAACGCCTTAAAATATGAAGAAGATAAAGTTTTAGCCATTTCTGCCAACACCCCTAAATTGGTAAAATTAATGAGTGCCGACTCGCTAAGTAATTTCCAAAATTGCCAAAATGATGCTATTGAGGATGTTGAAGTGAGTTTAGCCAATATTCAAAACCATATTATACAATCGGCCTACTTATCACCTCTACAAGATTCTTTAAATGATTTAGAAGAAGTGTATAAGAGTAATGCAGAGGAGCTTTACAACTCATCTAACCTAATTAATTACATCTTAACCGAGCCACTTACCGAAGAGAATCTGAATGATTATAAAAACAACATTGCTAAAGTGCAAACTAGCACCAAAATTTGTTTGGATAAATTAATCAAAATTGAGGTTTCCTTTACTTACAACTTAGGCGTTCACATTCATAATACCCTATCCAACCTTAATATTGTTGGAATTTTAGAGTCTTTAGAGTCTTATGATAAGATTTCTGCTAAATCAATTACAAAATCTAAATACCAAAAATGGTATGACAAACAAAAAGGTCAAATAACTAAAAAGTATACCATCCTTTCTGATTTTGTTATTCAACGGAAAAGAGATGTAGACAGTATTAAGTTTATTGAGAAACACAATCAGCATCTTAATAATATAGAACAAGCTTATCGCTTTACGAATCTATTATCTTACCGTAAAGAATTAGAAAACGATCTCTCTTTTTACTACAAGAAACTCTTTACAGGAAGTCACTTAGGAACGATAAATCCTGTTTACAGAGAGAAAGAGTTAAATGCTATTAAAAAAGCTGTTACACGTATTGATTCGGGCGTTAACGGTGGAATCATTGTGTTAGCTGAAGCCGCTGCAGGTAAAACTTATTTTATTGAAAGCATTGCTAACTCATTAGGCAACAGCGAGAAGTTTAACATAAAGCCACCAGCCAAACAGAATTTTGATGTAAATGATGTTCATTTGGCATTTCAAAATACATTTGGTAAAAGCGGAACTGCAGAGGCTATCATCAATCAAATAAACAGTAAATCGATATTAATTTTTGATGATTTAGAGAATTGGTGGGTAAAAGCGCCTAATGGAAGTGCTGCTATCAACTATCTGTCAAAACTGATTAAAAAGTTCGGAAGCAAACATTATTTTGTCTTATCAGCTAATCTTTTTAGTTACGATATTATTAGAAAATCGGCTGACATAGAAAAACAGATATTAGCCAACATCATTGTTCCACCCATGAACAGAAAGGAAATGAAAGAGGTACTTATGAACAGACACAGAACAGGAGGAGCTACCGTTTGGTATAACAACCAACCGTTAAATGAGTCTAAAAAATTAGACCCACTGTTTAATGACATCTACAACAAATCTAAAGGAAATATTGGCGTGGCATTAACCATATGGATCGCTAGTTTAAAAAAGGATGAAGATGGTAGTTTGTTCGTCCAAAAATCAAACCCTATCCAATTTCCTAAAATTAGTAACCCAAGTTGGAAAGCCCTGCTATATCAATTTGTAATTCACAAAAGCTTAACCGATGAGCAAATCCGAAAAATATACGGAGACACGCAATGGGTTTATGCTACTTTAAACGAATTAGAAAAAGCAGCATTGATTTATAAAAAATCGAATACCGTTTACGCCATTAATAATACTGCCAGGCACTTTATTGAAGCATGGCTAAAGGATTTAAAAATTTTAAACGATTAGAATTATGAACTTTAACGTTAGCGAAATACAGATCTACAAGCTCCTATTCTACGTGTTGTTTGGAGCCGTATTGTTTGTTGTATTATACATCATCAACAATTATGTTATTCCTTTAATTAAAAGGAAGCAGCACCAAATAAATAAGTATTGGCAAAAGTTTCAAATAATAGCATGGTTGCTGTTTATTGGGCTATTCTTTATTGCCTTAATACGTGCTAACATCTTTATTACCTTAACTTTTATGGTAATAGTATTAGGGTTAGGTTGGAATTTTTGGAGTAATATTTTTTCAGGTGTCATCATCCGATTTAACAACCAGTTTGAACCTGGTGAAGTTATTTCTACCGATTTTGCCAAAGGAGAATTAAAAGCGATCAACTTATCGCAATCTGAATTAATTAACGACAAAGGCGAAACCATAGTGGTACCTAATAAAAAATTACGGAATGCAGTACTCACCCACTACCACAAAAAGAGCAATGTGCAAATGCACTCCTTTACAGTTGAATTTACCGACAAAACAATTGAAGCAGTTTACCAATTGGCCTTAAATTGTCCATTTATTTCTGCCAACCAAAAAATTGAAGTAGAAAGAATACAAGGAAATGAATTTACCATTAACGCTGCTATTATAGATAGCTCTTTTGTGGATAAGGTGAATACGTATTTTTTGAAACAAGACTAAATGATTGAAATATACAAAAAGGAAAAAGACTCAACTTTAATAAGAAAGCCTTAAAATTTGGCTGCTTACCAATTGGACTAATTCTTTTTTTATTAATGATGACAGGAATTTTTGTAGATAAAAAATCACCTGAAAGAATCAATAATTCAACCGAAAAGAAGATTCAAAACGATAATATTCCATCCGATGTGATTTACAAAATAATTAAGGTTGAAGCGGACGAAACGATAAGTAAGCGTGAAGTTATAGTAGAACTTAATAAAAGAGTTGATATAGGTGTGCTAGAGCAAATTGCATATAAAGTCAAAGGAGGAGATGGGTGGAGTTACTAACTTAGCTGGGACATAAAAACTAAGACTGTTTTAATAAAAAACAATACTTTAGAATTATGGGAAAAGCAAAAAGAGTTTACAGT
>Ga0256845_1003688_pt1 | contig 10243 bp, 9 predicted proteins | sample RiftiametaG_FD_189101 | JGI IMG/M metagenome (GOLD analysis project Ga0256845, IMG submission 189101) | Tube worm associated microbial communities from hydrothermal vent at the East Pacific Rise, Pacific Ocean - Riftia | ecosystem: Host-associated > Annelida > Integument > Unclassified ... | reverse complement strand
CTATTTAACCGATAAGATCACGCTATTATTAACTCACTTTGGGTAAAAATAACGGATATAAAAAGAGAGAATTGACTACAAGGGTTTTGCAACGGTCTTGATTTGGGGGGTGATAATGCCAATTCGGGGTATATTACGGTGGTGAAGTAAAGAAAATGGTTTGCTTCTGAAGTACTCGGTAAAATTGAATTTTTATTAATTTTTAGATAAAACGAATAAAATTTTAGAAATTATTGTTTATAAAAAAAGCACTTAAATTCGTTTTTTCAAACTTATTAAGTGCCTTTAATGTACTGTTTTAGTACTTTGTGATTCGGCTGGGATTCGAACCCAGGACCCATACATTAAAAGTGTATTGCTCTACCAGCTGAGCTACCGAATCGACCTGTACAAATTGCGAAAAGACTAGCTTTTTGCGATATTGTGACACAAAAGTAAAGGTTATTTTTTTAATTCCAAACGCTTTAGAAAAAAATGTTTGTATTTATTTTTTATAAAATTAAAAAGCCGTGTCAGCATGCAGGTAGAAACCACCAATATTATTTTTACCCCAAGAGTATTCAACTCTCAATACAGCATCATAAAAAGCTATAATATCTAAACCAATTCCATAGCCTAGCAATACCTGTCCTGATAGGGCAGATGCGAACCTATTATTGTTCTGAACATAAGCAATGTCTATATGAGGATGCAAGAATATGGACAATGGACTGCTGCTAAACTGCTTGACGGGAAAAAAAGTTTTGACCTTATCTCGGTGTAATAACTTGAACTTAATACTTTCTTTAGCAAGGATGTAATGATTGCCATCAACAACCGATAACTCGTAGCCACGCACTAGGTTCTCTCCGTACCCCAAACCTTCATGATTGTAATAAGGTATATTGTGTGGGCTAGTAAGCTGAGCTTTTAAGATGTTTTCCCAAATCACTTTATGCTTATGATTGCGGTAATAAGCAGCAGCAAAATGAAGTCTAGTAAAATCTAAATCATTAAAAATGCCTAGACCTTTTTTAGAAATAGTGAGCTCTACTATATGTCCGTGATAAGGATAGTATTGAATATCTCGTTTGTCTTGCTTGGCTCTTAGTGTGATTTCTAAATACTTTTGTCTTTTTTTGTTAAAAGAAAAAAAATGAGGGTTAAGACTCGTAATTGTGTCATGTACTTGATTATAGTTAAAATACACATCTCCACCATATTGAATATAGTATTTAGGTCTTTTGGTAAAAGATAAACCTGTGTAGAACCGTTTGCGAGTAATGAAATCTACTTGGCTAAAATCGAGTTTGCTACTAATAGGGTTAGTCCTGTAAGCAATATTACGATTGGTAGAGTAAGAGAGTGAAAACTTTAATCCGTTAGACAAAAAAGAATTTAGGTAAGGTACTGTGTAAAAAATTTCATATTTATGGGTGAATCCGTGTTGTAGCTTGATGTGTAGGTTTTCTCTTCTACCTCTAAAATTACGGTATTCAAAGTCAATGCCATAATTAACCCGATTAAAGTCATGTCCCCTGTCGTTCCACCATTCATTAAAGCTCCTGTCGGATAATTCAAAAATAGGAATCGGCCATATATACCATCGTTCCTCTACGCTTATAAGCACAACATTATCGTAATATGTTAAAGAAATAAAATTGAATAAACCGGTATTGAATATTTTATTTTGATTCCGTTTAAAGATTAAGGCTGTATCACAAATACATATTTTACTAGGACTTTTAAGGTCTAGTTCTCTTATTATGATATGTTCTTTTGTCTTGTTATTACCAATAATAATGATTTGTTCTATAAAAACAGAATCAGTTTTGGGAGTAATAGAATTGTCTTGGGCACTTCCAAGAGATACTAAAAGATAAAAAATACTTAATAAGATATTTTTTTTATAATCCAAAATTTGAATTTTAGTATTGTAAATGTTAAGTTGAGAAGCGAAATTAAGAAAAAATAATATAAAAATAGCTTTTTAGTAATATGTCAAGACGAATAAGAACATTTGAGCAATATGCCCAAGAGTACAGAAAAAGTGTAGCAAACCCAGAATTGTTTTGGGAAGAACAAGCAAAAAACTTTCACTGGAGAAAAAAATGGGACAAAGTACTGGATTGGAACTTTGAAGAACCAAAAGCAGAATGGTTCATAGGAGGGAAATTAAACATTACTGAAAACTGTCTTGATAGGCATTTGTTTGAAAGAGGAGACCAAGCAGCAATTATTTGGGAGCCAAATGAACCGACTGAAAAAGAAAGAGTAATTACTTACCGTGAGTTACACGAAGAAGTATGTAAATTCGCTAATGTACTAAAAGCGCAAGGTGTAAAAAAAGGTGATAGAGTAGCCTTGTATATGCCAATGGTGCCAGAGTTAGCAATTGCTTGTTTAGCTTGTGCTAGGCTTGGTGCTATTCATTCTGTTGTTTTTGCAGGCTTCTCTGCATCGGCATTGGCAGATAGAGTAAATGATGCTCAGGCTAAAGTAATCTTAACTTCTGATGGTAATTACCGAGGAAAGAAAAATATCCCAGTAAAATCTATTGTAGATACTGCTTGTGATAATGCTTCTTGTGTAGAAACAGTAATTGTTGTCAAAAGAACTAGTGCAGAAGTAACAATGAAATCTGGTCGTGACCTTTGGTGGCACGAAGAAGTAGCTAAGGCATCATCTGAAAATGTCGCAACAGAAGTTGATTCTGAAGACCCATTATTTATATTATATACATCAGGTTCTACGGGACAGCCAAAAGGAGTTGTACATACTACAGGAGGTTATATGGTTTATACTGACTATACTTTCCGTAATGCATTTCAATACGAAAAAGGAGAAGTATATTGGTGTACAGCAGACATTGGCTGGATTACAGGGCACTCATATATCATATACGGGCCATTATTGGCTGGTGCAACCTCAATAATGTTTGAAGGCGTACCTACTTACCCAGACGCAGGTAGATTCTGGGAAGTATGTGAAAAATACAAAGTGAATATTTTTTATACCGCACCGACAGCAATTAGAGCTTTGATGGCATATGGAACAGAAGTTCCAGCCAAATATGACTTGTCTAGTTTGAGAGCTTTAGGGTCGGTAGGAGAACCAATTAACGAAGAAGCTTGGCACTGGTATCATGAGCATATTGGACGTAGAAAATGCCCAATAGTAGATACTTATTGGCAAACAGAAACAGCAGGGTTTTTGATTTCTCCATTAGCTGGATTAACGCCTCAAAAACCTACTTGTGCAACTTTACCGATGCCAGGTATTCAATTGGCACTGATGGACGCAGATGGTAATGAGATTGAAGGAAATGCAGTAGAAGGAAATTTATGTATCAAATTCCCTTGGCCTTCAATTATTAGGACTACTTGGGGAGACCATAACAGATGTAAGGAAGTTTATTTTGGCACTTATCCGGGATATTACTTTACAGGTGATGGATGCCGTAGAGATGAAGACGGTTATTATAAAATCACAGGACGTGTAGATGACGTAATTAACGTATCAGGACATAGAATGGGAACTGCTGAAGTAGAAAATGCAATTAATCAGCATCCTAAAGTATTAGAATCTGCAATTGTTGGCTTCCCACACGAAGTGAAAGGACAAGGGATTTATGCTTATGTTATTTGCGATGGCGACATCAAAGATGACAATGAATTGCGTAAAAATATCTTAGCAGGTGTGACCACATTAATAGGTCCAATTGCTAAGCCAGATAAAATTCAGTTTGTAGCGGGCTTACCAAAAACTCGCTCAGGTAAAATAATGAGAAGAATTTTGAGAAAAGTAGCAGAAGGGGATGCTTCCTCTCTCGGAGATACGTCTACATTATTAGACCCTTCAGTAGTAGATGATATTATTGACGGGGCTTTGGTTGAAGTGAAAAAATAAAACAATTTATTCTTATTGAGAATTTAAAACCATCCGTCAATTGAGGCGGATGGTTTGTTTTTGAAACATATTTATTAGTTAAATAAAAAGTTTAGTTATGGCAAGAGTCAAAAAAGTAAACTCTCAAGAAGTTGGTTTAGAGATTGGATTGATTTTTTTTAAATTTTTTTTAAAAACAGAATACCTCCATTATGGATTGTTTGACGAGGGAGAAGAAAAAGATATCTGGGCACTAGGAAAAGCTCAGAATCGTTATGCAGAAAAGTTATTCTCGTTAATACCTGAAGGCACAAAAACAATATTAGATGTAGGTTGCGGCTCTGGGAAAACAGCTCAAGAATTATCTAAACGAGGTTATACAGTTGTCTGTGTTTCACCTAGTAAGTTACTAAACAAGTATGCTAAAGGTCTTTTAGGAGATGATGTACCAGTTCATACTGCCAAATTTGAAGAATTTAAGAGCGATCAAAAATTTGATGTAGTGATGTTTTCTGAAAGTTTTCAGTACATCCCTATTGATGACGCTATTAACGGAGCAAAAAAATTCTTAAATCCACAAGGACATATATTAGTAGCAGATTTCTTTAAACGTGATCATTTACCTACTCCAGGTTTACTAGGGGGGGGCATAAATGGAGCGAGTGGGAATCCAAGTTACCTACTTATGATTTGGATGTGCTACACGATCAAGATGTTACGAAAGAAGCTTCAGGTACTCTAGCTTTAGTTAATGATATGACTCAGCAAGTTATTCAGCCAGTTTATCATTTAATCTTTAAGCTAGGGGCAGATCGCTATCCTAAGTTAGTAAAGTTCGTCAAGTGGAAGTTTAAAAAGAAGTTGGCGAAAATGGAAAACAAACATTTTACTGGTCAACGTAATGCACCTATGTTCGTCAAACACAAAAAATACATGATGTACTTGTTTAAAACAAAATAGTGTAGACTATCTTTTTAAGCAAAAAAACCTAGAGAAAAGCATCCGTCAATTGGCGGATGCTTTTTTTTGTAAAAAGAAAGTATGTTAAAATGGGATTACTTACTTTTGCGGGAGATGAGTAGAAATAAAGTTGTAGGAGTTGTATTTGCTTTAGTTGGTGCAGTTATGTTTTCGGCGAAAGCCATTTTTGTAAAAATAGCATATGGCATACAACCAGATTTGGATGCAGTGACGCTTATTATGTTCAGGATGGGTTTTGCTCTGCCTTTTTTTATTATAATCTTACTTTTAGAATTAAGAAAAAAGAAAGTCAAATTTGATAATAGGACACTCGCAAAGATATTTGTAATGGGATTTGTAGGCTATTATTTGGGAGCTTATTTTGATTTCAAAGGCTTGCAATATTTAGACGCAAGCTTAGAGCGAGTTATACTTTATATTTACCCTACTTTTGTACTAATACTGAGTTTTTTCTTCAATAAGAAAAAGATAAAACCAGTGCAATTATTAGCAATAGGAATTACGTATTTAGGTGTAATAGTTGCTTTTCAGGGTAGGATAGAGCAGTCTAGTAATATCGTTTTAGGTACTGTTTTGATTGTCCTTTGTTCTTTAACGTACTCATTGTACTTGGTAGGAAGTGAATCTTTGGTGGGTAAACTAGGAGCAAAACTACTCACTTCATCGGCGTTAATTGTTTCCTCAGTATGTGTGTTAGTACATAAAGTCATTGTATCAGGATCTACAATGCCACTTACAGAGGTCGAACCAAAAGTAATGGGAGTGGCACTTTTAATAGCGATATTTAGCACAGTCATTCCGTCCTTTTTGGTGACAGAGTCAATACGCAGGTTGGGAGCATCAAATGCCGCTATACTCGCTAGTATTGGACCAATTAGTACAATTATTATGGCTCATTTTGTTTTAGGAGAGCAGATTAGCTCATTTCTAATATACGGTACATTAGTTGTTATTTTAGGAATATCACTCATCACGTTTAGTAGGAAAGCTTAATTAATTTGATTACTTTGAGAAGTTGTAAATAAATAATTAACCATGAAAAAATTTCTTGCTCTTAGTCTTGTCATCCTATTTTGTGCCTCATATATTTCCCAGAAAAGGAAACTTTTCCCAAAGATGGAAACCAAATCCATTGATGATAAACAAATTAACTTGCCAAAAGACATAGCAGGAAAATATACAATAATTGGCTTAGCATATTCTAAAAAAGCAGAAGTAAGTCTTAATACGTGGTATGGACCATTGTACATGCAATTGCTGTACAAATCTGAGAAACCAGGGCTTTTTGCTTCTGACCCTTATGATATTAATATGTATTTTATCCCAATGTTTAGCGGAGTCAATCAAGCAGCAGCAGGAGCGTTCAAAAAGAAAATTAAAAAACAAGTAGATAAAAAGTGGCAAGACAGAATCTTAATTTTTAAAGGAAAAGTAAAAGAATACACTGAAACATTAGGACTCAAAGAAAAGAACAAAGCCTATATCTATTTATTGGATGACAAAGGAACGATTGTGTACCACACTTCTGGCAATTACACCGAAGAGGCAATTGTGAAAATTGAAAATATACTTGACGAAGTAGAATAAATAAATCGTTGTCAACGGTCTAAAGGATTTTGGCTAGGTACTGTTTGTTCTTGTTGTTCTTTTTCTTGATTCTCGTGATTTTGATGAGAAAAATACAAAACAGTAAGAACAATCATAATTAGCACTAGAATCTTGACAAGCTTAAAGTCCTTCAATATGTTTTTAGCAACATACCAAGGACGATGGATATTACTCGCATCCTTGATTATAGAATCAAAATTTTGGTAGCTTTCCGTTTCCTTTTTAGAAGGGATTTTAGGATCAATATGTACTTTAAAATTACTCATTATCGATTTTTTCGATTATGGTTTTGAGTTTTTTTACAATTCGGTGAATTTTTACTTTTGCATTAGCCAAGGATATGTCCTTAATATAGCTAATTTCTTGATGCGAAAGCTTTTCAAAATATTTTAATTCCAAATACTCCACCTCTTCTTCCGATAAACGGTTCATACCCTTTACAAAAAGAGAAATTTTGTATTCATAAGACAAGCCACCATCTAAATCACAATCATCCTGAAAAGCAATTACCTCCTTACTGTCCAAAGATACCATACGCTGAGTATTCGCCTTTCTAAAAAACATATTCGTTTCATTAGAAGCAATACGATACAGCCAAGCTACAAAAGGCACCCCTTTATAGTGAAATTTATGTAAATTCTCTAAAGCCTTTATAAAAACGACAGAAGTAATATCTGCTCTTAAAACCTCATTTCTAGTCTTTTTAAGAATAAACACAAAGATTTCATGATGATACTTTTTGGGCTGACCCTTCGCTTTTGGTTTCACTCTGCTACACCACATCTCAGGGTCGGGCTTTACACTATATCTTTTCTTTTTCCTACCATATTGAACTTGTCGAAATGTAGAGTTTTTCTGTATCAGATAGAATCTGCCGAAGCCAAAACACACAAAAGAAAAGGATGTCGTTTCAATCCCTCATCCGTAAAACTTAAATATTTATTAATATTAACTCAATAAAACGAAAAGGTTACAATACTTTTGTAAAAATATTTTTAATACCAAATGAAAAATGACTTTCGCATTATAGAACAACAATTGGATTTTACTCCACTTAGAGAATACCTTGAACGCAACGTACTCACCGATTCAGGTAGAGACTACATCCGAGAAATGGTTTTTTCTACTAACCCAACTCAGCTCAAAATAGAGCTAATGAAAACCAAAGAGATGTTAGAAGTTTTTCGTTCAGGAGAAGTTTTCCCTCGTATAGAATTTGATAATATCCTAGCATTAATTCAATATGTAGAAGTTTCTGGTGCAGTACTAGACGCACAAGAGGTACGGGAAATAGGACGTTGTTTGGCCATATTTTTTAGTTGTAAAGCATTCTTTTTTGGAAGAAAAAAAGCAATGTATCCAAAGTTGAGTACGCTGTTTTTGGATATCCAAGTAGACGAAACTCTAAATCAAATGATTATCCGCACAGTAGACGATGATGGAGAAGTTTTAGATACCGCTGACCCTCAACTAGGAGAAATCCGTAGGAGATTGAACAAAGCTCGCCAGCAAATCAGAAGTAAAATTCAGCATATACTAGGTCAGTCCATTAAAGACGGCTACTCCGAAAAGGACGTATTGCCTACAATAATCAATGGTAGGATGGTGATACCTGTCAAGGCAGAGTCAAAACGAATTATGCCAGGGCTTGTGCATGACGAATCTTCTTCAGGAGCTACAGTTTATTTTGAACCGTCAGGAATGGTAGATGCTAACAACGAAGTAAAAGAACTGATTCTTCAAGAAAAAAGAATTATTTACAAAGTACTTAGTGACGTGAGTAAAAAAATAGCCGAAAACTCAGGCTCTATTACCGCACTTTACAAAAGACTGGGCGAACTTGACGCTATCAAATCCAAAGCCAAGTTAGCACAAGTATTAGATGCAGATTTACCACAATTAGCAGAAAAACCTAGCTTAAAGCTCAAAGAAGCTCGTAACCCGAATCTTGTTTTAAAATCCGTTGGAACAATTCCTTTAGATATTGAATTAGATAAAGACAATACAAGATTTGTGGTGATCTCTGGACCCAATGCAGGGGGTAAATCGGTAGCACTCAAAACAGTAGGCTTGTTTGTCTATATGTTGCAATGTGGGTTGTTGCTACCTTTACACAAAGACAGTGAGTTAGGCTTCTTTAAAGATATATTTGTAGACATCGGTGATCAGCAATCGGTAGAAGATGAACTAAGTACTTATAGTGCCCACCTCAAAAATTTGTACTTGATGCTTGGCAAAGCAAATAAGGATACTTTGATTTTGATAGATGAGCTTGGAGGAGGTACTGCTCCAGAATATGGAGGAGCTATAGCCGAAGTAATGCTCACTTCTTTGCTCGACTCACAATGTCTAGGATTGGTTACCACCCACTTTTCTAACCTAAAAAGCTTAGCCGAAGAAGTGTCAGGAGTAGAAAACGCCTGTATGCTTTATGATTTTGAAAAACTAAAGCCACTTTATGTTTTAGAACTAGGTAAGCCAGGTCATTCTTATGCCATAGAGTTGGTCAAGAAAACAGGTTTTTCAGATGAAATCGTTGAAAAAATTAACATACGAGTAGACCGCAAGATTCGTGACTTTGATGAAATTACTAAAAAACTAGAAAAAGAATACGTTTCATACCTACAGAAACATGAAGAAGCAGAAGCTAAAAACAAACGAGCAGATCAGCTTATACAGGAATACAGAGAGTTAAAACAAAACCTCGAAAACAAGAAAAATGACTTTGTTAGAAAAGGAAAACAAGAAGCAAAAGAATTAGTCAAAACAGCCAATCAGAAAATAGAAAAGGCAATTTATGAGATAAAAAAATCTCAAGCAGACAAAGAGAAAACCAAAGAGGTACGTAAAGAAATAGATTCTTTTAAAGAGAAAATCACTGAAAAACCAAGTCGTAATAGGAGAGAGGTAGTGACTGTCGATAATACCAAAATAGAAGTAGGGGACAAAGTTAAGGTTTCCACAACTGGAGCCAAAGGTGAGTTGCTAAAATTACGGGGAAATAGAGCAGATGTACAAGTGGGGAGCTTTATTATGAGTGTTAAGGCCGATGAGTTGGTCAAAATAGAACAGGGAAGAGCCAAACGAGTAAAGCCAACAGCAAAAACAACCTATTCGAGCATAGCAAGTACCGCATCTTTCTCCCAAGACCTAGATATCAGAGGCAAACGAGCAGATGAAGCGATACAAGAAGTAGAACGTTATATTGATAACTGTATAATCACCAATGTAGACACAGTGCGGATTATTCATGGTAAAGGAAACGGGATTCTTCGGGACATCGTTCGTAATCTATTAAGAGATTTCTCTCAAGTGACCCATTATGAAGATGAGCATATCGACTTTGGTGGCACAGGGGTTACAGTTGTTAGTTTTTAGGAAGTTTAGTAATATAAAAAGGCTAGTCCAATTTATCGAACTAGCCTTTTTATGATAAGATGTAAACTTACTACACAGGGCAAGTAGTATTGAATCCCAACAACCGTTTACGCCAGTACCCAATCCAGTAGTGTTAATCGAGCCTTTTTGATTAGACCTGTTTCACTGATGTTTACCGTTGCATTGTCTTTTATGTTTACTATGTCATAGAAAACATCGTAATTACTATTGCTGTTGTCAATTCTATTGCACTAAGAGCCTTTTAGGTTGTGAGCATTTTCCAAAGTACACTTTACGCTACTTATACCAGTTTAACTATAATATGAGTCTAATTTAGATTGAATTGTTTTTTGCAATATCGAGGAAAAATGATTTAGCATAACTGGTTACGGTAAATTATTTTAACGAA
>Ga0256845_1003687_pt1 | contig 10247 bp, 6 predicted proteins | sample RiftiametaG_FD_189101 | JGI IMG/M metagenome (GOLD analysis project Ga0256845, IMG submission 189101) | Tube worm associated microbial communities from hydrothermal vent at the East Pacific Rise, Pacific Ocean - Riftia | ecosystem: Host-associated > Annelida > Integument > Unclassified ... | reverse complement strand
AACCGTACATTTTCCCAAAAAAGAGTATGTTTTCCAGCCCCGTCAAGCGATCATAGAGGGCAAGATCCTGGGGAACCAGACCAATTTTCTCACGGACTCTTTCAGGATAACGAATACCATCCACACCATCTATTGCGAGAACACCAGAATCTGGACGAAGTAGGGTTGTCAAAAGAGAGATCAGGGTTGTTTTTCCAGCACCATTCGGGCCAATCAACCCGCAGAATTCGCCCTTTTGAAGAGAAAATGAAACAGCTTTAAGGGCAGGAGAATCACTTCCTTTATACGTAAAAGAAAGATTTTCACTGTAGAGAAAAGATCTTTTTTCAGACACCATGTTCACCACAAACCTCTAACGCAATAATCAGACAATAACCTGTTGAAGTTCTGTATAAATCTGTCGTTCTTTTTCTGCACACTTTCTCAGAACCTCAGCAAGATGCCTATAACTATCACTCTCTTTTGCCCTACCTTTACAGACTCTTGCACCAGAGCTTGCAAACTGTCGCCAGGTATCCCCCACCAGTGTCATCTGTTCAGAAAGTGTGTGCAAAGATTCCAGTTTAAGAAGTTCTGCCGCCTCCTGAAGAAAAGCTGCATACATAAACCTGAAACCACCACCACCTGTACCAATTTCTTCCTGCATTCTGATAAGCTGTCCAAGAAACAGGGCAGCCCTTTCATCACCTAATTTTTTCGGCCATTTTTCAAGACGATTGGCAAGAAAATGTATTCCTCTGACCCCTAAAAAAGGCACCGGAGTTTTCAACATTGTCTTGCAAACCGAGCGCAAACCTTCGAACACCGCCGGCCGTAAATCAGGCTTTTGAGGAACATGCTCCAGATAATACATCGCCCCTTTAGGAGCAAGCGCCCCCCGTGCAAACCGTGCCCTTTGCAGATCTTCCCTTTTGCAGCGAACAGTATTTTCAAAGACCGGATCACTGATGAGATATTCATCATTCTCACGTCCAATTACAACAAGATTGTGCATATTGAAATGAAAACGAAAGGCAGGAGGGAAATAGGGCAACCAATATGCACCGGTCTGGCAGCCCACAGGAATACCCGCATCAAGTTTTTTATCAAGAACATCCATCGCCTTCGACTGCACGCGAAACTTTCGTCGTTTCACCGTCACACCCAAGCGATTATTCACATTTTTAAAGATATTACCGACACCACACCTGAAAGTTGTAAGTGGTAATTTATTCAACTTGATAAACGGCAGATATCCAAAAAACAACCCTTCACCGATGCCAAAAGCAAGCGCTTCGGAACAGTAAATACCATGGAATCGAAGAAGATTGGAAGTGACACCACTTTCACAGTGAGCGGATTGCCTATGGGGAAAATCTATATGGGAAGTCATTATCGGTCTTGAACCAGCTCCGGTGTAAAAGTTTCCGGTACAACTTTCAATTCATCAATGGACAGCGCAAATACTTCAGCATACTTCCGTAAAATCCTCTCTGGCAACCGATTAAATACGGCAGGTTTAAGATGTCTTTTCACCCGCCACCTAGCCATATTCACATATTGTGCCAATAACCCAATATCCATTTGATGGCTGGCTTGATAGTAGGCAATGGGACTCATTTCCCTCTTTTTCACCAATCTATGCATCCGCTCTGTTTCTTCAACAATAAGTGACCACGCCTGTTCATTGACAACATTTTTCACCTCCCAGCCAAGGCTTGGAGACAATGTATATTTACCATTCCGGTCAACTGCGTAGCAAACCTCATGCCCTGAGTCACCGATCATACCTTTATCCTGAGGCACTTCATCTACTTTCATATCAGCTTAACCCTGCAACGTTTTTCCTGGGATCATTTCGGGCTGAAGACTAGCAAACATAACAGTGTGGTGTCAATTGCTATTTCAACATGTCTTCTTCCCTTAAAAACCTTCACATTTTGATAAGATATTTCTTTGTCACTTGTCTCAACCAATATTGAATGTTGATTTACCTGTCTTTTGCAATTACAATTTTGCTCACCGTTTTCAAAAGTACTTTATATCCCCTCGGAGTCGGAGTTTATGCCCGGCTTTTCAGGGTGCTTACCTGTGGGGTGCTGGACACCTCAATTATACTGCAGTCAGGGACATCAATGTTTGGAAAAAATAGAGCACCAACGGAAAACATTCTTATTCTCGGCCTGGGCGGAGTTGGTTTTTACCTGGCCAAAAGGCTCATTCATGAAGAATACGCTGTCACTATAATCGAGTCCAGTGCCAAGCTTCTTGCCCGCGCCGACGGCCAGATAGATGCAAGACTTATCAATGGTAATGCAATGTCCATTCAATGCTGGCAGGAAGCTGGTGCAGACAAAATGGACTACCTGATAGCCGTAACCGACAATGATGCCGTCAATATGATGGCATCCATGATTGGAGATAAATTTGGTATTCAGCGAAAAATTGCCCGGGTTCGCTCCCTGGAATTTGGCAACAGTGACTCACTTTTAAGCTCAGAAGATCTCAAACTAGACCTTTTAATCCATCCGGAGGAACTGGTCGCCCAGGAAATTGTCCGACTTATCAAAATTAACTCCGGCAATGAAATTATCGATATTGCCCAGGGTGAAGTACAACTTCTTGCAACAAATGTTGACGAGACCTCTCCCTTTGCCAATAAAAAATTGCTGGAACTTGCTAAAAAATATGATGAATTTCCTTTCAGAGTGGTTGCTATTGCCCGCGGTATCACCACAATTATCCCTAACGGCAACCAGATAATCCTTCCACATGATCATATTTTTATCATGGCATCCCACGAAAATTTACCCAGCCTGATGGAACTCACCGGAGTGAGTAAACAACGTCAACAAAAGGTGATGCTGCTCGGCGGAGGACTCGTCGGTTCCCGTGTTGCCGAATTACTTGAAAAATCAGTTTCCGTAAAACTTATAGAAAAAGACGAAGAACGAGCCAAAGAACTTTCGTTTGCCCTAAGCCAAACTGAGGTTCTGCAGGGAGACGGTACAGATGGTGATGTGTTGACCATGGCTGGACTCCTTGATATGGACACCTTTATCACCACCACCGGCGAAAATGAAACAAATATCATGACCTGCCTCCTCTCCAAGCACCTCATGCAGAAAAACAGTACAGGTAGCAAAGCAAAAGATTACAAAACCATGGCCCTGGTTAACAAAGAGGACTACCTGGTTCTTGCAGCAACCATCGGCTCAGATATTGCTTTAAACAAAAAGGTGATGGCCGGTAATGAAATCCTCAAATATATCCGCAGGAGTGAGTTTTTATCGGTGGCCCATCTGCACGGATTTGATACCGAAGTGGTCGAACTTGCAGCCGCAGAAAAATCCCCCATTACCAAAAAGCCACTGGCAAAACTTGACAGTTTTTTTCAGGACAAACTTATTATCGGCGCGATTTTCAGAGAAGAAAAATGGCAAATTGCCGTTGGCAACACCCATATCCAGGCGGGTGAGCCTGTTATTGCCATCTGCTCTTCAAAGCATTTAAAAGACGTGAGGAAACTATTTATTCGGTAGGATTATTGCTGCTATATAACATTCAGCAGCAAGGTACAAATCGCTTCCCGGCAAAACCTGGAAGCGATTTGTAACCAAGACTTCTTTCAGATATAGCAGACAGATCAGCCAACCATAACGCCAGCAATATTATCCACTGCCCATTCAACCTGCTCTTTTGTTATAATCAAAGGCGGTGCAAAGCGAATAATATGATCATGGGTTTCTTTACAGAGCAGCCCATTTTCTTTGAGCTTCAAACAGTACTGGCGGGCTCCTCCAGCCTCCTTTGATAATTCCATCGCAATCATCAGACCACGACCGCGCACTTCCTTAATCAAAGAATTATCGATTTGCTGCAGTTTTTCAAGAAAAAGAGCACCCATTTTCTCTGAATTTTCCACCATTTTTTCTTCAACAAGTACCTTCAATGCAGTTCGAGCCACAGCACATCCAAGCGGATTACCACCAAAGGTAGAGCCATGTTCACCGGGTTGCAGCACATCCATAACCTCTGTATTAGACAACACGGCCGAAACAGGATAAAAACCACCGGAGAGTGCTTTACCAACGAGAGTCAGATCAGCTTCAATCCCTTCATGCTCTTCAGCAAGAAGTTTTCCGGTACGGCCAAGCCCTGTCTGAATTTCATCGAATACAAGTATTACATTATGCTTTTCACAAAGTGCCTTTGCTGCTTTAAGATATCCATTTGGAGGAATAATTACACCCGCCTCTCCCTGAATAGGCTCCACCATAAAGCCAACAGTATTTGGAGTAATAGCCTGCTCAAATGCATCAATATCCCCAAATGGCACCACATTAAATCCAGGAGTAAACGGACCGAAACCGTCTCGAGATTTAGGATCAGTACTGAAACTGACGATTGACAGCGTCCGGCCATGAAAATTTTCACTGCAGACAATTATCTCGGCCTGCCCGCGGGGAACACCTTTCACCTCGTATCCCCATTTACGAACCGTTTTGATAGCCGACTCCACTGCTTCTGCCCCACTGTTCATCGGCAACACTTTATGTGAATTGGTGAGTTCACACAATTCTTGATAGAAAAAAGCAAGCTGATCATTTCTAAACGCGCGGGATGTCAAGGTTAGTTTACTGGCCTGTTCAACCATTGCCTCCATAATTCTAGGATGACAGTGACCCTGATTAACAGCCGAGTACGCAGAGAGGCAATCCAGATATTTTTTTCCCTCCACATCCCAGACCCAAACCCCTGCCCCTTTGGTTAAAACAACGTCCAGCGGCTTATAATTATGTGCTCCAAGTTTATCTTCCAACTTGATGAATTCTTCAGTACGCATGATGCTGCTCCCTTTTGTTTATGAAAATATACCACTTTGTTTCAAATTACTGTGTACAAGATTGTATACCATTGTTTGGCGGTAAAGTACACACTTACCTTCAGGAAACAGCCTGCAACGATTCTCCCACACACAGAGTACATACTCTATCTCATGCGCAAACCAATCTGTGTTTTAAAAAATCGAATCGTTCCCTGTTTACTGCCAAATGGAGTTATTGGTACACTTTGGTCGGCTAAAAGTGTTTTCAGATCAGCAAATGGCGTATCAGCCGTACACTCTCCTGAAACAAAGCCACCAAAAGATCCTGCCCGCTGCTCTTCTTCAGCAAGAGGCAGCGGATCACTTCCGGACAAAAGGCGTATGCCACGTTTTGCAGCCAAAGCAAAGGTTGCAGGAGTAGGCCAGAACACAGGCCTGCAACCGTTATCTCCCACAAACAGGTTTTCAGAATGTATTGTTGCGATCAGATTATCAATAGTTTTCCTTCGTTTACCCAACCATTTACCAACCCCCCATGGCAGCACAATAAGACCCTGTTGGTGACGAATCTGTTCGATTGTCTCTGTAACAGACATACTATCCTCAAATTTCGCAATAGTACCTAATGCCAGAACTTCCAGTTTCTCCAAGGTAACAATTTGACGACCAGCAATTACAAACAATCGTACTCCCGGCCAATTCCTGTGGTGCAACAAAAGCGACCCTTTCTCTCTGGTCTCATTTATTTGCCATGATTCTGGTAAGATACCAGAACTTTCGACCGATTCTTTTTTCAAAAGAGAAAAATAATCCTTTGTTATCCCTTCCGTCAATAAAAGGAAAACAGTTACAGGTAAAGTTACATCTGAGAGCACTACCTGTTTCGAAATATTTTCCAGACTATTTTTTAAAAAAACATCCAGACAAAAAATATCCTGGATATGAACATGGGCATCAAAGTAAATCATTCTGCGTTCCTTTTACATTTTCAATACGTGTTAATCTGCACTGTTACATATTATAACCTTCATAAAATATTCAGCCTAATGTGTTTTATAGCAAACTTTAACAGTTTTTTTTGTTACCTGTTGACAAAGAGAATACACAATTGCATTATGGAGCAACTTTTTTGAAAATAGTAAATATACAAGGTCATCATCCATGTCTTACAATCCAAAAACACTAAAAGTAATTGGTTTAGTCCTTTGGGGAATTATTCTTTTCGCCATTATTTCGAATCAGAGAATAACTCTTAATTATATTCAACGTGAAAAAATGACTCATATTAAAACTGGTGACTATCAGTTTGTTGAAGATAAAAAAGAAAACAAAATCACAAATAAATCTTATCATGACCACCGCAACGGTGTTATATCAGTAGGTTTTTCTGACAAACACACGCCCACAACTACTTTCAATTTTCAATATGACAAACCTACACAAGTTCGTTTTATTGCGACGTTTTTCAAAACAGATACTTGTATAAATGATACGCCACCTGCTCATTTTGATGTATTCATAGGACTAAACGGCATTGAACACCATATGTCATTTTCTCAAGACACGTTAGGAACTGTTCTCCTCCCCATTGCATCAACCAACGACCAAATTTCTATTCGCGCTCAGGCACCGAAAGGGTTTTGTGGAGCTTCCTTGGTGAGAATGAAACGAATAACTACAGGATCATGGACACATTATTTATTACTCAACGCAATCTGGATTGCCTTTATCATCTTAATGCTAACCAGCAACAGACCGTTAATACCAATCCTTTCCGGAACTCTTTTTTACATTTTTCAAAAAGCAGAACTTTTATACTCTCCACTTTTGACATGGGAGCAACTCCTTCTTTACAGCTCAGTGTCTATTGGCACAGGTCTTGTGGTCTCTCTACTTGTCTCTGTAGGCAAAAAGAAACTGTCCGCAGCAATAATTGTGAGCAGTTTATCTTTTGCTTTTGTTCTTACAGTTACATCACTTTCGGCTGTTCTACTTGCATTCAATGAGATCTTCAATGCACCGATGACAAAATACGACTGGTTTGCCATCTTACAGACAAACACTACGGAAATGATTGAATTTATAAGGACATTTTCACAAATTGATCTCATCAGTAAGCTAAGTGTTCTTTCTCTTTTATTATTATTGATAATACTCTTTTCAAGAAGAAAACAGCCCAAACACCTCGTTTGCCAGGGACTGACAATCATACTTGTTATATCTGTTATTATAATGTGTTACACAGAGTCACAAGTCTTCATAAAAAGCACTGACTCCATAGCAAGATATCAGAAAAATGTGCAAACACTTAGAGAAAAAGTACTGCAAAGAAAAAAGCTTGCAACAACTATCAAAGCCAAAAAACAGGCAAATGATGAAACGTATATTATCATTATAGGTGAATCTGCAAATCGCAATCATTTTTCGCTATACGGCTACCCGCGCCCAACCTCCCCAAAACTCAACAAGAGGTACCATGACAAAAATCTTATCCGATACGAACAGGCTTACTCCAATGGTATAAGTACTTTAGGAGCCCTGGGATATGCACTCACCTCCGCTACACGAGAAAATGGCAGCCCTTACACTTCACCCACTCTGATGGAAGTGCTCAATACCGCAGGTTTTGATACCTATTGGCTTCATAACGGATCCACAGTAATTAGCAGCAATTTGATTTCTTTAATAGGGGATCAGGCGATGGTTACTGATAATCTGTCACCCATATATGGAACTGAAGACGGAAAGTTGCTGGCTGAAATTGATAAGGCCCTTACCAGTAACAACTCAAAAAGCCAAGTCATTTTTCTAAAAACAATGGGTAGCCATGTAGCCTACTGCAACCGGCCCCCCAAAGGTGATAAGTGGACATTTACTGATAAAAAATTTGACCATTGGCTCATACCGGATATATACCCAACAACCCGCATATCTGCGGCATCAAATTGCTACGACGGTTCTATTAAGTACACCGATTTTCTTATTGACGAAACTATTAAGCGGCTTGAACGCACCGGAAAGGTAGGGGCTGTTGTTTATCTCTCTGATCATGGTGATGATGTTATCAGAGGCACGGCACACATGGGGAAAAAACCCACCTACGGCGTTTTTTCAATACCCATGTTTCTGTGGTTTTCCGAGAATTACAAAAACCGATATCATGACAAATATATCAATGCCGCAGCAAATGCAAAAAAAATATTTGTTAATGACGTATTATTCGATTCTCTTTTAGGGTTGATGAATGTAAAATATGATCACATTGAACCAACTTATGATATTTCAACTAAAAAATTCAAGAACAGACGATTAATCTACCGCGGGAAAAAAACCGTTTATGATTTGGATAATATTAATCTGTATACACCACGCAATATCAAAACAATACGTAATATCAATCATCCCTACTCTGTTTATTTAGGGCCGATAGAGCATCCTTTTCATTTAAACTGGGTAACGGGTGAAAACCAATATAACCTGCTTGCTCTCACTACAACATATCGAGATAATTCGTTTATTATTGACTCCCCACTGTACTTCAAAACTCCCGTTACACTCGACACAGTCTTAACATATATTCATCCCACTTCAGAACAAAAATTCTTTATCAGACTTGAAGTCGATACACCAAACAGTACTATGGCCGAATTAGTTGATCATTTTCTAAAACTCATAAAACAAAAAAAGATAAATCAAAGCACATTAATTATTTCTTCCAGCAACCTTGCTCTGCTTGAAATATTTGAAAATCGAGGCGTACACATTTCATATCTGATAGAAGGAAAAGAGAGTGAAGTCAATTTATCTCAGCATGAAGCAATTACCATTGACCGAAAATATCTGCTGGAATCACAACACAGCATTAGTGATAGTGCCGTCGATTTAGTGATAGAATCCTGCGATATTACAAGTTGCGACAAAGTATTCTTCGAACAACTGAATCAACTTACAAAAAGTGTAAATATACGTAATATCATATTGCCAATGTATAAACTCTAAAAACATGATCGCCTCAATTTCTGCCAATAATCAAGGGTTGAAGTGGAGCAGATGAAACCTTCAGGCCATCGCAATTGCACCACGTATTGGATCGATTGTTAACCATAAGCTAACAATAAAGCAAACTGAAAAAAACCAACGTATGCCCAGATATTCGCATTATTTTTATGTGCTTTACAACTCAAATAAACAACATGAGCTAACACACCTACAATCAAAAGCACAGGTAGATGCCACGTAATATCGGCCCATTCATTTACAGAACCATATGATGCAAATACCAGAAGAATAACATTTATTAAGCAAATCCAACCAAATTGATTTAACCAAATATCAGTTGGCAATGGATTACGATTTTTGCCTGGTAAGGTTAAATTGACAGTGACCATAATACAAATTGCAAGAAGAGCATACAGGCCGACAGCAGGGACAAAGAAAGATGAGGATAATTTCAACCAGGCAGCAATCATGTCAGTATGACGAGCGCTAATTCTAGCATATAATTCTGCCATCTTTCCCACATCAACTGCATTCATTAAACGTTCAAAACGTATGTTCATCTGTTCGTTAAACGGTACTGAAGAAAAAAACTGTGTAATAGATTGTAAAAGACTGTCAGGGACAAATTCACCGGACAAAAAATGCTCTGCTAACAACATATGGGAAGGGGCATGCCATACATAATGAAGGTATAAATTCCAGGGAAAAATAAACGTACACGCTGAAGCTGTAAATACAATAAAATACAATCCTATTCTTTTTAAAGATACACTTTCTGAACTCTTGTAGCTCACAAACAACAACCAGAGAGTAAAGATCGGATAAGTAAGGACAATACCGCTATGATAATTTTTTGCAAAGCCAAACAAAACCCCAGCACAGATCCAGCGCGAAAGCAACTGTGGTCTATCTTTAATAATATAGATCCCTGCCAACACTAAAGCTGCCCCGGTGAGCTTAAACCAACCAACATTAGCCAGCACCCAGAATACGGGCGTGGTAGCAATGAAAAATGTTACAATATAAGCCAGTTTCAAATCATATGATTCAAACCAATAAAAAATCATACAAAGCATTAGTGCATGGGAAATCAAAAAATAAACGGCATAAGGAAAATATTGTTCACTTATGCTATCACCTAGAAAATGTTTAATGAATGTCAAGGTCGAGGCATATCCTAGTCCCGGCAATATCTCTCTTGCCTCTGGCGGATAAATTAACTTGTTGTGGTTTTCACCATAATACTTTTCAAAATCCCCCTCGAGTATGGATTTTGCGTTAAAAAATTGAAACAAAGAATCATGAGCTGTAAATGCCTGAAAAGTATGCTGTCCAGTAATATGGTTTTGATGAACATTTCCTACAACCGATGGATACATATAGCTTAATACCAGACAAACTGCCCCAACAGTGATAATCCAAACAAATAATCCATGCTTAT
>Ga0256845_1003686_pt1 | contig 10248 bp, 9 predicted proteins | sample RiftiametaG_FD_189101 | JGI IMG/M metagenome (GOLD analysis project Ga0256845, IMG submission 189101) | Tube worm associated microbial communities from hydrothermal vent at the East Pacific Rise, Pacific Ocean - Riftia | ecosystem: Host-associated > Annelida > Integument > Unclassified ... | reverse complement strand
GGTCGAAGCGCGGGAGATATTTTGTGTATTGATGAATTTGAATCGCTGGGTTGGGAGGTGCGTATTGCAACCGATGATGGCTCGCTGGGTACGGAGGGTTTGGTTACGGCGGCGTTTGATCCGTGGCTGAAGGAGCAATCAGATCCAACAAAAGTTGAGCTATTTGTGTGTGGCCCAAATCCTATGTTGAAGGCGATGGGCAATCGTGCGATGGCGCAGAATTTTACGGCGTGGCTTTCGATGGATCGCAATATGGCGTGTGGCGTGGGGGCTTGTTTGACCTGCGTGATTAAACGGAAAACAGCTGAGGGCTGGGCGTGGGCGCGTTGTTGTAAGGATGGCCCTGTTTTTGAATCACGGGAGATTTTGTGGGATGAGTAAACCTGACCTTTCTGTACAAATTGGAAGCATGACGATGAAGAATCCCGTGACGGTGGCGTCGGGGACTTTTGGATACGGACCTGAATATGCCGAGCTGGTTGATTTAAATCGACTGGGCGCAATTACGGTAAAAGGAATTGGTCCTGAAGAACATGAGGGGAATGCTACTCCACGTACGTTTGAAACGCGCGGCGGAATGCTAAATGCCATTGGATTGCCGGGACCTGGCGCAAATGGTTTTCTTGAAAAATATGTTCCTTTTTTGAAGCAGTACACCGACCTGCCTGTGATTGTAAATATGTGGGGCAAGTCGATGGAGGACTACGAAAGGGTGGTTGAGATGTTGGACGATGAGCCAACGATTTCTGCGTATGAAATTAATCTTTCGTGTCCTAATGTGAAGGAGGGCGGTGCGGCTTTTGGAACCGATGTGGATTCGTTTTTACGGGTGATTGAACGGGTGCGACGTAAAACAAAGAAACCTATTATTCCCAAGTTAGCGCCTAATGTGTCGGACATTAAACCGTTTGCTCGTGCGGCAGAGGAGGCGGGTGCGGATGCGATTTCGATTATGAATTCCTACCCTGCGATGGCGATTAATATTGAAACGCGAAAACCCGAATTGGCCAATCGAACAGGCGGATTGAGCGGACCGGCGATTAAGCCGATTGCTATTAAATTGGTTTACGATGCGGCTCAAGCCACTTCGTTGCCGATTATTGGAATGGGCGGTATTTTTGAACCTGAAGACGCGATTGAGTTTTTGATTGCGGGTGCTTCGGCGGTTGCGGTGGGAACAGCTAATTTTGTGGATCCGTCCACGATGCTGCGTGTGGTGGATGGCATCGAGCAGTATCTCATCGATCACCACCACGCGAGTGTGAAAGAGATTGTCGGAACGGTGGCGTAATGAAAACGTTGAAAAAAATCATCTTTTATTTGGGTTGCGTACTGTTTGCTTTTTATGTGATTCACAGTGCTTTTTTTAAGTCGATAATTCCGGGTGCAACGAAGTTGGCGGTTCCGGCTGAGGCCACGTTTGTTCATCAGATGAAAAATGTGGATGAGTTGTTGAAAAGTCCGGTTTGTGATCCATTGAATAAAAAGTTGGAAGGTGAAAAAACGCTGGCTGCTTTGTTGGAGTCTGAACCGTGGCTTCGGCAGTTTGTGCCGGGGGAGGTTACGGTGGTTAATATGCCGTTGCATTATGCGGGTCAAAGTAAAACGTGGGCGATTATCAGTTGGGTGGGGTGGCGAAGTCCGTGGTTGCGGTGGAAGTTGGGTGCCAAACAAAACGATCAATTTTCGTTGATTGCCAAACATAATGTTTGGCCCATTTGGAGGTATAAATCGGCTACAATTGGTTCCAATGTTTCTCTTACTTTTTCATTAACAGATACCCTCTTTATTGTTTGTATTTCCGACCAACCTTCCGATATTGTTTTTTTTCTTAACGCATACGATAAGGTTGGGATTCGATAGTTTTTTTAATAACAAATTGTGAGATAAAATGATGAAAAAAATAATGACACCGCTACTTCTTTTTATAGGGATCTCTTTGTCGGGATGTTTTACAGCGAGTTCAAATGTGGAAACGCCGCTTTCGAAAGAAGAGCAGGCTCAAGTGTTAAAAAAAGCTAAGCCGCCACAAACCTTTGGGTTCGATGTGTTTAAAATTCCGGAGGGGATTGGGTATCGGGGTCGGGCACGGTTGCATCCCCGTCATATATCGAGTGTGGATATGCTTAAAGATGGCTTCCCCATTGTCTCTGTTCGGGGAAAAGCTCGCCGAGATAAAATGAATGTTTTGATTGATATGCATTCGAGTGTTTCTTGGGTTGAACTCTCTAAAGCACAAGAATTTAATGTAGATTTTTTAGGGTTTAATAAGAAGTTTGCTTACTATCATGGCGGATATAATACGGGGACGGTGAATGCGTATGCTGGTGTGATTAGTCAAATCCGAATTTCTAATCTGTTTATGGAAAATGTTCCGTTTTATGTTCGTATGGCGATTGGATCGTTGGGTCTTCAAAATCGGGGTCTTGAAACACCGAAAATAGATGCTGTTTTGGGGTACGATAATTTGAAGGGATTTGAATATATTCAAATTAACCCGTTTGAAAATAAGGTTCAATTTTCATCAACCATCCCGTACATTCCCCATGAAGCGTTGTTGCTAACCACCGTTAAAATTGTGAGCGTTCCAAAATATGGACTGGCCGTTAGCGGAAGTGTAAATGGGACTTCCACTCCAATTTTACTCGATTTTGCTGGCGATCTTTATTTTTCGTGCGGCGGTGCTCTCGGAAATAAAACCAAAAATATTTGTGTGGGAGATGTAGGTTTTGTAGATGTATTTACACAAGTGATTTCTGGTGTGAATATTCCGCCTCGAATTGGAAATCGATTGCTTAAGGATTTTATCGTTACGGTCTGTCCGAAAAAAGGAGTTGTTTATTTTGAGCGACCGCCTAAGTGATTTGAGCGCAAGAGATGTTGAATGGATAGAATTGGGTGAGGAAAAAACATTCGAGGCCCCGAATACCGCATAACGGATCGAATCTTTTTTTGATAATAAGAAGAGTAGCAATGGATAGAACACTGATTACACGCCGGCTTGGAAACCTTAAACGGACAATCTTTGATTTGTTGCTCGGCATAATCAAACAGTTCCAAACAGTCCGAACAAAGATCTGAAGGGGAGTTATGATGTGCACGACAGTACAATTGAATCATAATCTGAATGGTTTTTATCTCCTGTTTCATACCCCAATTGTTCTCTATTTGTTAGGATCACTTCAACTCCCAAATTTTTAAATTATGAAAACTAGCCTTTTTAATTACAAACTTCCACCTGAGCTCATTGCTCAACATCCCGCTGAACGCCGCGAGCTGGCTCGGATGTTGGTATTGCATCGGGAAACAGGATTGATTGAGCATCGACACATCACCGATATTGTTGATTATCTTAAACCCAGCGACGTACTGGTTTTAAACAACACCAAAGTAATTCCCGCTCGGGTGTTTGGGAAAAAAACCATTTCTGGGGGAAAGATTGAACTGCTCTTGCTCGAAGAGGTTAAACCGTCTGTTTGGAAGGTGTTGCTGAAAGCATCTCGACGACCCAAGCCCGGCGATGCGCTTTCGCTTTGTTCCGATAAAGCGCAAGCCACCTTTCTTGAAGAGCGATCGCAAGGCGAAGCACTTATCGAAATTCACTCCTCCCGTCCGTTACTCGAAATTCTCGATGAAGAAGGTCTCCCCCCGCTCCCCCCTTATATTTCACGCAAAGAGCAAACCACCGAACAAATTCAGATCGATAAAGAGCGCTATCAAACCGTCTACGCCGCCGAACCCGGTGCCGCCGCCGCCCCAACCGCCGGTCTGCATTTTACGGATCAACTTTTGCAAGAGCTTCAAAACAAGGGCGTAAAAAAAGCGGAGCTAACGCTTCATGTTGGACTCGGAACCTTCCGCCCCGTGAGTGCTGAAAAAATTACGGATCACAAAATGCACAACGAACGCTATGTTGTTCCTGCCGATTCTGCACAAACCATTTGCGCTGCAAAAAAAGCGGTCGGCCGAATTGTTGCGGTGGGTTCCACTTCGGTTCGAACGCTTGAATCGCTCCCTACCCTTTCCGAAGCCGAAGGACAAACCGACATCTTTATTTATCCGCCTTACTCCTTTCATCATGTGGATGTAATTCTTACCAATTTTCATTTGCCGCAATCCACACTGCTCATGATGATGTCTGCCTTCGCAGGGCGTGAACAAATGTTGAATGCGTATAAAATAGCCATCCAAGAAAAATATCGATTTTTCAGCTACGGAGATTGTATGCTGATTCTTTAGCCGAGAACTTCATTATGATTTTAGACTATCTCCAACAAAAACAAGCGTTCATTGATCAAGCACTTGATGAATCCCTGCCCCCTGCAAACACACGCCCGGCGATACTTCACGAGGCGATGAGATACTGCGTTTTGAATGGCGGAAAACGGCTTCGCCCGATTCTGTGTCTCGCAACAGCAGAATTGTTTGGGACGGATTTAAAAACAGTTTTGCCTGCTGCTCTTTCGCTTGAACTCTACCACTGCTCGACACTCATTCACGACGATTTGCCGTGCATGGATGACGACGGTTTGCGTCGGGGACTTCCAACGTGTCATATTAAATATGGCGCAGCAAATGCCATTTTGGTGGGCGATGCGTTGTTGGTTCAAGCGTTTGAGTTCATTGCAAAAACCAATGTTGCAACGCTTGTGCAAGAGCTTGCAAAAGCAGCAGGTTCGCGCGGCGTGATTGCAGGACAAGTGGAAGATCTTGAAGCAGAAAATAAAGCGCCGAATGCGGAAGATCTTGATTTTATTCATCAGCATAAAACAGCAATTCTAATTCGTGCAGCCGTTCGGGTTGGTGCACTTGCAGGTAGCGTTTCAAATTCCGATCTTGTTGCACTTACGCGTTTTGCCGATCAAATTGGTCTCGCCTTTCAAATTGAAGACGACATTCTCGACGAAACATCTACCGATGACGTGTTAGGAAAACCTTCGGGTTCCGATGCCAAACAACATAAAATGACCTACCCCGCTGTTCACGGTTTAGATCAAGCGCGTGCAGCGGCCGAACGTCTAACAAGATCGGCTTTGGCTGAGCTCGGAAAGATAGATCGCAACACCGATCGCCTCGCACAAATTGCACAGTATTTAGTCACCCGCACTTTCTGAATGTTGAATAGAAAAGTTAAATAGGATCGGTTTTTTTATTATTCATCTAGTGGCAGATGTTCTAACTCTATATAGGCTTGTTTTTTTTCTGCATCCAAATGGGGTGGGGTTCTTTTTTGGATCCATCGATGTAGATTCGCTACGGCTGATGCTTCCAGAAACAGATCATTTCTGTGACCGGGAACTTGTTTTAAGCGGCTTTTGTGTGCAAACCCTACTTCGGCAAGGGGTGTTTTTCCCGACATAAAAATAAGAATGTATTCTCCGCCGCACCGACATGAGATAGGTAAGAGATCTTGATCGAAAGCAATATTCATGCACTGTTTTACAAAAGCAATATCTTTGGGTTTGTTCACCAAAAACAATTGTCCGTTTGGATGTGATTTTTTGATCGAACTACCTTGTTGTGCCAAATATCTTAATTCAAGATCGCAAATAATGAACCTATCTGTTTTTTCTACTAGCTTGGAAAGCGCATTTTTCGCGATCAAAAACGGAATATATTTTGCTGAAACAAGAATCCCACTGATGCAAAGTAAAACGATGAGAAGTTTTTTCATTCTATTGAATAGGTGTTCTAAACAAGGAGTCTTTATTTAGGTGTGTTTTTATTCCGTCTAAAGAAAAGGAGCGCCCCAGAAAAGATTGCGATCCAACCTTGTGTGTGTGATTTTTGAGTAGATGATTTTTTAGCGGTCTTTGGGATGAATGTTTTTTTAGAGTTGTTGCCTAATTTTGTTTTAGAAGGAACTGCATCGATTGCTACATTATCAATCCAGTGGGTAGTTTTGTATGAATATTTTTTTGAATGCCCTTTGCTATTTGTAACAAATCGAAGGGCAATGCGATGATCTTTTAGATCAGGGTTTGTGTTATCGTAGCTTAGAGTAAATGTTTTTCTCTCGATAAACCCGTTACTCTCTAGTGGGAATTTATATTCTTCAGTGGCAAGAGGTTGTTCCGTTGTGAGGTCCCAGATTATGATCTTTAAATATAGCGGAACACCTGAATTATTTCGAGTTCCAAGATCCATCGTCACCTTAAAGGTTCCGTATGTGTCGGCGGTGGCTTCGGATGGGAAGATGGGTTGCTGAATAATATTCCCGTTTTTATATGCTTTTATATTAAGGGAAATGGAGCCTGAACCCGTTCCTTTTTCTATGATCTCTAAAGCATAAAAATTCCCAGGTTCATTTTCATATATAACATCCCACCCTTCCGCAGGATCATTATCGATAGCATTCTTTTTTCTTAGTCTGGGGTCTTTTGCCCCTTTTTCAAAATCACCATTGTTAAGCGTTAACGGAATGGCTTGAGCGATAATGCAGATATGTATGAGCGTTAAGATAAGTGTTAGTTTTTTCATAAGTTTCTCTTCTTGAGTCAAAAAGGAATTCACAATTGCGGATCAAATATCATTTATCAACAGTAAACGATTACTAAATTCATCTTTGGACATTTTTTGTGTTACTTTTCGCACGATTTAAAATGTAAGGAGTATTTGGCAACCCTTTGAGGTGTTGGGGTTAATATGGACGGAGGCGTTAAAAGTTTTTGCAAAGGCGCGAACGAGGGGGAGTCCGAGTCCGTAGCCGGGTTGGTTTCGGCTTTGATCGCCCCGATAAAAGCGTTCAAAAACACGGTCGAGGTCTTTCTTTGGGATGCCGGGTCCGCTGTCGGTGATGGTTAAAATGCCTTGGTTTTTTGTTGTTGTGAGAGCGATCTGAACGGTTCCTTTGTTCGGTGTGAATTTAAAGGCGTTATCGAGCAGGTTAGAAATAATCCGTTGGAAAGCGGAGCGATCACCAAAAAGAGTAAGTGGGGTGTCGGGAAGGGTACAGGTGAAGTGGATTTGTTTGTCGCTTGCCATGCTAGAAAAGATTTCGTGTGCCGTGCGAACTTCAGCACAAAGATCAATCTTTTCTTTGTGGAGGGGAAGCGATCCGCTTTCGGCGAGGGAGAGCTGCATGATGTTTTCGATCAAGGGAATGGTGCGATCGCACTCTTCGATACATTTGGCGATGACTTCTTTTTTTTGGTCGGAGGTGGTTTCGTTCCAATTGAGTGTTTCGATCATACCTCGAATGCGAGCGATGGGTGTGCGTAAATCGTGGGCTATGTTGGTGGTTACTTCTTGCATTTCAAAGATGAGGATTTCGATTTGCTCGATCATTTCATTAAAGTTGTTGGCGAGGTTTTCGATTTCGCTTCCGTCGGTAGTAATTTGTACACGTTGTTTTAAATCTCCTTTTTTTACGGAGGTCACAGCGTCTGTGAGGCGATTAATTCCTGCTAATGCTCGTTTTGAGATATAGAAACCGATCCACGCTGAAAGCGGAATGAAAAAGAGGGCGAGCAGGGCAAAGAATGCAATCCAGAGTTTGGAGAGACGGGCGAGGTCCGTGGCGTGATATTCAATATATAAAATATTGTTGTCGTAGAGTTGAATCGCTCCGATCCAGTGATTCGGTTCCTTTTTTATGAAGGGCTGGCTAAGATCGTCTGGCGGAGTTTTAAAATGGTTTCTGATAGGATTTGGTAAGGTCTTCGCAGGTCCTCCAAGAGGTGTTCCGGTTGGAGAAAAAAGGGTGTAGTCGATCTGTGTTGAAGGGGTTTGATATGTAGTTTTTTTTAGTGAGGAAAAAAGCAGGGTGTTAGATTCACGAGAAAGCACCCAAAGCTCGCCGTTTGGTTTAATCATAATTTCGAGTTGTTCACTTCCGGTTGAACCTGTGACTTCATATACATCATCTTCTTTAAATTTTTCTTTTTCGATATTACCAATATGTAATTCAGGAAATTGTATTCGTATTTTTTGTAAAAGATCTTCAGGCAGTTGTTGGTGGTCGTTAGAGGTAGATTCGCCAAGATAATCGTTTTGAGCTTGTTGAAGTATCATCTTTAAATGCAGTTGATTGTCGGAATTTATGAAGGATCTTAGGGTTAAAAAAGAGATGGCAAAGGCAATGAGAAGAGCCAATGAAACAAGTGCAATATGGTGAAGGGCAAGACGACCTTGAAAGGTGTGCGCCCACTTATTTTTCAAGACGAAGGGCATAGCCATATCCTCGAATGGTTTGGATGAGTTTGGGTGAAAATGGTTTATCGATCTTGTTTCTTAGTAGACAAATACGGGATTCAACCACATTGGTTAAAGGGTCGATGTTATAATTCCAAACCTGTTTAATAATCATTGATCGAGTAACCACTCGACCTCTATTTTTCATTAAAAAAAGAAGTAACGCATATTCTTGCGGTTGCAAAATAATCTCCTCTGCACCTCGGTAAACTTTTCCAGACAGCAGATCCATTCGTAAATTTTCCACCTGAAGTTCAACCGGCGAGTCCTCTTTGTGCGTGCGGCGCAAAAGAGCTTCGACCCGTGCGATGAGTTCATCGAACGCAAAAGGTTTACTCACATAATCATCTGCGCCGGCCCGTAAACCAAGCACCCGTTCGTTCACGCTGGTTTTTGCACTAAGAATTAAAATGGGAAGATCCTTTAAATCAGGTTTAATTTGATCAATCAATGAAATGCCATCAAGCTTGGGTAGCATTAAATCGGTAATTAAAAGATCATATTGGTTTTTCAATAAATACGACTTCCCCTCTTCGCCATCAAAGGCAACGGTTACATCATATCCTTCGCGTTTTAAACTTCGTTGAATTAAGTCGGCTAATTTTTGGTCGTCTTCAATCAATAAAATAGAGGAATTTGCAGAGGTTTTCATAGCGGAGCATCATTAGCCGACTAGAGAAGAAAGTCAATAGAGCGAAGATTACGAAATCATAATTATTTTGAGATGTTTATTTTTTTGAGGAAAATCTACATTTCTATTTATGCAGACAGAAACAATAACATCAAAACGGTTGGGTTGGGCACTTGTGCTCTTTTTTGTGGTGATTTATTTATTGCCGTTAGGGATTCGTTCCTTGGGTGTGCCCGATGAGATGCGCTACGGCGAAATGGCGCGCGAGATGGTGGTTTCGGGCGATTGGGTCGTGCCGCATTTAAATGGACTGCGCTACTTTGAAAAGCCGGCGGGTGGTCACGCCTTCAATGCGGCCGCGATCGTGATTTTTGGCGAAACCAATTTTGCGGTGCGGTTTATGTCGGCTCTATTAGCCGGGCTTTCGGCGTTGGGTATTTTTCTTCTTCTTCGTTCTAGAACGTCGATTCAAACCGCTCTTTTTTCCGCTTTTATTTTTTTAACAATGGGATTAGTGCTAGGGATTGGAACGTTTAGCGTGCTCGATAGCATGGTGTCAGGATTTATTACGCTCACTCTTTGTTCTTTTTATGCGGCACTGGATGCCGCAGGAAAACGAAAGTTGGGCTGGTTGGTGCTAACGGGCATTTTTGCGGGACTGGCTTTTTTGGTGAAAGGGTTTATTGCGCTCGCGGTTCCTGTGATTGTGATTGTTCCATTTTTAATGCTTCGTCGTGATTGGAAAGCGCTTTTTACGTTGCCGTGGATTCCGCTGATTAGTGTTTTAGTGGTGACTCTTCCGTGGTGTTTGGCTATTGCACATCGTGAACCCGATTTTTGGCGCTACTTTTTTTGGGAAGAGCATATTCATCGTTTTTTCTCGCAAGAGGAGGCGCAACACGCTGCACCATTTTGGTATTTTATTCCTGTGCTAATTGGCGGAGCGTTGCCTTGGACTCTTGTGGCCATTCGTCCTCTTCGAAATTTGATTCGGGAACGCCGGCGTGATCCACTTATTCAATTTGCCCTCTGCTGGACGATTCTTCCATTTCTCTTTTTCTCAGCCTCTTCGGGAAAATTGGGCACCTATATTCTGCCCTGTTTTGCACCGCTCGCTATTTTAGTTTCGTTAGCGTTGAATCGCTCCTTTAAGGAAGAGCGCGATCAACCCGTTGCAGGATCGTGGGCAATTAAATTTTTCTATATCCTCTTTATTCTCGTTTTTGTTGTTTTTCTAATTGCACTACTTCTTGCTGCCTTTAATCTGATTCCGCTTTTTGATTGTCATCCTTTCCCGAAAATAATTGTGCCGCTGTTTGCTCTTTTTGTGGCTATTCGATGGTTGTGGAAGGGGTGCCGGGTTGCGGATGGAATAACAAAAAATGTACTGTTGGGAATTTCTATTTCTGTTTTGTTTGTAGGGG
>Ga0256845_1003685_pt1 | contig 10250 bp, 7 predicted proteins | sample RiftiametaG_FD_189101 | JGI IMG/M metagenome (GOLD analysis project Ga0256845, IMG submission 189101) | Tube worm associated microbial communities from hydrothermal vent at the East Pacific Rise, Pacific Ocean - Riftia | ecosystem: Host-associated > Annelida > Integument > Unclassified ... | reverse complement strand
GCACGGCTGAGAGATTGCTCTTTTTATGAGCCCGGATCAAAATTCTTTCTCCATTTCAATCGTGTATTTCTTTTGGGCCTGCTCATAAAAATCGTCATAAGTCTTTTGATCCCTAAGAGAGCCCAAGGTCGCCTCGATCCGGGCACGAACTTCATCAATTGACTTGAGCTGCGCAGGAACAATCTTGATAATCTCAACCAAGTGCACCCCTTCTTTGGATGTCACCCCACCAATCCAGCCTTTTTTATTTATCGCCTCAATATTCCTGGCAAACTCAGCGCCATAAGTTCTCTCTATTCTGGAAGATCGCGCCGACCTTACCATGGCGGTCATGTTCGTCTCGTCACCAAGTGTCTGTATTTCTTTGAAATCTTTCAGCTCACCGGCAAGGACCCGCTCAAGCACTTTGTTACAATCAATAGCAGCCTGATCGCCTCGTTTTTTTGAGCTAAATAAAATTTGTCGAAAGGTAACCTTTCGAGGGACGGTATATCGTTCTTTGTTTTCATTATAATACTTTTTTATCTCTTCTGGAGTAATATCGGGACGATTTGCTTTTTCGACCGCAACGAGGTTCATTTTATAGGCTACACGTTTTTTTATCACCATGTCGTTTCTGTCCAGGTTTATGGCGAGCCCTTCCCTGTACAAAATTTCCTGCTTGATGATCTCGGCCAAAGCCTTCTCGGCTTTTTCCTTAAACTCCTCACGAGACAACTTGTTACCGAATCGTTTGTTTATTCTGTCAGTAATCGACTGCACGGTCTCCTTGTCAACAAATATCCGGGTATCCAACTTCTCCGGTTTACCTGACTTAAGAAGACTCAGTGCAAAGATCACTGCGCCGATTAAAAGAAAATGAATAAATGGTTCTTTGACAATACGCATAATGACAATGTCGACTAATTCATCGAGATTTTCAAGGGTTTTAATAAAAGAAAGGGCTTTCCAAATCCTGAGGAGTCAGTTTTTCGCCTTTTTCGATTTTGTTCATTATAAACATCATCTGCTGCTCTCGTGTTCTAGGAACATTGTCTAAAGATTCCTTGGAAAATGGCGCAGTTTGGGAGGATAAGGGTGTCGTTTTATACGAGGGCAAAGAGGAACCGACCCGACTGGATTTACCCAGAGTTTTGGTTTCTTTCTCTTTCCAGATATCCACCGAACCTCCGCCTAAACTTCCGTTGAAAATACGAATGGCCAAAAGCGTTACAGAATCTGTATTATCTGGGTTTAAAACCTGCGCACGACGAATTAAAAACCCGCCTTTTTCTTCTTTTTTTATCTCTTGATCAGTGATGATTTGCGAAAGGATATACCTTTTAAGCACTTTGATTTCGTGGGTTCCCTCAAAACGGGTGACACTCTTGTCGGGAGAGTTAATAGGAATCATACCACGCGGCATTTTAAGCCCAAAGACCGAATGAGAACCCGAAGCCAGCAACGGCAAAGGTTTCTTTGGTGTATCAATCTCTGCTTTGGCAGGCTCTGCCAAGGAGGCAGGTTCTTTTTTTGTCACGTCAACAACCTGAGCATCAGCGATTGCCGGTTCATCTTTTGAGTTAGTTGGCCCGGTTGAACAACCCGCAAAAAATATTAACACTGAAAAATTAATTTTTATAAAGCTTTGCATTTAATTAAACACCAGCGACCACGAGTCTATCGCGACAGTCGTAAAAGTTTTATTACTCCCAGGCTGAAGCGTTATCTTTGCAGTAACCACCTTTGGAGTGGAGCTTGTAGCACCGCTGCTGCTTGCGTTGGGGTTTGCCTTTTGCGCAACTAACTGGAAGGCGGCATCGCCACTGCAAGAGGGCCTTCGCACAATCTTGGAACCGGTGAGAAGTTCTCCGGGATATTCTTTATATGCCTCTGTTTTAGTGGAGCCGCCCTCCTCCCATTTGAGTTGCTTAAACAAGGCGGTTGTGGAGGCGTCTGTATAATTAACCCCCCAGAGTTTAGATCCTCCAGAATTACAGGCATCCAAACTGCTCATATCTGAAACATCCAGAGGCATAAAAGTAGTAAAATATGCAACTTTATTAAAAACTGTCGGCTTGCCCAAAAGTTTCTCACCCATATTTAGCGGGTGCGAACCCATGACCTGAGTACCTGGAACAATTCCGTCTGTAAGTCTTTTACCCGGCATATCCGTGTTCCATGTATCCAACTTTCCATCAAAGTAATTTTCAGGATCTTTGGCATCGGCCGGAATAGCCTCACCCAGCCACCAGTTTATTTCAGGTTCGGAGTTTGAGGTAGTGCTGTCCGACCCGGCAGCACCCACCGTGTAAGAAACAATTTCGGTAAGAGAAAAGATGCGATTATGATCAAGCGCCTCCAGGTTATCGATTTGCCCCGTACCAAAGATGATTACGTTATTTCTGTTCTCGTCTTGAACAATTGTCGGTGCATTGACAATGGGAGTTCTTGGAAACGGATACCCCACAGAGACACACGGTTGTCCGGTACATGCCTCAATACCAAGATCGTTATCGTTGGCAAACTGATCTATCTCACCACTGGAACACGAATTTGCAGGGTCAACCATTTTTGAGTCGCAACACGCATTGCCTCCAGTCTGACAATCCTTGTATTCATAATGATTTTTTAACAAAGTATCAAAAAACATTTCAAGGCACCACTCATCAGGGTCCTTATCGGACATATCTATGCGCCACAATCGCCCTCTATCGTCGCCTAAAAACGCCTCATCAGTTACATTGGCCGCCCTTGTTCCACCACCGGGAATGGCAGGTTCACCCACCATTTGAGCAACCAACTCATCCTTCTCAGCGTTGCTGAGAGTATCATAATCGCAATTATCGAGAACCGGATCCAGGTACTTGATTTTATGTCCATCTGCCGCCCTAACAATATAAACACCGGTAGATTTTTCGATGCCACCGTTCTCATCGTTAACATAACCGCCAGGCAAAATGGCCACAGCCAACTCATATTCAGTTTCTGTTCCAGATGCTCCGCCGACTGGAAGCTCATCTTTTACGTGTACATACGCAAGAGCTGGTTTAGCAAGAGTCAGCCCAATTCCAAACGATCCGTCGGTTTTATTAAATGCTCCAGCGGTATTATTGGCTACGCTCTTGGATGAAATTTCCCATCTGAATCTGGGAGGTGCCTGAGGATCATCTGTTACATCGAGGCAGTAATATCCTGCGCCGCCCTTACCAAGTCCTCCAACAACCAAAGATCGCCAAAGATCAGATTCCTTGACACTGGAGGCACCGGGAATTCGCTCTCTCCACAGACGAACATCAGCCGTAACCGGAGATCCGTCCAGGCCAAATATGTGCTGATAAAATCCCGGTTGCTCGTCGACGGGTAAAACAGTGTAGGAATCCGCATTGCCAGAAGTTTCATCGTAAGACACTTTCCAGGCGATTGGATACTGTTTGTAAATTGAATCGAGAAGTTTATTGGGCACAAACCCCCAATTTTCAACATTTGAAGAATCGTCCGCCCATACGTGGAAAGAATGTAAAACACCATCGTTGGTACCGACGTAGAGAGTCGGCGGCCTTTCTATTTTTTTCTTGGTGTCGCCATTTTCATCTGTGTAATTGCTTGTTTTAAATTCCTGATAAGAAGCGATGGGCAACCGCTCCATGGGCGGAGCTAAAATAGCGGGGGTAGAGTTGTAAATGTCTGCCAGGGGATGATCGGCACGCTTTGATCCTGTTTTACCGTAGAGATGGGTCTCCAGTAGAGTGAGAATATCGGTATTTCCATTGCAAACATTGTCCTGTTGCGGGCCACCGATATCACAGTCATCGACACCGGAGCTGTCAGTGATCTCCAAAAGAACACTATCAAACCCTTTCTTTATTCCCTCATCGCCATAAGCCAGGGCGCTGAGTCCATCGTCCGTTATTGTGTAAATTCGACGTTCGTCAGAGCTAGCCTGGGATTTGAGCATGGTGTGAAAATGATCCAGTTCGCCGTTTAGCGTATCGCTGTCGGACTCACCTTCTATCTTACAACTGTATCCCTGCCTGTACAGGAAACCTTTCCAGGGAGTACCGCTTTGCACTTCGTAGCCCGAGTTGAATTCGTACTGAGCAACCGCTTCATCGTCCTTGGCGCTGCCGCTCCACTGAGATGCGCCAAGAGCACCGGATGCTACCTGATTGGTTGTAGCTATCTCAGTGCGCGTGCCAACGGCAGCCGTAAACATGCTGATTACAAGGTCGAGAACCGACGATAGCTCATTGGCCGAGTTAACAAAGATAGCACCGCGCTCGTTGTAAGGAGGATCCAACTGTTCGCCTCCGCAAAAATTGGGATTGCTGTCAAAGAGATGAAAACTACTATCTCTCCACGGCGGCTGAATCTCCCAGTCGGAGGGCCACCCTGCCAAAGCCAGCCTGTTGAGAAAATCCCTGGGGGTAAGAAAAGCGTCAGCACCAGCCTCGCAATCTGTCTGATTGTCGAGTTTTCTAATTTGCACGCAGTCGTCTGCTGGCGAAACACATAAACCACCAGGCTGAGCAAAAGCATTCCAGGTGGGTGCCACCGAGCATCTATTGTTGAGTCCCTCTTTATCGGCCACGTTCAACCCAATATAGACAGTGTAAACAGGGTACGCCTCACTGGGATCGATCAAATCCGCTATCTGCCCGGCTTCCACAACAGAAGAGTTCCAAGGGCAGGAATAGGTTTCAGTTGATTCGATTTCCCACGGCGCAACAGGGGCGTTCGTGTCGCACACCTCCTGAGGAAATTCAAACGCAGGAGTTGGTTCGCCATCACTTATGACAATGACAAGCTTGGGACGACAGTTAAAGTACAAATCCTTGCCACTATTGAAATGAGTAATCGGCGAAGTTGGTCCTACATCTGGTTCATTTCTAAAGTAATAACCAACATCATCAATCAAGGCAGCCAGTGGCGAACAATACAACGGCTCGGCTGTTTCTAGAACCTCTCGCACAGCAGCGTTTGAAGTATTGAGATCGTCGCTTATCTTAACCAGTCCACCTACCGCGTTTTGATCGTCAGATCTGGCACCGGCATTCCATGTACACTTTGTATCCCCCGGCACGGCAGTATTATCAGTCCACTGGTGACAATTCCATGTGCGCGACGTTCCGTAGTCAAAAAGCCCGGCATGTTGATCTGCTGCAGTAGACAGAGGCTTGGGTTTATTGTCGTAGGTCATGATGCCAAAACGGGCCAAAGTACGATATCTTTCAAGAATACCATTGGCCTGTCGCGCCTCAGCTAACGGGTGATAGTTGTAGCAAAGTTCTGGAGCATCTCCGGTCGCCGAAACATAGTTAACTTCGTCGGAATCCTTGGTGCAATCTCCGTCGTAATCTACCCAGTCCCAGCAGATGTATCCCTCCTGGGTCACATGAGTGCTTACATTGGCTGTCGATCCATCAGAGCATTTAATAGTTGGAGTAAGATCTTCGCCTATGCATTGATTGTAAGTAATATTCCAGTTTCCGCGAGATCCATCCACTCGACCGTCAGAGCACGACACAGACCTGTAATGATTGCGGGACGAAGAAGTGTAATCGCTGATATTGTACGTTATATCGGACTGAACAGTATCCCTATGGAGCCCTGGCCGAATACCAACAGTCTCAACAAAGCAATGAAAATCCTCTGTGGAGATATCTCCGAGCATCACATCTTTAAGCTGCTGCCAGGAGGTTCGCTTCTCGGTCATGCCAATCGTATTGGCGCGACCACATTCCGCCTCGGCCTCTGCCCAGGACTGATTTGCGCTATCTGGATTGTCGGGGAGCCAGTCCATGCTGCCAGAGGAGTCTATCACCAGCATTATGTTAGGACTAACAAGCTTACCGGTAATCTGAGCACCCGCCGTTGCGCCGCAAAACATCGTCGCAACCAATGCCAAAACAAACAGTGCTACTTTTTTGTATTTCATACTCATACCCTTTAAATTACTTACCGTAAGTTGCTATGGGACCCACAGTCAGTCTTCCCCTGCCCTGCGCACGACCACGCCCGAAAAGATCGTCTTCGTTGTAACCAGCAGCCAAATCAACCGCTGCGCCGTCATTGGGACCGTAGGTGGCAGTGGCATTGACAGTAAATATGTACCATGTGTAATTTTGATCACCAGAGCACGAAAAACCAGGCGGACACGGGCCTATAATCGGCTGGTTATGAGACAGAGAAGTCAACACCTTAGCACCATACATGGCATCATTACCTGTGAGCGGACTTGAAAGCTCTTTGATACAACCTCCAGGAACAGTGTTGTCGGTAAAATCACATATTGTACCTACAACCGTGTCATTAAATAGACCGGGATTAAGCGGAATTTCGTACTGTTGAGCATAAAAAGAAAGCGTACTTGATGAGGTAGCATCGGTAGAATTGTACTTCCACTGATAATAATCTGCCGACTGTCGCAGATCTGTCGATACCATGGCCAACGCCCCCTCCACCAGCGCCCCCGCTTGAGTGGCATCCATATACGCTCCGGCCGACTTGAGTTCATGCCTGGTATGGCGCATGGCAAGCAGTCCAAGGCCTGTAAACATAAGAACAAGCATCATTACGATGATCAAAATGGCCCCATCCTGCCCTTTTTTGTTGTGCCTCTTATAAATGTTGTGTCGTCGCATACTCGTTAATTCCTATTGAAAACTGGAGGGAACATCGTTCGCACCATTAAAAGAAGGCATTCTGGCCATAATGTTTGTCAATACCGCCTCTGCAAACAAGGTCCTGACCTTGTAAAGACCGACATCGCCAGACGGTGCCGCAGCTACATTGTATTTTACAATTCCCTTGCCAATATCAGCGGCTGACATCTCCATGGACATATCCGTCTTCTCCGTTCTAACCGAGAGCTGAACCAGAGCGGTCCTGGCATGTTGAGCAGCGAGCATACCGGCAGGCGGCTCACAGGAAAGGGCATCCGTGCTGACAGCAGAACCTGGCGTGGTCCTGCCAATGACCGCATTATTATTTCCTGGAACAAACGGTATTTTGTTAGTCGCAAGTGTCGAAAGGTCGTGATACATGACTTTTTGAGGCTCCGTTGTACTTGACGCAGTGCGCCTGTACGCAGTCCTAAACCACACCTGAAAGTCCTCTACATATTCCGCTATAACCTTGCCGGTCGATGCGACAATACTGCCTTTTATGTCGTCAATGGCGCAATCCACCCCCATGCTGCTTGCGCCGTCAAAATCAACAAAGTAACGCATAAGCACATTGTGACCACTGACCGGCTCCACCCTGTAAAGCACCGCCTGATTAGCAGCTACACTTATCTGCTGCCCTTCGGCGAAGGCCCCCGGCCCACTCATAAACAACTCTCCAGGAAGAAGATCCACCGAACACTGCTTACCCGAAGATTCCAAAGGATGATCCACACAAGTCACAGCATCATCCGCATCATTTACTTTAGCATCGAGGGTTTGCCCCGTAGTGGAGTAAAGATGAACAAATGAATATTCACTGTTAAATTCATCAATCGCGTCCTGAGATCTTTCAATAGGATCATCAATGACAATTTCATCCGAGTAAACATGAGCCATGTACGTATTTGCAGTGATAAAATTACCCACCAGCAATATTGAGTCAAACTTATCAGTTCCATCGCGGTTAAGATGAATAACAGCAGGTCTAAAATATGCGTGCTGGCTTCGGGCGCTACCTTGAGAAACCATAGAGTCGGGATCAGCGGAGGGATTGGGCGAAGTCATCATACCGGCCCGCTGTAAATCAGACGTTAACATCTGAAGCCCGATACGTGCCCTTTGAATAGCTTCTGTCTCCATCTGCTGTTTGGTAGTTTCTTCTGATACGCCTCGGGTGATTATAAAAAACGGTGCCACCACAATCCCCGAAATCAGCAAAGCCACCATCATCTCTACAAGCGTAAAACCTCGTTGTTTTTGTTTGTCTTTAGTAATCATTGTTGCATCTTGCTCGTGTATTCGCGGGTGACCACAGACGTAAGTTCTATACTCTCCCAGTATATAAGGTTCGCCCCTTCACCGGAGCCACCAACAGGAGGACGGGCAGCGCAGTTTGTCCAATTTGTGTGATATTGCTTCCACTTGGGCCAATTAACCATCACAGACAACTTGTAAACTTCGTTAACAAATTGATCATCACCGCTGCTATCTTGCCCTTTCACAAATTGCGACATTTTGTAGTAAACACAAAATTGAGCGGCATCCACACCGCCTGTGTAGTGACTTTGAGCGTTGTTACCCATGTAGGCATCAAAGCGCATAGTGGCGGAATTAGGCAAAAGCTGCCACGAATCCAGGTTACCGGAGCTGATAGCATTTTCTATCAAAGGAAAATCGGTGGAGTTGGGGGTCGTCTGGGAGATGGGAAAGGTTGCCGCTTCAGACTGTACCCAGTTAAGTACAAATCTTCCCAGGTTGACAGCCGCCGTGTGCTCCCTGCCCTTGGATGTTCCCGCAATGGAGGCTCGCTGAAGGGCCACCAGACCCAGCAGAGAAACCATAAAAACAATAAGCGATATCATCACCTCTATAAGAGTAAAGCCTCTTAATTTCTCGGGATTTTTCCTCATATTCCAACCTTACTGTAGGGTGCTCCACCCGCCGGAATGTAAATTTCTCTGGTTACACCCAACACATCGCCGGTAGGATTTCCACCAAGAGGACACTTGCCCCCCGAGGTGTTCCCATAGCGATTGGCCCTGAACATGGCACCGCTGTAACTTGTAGTCTGCCCCGAGCCACCATCGTCAACTGTGCCGCCCGCCGCCCACAAAGGACAAGCCTTGCTCCAGTCCGAAAAGCCCAAAGAAAGCGCACCGGTTGCACTGCACGACACTCCAGAATCCTCAGCTCCCCTTATGTAAAGCTCACCCTTACCCGAATAGCACAAGGCCAAAGTATTACTGAGAGACACAACGGTCTGCGTACACTGAGATACCCCCGAAGCACTGGTAATAGCGGCGTACCTGATATCACAAACAGACACCATGGAATGCTTATATTCTTCAGAATCGAGCCTGAACTCATTTTCATTGTCGTCGTCGGCTTTTTGCCCCTTATTGTGGACACAGCGCTGGGCGATATCATCCCAACAGTTAGCCCCCTCCAAAGTATTTATCCAGATTTTATCTTTTCTGTACTCCATCACCACCGCACGACGTGTCTGCATAGCCAAAATTCGCGCATCGGCGGCAGATTGCTCAAACATATTAGTAAAATCAGTAAGCACATTTCGCCGACGCTGCTCCACAAGATGCGGAACAGTGACCAGCGCAAAAACACCGATTATGACCAGCACAACCATCAGCTCAATAAGGGTAAAGCCCGGTCTTTTTTTTGATGTCATTCAGTCTCCCTCGGTTACAAACAAATTACAAATATGCAAAAAACATACCTGCTCACCCAACATTTTTTTAAATTATATTTAAACGCTCAAACTAAAGGAAAAAGCGTGCATTTGATAAATTGAGCTATACAATGCACCCGTTGATTTTCTACGCATAACATGAACGTTTTTCATCACCATGAAAAAAATGCGTAGTTTGCGTAGTTTTAGGAGAATATTATGAAAACTCAAATCTTTTCACTGATTGCAACCTCTTTGCTCTGGATTATACCGATGACAACGGGTGCCTGTTCGTACTTTGAATCCAGCAAAAAAGACTCCTCCCAAGCCATCTCGCCAAAAGTTCAATCAACTGCTCCCAAAGTCAGTATGGTTTTTAAAGGGCCTGGTAAAATACTCTCAAAAAATCTCGATTCCTGGAAAATCAAATCGGCACCACGTTATTTTGGAGCAAACAATCTTTATGAGTTGATTAACGGCGGCGCAGAAATTTACGTACTGTACGGCCTCAAAAATATGGTCACCACCGACTACACAGATCCAGCTCAAAAGGGACTCGCAGTAACAGTCGAAATTTACGACATGGGCACACCACTTGGAGCCTTTGGCAGAACGAGCCGTTTTCTTCAGGGGCTTTTAGATCCCTCCGAAGCCGGAAAAGGGCTCCCTGTTAAAATGGAAAAATACGGCATCATGGGAGCCGGTGATCTCATAATCTGGAAACAAAATTTTTTAATTCACCTGACCCTGCTCGACGAACGTTCCGACGCAACCCCTGAATCAATAGCGGTCAAATCCCAAAAACTCCTACCTTTGCTGGCTACAAAACTTATGGATAAAATAGAAGGCACCTTCTCATATCCCAAAGAACTCGAAGCTTTCCCCACAGACAATCGCATCGCAAGAAGCGATACCTG
>Ga0256845_1003684_pt1 | contig 10250 bp, 7 predicted proteins | sample RiftiametaG_FD_189101 | JGI IMG/M metagenome (GOLD analysis project Ga0256845, IMG submission 189101) | Tube worm associated microbial communities from hydrothermal vent at the East Pacific Rise, Pacific Ocean - Riftia | ecosystem: Host-associated > Annelida > Integument > Unclassified ... | reverse complement strand
CAAGCCTAAAGAGGGTGGCTCTCGTCGTGGCTGCCACAATGATCTCCTGATGGTCACGATGACCATTTGTTGACTTGGCCAGGTGATTCATGGGGTTATGGGGCCCTCTTTCTTGTTTGTTTTCTTCTGTTTGTTTTCTGTGTGAATTGCGAAAGGAATCGCCTTCCAACGCAAGGATATGCGTGTCGTGGAAGAGATGGTCCATCGCGGCGGAGACCAGCAAGGAGTCCGAGAATAGCTTGCCTATTTTCGGACCCCTTCTGTTTGAATTGATCTCTGTTGAGCCTCTATGAGATCTTGCGTGCATGATCTCATAGAGGCTCAACAGCCACTTCCCATTTCAGAGGCACCCCAACTCACCCACGTCATTTTGCGCAGCGAGTAGCGGGGCAAGTGCAACGTTTTGCCGTGCACCTCCAATTCAATAGAGAAAAGCGAAACAACACCCCTTCCCCCTAGGACGAGCTTTTTACAAGAGCCATGTCATACACAAGCGTATGTAATTAAGCAAAATATGCCATTTACCATACGATAGAGCATGGCAATGCCATGAAAGTCACTCCGATTCTCCCCCAGAACGACGATTCCCCTCGAACAAGACAAGGACTGCCTTCTCGCGTGCGGGTTCAATTGTCTTCTTTGCCAGGCAATGGCATCAAACGAAGCGCAGGGGGGCGAGTCCTTCTTTTCTTTGAGAATCTCCCCTGCACCCCTTGGAGAATCCCCGTGAAAGAGCTCAACTTTGGTGCCCGTTTGGGCCTCGCCCTCTCCCTTCCTTGGAGGGTCCTTTTTAACGGCGCTTACGCAGCCCGCCTCGAAGAGCTCGACAGCGCCCCGGCGCTCGGCCCACCTGCGGCCTTGTCTCCTCCTGAGATCGAGACTGAAACTGCAACCGAACCCCTCACCATACCAGAGATTACCCAAGAGCGAGATCTCACCCCCGCTTTGCAACTACTCACGATATTGCAAAGAGAAGGTCGCTTCGTTGACTTCTTGCAAGAGGAGATGGGCAGCTTCACTGATGAAGAGATTGGTGCTGCTGCCCGGGTTGTGCACGAAGGTTGTACCCGTGCTCTGAAAGAGTACGTCAAACTAGCGCCAGTGCGTGCCGAGAACGAAGGAGCCGCCATTGAACTCGCCCCCGGTTACAATGCGACAGAGACGCAAGTTACTGGAAATATCGTAGGTGAGCCGCCCTACTCCGGCTCATTGGCGCACCATGGTTGGAAAGTCACCAGCCTCAGTCTGCCCGAGCTTGCTCCCCACCATGATGCAAACATCATAGCTCCCGCAGAAGTGGAGCTCTGAGCGACCATGAGCAACTCTTCTCCACCTTTTGCCATTGGTATCGATTTGGGCACAACCCATTGTGCCCTGGCATTCTCCCAAAGTTCTCCTGATTCACCTGAAAAATACTCAACCCCCGAGCCCTTAGAAATTTCCCAGGTTGTGGCCCCCGCTGAAGTCAGTAAAAAGGAGCTTTTACCCTCTTTTCTCTATTTTGCGGCCAAGGCTGAGTTTCCAGAGGGCTCCTTGGATCTACCATGGAGCCCCAGCGCTCAAGACGTTGTAGGTACTTTTGCCCGCTCCAAAGGGGCAACAACACCCGCGCGTTTGGTCACCTCGGCAAAAAGTTGGCTCTCCCACGCAGGGGTCGATCGCCAGGGGGATATTTTACCCTGGAGTGCCCCTGATGGCGTTCCTAAAATTTCCCCTGTGCAGGCATCGGCGCGTTACCTCTCCCATTTACGAAAAGCCTGGGAATCTTCTCACCCACAAAATCCACTCAATGAACAAGAGGTTGTGCTGACCGTACCAGCATCTTTTGATGCGGTGGCACGAGAGCTCACTTTAGAGGCAGCCGCTCTTGCGGGATTGAATCCGCCCCCACGCTTGCTTGAAGAGCCCCAGGCAGCTCTTTATGATTGGGTCGCCCAAAGTGAAGGCAAGTGGCGGGAGCAAGTAAAGGTGGGTGACCGCATTTTAGTCGTCGATATTGGAGGCGGCACCACGGACTTTTCTTTGATTTCCGTAAACGAAGATCAAGGTTCTTTGCAATTGGAGCGCATCGCCGTCGGAGATCATATATTGCTGGGTGGGGACAATATGGACCTCGCCCTAGCCTACACAGTGCGCGCTCGATTGGAGTCCGAGGGTAAAAGCTTGGACGATTGGCAAACCCAAGCGTTAGTTCATGGCTGTCGCGCCGGCAAAGAAGCGCTTTTGGCAGAAAATCCGCCTGCAAGTTATGCCTTGGTCATTCCCGGTCGCAGTAGTCGATTGATAGGGGGTAGCATTCGTACCGAGCTCACCTTAGAAGAGGTCCAGCGAGTTCTATTGGGGGGATTCTTTCCCGAGGTGAACTCGGACTCATCCCCCGAAGCGCCCCGACGCCTGGGACTCAAAACCCTAGGACTCCCCTATGCAAGCGACGCCGGCATCACCCGTCATTTGGCCTTCTTTGTACGGCGAGCACTCCAAGACAAACTACCTACCGCCGTGCTTTTTAATGGAGGAGTGACGCGTTCTCCTATCGTGCAACAGAGGTTGCTCTCACTCCTTGAATTGTGGGCTCAAGCCGCAGGCGAACCGACTCCACAATCACTCACAGGAACTGACGTAGAATTGGCCGTCAGCCGTGGGGCTGCCTATTACGCCCAAGCATGCAAGTCCGGAGGTCTACGCATCAAGAGCGGTACAGCCCAAAGCCACTACATTGGCATTGAGCGTGCCGAATTGGCCGTACCGGGTATTCCCCCAAGAATTGACGCCATTTGTGTGGCCCCTTTTGGTATGGAAGAAGGCTCCGAGGTATCCCTAGAACAAAGCTTTGGCCTTGTGTTAGGCGAAGCTGTTTCGTTTCGCTTTCTCGCCTCGCCTGCCCGCAGAGACGATATTGTCGGCACTATTGTAGCGCCCTCAGAACTACAAGAGCTGGCTCCCCTTGAAACGGTACTTGAGGGCCCGCCCGGAGAGGTTGTCGAAGTGCGCCTGCATGCGCGGGTGACCGAAGTGGGCACATTGGATCTTGCTGCGGTAGAAGAGTCCTCTGGAAGAAGGTGGAAGTTGAGTTTCAACATTCGCGTACAATGAGGTTTTTATGAGTGCAGCACAATTTGTTGTCGGCATTGATTTAGGCACCACCCATTGCGCACTAGCCTACGCGAATTTGGCCACGGGCAAGCTTTACCTTTTGCCCATTTTACAGATGCTCGCCCCCGGAGAAACCAGCGAACACACCCTCCTGCCCTCATTTCTCTACCTGCCGGCTCCAAGTGAACTCACTCCCGAAGAGTCCAATCTCCTGCCCTCCCTACCTAAAAGAGAGGGGCAATACGGGGACAAGTATGTGGTGGGTCAATGGGCGCGCAAACGCGGCGCGAGCGCTCCGGGTAGAATGGTTGCGTCGGCAAAAAGTTGGGTATGTCATGGACGCGTAAATCGCCGGGCCGCTATTTTGCCTTGGGGCACCCCTGACTCCGAGCCACATATCTCGCCTTTTTCTGCACAGGTTGCCTATTTAGAACATCTCAAACAAGTCTGGGATAAAAAGTACCCTGAGGCGCCCCTGCATGAGCAAGATGTGGTGGTCACCGTTCCTGCTTCTTTTGACGAAGGGGCTCGCACTCTCACCCACGAGGCCGCCGCGACTGCAGGTTTGGGAAAAGTGCGTCTTCTCGAAGAGCCCCAAGCCGCTTTCTACGACTATTTAGGCTCTCAGGCCGAGCCCGAAGCTGCCCGAGCGCTCAAAGAGCAATTGCACAGTTCAAAAGTGATTTTGGTAGTGGACATTGGCGGCGGCACAACCGACCTCACTCTCCTACGAGTGCTGCCTGCCGATGCTTGCGAAGGAACAAGTCTCCCCTCGACTTCTCCTGAAGAAACCACACTCCCTCTCATCGAGAGAATTGCAGTAGGAGGGCACTTAATGTTGGGCGGGGACAATATGGACGCAGCCCTTGCTACCTTTGCCCTAGAGAAGGCCAACCTGCCCCGCCCCGAAGATCCAAGTATTTGGTCAGGGCTCATGCAGTCGGCCCGAAACGTCAAGGAGCTCCTACTCTCAAAAAATGCCCCTGCCCAAGGTACAATTTCTTACCAAGGTCGCAGCTCACGCTTGGTTGGCAATACCAAAAGCATCCTATTGACGCGGGACGAGACCCTGAAAGTTCTCCTGAATGGCTTTTTTCCCCTGACGGCCCCGGCTGAGATCGCACAAAAAGAAAAAAGAGCGGGCCTCACCACATTAGGGCTCCCCTATGCGAGCGACACCGCTGTTTCTCGGCACATATGTGCATTTTTACGTAGACATGCCCCTGCGGCAAAAATTGCTGGAGCGGATGTTGTAGAGGGATTGCCCCAGGTTGATCTTCTTTTGCTCAATGGCGGAGTCTTTCATTCTCCCTCTCTCACCGCGCGACTCGATGAGGTCCTTGCAAGTTGGTACCCAGGCGCATCGCCCACTCGCCTCTCACATACCTCTCTTGACACCTCTGTAGCTCGCGGGGCTGTGCGCTCTGCTTTGGCCCGACATGGTGTAGGCCAAGTCATTCAAGGAGGCAGCGCCCACGCCTATTATATTGGCATTGAGCAAGCGGGTAAGATGCAAGCGCTCTGTCTAGCTCCAAAAAACACAGAAGAAAGCACGCGCCTAGTTGTACCCGATAGACTCTTTGAGTTGCGGCTCAACCAAAGAGTGAGCTTTCCTCTTTTTACCTACTGTGGCGACCGAGTGGACGCCCCGGGCCAGCTGGTAGAAATAGACAGCGACCAGGACGCCCTCACCGTTCTCCCGCCCCTGCAAACAATTTTACGGGCTCCGTCTTCAGACAGTACCTCCGAAAAATCTTCAAGAAATCTACTCTCGGTCACCCTGGAGTCTTCGTTGGACGAAACGGGACGCTTGCAAATATCTCTTGTAAGCTTGGAACTACCGCCACGTCGCTGGAATTTAGATTTTGTGTTGCGCGCCCAGAGCAACGTGCCGTCCCCTCAAAAAGTCACCCCAAGCAAGAGGACAAACAAGTCAAAGTTGGGTGCGGACGAATTTGTCCTCCTCCCTCCCGACGAGAAGACACCGGGGGCGCTTCGCTTGTTAAGAGCTGCTTTTTTGAGCGCAGACGACGAAGGAGTGCGTGCTATTCGGCGAGATTTGGAGGAGACGTTGGGCCCACGGGGCGCCTGGAGCGCGAGCACTTGTCGTGCTCTTTTTGACGGCTGTCTCAAGCTTGTCAACACTCGCTCAACCAGCGCACCTCACGAACTCAATTGGCTACGCCTGAGCAGCTGGTGTTTACGACCTGGTTTTGGCTGCCCCGGAGACGAAAAACGCATGGAAGCTCTTTGGGCTCTATTCGACGAAGGCCCATGTTTCTCTACAAAGACTCACTGTGCCGAGTGGTGGATCTTGTGGCGACGCGTCGCAGGAGGGCTCACTCCCGCCGCTCAACGCTCTCTCTTTGATCTTGCTGCCGACTCCCTTTGGACCCCGGCTAAAAAGAAAGAAGGGAACAAGAAGAGCGCAGCTGCTCCGACCGAAATGATGCGCCTCTTGGCCTCCTTGGAGCAATTGCCCGCCTCTCTTAAAACACAATGTGGTGAACTATTCTTACAACGAGCCCATAAGTTGGGAACCTACTGGCCCTTAGGCCGCGTCGGCGCTCGTGTCCTCTTTCAACAAGAGGGCGATCATACCATGATTGTAAGCGCAAAAATCGCCAGTCAATGGTTGCAAGCGTTGCTTTCCCTCGATTGGAGCTCGCACGAAGGCGTTGCTTTTGCAGCCACCTCTATTGCACAACTCACTGGAGACCGCACCCTAGATATTGGGGCCGAGCTAAGGGAAACGGTCGCCGCACGCCTAGAAAAAGAAGGCTCACCCACGCCTTGGCGAGAGATGGTATTGCAAAGCAAGTCTCTTGAGAGGAGTGATCTAAAGCGCCTTCTAGGGGATAGTTTACCCGCCGGATTACGATTAAAATAGCTAAAATCACTCACGGGGGGCTCTCTCGCTTGACTCTGCCCCGGGGCAGGGGCCGAGACTAAAAGAAACAAGGGCGACAAAAGTGTTTACTATCGGCGAATTTTCAAGAATTACAGGGCTATCTATCAAAGCGCTACGTATTTACCACGAGCGCAAATTATTGATTCCTGCCCATGTCGAGAAAAAAACCGGCTATCGCTATTATCGCCCCGAGAGTGTGGACAAAGCTCGAACAATTGCCCAACTACGTGCCATGACTTTTTCTCTGGAGGAAATCAATACAATTGTCGGGGCTTGTGATGACGAAGCCGACATTGTTAGTTACCTACAAGAAAAAGGAGATGTCATTGCGCGTAAAATGGCCAATCTGCAGCATGTCGCGCTCTCCATCGAAACCATTGTTCATCTCGAAACAGAAGCAGCCCTCATGTCTCAAAAAAACGAATTTGAAGTAGAAGAAAAAGAGTTAGATGATGTCCTCATTGCCAGCACGCGCTGGACCGGGCGCTACGATCAGGCAGGAGCCTATTTTACCAAACTTTACAAAAGCATCGGTCGCTATGCCTGCGGCAAACCCATGGCCCTGTATTATGACGACGAATACAAGACCGAAAACGCAGACATCGAGAGCTGCGTACCTGTAAGAAAGGCCACAAAAAATGGAGATATTGGCGTACGTAAACTCAGCGGCGGCAAGTGCATTAGCCTCATTCACAAAGGCCCCTACACAGAACTGACCCGCTCCTATGCGAAATTAATGAACCACGCCAAGGACCATACTATAGAGGTACAATTGCCCACCCGCGAGGTTTACAAAAAAGGTCCCGGTATGATTTTTAAGGGCAACCCCAACAACTACATCACAGAGATTCAATTCATGCTTGTCTAATGCAGGCGCGCTCAAGCCCCGTGAGCAAAGAGAGTGGACCCCACCTCGTGGAGGGCGACCTTTACCCGGAGAGGACTCACTGGATCTATTTGCACAAATCGCGCCGTACTATCCTGGGGAGTCTTGTTTTGCGAATGGGCCGCTGCTTTTGGCGATTGTGAAAACGGACAAGAACTTGAATGACCGCTATCGTCTGACGGAGGAAAATGGTCTCAGAGAACGACTGAATAGAAGGGCTTCTTTTTCTATTGAAAATAGAAAAAGGGGGGGCAAAGCGGCAAAACAACGGGACTCGAGCTTTTTCCCCTATAAACTTTGTAGCGTTCGTGAAGAAAGCGTTACCAAATAATAAGCGTCACCTACTCTCGTAGTTTCAAAGCGACAAGGCCCACCGCAGGACCCACATTGGAGTGAGGCGCAAAATTTGAGAGTGCAATGATTTGAGACATTGCCCCTAGAGCGCCTCTCCGTCTGAATTCAATACGCGGCATTTTTGCCTATCTACAGGCGACAGGGCGGGCCCAAAGTTCTCATACATCGCCCCCGTCTTCAGAGCACGCCGGGTCTCGCCTGCCCTCGTCACTCCTTCTTGTATCAATGGCACAATAAACCGGCACAAATTTTCGTCCTTTTTTCTAAACAGAATCACGCAGCCTAAGATCCAAGAATTCTCGGAACGACCGAACCTGAGAAGACCATGGTGCGGCGCTCAACAAGATCATTTTGAACCACGTTGGTGCTAAGGACCCACAAGGTCCAGCGAGTCTCCGAGTCTCCGAGTCTCCGAGTCTCCGAGTTTCACGCGTGAATTCGTTGTACCTTGAGAGGGAACTTTCCCGACTACGCACGAAATGGACCTCATTTAGTCAAACTTCGTGCAAAAGCGGGAAAGTCGCACTTGCCACGAATACATTTGCAAAGGGCTAAGCATGTCGGAGTGCCCCTCAAAAAAGACGGGCCTCCTTGTTTCAAATTTTCTTTACTTCGAGAGCGAGCATTTCCGTAATGAGAAATACCACGTCTTGTCCAACTGAGTACTTGGTCATGTCCACGTCGGGGCGCACATTGAAGGTCTCTTCTTTTCCGTCTTCAAATTTAAGGGTCGCTGTACGTGCCTCCACATCCATCGAACTTATTTTTGATGTCACCTTAGACGAGGCGACTACGACGCCCGCAGGGCTCTCGCCTTTTTTCGCCCCAGCAGCAACCGCAGCCGAGCCGTCTTCTCCGGCCTCTTCATCTTCGTCGGCAACATAGATTACAAGTTCACGCGCCATTTTCACACTGACCCGTGAGCCGACCTTCACCTGGTAGAAGTTCACGGCACCTTCGCCCACCTGAACAGTCACCTCGTTCCCCTCGGGTCCTCGCAAAACGGCGGCGCGTTTTTCTTGGTCGACAGAAACGACCTCGGCCTCAAGCTGCACGGTCTGAAGCATCACGCCCCCGGCCACGCCCTCAACGAAAACGCGCTCTGTGTTCTCGCTCACTGGTTTTAAGGGTACTGCTGCTGGAGCCTCTTCTACTGCAGGTTTAGGCTCAACCGGAGCCGCTGCTGCAGGAGCAGTTTTTGCGCACGCACCGAGATTTAACGAGATAGCGACGGCGGCGATTCCACCTAGAATTCTCTTGCTTTTCATTTATCTAACTCTCTTTTTCTGTTCAATCAAGGGGACGGAACTCATGCATCACGACCCCATGGGCGTGACCATATTCACTAAAACACGCCAATGGCCACCCGCAATGCACAACGCGAAAGGAAGACATATTGCCCGCGTTTTGGAAAACGTTCCACGTAACGCAAAAGGACGCGTTTTGGAAAACGTCCCACGTTGGTTCCGCGCAACGAGAATGGAAAACGTCCCACGTTGGTTCCGCGCAACGAAAATGGAAAACGTCCCACGTTGGTTCCGCGCAACGAGAATGGAAAACGTCCCCGTTGGTTCCACGCAACCCAAGAGTCGCTCGAGCTGCGTAAAGTAGCTCGCGCGTTGTGATGCCCCAAGTTGGTTCCATGCACGCGCGTTGGTGAGCCGCGCGTGTTCTCCCAGAGTGGCGCGCGACCCTCCAATGGTAGACAGTGAAGTGACCTAGACGTTCCGACGGGTCTCTCCTTGTGCAAGAGAACCGTCTGGGGCAAGAGGTAGACAAAGAACGGCCTACAGAGCCACAGAGGCTCCCCGGAACATCATTATTCTAGGTATTGTCTCAACTAACAACAGTACCTGGCGGCCCACAGTTTGCGCAATGGCCTCGTTTCATCCACCAGGTGCCATCTGGAAATGTCACACTTCGATCTCCCCCGCGCCATCGACGCAAAGCGTCAATATAACAGGTCAGGAAACCTCGCCAACGGACAAGAGCCTCTCTGTACTTCTGTGGGTCGCGAATCGCGAAGCGTGGGACTTTGGCGTTACACTTCTCCCCTAAGAAGGCGACCTGACTCCACTCAGTCTTCGAGACTTGCTTGGCACCGAGAAAGCTCTTCCCTCTCTCTTGAAGGGCTTTTCTGGCCACGCGAACTTTATTTGACAGAGCTTTGAAGAAAAGCTCGTTGACTTGAGAGACTCCTAGGTGATCCAATTGGGGAGGCACTGAATAAGTTAGGCTTGAATATTCCGGCATCACCCCTTCCACACGAAAGTAACCCACCGGCCGTTTAACCCGGTAAGTTTCTCCCATTCTACGACTGATGACGCCCGGCCAGCGTTGAGGAGCTCTCACCAGCCCAGCCGTGGTCGGATTACCGACCACATATGCCAGCTTGTCGAGAACATCGGTAGCGCTGCCAAGTTCGACAGCCGACGATTGGGTTCCGGCCCACAAATTGCCAACTCTACCCAACGACGCGTTAATGGCCACAGCAAGGTGCCGGTGAAAAAACTGTAAGAATTCGGGTAATCGTCCCTCCACGTCCGTCGCGACTGTATGAATGTGATTGGACATCGCGCAAAATGCGTGAAGTTGCATCCCCGTGCGTTCGGCTGCCAACGCAAGGCAGTATTGAACGATTTGATTTGTCTTCGGGGACGGGCGCAGGAGAAAACGGCGTTCGATGCAGCGTCTCGTAAGAAGGTAGGTGATTCCGGGGCGGATATGTCGAGGCTGCATATCTGGGGCTTCGGACAGAGCGCACGGATGTTGCGCACTATTTTAACTTAATCTCCGAAATTCTCCCCACGTTAATCTCCGAAATTCTCCCCACGTTGATTCCGATGCGTTGATTCCGGCGGATTCCGATGACACCCACGTCCCCCTGTGTCAGGAAAGATGTCGCGTCAATGATTTAAGAAGTGCGGGGGCGAGAAGGCCATGGAGGTCATGAAAAACTACAGTGAAAAGTTCAAAAACCAGATGAGGCTCAAGATGATGGGTCCG
>Ga0256845_1003683_pt1 | contig 10251 bp, 9 predicted proteins | sample RiftiametaG_FD_189101 | JGI IMG/M metagenome (GOLD analysis project Ga0256845, IMG submission 189101) | Tube worm associated microbial communities from hydrothermal vent at the East Pacific Rise, Pacific Ocean - Riftia | ecosystem: Host-associated > Annelida > Integument > Unclassified ... | reverse complement strand
GACAAAGGATAATAAATCATCGGTTTATCATATACTGGAAGTAACTGTTTACTAATCACCCGAGTTAATGGATGTAATCGTGTTCCACTTCCGCCTGCTAATATAATTCCTTTACGCATTTTTACTCCTTTTGGGTGAAAATAATTCTAGATGTTGATCTGTTATTTTCTCCCAGTTAAAACGTTCATAAATTGCAGTTTTTCCGGCTTGAGCTAATTTTTGGATCTCTGTTGGATTTTCCAAAGCAAAAGTTAGTTGTTTCGATAACGACTCAACACATCCCTTTTGAAAGGTACGAGCATGATCTTCAACGATGAATTTATTTTCTTGAATATCGCTACAGATGAGAGGCGTTCCCAATCCCATTACCATCAAGATTACAGGAGAAAGACCTTCCACATCTGAGGGTTGAATATAAGTGTACGCATTTTTCATTAAACGCACCACATCATCGCCGTAAACAAATCCAGGGAAAATAATTCGGTCATCGTTTGTTTTTTGAATTTTTGATTCATATTCAGAAGGGTTTGGAGATCCCCCAACTAGAACGAGCTTTTTATTGGTTGCAACTTTTTCAAACGCAGGGATTAGATAATGGAGACCTTTATCGGGAATGAAACGACCCACAAAAAGGAAATATTCACCAGATTCAATTCCTAATTTTTTTAGAATTGTATCGTTATCCTCAACCTCTGGCACTTCGCTACCATACGGGATAAAGGAAAACTTTTTTTTGAAACGCTTTTCAAAAAACTCCTTAGAAAAAATATTATCGATAATCACATCATTGGGAATATAAGCCGTAATCATTGAGGAAATATAAAGATAAAGCTTTGCGTACCACGACCATTTTTCACGCTTCCAGTCCACGCCATCTTGACTGATAAAAACTCTTTTACCCGTTAAGCGTAGAAGGATAGCCCAAATACTATTTCCTCCATTATGAATATGCACGACCTTTGCTGTATTGTGAAAAATAATATGAAAGGTTGCTTTCATGGAATGTAACAACGTATCGAATCCACTTCGTCGAGTTGTTTTAAGATAAACCAATTTTACACCCTTATATTCTTGAAGTTCAGGGAATGGTTTTTCATACACCCGTAGGTAAGCGGTCATTTCATGTCCTCGTGCAACAATTCTGGGGTACAATTCACTAGCAAACTTATCCTCACCAGCAGAACCCGCGCTCGGAGGCATATTTCGAATTCCAAAAACAGCAATACGCATTTTTTTCTCAGTCATAAAAGATCCCTTCAGGAGGTTTGGGGTCAGGGAGTTAAGGCAATATAATCTTCCCACACTCCCTTACTCCATTTACTCTCCCTGTAAATAGTCAGCGTAATACGAATCGACATATTCTTTAAGAGCCACCTTCCAGTCTCGCATAACATTCAGACCACGAATATCGAGTTTCTTATTGATCAATCGTTCTGACGGAGGACGTTCTGCAAAATATTCTTTACTGAAATAATCAGAAGAAACTTCCGTTACTTTTATTTCATTTTCCAATCCAAGCACACGAACCAACTCTTCAGCAACTTCGAATCGACCTGTTTCGCCACCGCAAACCATATTGTAAAGACCCCAGACCTCTTTTTTGAGTAGGAGTTTTACATTTTTCGCAAAGTCATGAGTATATGTAGGAGTTCCCAATTTATCGTTCACCACAAACAACTCCTTCTTTCCAGCCTTGAGTTGCGCCATAATTTTTTGAACAAACTTTTTATCTTTATTTGGTCCCGCACCCATCATCCAACCTGCACGACAGATTAAATGGCGTTGCACATTGCGTTGAACAAAAAGTTCTCCGGCATATTTTGATCGAGCATAATGACCTAATGGGTTTGGCAAATCCCAGTCGTCAAACAATTCCTTGCATCCATCATAAATTCCAGCCGTGCTGATGTAGAGCAAAGGAATATCGAGTTCATTGGCAAGATAGCAAGCATTCTCAACAGCCATTGTATTGGTACGATACGTTTCATCGATATGCGTTTCGCAATATTCTAAATCGGTGAAAGCACCCAAATGGAAAAGATAGTCGGGTTTAAATTCCAGCACATCCGCTCGATAAGCATCTAAATCTCGAAAATCCATGAACGACAACCAATCTTCATTCACATCGATATCCGTACACTTTAGCTCGAAATCTGATCCAAACTGTTTATGAAATGCTTCACCTAGCATTCCTCCGCAACCTGCAATATATATTTTTTTCTTCATAGATTATCCTTTGCTTATTTTTCAATATTATTTCGTTTTTTTATCACTTTTCCAGGAACTCCAGCCACAATTGAAAATGGGGGAACATCCCGAGTTACTACACATCCTGCCGCAATTATACTTCCTTCTCCAACGGTTACACCATCTAAAATCAGAGCGCGAGAACCAATCCATATATTATCTTCGATGATTACGCCTTTACGAATTGTTTTTTCTTCAATCAGTCGGATGTTTGGATTGGTAAACCCGTGATTCTCTGAAAAAATGGAAACATGTGGTCCCATCATCACGTAAGATCCAATTTTAACAGAACCCCGAACTTGTATAAAACATCCTTCGGATATCCCAACATAATCTCCAATAATTAATTCTTCTCCAAGTTCTCTAATAACACCCGTGCAATCGATTGTTGTTCCGCTACGTATTGAAACATTTCTCCCAAATGTAATTCCTTTTTTACTTAAAGCATTAATCGTTACATTATCTTCAATATTAAGACACGTTCCAGTAGAGATTTTTTTTGAAAATCGGATTTTAACATTTCGACCAATAAATAGAGGAAATGAAGTGTGTTTAAATCGAATTGCAAAAAAGAGGCCTCGTAATAGGCAAACCCCTTTATTTAAAATGATCCAAGTTATATTCCAACTAGATAAATTTTTATCTAATTGGTAGTTTGGTTTTCCTAGTTTCTGAATGAGTTTATTAACAAGCACGATTTTTATTCCTATTTATCGCTGATGAAAAAACATTTATAAGCTTCTCATAATGTTTTTGAGGTGAGCAATGATCGTTTACCCATATTTTTGAATTTTCATGCATACGATTCCAATTTTTCTCATTTTGGATAATTTTTTTAATACATATTGCAAGATCGGATGAATTTCCAGATTCGAATAAATATCCGTTGAAATCGTTGGAGATTAAGTCCGGAAAGCTGCCAGAATTTGAAGCAATAACAGGTACTCCCATAAGCTGACTTTCAATTAAACTATTGGGCATATTATCAAATCCACGAGGAGGAATAATAGAGACTAGTGCTTGACGCAAAAGAGAAAACAATTCGTTCTTCTGTAAAAAACCAAGAAACTTTACGTTATCAAGGGCATTATGGGTTACAAGAGTTCTGAGTTCCTGTTCATAATTAGGATCAGAAGATGTTCCAACAAGTATAAGCTCTATAACGATTCCTTTTTTTTTAAGTTTAGCCACTGCATGTATTAATAAATCAACTCCTTTATCTGGATCTAATCGTCCAAAATAAAGAACCTGAGGATCTTTTATTCGATCGTTATATAAGAGATCGTTAGAGGAGGAGGATAATGCATTGTCTATAAATGTTGGGATATGCATAACATTTAATTGTCCAAAAATAGCGTGTTTAGAAAATACTCTTGTCATGTATTGTGACGGACAAATCAATGTATCAATCTTTTTAAATATTCCGCGCATTTCATGAAAACGATGTGCCAAATAACGAATCAGACTCGCAAAAAAAGAGCCTTTTACGCATTTGTATTTTAATCCATAGATTTGATTTTTTTCGCAATCTTGGCAAATATGACCATTTCTACATAAAATATTATTTGCGCAAATCAAACCAAAATCTGAAAGACGAACTACCACAGGTACGCCACAACGATGACAGGCATCAAATATGGATGGAGAGAGTCGTTTTAAAAAATGTAATGCATAAACTACATCAGGGTTGGTATCTTTGATTAATTTTTTGAGCTTGCGGTAAACATGTGGACTGTAAAATTGTCGAGCTAGCATTTTGACCATCAGTTTAGGGGTCTTTTTCATCTCATCATAAAAAAAGGTGTCTGGTCCCGCTGGAGACTCCGCAAAATAGTCCGCATATTCGCATGGTTCGTTCTTTGTAAAATTGAGCGAAAAAGGAATTACTTCGTGTCCATGCGATTCCAGCAACGCCTTAACGTTAAACATATAGGTCTCGGGTCCGCCTATTTTAAAGTAGGCGTAGTTAATCAATAAAATACGCATGTATCACCAAATCTAGATTTGTTTTTTAGTTTAAACATTGGATTATTAATAATTAGCAGCAACTTTTTAGATTTTGAAAATACCATTCAGTTGCAGCTTTAATACCTGCGGTAAAATCAAACTGTGGATCATATTGAAGTAATCGCCGAGCTTTATCAATATTTGCTAAAGAGTGAGGAATATCACCTTCGCGGTTCGCCGCATGAAGGGCTTCGACTTCTGCAATTTTAGGATCGAATTGGGTGAGATTTTCTCGCAAAACAGTAACTAATTCATTCAGTGTCGTTCGTCCTCCACAGGCCACATTATAAACCGTATTAATAGCTTCTGGATTGGAAGTTAATGCGGCAAGTTGGTTTGCTTGAATTACATTATCCACATAAGTAAAATCTCGGGAGTAGGTTCCGTCTCCATTGATGATAGGACTTTCATATTTCATTAAAGCGATTACAAATTTTGGAATAACAGCAGCATAAGCACCAAAGGGATCTTGGCGTCGTCCGAAGACATTAAAATAACGTAATCCAATGGTTTCTAAACCATATAAAGATGAAAAATTATCGGCATAAAGTTCGTTCACATATTTGGTAATTGCATACGGAGAAAGGGGCTTCCCGATCTTATCTTCTACTTTAGGTAATGTTTTGCTGTCCCCATACGTTGAGCTACTTGCTGCATAAACAAATCGTTTTACTTTTGCATCACGGGCTGCTACGAGCATATTGAGAAAGCCCATAATATTTGTTTCAGTTGTCAGGATTGGTGTTTTAATAGAACGAGGCACAGAACCCAATGCCGCTTGATGTAGAACATAATCAATTCCATCACAAGCTTTATGACACGTTTCTAGGTTTCGAATATCCTCTTCAAGAAATGTAAAATTAGGATTATCCAAATATTCAGTAATATTTTCTCGCTTCCCGTTGGATAAATTATCTAAGCAAATCACCTCGTTTTTTTGTTTAAGCAGATCATTGACTAAATTAGAGCCAATAAACCCAGCTCCTCCCGTTACTAATACTCTTGAATTTTTAATTTTTCTTTTCATATCTTCTCCTTAAAGGATTTTGTTAAATTTACAATTGGTCAGGGATAGGATTAAGAGGGGGTTATGAAATCTTGATATAATCAAGATTTATCCGTTATTCTCCTTTGTTTGATTTGTGTAATATGAATGTATTTTCCACGCCCTTAAATGCTTTCCAAAGATTTTGATTCTTATTTTGCGAGGAACAAACATTCTCAAAAATATGTAAGCAGAATATTTTCCGAGAATCCAAATCATAATCAAATTTCCTCGAATAATCCCGTAATGTTTAATTCTCATTTTATAAAAAGGAGGGAGATAATAAAAACTTTTCATCGAAAGGAACGTTGCTTTAAGCAATTGCTTTGTAGGTTTGTCACTTAAAAGAAACGACTGATGTTCCAAATTCAGATTATCATCATTATCAAACAATGCATCCCCAATCACTACGATGCGAATCCCTTTTTTACTTGCACTAAAACCGTAATCAGTGTCAGCCATCATAGGAAAGTTTTTTGCATCAGGGAATCCAATACGATCTACAACAAAACGAGGAATACAAACTGCATTTCCTCCAAACGTATCGCAATCAATGATTTCACTTTTTTTACATGAAATAGATTTTCTTCCGAAGAAACTCTTTTTCATTCCTGCAAAGATTAAACCTGATGGGCAAATAACCATGCCGACTGAGATACAGTTGTTTTTAGCAGATGAATTAAGTAATAATTGAAGAGAAGATGACTTGCGAGGGCGACAATCATCATTCAACCAAATGAAATAATCAGCTCCATTTTTGTAGGCATATTCCATTCCCATTTTAATTCCGCCAGCCCACCAAAGATTGCCATCTCCTTTCAAAACAGTAACGTGGTCTGAAGGATAGAGATTCCGCACTTCTTCACCTGTGTTATCGGGAGATGCATCATCAATGATAACAACATGTGCCCAATCGAAAACGCCAGAAGAAGATAAGCGTTCTAAACAACGAAAAGTAGTTTTTACTCTATTATAAACAGGGACTATTATATATGTTTTCATAGGTTTCATAGGTTATATTTTTGGTTTTGGTTTCTTTTTATTAAAAGAGGATGAAATTGTTTTTCACTGTGAGTTTTGTTGGTTCTTGTAATATTTTAATATGGATTTTGCGCCAAGGGTGATTACGGTAGTAAAAATAATTGGTATTCGAAGTGGGCAGGAATAAATGGCGTTGAGAAGATATCGAATAGCGTTTGGGAGATCTGAGTTTGCAAAATAGGTTGTAGATATTTTTTGATAAAGTATTGATTTTACAAAGCATTTTCTTAATGGAGTAATGTCTTGGTCAGGAATTAAAGCCCGTTCCATAATTATTTTTTTCCCCTGTATTAATGCCAAAAGGTCGTTTGTCGTACTAGTAGAAGACATTCTGACACTCGATAATATTTTCTCTATACCTTTAATTGATCCTGTTTTAGCCACAGCAATCCAAAATAAAGAATCTTCTCCAACATGAACTCCAATGGGAAATTGAATATTATGAGAAATTAAAAACGCTTTATTAACCATTACGGTAGGTGTGGCAATTAAACAAGAGATCATTAGATCGGAATAGTGAGAGTAATTTTTAGAGCCAGAATGTTGAGTTGAAATATAAGTACTTTCTTCATCAATTCGCTGATAAGATGTGTAAGTAAGAGTAATATTGGGATGTTGTTCCATATATTGAAATTGCACTTCTAGTTTATTTTTTGAAAAGAGATCGTCTGCATCCAGAAAGGCAATATATTTTCCTTGGGCATGTTGTAGTCCATTATTTCGTGCTATAGAACGCCCTTTGTTTTCTTGGTGGAAATAATGAATTCGAGGGTCTTTATATTGAAATACCTTACTTATATCTTCAGTAGAACCATCATCAATAAGGATAATTTCAAAATCTATAAAGCTCTGCTCCAATACGCTGTCGATTGCTTCTAATAACCAATCCACACGATTATAAAAGGGGATGATAACACTTATTTTTGGTTTGGGCATAAAGAGGGAGGGGGTTGGGTTTTATGATTCATTCGTGATCTTAAGTAATTCTTCCTTTTCTTCTTCAGGTCTTTCTTCTTTATCTGGGAGATAAAGAAAGGCGATAAGCAACCAGATAAAGGCGGTTAAAAAGACACTATATAAAATATCATCTGTAATATTAATTAAGGCAAAGAAGGGAAGAATTCCTGTTAAAGCTTCGGCAATAATTCGTTTTTGTAACGATGAAGTGGGAGAATGCACCACAGTAAGTGCTTTTTTAAATGCAATACCATAAAGTGTAATAAAGAAGAGGGTTCCCGTTAGTCCAAAGTCGCCCCATAAAGTCAAGACGGCAGAGTTTGTGTTTCCTGTAATAGAATTCATTTGCATGGAACGGATATCGGTAGATTGATAATAGGAAAGTAACATTTTTAAGGCAAAAGGGGTTAAATTACTTTTTCCAAGAGGACCCATCCCATTTCCTGGACCGACCCCTACTGCCCATTCAATGGAGTTATTTTTTGCGTTTTCGACAAGCAGATCATTGAAAAGTTGAACCTTGGCGCTTTTATTAAGCATTTCATATCGATATGCTAAATTTTCGTTGGAAAAGACTTTTTCAAAAGGTTCGCTTACGGCAATTAATATGTTGAACCCGATAATTGCAACTACACTCAAGAGTATAAAGTGCCAAACTTTCCAAGATTTAGAAAGCAGTGCAAAAGGAATAAAGGCGAGGGCAAAAAAGAAATAGGCATGATTGGTGAATGTGCCAAAGAGTTGAATGAAGAGAACAATTAAAACAATGAAAATTCTTTTTTTCCATTTTTTACCGACCAAATCAATATTTCGATAGAGGGAAAAAAGGAGAAAAAGAAGGAAGACACAAAAGTAGGCTACCCAAGCACAGGATCTAAAGGTGCCAACAGATGCATCCATGTATCCACTGCCATATCCATGTTCAGCTATAAAAATCCATGCATGGTTTGGGATGGGATTAATGTGGAGTAACCAACCGATATTGAGGATTACATTTAAAAAGAAAAAGAGAATGGTTGCAATGAGTAGCGGTTTAAAATCAGAGGGGCGGAGATAGTTGGCAATTAAGGCAAAGAACGGGATAAAAGTAAGATAAATAGCTACACATTGCCAAGCACCTCGAACGGTTCCTCGGTTTAAGAGAAAAGAGATGGCGGCATAAACAATCATCATGAGGGCGAACTTCCACCATTTTTTAATCCGATCCATATTTATTTTACGCAGGGCGAGGAGGGAGAAAAAAAGCCCCCACATTAATGCCGCCAATAAATCATCGGTTCGCTTAATGACGGTACTTCCAAAGTTTTGTAAGATAGGTTGAACCGATAAAAACCCAATATATAAAAAGAGTAAAATTCTTGGTCTTCCCATAAGAATAAAACCAAAGGAAAGAATAGGAATAACTGCCGCTCCTTCAATGGGGGAGAGCACTAAAGAAACTCCAATGGCAATAATCACCACAAATGCAACAATAATATATTTATCAAATTTCATTAAAATTCCTGATTAGATAATTTAAAAGGGGGTTGTTAAAACGGGTTGTAAGATGGCGAAATTATGTTGCTAATGCCATCTTTAAATAGGTTAGAGATTTTTTTTTGTGCTCAGAAATGAGAGTAAGGGTATTGTTATAATCAAGAGTAGTTCCCCACTCTTTTTTATCACCTTCTTCCACGCTTCCGCCTACACAACTTTGGATTTGATATCGTTCTGCTAAATCAATAAGACGAGGGGAGCGATCTTTTTGTGCATAATAAGCAAAAAATGGTTTTCTATTTTTAATGGAAAAAAGAGCTCCATGAAAAGAGTCGGTATAGACAAATTTTGCATGAGCAATTAGATACAACCATTCCGCAGGTCCTGCATCTAAAATCTTAATATCTGCCCACGGAGCTAAGTGGGGTTGATGAGCCGTTGCAATGATGGCTACGACGGGAATATTTCCTACTTTTTTACGAATAGATTCAATGGCTTTTTTATGGCTTCCATTGATCTCTTTTCCCAGCGTGTACATTAAAATATATTCTGAGCAGGGAAGCTCTACTTTCTTTTGCACATCGTTTAGATCCATTAAGAGGGTTGGATCGCAGACTACAGGAACTTGTTTTCCTGTTACCTCAGCAATCACTTCTTGTGAAAAATTGTTTCGAACTGAAATATGATCAAATCGAGAGATGTATTTTTTTATCTCTGGAAATTTTGATGGATCTTGTTCTCTTGTGCCACAACACGGCGCATAGCTGATTCGTCTTCCTGCGTAGGGAGCGCCCCACTCTAAAAAATACATGGGTAGTCGGGAAAAATGCCAAACCTGATCGCTTCCAGCAACCAAGGCATCGTATTCTTTTGTTACATTGGCAATTTCTTCGTTGGTAATGCAGGGAGTGGATAGCTGTAGGTGATCTGAACGGAAATCATTAAAAGCTTTTCGCATGTTTTTTGCGGAAGTCAGATAACGGAGTTTGATATATTTTTTATGGAGTGATTCAATAATTCTTCCATTTCTTAAACCCCAACCCCGCCAGATTGGAGAAGGAAAAGAGTCGGGGGGGAGATAGTTGATTGCGGAAGCATCTATTCCCAATTGTTTTAAGGTGCGTTGTAGTGCAAGGCATTGCAAGACGGCTCCGTAATTGTAGGCATATTGATAGGTAACGATTCCAATTTTCATTTTTTTAATATTCTCCGCAGTTTTGTAATTAATATTGAGGGAAAAGAATAAAACCAAATTAATCGGTCATGTTTTTTAATAGCTTTTAGAAATCCAATAGAAGAAAGGTTTTTGAAAAAATAATTTCGAGCGATAGGGGAGGGGGCGTTATTGTAAACACAGCCGTTTCCATTAATGGTTTCTTTAAGGGTGCATTGTGTGGTGTTCATATTTTGGCTGGATTGGTCAAATATGGGTTTTGCTTTTTCGGTATTTAAAAAGACAACGGAGGTTCCTTTGTTTT
>Ga0256845_1003682_pt1 | contig 10253 bp, 7 predicted proteins | sample RiftiametaG_FD_189101 | JGI IMG/M metagenome (GOLD analysis project Ga0256845, IMG submission 189101) | Tube worm associated microbial communities from hydrothermal vent at the East Pacific Rise, Pacific Ocean - Riftia | ecosystem: Host-associated > Annelida > Integument > Unclassified ... | reverse complement strand
GTAATCGTTGGATAAAGTGACACAACATTTCGATAGGTTATCAAAACGATACGGGTATGAAATCCAGCCACCTATATCGGTCATATTTGACCTTGGTTTTGTCACTACTATAATAAGTAAGAATTTAATTGCCGCAGAAGAAATCTTTCAATACTCCTTAGAAGTGTATCCTAAAGAGAAGGACTCTTATCTCGGAATGGGTCTTTTACGCAGAGCTCAAGGTCAGCTTGAAAGTGCTAAGGTCATGTTCGAAAAAGCACTGACAATTGATCCTGATTATTCATTTGCTAAAAGGCTGCTACAAAGACTCGAGAACCAAATGGACTCTCGTTAAAAGAGCAAATTTTACCAATGGAAAAAAAATGAGGAATTATATCCATTCGTTAGTCTTAATGACAAAAGTAAAGACCATGATTTTGATACTAATTGTACATGCGTTTGATAATAATGTATAAAAATAATAGCGGCTTTGGTGTTTAATCAAAGTCGTTTTTTTATTTACAGTAGATCATAGACGGAAAGGTTTGTGTTTCAAAACCCCCTACTATTCTTATACAAACCCGATAAATAAAATTATCTAATACAGAATAATTATGTAACTTTTATAAATTAGGCTTTTTGATAAAAAGATAGGAACTAAACACATCCCAAAAAGTTGCATTTACTAATTGAACTTGAGGTTAACTAATTTGGAGTTAATCTTAGCTAAACAATCTCAAAAGAATCTCGATCATTTAAAAATTGAAATCTATTTCGAGTTGTATTTAATGCTGATTTATCTAAAGTAGCTTCAATTACCATTTGATTTTCTTCATCAGAATTTTCAATAATATTTCCAAGAGGATCTATTACTTGAGTGTGACCAACATAATTATAATTATTAGCGTCTAAGCCCACTCTATTAACCCCAATGGTATAACACACGTTTTCAATTGCACGAGCTTTTAACAAAGTGCCCCATGCAGCTATTCTTTTTTCGGGCCAATTTGCCACATAAACAAGCAAATCATATGCAACATCATTTCTAGACCAAACGGGAAAGCGCAAATCATAACAAATCATCAAACAAATTTTCCATCCCAAATAATCTACAATTGTCTTTTTATTTCCTGATGTGTAAACCTTGTTTTCTCCTGCAAGGGTAAACAAATGTTTCTTGTCATAATATTCTAATTTCCCATCAGGAAAAACAAAAATAAGACGGTTATAGAAACTGTTTTCTTCTTTAATTACTAAACTACCCATTATCGCAATATTCTTTTCAGAAGCCTTCTGTTTCATCCAAGAAACACTAATTCCATCCATAGTTTCAAAACATTTCTCAGGATCCATTGAAAAACCAGTAGAAAACATTTCGGGCAAAATAATTAGATCAATATCTTTAGATAACGGATCAATCAAAAAATTGTAATTCTCAATATTTTCTTTTGGGTTCTCCCAAACGATATCGACTTGAAGACATGCAATTTTAAGTTGATTTTTCATCTATCAAAAATAAGTAAAATTTGTCTGTAATAACATGGCTCTTTTTTATCTTTACAACGATCAAAAAACAATCATATGAAATATTTTAAAATTATAATTCTTTTTATTTCTATTCAGTTAACCGCTCAACAAGGTGGTATGTGGATTCCTTCATTATTAAATGGAATGAATGAACAAGAAATGCAGTCTTTGGGGAGTAAATTAACTGCGGATGATATTTATGATATCAACAACTCTAGTCTTAAAGATGCTATAGGTCATTTTAATGGAGGTTGCACAACCGAAGTCATTTCTCCAAAAGGATTAATATTAACCAATCATCATTGTGGTTTTGGTCAAATTCAATCGCATTCATCATTGGAAAATGATTATTTAAAAAATGGTTTTTGGGCAATGAATTTGGGTGAAGAATTGCCAAATGAAGGACTGTATGTTGAGTTTATAAAACGAATAGATGATGTTACTGCACAAGTTTTAAATGGTGTTACAGATGAAATGTCTGAAAAAGAAAAGCAATCTACAATTGATAAAAACATTAATGCAGTAAAAAAAACAACAATTATAGAACAATGGCAAGGCACAAAAGTGCGTCCGTTTTTTAAAGGTAATCAATATTTCTTATTTGTAGTAGAGCGTTTTGATGATATTAGATTGGTTGGTGCGCCACCAACAAGTATTGGTAAATTTGGTTCTGATACTGATAACTGGATGTGGCCTAGACACACAGGCGATTTTTCTTTATTTAGAATATATGCTGATAAAAATAATCGTCCAGCAAATTATTCTAAAAACAATGTTCCGTATCAACCAAAACATCATTTACCAATTTCTTTAGATGGTATTGCTGAAGGTGACTTTACAATGATATTTGGTTTCCCAGGGAGAACAAATGAGTATTTACCAGCAGTTGCTATCGAACAAATCACCAAAAAAATAAATCCAAGTAATATTGCTTTTCGTGAAGCATCGTTAAAAGTAATTGATGCGTATATGAAAAAAGATGATAAAATCAGAATTCAGTATGCTTCAAAACAAGCAAGAATTGCAAATTATTGGAAAAAATGGATCGGAGAAAATCAAGGGATAGAAAAAAGTAATGCTATTCAGAAAAAGAAAATTTTTGAAACAAATTTTAGTAAAGAACTAAAAAAGCAAGGACTGGAAAAAGAATATGGATCGTTACTTTCTGATTTTGATAAACTGTATAGTCAATATGAAAGCGTTGTTGTTAAACGCGCAAATTTTTTAGAAGTCTTTAACCGAAACAGCGAGTTGATGAATATTATGTTTCGTGTTTATAAAATGGAATTAAAAGGTCAAAAAGGAAAAGAAAGTTTTAAAAAGGCAAACACATCATTAATTAATCGATTAAAAACTACGTATAAAAACTTTAATGCAACGGTTGATAAAGAAGTGTTTAAAGCTATTATGCCTTTATATACCAATAATGTAGATTCAAATATTTATGAAAACACTAGTTTTTTAACGCTTGAAGGAGCATCAAAAATACTTGAAGGCAATGTAAAACAAGTAACTAAAAAATTAAAAAAAGATGCAGCTTATCAATATGCTAAACCCTTTATTAAAGAGTTTTATAATGATATTAGTCCAAAATATACACGTTTAAACACTCAAATAGCAGCAGTTCAAAAAAAGTATATGAAAGCATTGATACATGTATTGCCGAACCAACGTTATTACCCCGATGCTAATGGTACTTTGCGGGTTACTTACGGGCAAGTAAAAGGATATGCACCAAAAGATGCTGTCTATTACAACCCTGTAACCTATTTAGATGGTGTTATTGAAAAATATATTCCTAGTGATTATGAATTTGACGTTCCTCAAAAATTATTAGACTTATATGCTCAAAAAGACTATGGTAACTATGCCGATGTTAACGGTAAACTTCCTGTTTGTTTTATAGGAACCAACCACACAACTGGTGGTAATTCTGGAAGTCCAGCGATTGATGCTTATGGTAATTTGGTCGGATTAAATTTTGATCGAGTTTGGGAGGGTACAATGAGTGATATGAATTATGATCCTGAAATTTGTAGAAACATAATGGTTGATATACGTTATGTTCTCTTTATTGTAGACAAATTTGCAGACGCAACACACTTAATTGATGAGTTAACACTCGTTCATCCAAAAAAATAAACACTAATTAATCCTTATTGAGGTTAAATAGCATTTAATATTTCAGCGGCACGTTTTAACGTGTCGCTTTTTTTTGCAAAACAAAAACGGAGTGTTTTAGTATCTAAATTGTTATCATTGAATTCGGATAAAGGAATGGAAGCAATACCGTGTTCTAAAACCAATCTTTTCGCAAAATCTACATCGTGTTCTTCTGTTATTTTTGCATAACTTAAATTCTGAAAATAGGTTCCTTGACTTGGCACAAATTCAAATTTTGAATCTTTGATTAAATTTAAAAACAAATCTCTTTTTTGCTGATAAAATTCATTTAACGCTAAATAATGGTTCGGTTGTTTCATGTATTCAGCCAAAGCAATCTGAGTTGGATGATGGATGCAAAAAACGTTGAATTGATGTACTTTTCTAAATTCATCCATCAAATATTTTGGTGCACAACAATATCCGATTTTCCAACCGGTTACATGAAATGTTTTTCCGAATGATGCGGTTATAAAACTTCGAGATTTCAAATCTTTGAATTTGCATACGCTTTGATGCTTTACTTCGTCAAAAATTATATGCTCGTAGACCTCATCACTCAACACAATTATATTTGTGTCTTTAGTTAATTTTTGCAGTTGCAACATATCATCTTTTGAAAAAATGGTACCACTTGGGTTTTGTGGTGTATTAATAATAATCATCTTTGTTTTTGATGATATTTTATTTTTAACACCATTCCAATCTACCTTATAATGCGGTGCATTTAATTGAATCGGAATTATCTTTCCACCGTTTAATTCAATTGCTGGCTCATAACAATCATATGCTGGTTTAAAAACCAGCACCTCATCATCTTGTTTAATAAATGCAGTTATAATTGTAAATATTGCTTGTGTTGCTCCAGCAGTAATTGTAATTTCATTTTCGGGATTGTATGTAGATTCATACAGCAATTCAAACTTCTTAGCTATCTCAGCTCTTAATTCCATAGCGCCAGCCATTGGAGCATATTGGTTAAAACCACTATTTAAGGCATTATTTACTAATTTTCTTAATTGTGGATCGCATTCAAAATTCGGAAATCCTTGGGATAAATTTATCGCTTTGTGCTTTTGTGCCAAAGCACTCATTACAGTAAAAATATTTGTTTTAACAGCAGGTAGTTTGGATTTGTGAAACATAAACTTTTATAATTTACGAGAATCTATTTCTTTAAAAACATCGATAATTACACGAACCGCTTCTTCATAAAATGCTGGATGTATATTTTCATACGAATCATCAGCACCATGATAATCTACATGGTCTTCGACACCAAAATATAAAAAGGGTGTTCCTTTTTTATAAAAAGCACCATGATCTGAAGAGCCTGTCCAATCATCTTTTTTGTCTTCGCCATCATGCCCGATTAATAATTTAATGTTTTTTGGCTGTTCAAAATTTGTAATTAATTCTTTTAGTTTAGGGTTGTAACGTGTTCCAACTACGTATAATTCATTTTTATCATTTCGGCTAATCATATCCATATTTAAATTCACTATTATAGAATCATAAGGTATAATTGAATTATTCACAAAGTGTTTTGCTCCTCTTAAACCCATTTCTTCAGCATCAAAGGCAGCCAAAATTACCGAATGTTTAGGCGGGTTACTTTTAAAATAATTAGCAAAACTTATTAAAGCACTTGACCCAGAAGCGTCATCATCTGCACCATTATATATACTGTCTTTTTGTCCTTCTTTTTTTCGTATGCCTAAATGGTCATAATGCGCACTAATTACGATGTATTTCTCTTTATGTTTAGTACCTTCAATAAACCCTAAAACGTTTGCGGCATTGTACTTTTTATCTCTTCCTTCAAATGAAAAGGCCTGTTCAAAGGTTTCTCCAAGAGGTTTTACATGTTGTTCTTTATATTTGGTTATGATAAAATCCCGGGCTTTTTCTCCTCCCTTTGTTCCTGTTCTTCTTCCTTCAAAGTTATCAGAAGCCAAGGTTTTAATATTATTTAATAATTGCTCTCCATCAAAATAGGTTTGGATAATCTTTTCTGAAGGTTCCGTTTTTACAATTATTTTTTTAGAGTCTTTACAAGTAATAAATACGATTGCAATTAGCAGTATGGCGAGTGTGCGTAGTTTTTTCATTATTATATAATAGGTTTATATTCCAAAACTAAATAAAAAAAACCAATTGCCTTAAGTAATTTGATAAATCAAATAATTTTCATTTTTTTTAGTAAAAAGGAGGCATTCATATTTTTACATATTCCTGTTTTGAAGTTGTAATCAAAATAGAGTTCGTCGTTTATTATTTCGGCATCGAAATAGTAATTTTTCACCTCTTCTAATTCCTTTGAAATTTCGCATAAACTAAGATCGTGGGTTGCAATGATTCCAGTTGCATTAGATTTCACGAGTTTTTGTACAAATTTTTTGGAACCGATAGCTTTGTCAGTACTGTTTGTTCCTTTTAAAATTTCATCAAGAATAATAAAATAGGGTTCTTTTTGAATGGCATCGACAATAAATTTTAAACGTGTTAATTCTGAAAAGAAATATGAACTGTCATCTGCCAAAGAATCTGAAGTACGCATGCTTGTAATCAATTTTACTGGAGAATATTCACTTTTTGTAGCGCAAATTGGAAGCCCCGTATTCGCCATAACAATTTGCAGTGAAACGGTTCTTAAAAAAGTACTTTTTCCAGCCATATTGGCTCCGGTAACAATAAAAAACTGCTGATGATCAATTGTGATATTGTTATCTACTCTTTTTTCTTTTTGTAATAGCGGATGTCCCAAATTTTCCGTTTTAATAGCAGTGTTACTTTTTATTATTTTGGGAAAAATATAAGTAGGGTGATTGAAAACAAAGTTTCCAAGAGAGTTATAGGCATCGAAAAAAGAAATTACTTCAAACCAATCTTCAATTTTGTAATTGTAGGTGTTTATCCATTGTTCAATTTTATAACTCTGCTTGATATCCCATAATAAAAAACCATTTCCTAGTATGGCAAAAAGTAAGTTGTTTCGACTATCTAATGCATCTAACATTTTAGAAAACTCATCAAAAATAACCGAAGCTTTTTTTCCTTCAAATGTTATTTTTTTTTGTTTTCTTATAAGTATCTCGGTTGTAAAGTCTTGGTTTTCAATTTGATTTAATAATAACGAATATTGTTTAAAAGTATCTTTAACCTTGTCGGAATTTGATGATAAATCCATTACCTTTTTAAGGTGTCTTCCTGAAATTAATAAACCTAGTAACATCCACAAAATTGCGGGGAATGGTGATAAAATTTGCAAAAATGAAAGTATAAGAAACATTCCAGAAACTACAGAGAAAACTATTGGTAACCAACGCATAATCTTAGGTAAAAATGCTTGGTAGTTTTTTAACCAATGAATAATAGTTTTTGCCGGAGTTTCAATTTTAATTAAACTTGCTATTGCCGAAAAATTTTGTCGCCATTTTGCAATTTGTGATAATTCTTTAATTGTTTTTTGTTTCGAAATAATTCCTTCAATCGAATTTGCAGTTAAGGTATTGGCTAGCTTTGATGCTCCTTCGTTTATGGTAGTTCTATTCATAAACTGATAAAAAGACCCTCTGCCAAATAAATCGATATCCAAACTATAAAAATGTTTTGGGTCTTGAAATTCTAGACCTTCTTTTCTGTGGTGAAAATTTCTACCGGCAATTTTAATTTCTTCTTTATTGATAAAAATTAAAGCTTCTGATATTTTTTTAGCAGCCTTAACTTTAGCATATTTTTTGAGTAAAAATAAAAACAGAGACAATCCCAAAATGCCGATGATTATAGCAAGTTGTATTTGATAAAATGAAGCGTATAAACCAATAATGGTACAAATAAAAACAGCAAAGCGAATTAGACTTAATTGGATTAATTCTTTCTTTGCATTTATCGCATCAATTTGATGTTTTTTTAATTGTGTGTTGTAAAATTCTGTAGGATTTTGCATTGATTTATTTTAAAGTTGTAAAGAAACAACAAATTATGTTGGGGTTCTTTTTTAATAAATAAACCCGGTGTTTTATTAGTAATCAATTAAACCTAAATATTAAATAAAATTGATAAATAGACTGTAAAAAAAATGTAGTTAAAGAATATTGATAAATTTCTACAAAACTCAAAGAAAGAATTATTTCATTTGAAGATATGCTAATTAAAAATCAATATTTCTTTTATAAAACAAAAACACCCATTATTAGATGGGTGTTTTTGTTTTATAAAAAGTTCTTATTTTATCCTTTCGAAACAGCTTTTAAATATTCTCGGTTCATACGAGCAATATTGGTCAATGAAATTCCTTTTGGACATTCAACCTCGCAAGCACCTGTATTTGTACAGTCTCCAAAACCTTCGGAATCCATTTGAGATACCATATTTAATACACGATCTGTCGCTTCAACTTGACCTTGTGGTAGCAACGCAAATTGAGACACTTTTGCAGAAACAAATAACATTGCACTTGAATTTTTGCAACTCGCAACACAAGCACCACAGCCAATACATGTTGCTGCATCCATAGCTTCATCAGCAGCATCTTTAGCAATAGGAATTGAATTAGCGTCTTGTGTGTTTCCTGAGGTATTTACGGAGATATATCCTCCTGCCTGTTGAATTCTTTCAAAAGCCATTCTATCTACCACTAAATCTTTAATAACCGGAAAAGCTTTGGCTCTAAAAGGCTCAATATAAATTGTATCGCCATCTTTAAAGGATCGCATGTGCAGTTGACAAGTTGTGATTCCTCGGTCTGGTCCATGTGCTTCACCGTTAATGTACATCGAACACATACCGCAAATTCCTTCTCTGCAATCATGATCAAAGGCTACAGGTTCATCACCTGTATTAACTAATTGTTCATTTAGCACGTCCATCATTTCTAAAAATGACATGTGCTCAGAGATATCTGTTACTTTATATTCAACAATTCCTCCTTGGTCGTTAGCATCTTTTTGACGCCATATTTTTAAGGTTAAATCCATACCTATTTATAACTTCTAGTTTTCAACTCAATATCATTAAACTCTAATTGTTCTTTATGTAAAACCGCTTCACTAGGTTTTCCTGTAAATTCCCAGGCGGCTACATATGCAAAATTCACATCATCTCGTTTTGCTTCACCATCTTCAGTAATATGTTCTTCTCTAAAATGACCACCACATGATTCTTCTCTGTGCAAGGCATCTTTTGCAAACAACTCACCCAATTCTAAGAAATCAGCGACTCTTCCAGCTTTTTCTAATTCTTGATTAAATTCATTCAGATCACCAGGAACTTTTACGTTCTTCCAAAAATCTTCTCGAACTTCTTGAATTTCTTTTATTGCTTCTTGTAACTCTTTTTTATTACGAGCCATTCCACATTTATCCCACATTATTTTTCCTAATTTTCTATGATAATAATCTACTGAATGTGTTCCTTCATTATTGAGAAAGAAATCTAATTGATCTTTGACAGTCTTTTCTGCTTCATCAAATTCCGAAGTTTGTGTAGAAATTTCTCCTGTACGAATATCAGCAGCTAAATAATCACCAATGGTATATGGCAACACAAAATAGCCATCGGCTAAACCTTGCATCAATGCAGAGGCGCCTAATCTATTTGCTCCGTGATCTGAGAAGTTTGCTTCACCAATACAGTAAAGTCCTTCAACTGTAGTCATCAAATTATAATCAACCCACACGCCACCCATTGTATAGTGGGTTGCAGGATAAATCATCATAGGTGTTTTATAAGGGTTTTCATCAACTATTTTCTCATACATTTGGAATAAATTTCCATATTTTTCTTCTATAACAGCAGCTCCTAGTTCAATAATTTTTTTGTTTGATGGATTTTCAACACCATGAATCAGTGCTTGTTCTTTACCATAACGTTGAATCGCTGATGCAAAATCTAAATACACAGCTTCACCTGTAGCATTCACTCCATATCCAGCATCACAGCGTTCTTTTGCTGCTCTTGACGCTACATCTCGTGGCACTAAATTTCCAAAAGCAGGATATCTTCTTTCTAAATAATAATCTCTATTTTCTTCTGAAAGATCTATTGGTTTTAATTTCCCTTCACGGATAGCCAATACATCTTCCATATTTTTAGGAACCCAAATTCTACCATCATTTCGTAAAGATTCCGACATTAATGTCAGTTTTGACTGGTAATCACCACTTCGTGGAATACAAGTTGGATGAATTTGTGTATAACAAGGATTTGCAAAATAAGCTCCTTTTTTATGAATTTTCCATGCCGCGGTTGTATTTGAACCCATTGCATTGGTAGATAAGAAATATACATTTCCATAACCTCCAGAAGCAATTACTACTGCATGTGCTGAATGACGTTCAATTTCTCCGGTAATTAAATTCCGTGTAATAATTCCTCTTGCTTTACCATTAACCTTCACAACATCTAACATTTCGTGTCGGTTGTACATGGTAATTTTTCCACGTGCAATTTGACGGTTCATTGCTGAATATGCGCCTAATAATAATTGCTGACCTGTTTGTCCCTTCGCATAAAAAGTACGAGAAACCAATACACCCCCAAATGAACGATTATCTAACAATCCTCCATAATCACGTGCAAAT
>Ga0256845_1003681_pt1 | contig 10253 bp, 10 predicted proteins | sample RiftiametaG_FD_189101 | JGI IMG/M metagenome (GOLD analysis project Ga0256845, IMG submission 189101) | Tube worm associated microbial communities from hydrothermal vent at the East Pacific Rise, Pacific Ocean - Riftia | ecosystem: Host-associated > Annelida > Integument > Unclassified ... | reverse complement strand
CGTCGGAAATTGCCTTTGCCGGATTGATTGCCCTTTGGGTGCGCCGGTTCTCGGACCCGGTAATGCGGCTGATTTCCGATTGGGATGATCACATCGGCACATGGCTGACGTTCCTTGTCATGCTGACCGGTTGTTTGGCCCTGCAAGAAAGCCATGACGTGCTGCGTGGCATCCATATGCTGTTCGTCGATATCTGGCTGATCTACTTCCCGTTCAGCCGATTGATGCACGCCTTCACCTTTGTTTTGTCGCGCGGTCACACCGGCGCGACCTATGGCCGGAAGGGGATGAACCCATGAGCAGTGATAACAAAGCCCAAATCGCCGTCGATAAATTCCTGCAATTCACCGATGGCGAGGTCGCCTCGTTTTTTGAGGCCTGCGTGCATTGCGGCGAATGTGCCGAGGCATGCCATTTCTACATGGCCACCAAGGATCCGAAATACACGCCCACCTATAAACTGTTCCCGATGGTCAAGGCCTACAAGCGGGAAAAGGCGCCGCTGCACAGCATACGCAAGATGTTCGGCCTGCTGCCCCCCGCCGTAACCGAGGACGAGTTGCGCGAATGGGAACCGCTGGTTTACGACAGCTGCACCATGTGTGGGCGCTGCACGATGGTCTGTCCGATGGGCATCGACATCGCCGGCACCATCCGCAAAATGCGCGAAGGCTATGCGGCGGCGGATATTGTGCCGGACGGGTTAAGGCGTTCGGTCGATTTCGTAAAGAAGACCAGCAGCCCGATGGGCATCACGCCCAAGGCCCTGCTGGCGCAGATTGCCCATCAGGAAAAGGAAACCGGCATCAAGATCGAAGTCGACAAACAGGGCGCCGATTACATGGCAATCCTGTCCGCGATGGAGATCATGGGCTTTCCGGAAATCATCGGCGCCTATGCCAAGATTTTCCAAAAGGCCGGTGTCAGCTGGACCATATCCACCAAGGCCTATGAGGCAACCAATGTTGGCGTTCAGATCGGCTCGGGCCCCTTGGCCAAGGAAATCGTTGAACGCGTGGTGGATGCCGCCGAAGAACTGGGCGTGAAATATGTGATCAGCCCTGAATGTGGCCACGCCTATGGCGCGATACGTTGGGCGGGTCCGAATATGGTTGGCCGCCCGTTTAAATTCGAGGTGGTGCATATTATCGAATTGCTGGACCAGTTGCGCCGCGAAGGGAAAATACCGGCAGGCGACAAGGATGGGCGCAAGATGACGCTGCATGATCCCTGCCAGATCATCCGCCGTGGCGGGCTGTTAAAAGAGCCGCGCTCCTTGCTGGATGACTCCTGTTCCGATTTCGTCGAGATGGAAAATGCTGGGCTTGGCAACCTGTGTTGCGGTGGCGGTGGCGGTGTGTCTGCCAACCCGCGTGCGGCGGAATTGCAGAACGCGGCCTTCGGATGCAAGGCGGACCAGTTGAACGCGATTGAGGGGTTGGAAGCCGTGGTCGTGCCCTGTGCAAATTGCCGCACGGTGTTCGAAGAAGGTCTGGAAGAACGCGAGATGTATCACCTCGAGGTGTTGGGGCTGGGCGAACTGGTTGCCGAAACCTTGAAGGATATAGGGCAGGCCGAAGGTTGATAATTGATGTGTGATAGCGCAGATTAGACGGATCATGATCAGCCGGATTACAGAAATAGGGTGCCGATGAACAAACCCGACACCCCCCAAACCAACCCGTCGCCCGAATTCGGCGCGGGGCTTGAGCTGTGTTCGATCCTTGTGGTGGATGACGAGCCGGGGATGCGCAATTTCCTGATGAAAATCCTTGGCCCGCGCTGTAGACGGGTCGAACAGGCCGCCGATGTGGAAGAGGCCTCGCGCCTGCTGGATAACAACCACTATGACATTGTTATCCTTGATAATATCCTACCCGGAAAAACTGGCCTTGAATGGCTGCGTGAACAGCGACAGGTCGGTTTTTTCGCGGATGCCATTCTGATCACTGCCTTTGCCGATCTGGAAACCGCCATTCAGGCGCTGCGGGCGGGGGCGGTGGACTTTGTGCTGAAACCGTTTCGCTCAAACCAGATATTGAACGCGGTGGCCCGCAGTATGGACCGGTTGCACCTGCAACGTGAAAATTTTCTGTTGAAATACGAATTGTCGGCTGATGCCACGGCGGGGCGGGGCCGGTTGCTGGGTAATTCCAAGGAAATCGCCGATATTCGCGAAACTCTGCAACGGGTGGCCCCGCAGCCAACGCCGGTTCTGTTTACTGGCGACACCGGCACTGGCAAGGAAATCGCAGCCCGCACCCTGCACGCCATGTCGGACCGCGCCGACAAACCTTTTGTGCCGGTTAACTGTGCGTCGTTTTCACCCGAAGTGATCGCCAATGAATTGTTCGGCAACGTGCAAAATGATCCAACCCAGACGCATGGGCGACAGGACGGTCTATTGCTGTATGCCAGCGGCGGGACATTGTTCTTTGATGAAATCGCGGAAATGCCGCTGTCGTTGCAGGCCACTCTGCTGCGGGTGATCGAGGAAATGCGCATCCGCCCCTTTGGATCACAACGCGAAGTGCCGCTGAATCTGCGGTTTATCTTTGCCACCAATGCCGACCTTCCGGCGACGGTTGAACAGGGGAAATTCCGCGAGGATCTGTTCCACCGGATCAACGTGCTGAATGTGCGCATGCCTACCTTGCGTGAACGCATCAGTGATCTGCCGGAACTGGCGGCGATGTTCATGAAAAAGCTGTCGCATGAATTGCGCGTACCACCGCTGCCGCTGACCGAACAGGTGCTGTTGAAACTGTCCTGCTATGATTGGCCGGGCAATGTGCGCGAGTTGCGCAATACGATTGAACGCTCGCTTATTCTGGGAGAATTTCCACCCGAGTTTTGCTGCGGTGATGATGATGATACCGATGCCGCACCGGATTCCCTGCAAGCGGTTGAGCGCCGCCATATCCTGACCGTTCTGGACGCTTGCGGTGGCAACCGCGCCGAGGCCGCGCGCCGGTTGGGCGTGTCGCGCAAAACCATCGACCGCAAATGCGCGATGTGGGATGTCTAAGTCGCCGCGAGGGCGGATAAAATGGTTCCACTCGGTCCGCGCCCGCCTGTTGGCGATTGCGCTGTTGCCCATGCTGGTTGTGATGCCGCTGTTTTTGGGGGTGATCGGGGCAAACTGGGCCAACCGGTTCGACAATCTGTTGATCGCCAAAGTGAACGGCGATCTGACCATCGCGCATCAGTATATGCAGGGTATTCTGGAACGCAGCGGCGAACGGGTTCAAGCGCTGGGCGATTCCGCCGAATTCACGCGTGTGATGCAGGGCAATAGTGGCGCTGAAATTGCAACCTATTTGGAATTGGAACGTGCAAATCTGGGGCTGGATTTTCTGTATTTTGTAACGGCGGATGGGCAGATCATATCCGCGTCACCCCTTACCGGAAATGCGAATGTGATGAAATGGCCGGTGGTTCAGCAGGCGATTGCGGGGCAGGATGCCACCGAAATTGACATTTTTCAGGCGGATGATCTGGCCGTGTTCTCCCCTGATCTGGCACAGCAGGCCTTGATAAAGCTGGTCCCGACCGAGGCGGCGGTTCCCACTGACAGACAGGCCGAAACGCGTGGCATGGTGGTTCATACGGCAACGGCGGTAAATGCCGGCACCCCCGCTGCCTTGGTCGGTGGGTTGCTGTTGAATCGCAACCTGTCCTTTATTGATACGATCAATGATCTGGTCTATCCGGCGGCGAGCCTGACTGAAGGCAGCCGTGGCACCGCCACCCTGTTTCTGGACGATGTGCGCATCAGCACCAACGTGCGGCTGTTTGAAAACGTCCGCGCCTTGGGCACCCGCGTGTCGGCCATTGTGCGATCAACCGTGCTGGATGGTGGCAAGGTCTGGCTGGACCGCGCGTTCGTGGTGAATGATTGGTACATTTCGGCGTATGAGCCGATTGTGGACAGTTTTGGAAATCGGGTCGGGATGCTCTATGTCGGGTTTCTGGATACGCCGTTTCAGGCCGCCAAACAGCAAACCCTGAAAACTATCCTTGGCGGGTTTTTGTTATTGGTTTTGTTGTCCGTGCCGATCTTTTTGCGCTGGGCAGGCGGGATCATCAAGCCGCTGGAACGTATGGTTGCGACCATTACCAAAGTCGAGGATGGCGACATGGGCGCGCGGACCGCTCTGCTTGCAGGGCAGGACGAAGTCGGCCGCGTGGCTGGCCATTTGGATAACCTGCTGGACCAGTTGCAGGAACGCGACCAGAAATTGCGTGACTGGGCCGAAGAGCTGAACCGCCGTGTTGATGAGCGCACCCGCGAGTTAAGCGATGCCAATCAACGGCTTGAGGCCACAACAAAACAGCTGGTTGTGGCTGAAAAACTGGCCGCCATCGGTGAAATCACCGCCGGTATTGCCCATGAGATAAACAACCCCATTGCCGTGATACAGGGCAACCTGGATGTGATCCGGCAAGAGGTGGGGGATGATACGGGTCTGGATACCGAATTTGGCCTGATTTACGAGCAGGTCCACAGTGTAAATGTATTGGTCAGCAAACTGCTGCAATTCGCCCGCCCCGAGGAATACGCCGGTTTTGTCGAACACCATGTGCCGGACGAGGTGATCAACGACAGTATTCCGCTGGTGCAGCATCTGCTGGGCAAGGGAAATATTGAACTGGTGCTGGACCTGCACGCAGATCGCCCCGTTGCGATGAACCGCACCGAATTGCAGCAGGTTCTGATCAATCTGATCGTCAATGCCATCCACGCCATGCCCAAAGGCGGCACCCTGACGTTGCGTTCAACCAACAAGGAAGAAGGCGATGTGCAGGGGGTGGAAATCGAGGTTACGGACACCGGAACCGGCATGTCGCCCGAGGTGCTGGGATGTGTGTTTGATCCGTTCTTTACCACCAAACAGGCCGAAGGCACGGGGCTGGGCCTGTCGATCAGTCAAAAACTGGTCTCGCGTAGTGGCGGGCAGATACGGGCGCGCAGTCAGCAAGGGGTTGGCACCAGTTTTTCTGTCTGGGTTCCGGCCGCGCAGTTTGAGTAAGGCTGGTTGTTATCTTGTATGATTGGGGCCGAGCCATCTTGGTGGTAATTTGCGATCTAATGTAATCGGTTTGGGCGTTTGAATGGGTGGGATCTTTCAGGGGTGCAGCTGCATTCTGAATCAGTATGAGAGCATTTTAAATGTGATATGGCGGTTTTTGGCTAGTCCAGATTACGTGGTCGCACCACAAGGGGCTAACGGCGAACACTTCCCGATCCGCTATCTTGCAAAACGCCGGATCGGGATAACGATAGCAAACTTCCGATACATAAGGGGCTATTCTTTGAAAACACTGCAGCAAAGGGGGTGTCGCGAACGCCTTTAGCATTCGAGCATTACCTCGTTGGCGGGTTGGATATATCCACCCTTCATCCCCATCATCGAGCCGGGGTTGGGGCAATGCGCCACCACCACCTGCCCGTCCGCCAGCCGCACATCGGTCAAAAACCGTTTGTAGCGGCGGATCAGGCTGGCGGGGACAAGGGGGGTTTGAAAGCGCATGGGTTAGGCATATATCTGTTGATAGAAGCGCACAAGGAAAGCACGATGATGAACCCAACTGCCGCCATGCTGGTGATCGGCGACGAAATCCTTTCGGGACGCACGCAGGACACCAATACGCACCATTTGGCAGGCGAGCTGACGGGGCACGGGATTGATCTGAAAGAGGTGCGCGTGGTGGCCGATGACACCGGCGCGATCATTGCCGCCGTGCAGTATCTGGCGGAACATTATGACCATGTGTTCACCTCGGGCGGTATTGGCCCCACACATGACGACATCACCGCCGATGCCGTTGCCGCGGCGTTTGGCACCCCGATTGATGTGCGCGACGATGCCCGCGCCCTGTTGATGGCGCATTACGAACGCGCAGATGTTGAAGTGAACGAAGCCCGCCTGCGAATGGCCCGCATCCCTGACGGGGCGGACCTGATTGAAAACCCGATTTCTGCGGCCCCCGGTTTCACCCTTAGGAATGTGCATGTGATGGCCGGTGTGCCGATGATCTTTCAGGCGATGGTGGCGTCTCTGTTGCCCACCCTGTCGGGTGGTAAACCGCTTCTGTCCAAAACCCTGCGCCTGATGCAGCCCGAAGGGGTGATCGCCAAGCCGCTTGCCGATCTGGCGGCGGAATATCCCGATCTGTCATTTGGCTCCTACCCGTTTTACCGCGATGGCACCTATGGCACCAATATCGTCGGACGTGGTACCGATACCGTTGAACTGGACGCTGCAATGGCCCGTCTGGCCGCCCTTTTCCAATAGGCCGCAAAATGAACCTGAAACAAACCCTTTACGACACCATAGAGGCAACCTGGCCTGCCGCCGAAGTTGCTGCGGTTGGAAGCTGGACAATCCGCAGCGGCGCAGGTGGCGGGCAGAGGGTTTCGGCTTGCACTGTAAACGGGCCGATCAGCGCGGAAGATATTTCGCAAGCCGAAGATGCCATGCTGGCCCTGAACCAAGGGCTTTTGTTCATGGTTCATGAGGATGAAAAAGAGCTGGACATGATGCTGGCAGAACGGGGGTATCGCGTGCATGACCCTGTTGTGATGTATCATTGCCCTATCGAAACCCTGACCAAAATCGCCCCCGAACGCCTTGCCGCCTTTCCGGTCTGGCCGCCGCTGGCCATCATCAATGAAATCTGGACCGAACAAGGTATTAGTGCAGGGCGTCAAGCCGTGATGGCCCGTGCGATGGGGCCCAAAGCGGCCATCCTTGCCCGCCAGAACGACCGCGCCGCAGGTGTTGCCTATGTGGCCATCCATGGCACCACCGCCATGTTGCACGCACTGGAAGTTGTGCCCGAGCAACGCAGACAAGGTGTAGCCATCAATATAATGGGGTGCGCGGCGATTTGGGCACAAGATAACGGCGCCACCGATTTCAGCGTGATTTGCGTGCGCGATAACCTGCCCGCGAACCGGCTGTATGCTTCCCTGAACATGAAAAATGTGGGATACTATCACTACAGAATAAAAGACCCAAAATAAGGGCTTAGCAGGTTTGACTGAAGATATGAAAAACCCGATTGCACTCGACCTACCCATGGTCGATCCGTTACCCGAGGGAACGCAGAAGTATTTTGACCTCTGCACCGATAAGCTCGGCCTGATTCCCAACGTGTTACAGGCCTATGCCTTTGACATCGACAAGCTGAACACATTCGCGGCGCTGTATAACGACCTGATGCTGGGCAACAGCGGGCTGACCAAACTGGAACGCGAGATGATCGCGGTTGTGGTTTCGTCGATCAACAAATGTTTCTACTGCCTTGCCGCGCATGGCGCTGCGGTGCGGGAACTGTCGGGCGACCCGATCCTTGGGGAAATGATGGTGATGAACTATCGCGCGGCCGATCTGGATGCCCGCCAAAAGGCGATGCTGGATTTTGCTGCCAAACTGACCGAGGACAGCGCCAAGATTGAAGAACCCGACCGTCAGGCGCTGCGCGACGCGGGTTTCAGCGACCGCGATATCTGGGACATCGGCGCGGTGGCCGCGTTTTTCAACATGACGAACCGCGTGGCTTCGGCATCCGACATGCGCCCCAATGACGAGTATCACGCACAAAATAGATGAGCATCCGAACCTACATACTGGCCAGCGCCTGCGTTGTCTTGATGCCGATGGCCACGATGGCCGCTTTGCTGGATTTTCCGGGTAATGCCCTGCTCACCGGCGAAGAAACTGTTGGTCGTGGCAGCTACAAAGTGCCGGTGGGGGCATGGCAGAACGGTGAATTGCCATTGGTTGTGGCCGAAGGCGAAGTCATGCAACAGGCATGGAAAATCACAGCCTCGGGCCTGACATCGCTGCAAATCCTGGACCCGTTGAAAACGCAACTGACGGCTGAGGGATTCGAAGTTATTTTCGAATGTGAAACCGATACCTGTGGCGGGTTCGATTTCAGGTTTGAAACCAACGTGATGCCCGAACCCGTGATGCATGTCGATCTGGGCGATTTCCGGTTCCTGTCGGCCAAACGCAAAGGGGCGGATGCCCCCGAATATGTAACCCTTCTGGTCAGCCGCAGCCAGAATGCGGGTTTTGTGCAGCTGGTGCGTGTCGGGGAACCGGCGGATGAGACCGAATTGGTGGCCTCGACCAAAAGCCCCGCCCTGACCACCATTTCCGAATCCCCTCCCGTAGATCAACCTGTATTACCGCTGGAACAAGCGTTGCAGGAAACTGGGCATTTCATTCTGGAAGATCTGGTGTTTCAAACCGGATCATCCGATCTGGGGGATGGTGATTTTGCCACTCTGGCCACGCTGGCCGATTACATTAAGGCACATCCGGACAACACCTTTGCGCTGGTTGGACATACCGATGCCGAAGGATCGCTTGCTGGTAATATTGCGCTATCAAAAAAACGCGCTGCATCCGTGGTACACCGCCTGATCAAAGATTACGGCGTAGACAAAAAACAGATCAGCGCCGAAGGCAACGGGTTTCTATCCCCTCGCGCCAGCAACATGACCGAAGATGGACGGGCCCAAAACAGACGGGTCGAAGTGATAGACACCTCGACCCGTTAACCTGAAACCACTTACAAAACCGTTAGGTGTTTTCTACCACGCATCCGGCCCTTTTTCGGCAAAGGAATGCACAAGGAAATCAATAAACGCGCGCACCTTTGGCTGGGTAAACCGGCCCGGCGGATAGACCGCGTAAATCCCCTGCATTTCGTTTGGCAGGTCCGGAATGGCCTCTTCCACCTGACCTTTGGCAAGCGCATCGGCGTAAAGAAAGCTGGGCAAATAGGCGATACCAAGACCGGAAATGGCAGCGTTCAACAGTGATTGCCCGTCATTCACCGACAACCAGCCGGCTGTGCGCACTTGCCGCTTTTCACCGGATGGGGCGGTCAGTTTCCAAACGCTGCCGTTGGACTGGTTTGAATAGTGCAACAGTTTGTGCTCGTTCAGATCGTCGATCTTTTCCGGACGTCCGTATTTATCAAAATAGGCGGGTGATCCGACCATGCGTTTGGTGGTTTCGGTCAACTTTCGGGCACGTAGCGTGCTATCCTCCAGCTCTCCGATCCGCACGGCAAGGTCAAACCCTTCCGAAATCAGTTCAACGTAGCGATTGTTCAGCACCATATTGACGGTGATATCGGGAAATTCCTGTAGGAATTCACCCAATACAGGCGACAAATGGTTCACACCGAAATCTGTGGCAACCGAAATCCGAAGCAGTCCGGATGGCGCCGATTGCATTGATGTAACCAGTGCATCCGCTTCGCCGGCATCGTTCAGAACGCGACGTGCGCGGTCATAATATGCCAATCCTATTTCCGTCGGGCTAACCCGCCGGGTTGTTCTGTTTAACAGCCGCGCCCCCAGACGCGCCTCAAGCGATGAGACATGTTTTGATACGGCTGATTTGGAGATGCCCATCTTGCGGGCAGCGTCTGTAAAGCCGCCTTGATCCACAACAGTGGCAAAGGCCTCCATCTCAGTTAATCTATCCATCTTATTTCCTGTATTTGTGTGGCAGTGACCCATTTATCGCGGTCAAATCAGGCAAGAATGGGGTGAAGGCCGGACAATACTGCGGTTTCTGAATTATCGTTCAGAAACTGGAAACAGGCGCAACGCCTTGTTTTACGGGTTGTTTATCGCGATCAGGGTTTAGAATCCCCACTTTTCGGGCACATTGTTTCCTTTGGCGTCGCGTAAATTTGGCCGTGATCACAGACCCGTTAGGCCAAAATCCCGCCTAAAGATTCGCCGCCAGACGCGTGCCTTGTTCAATCGCACGCTTGGCGTCCAGCTCGCCTGCCACATCGGCCCCGCCGATCACATGCGGTGTGATACCAGCCTTTGTCAGCGCATCCGCCAAACCTGTTTCGGAAACTTGACCGGCACACAGAACGACCGTGTCCACCGCAATAACCTGCGGATTTTCACGGGCTTGGCCAAAGGAAATATGCAGACCCGCATCGTCAATCCGCTCATAGTTCACGCCGGTCAGCATTTTCACCTGTTTCATCTTCAGTTCGGCCCGATGAATCCAGCCGGTGGTTTTGCCCAGCCGCTTGCCTGCTTTTTCCGCCTTGCGCTGTAACAGCATCACATCACGGGCAGGCGGCGTGGGTTGTGGCCCTGCGGGGCTCAGGCCACCGCGCTGGTCTTCGGGATCACCGACACCCCAGTTGCGTTTCCATGCCTCCAGATCCTCGGTCAGATGTTCATCGGGGTTGTGCAC
>Ga0256845_1003680_pt1 | contig 10255 bp, 7 predicted proteins | sample RiftiametaG_FD_189101 | JGI IMG/M metagenome (GOLD analysis project Ga0256845, IMG submission 189101) | Tube worm associated microbial communities from hydrothermal vent at the East Pacific Rise, Pacific Ocean - Riftia | ecosystem: Host-associated > Annelida > Integument > Unclassified ... | reverse complement strand
GATCGTCCTTGTAGGCGTCGAAGCCCGCGGCGAGGATCAGCGCTGCAGGATCAAAAGAACGCAGTCGCGGCAGCACGATCTCGTCGAGCACTCGCAGGTACTCCTGGCCATCGACGCCAGCCGGCAGCGGCAGGTTGAGATTAAAACCTGCGCCCGCCCCTGTGCCCAACTCGTCGGCGGTCCCGGCAAAATAGGGATAGAACTCGCGAGGGTCGCCGTGAATCGAGATCACCAATACCCGAGGATCGCTGTAAAAAAGCGCCTGGGTGCCGTTTCCGTGGTGAAAATCGATATCGAGGATCGCCACAGGTCCGCGCTCAACGAGCACCGCCGCGGCGATCGCTGCGTTATTGAAATAGCAATAGCCGCCAAAGAGATCGCGCTCTGCGTGGTGTCCGGGCGGTCGACAGAGCGCGTAGGCGAAGGGTGCTCCCTTCACCAGTGTTGCCGCCGCTTCGGAGGCAGTGGCCGCGCTCCAGGCCGCCGCCTCGAAGGTCGTCGATGCCAATGGCGTCGCGCTATCCATGCAAAAATAACCGGCCTTCTGGAGTTCCCGCGGATCCGGTTGCACATGAGAGCACCTCGGAAAGACCGACGGATAGAGCATCGAGCCCGGCACGAGTTCGTGCTCAGCCGTTTGATAGAGCGTCGTCAGCCGAGGGTCATGCACCGACTCCAACAACTTGCTCGGGAACTCGACTGGGGGGCGCACACAAAACACCGGATCCTCGGCGAGCGCGGCGAGGATGCTCTCGGCCCGCGACGGCGTCTCGGGATGGGCGATGCACTCACCGGACAACCACTCGTAAAGCGGCCGATGGCCGAGTTGAAGGGGGTGGAAGAAAACCGGAACATCCCTATGTCTCATCGATGACAGCGACAACCTCCTCTGCGAGCGGCCGTAGATCCTTGACCCAGATGTTCATATCTTCGTAGGCACCGTAGATGTCGCAGTTGTTGATCAGACGCCCAGTGTACTCGTAGCCGAGGCTGTGAAAAACGCTATTCATCCCGTAAGAGCGGGCCCGCGCCATGGTGTAAGCGCAGACATAATCGCGACGGCAGAGTTCCTCCTCGAGGCGCAACAAAAGGTGGCTCATCAAGCCCTTACCCCGGGCCTCCTGTCGCGTCGCGCAATCGGTCAGCTCGGCCGCGCGCTGGGTGGGCATCAACTCGGCACTGGCAGCCGCGACCACCGAACCGTCGTGGATACAGACCGTAAAGAGCGACTCTTTTTGAAAGATATGCTCGAGGTAGCTCGCGTGTTTGAGCGGTGACGGATACGAGTCAAAAATCTCGGCGTAAAGCCCCAATAGCGAGAAGATGTCGTCGCGGCGAGCTAGGCGGATCGAGTAGCCCTCGGGGACCTCTCTGCGCGGCGCGGCAATGGCCCCATCCGCGGTAATGCGCTCGATCAGCAGGGTCTCGTCCATGAGGTTCGGCGAGCCCAGGCGCTCTTGCGAGCGGAACTTTGAGACGATGAACGCGTCTTCGCCCCCGTGGTAGTACTCGAGCACCGCCTCAAGCACGTAGCCGAAGCGGAGAAAACCCTGCCAGTCGTCGTGGCTCGCCATGACGATGATCTTGTCGAAGCCGTTGGCGTCGGCAAGCCTGCGCAGCGCCATCACCAACGGCCCCACGTCCTCGGCCCGATAATTGAGCACGCGCAGCCGTTGGTTGTACTGATCGAGAAAGAGTTCGGCCTCGAAATCTGCGGTCACCAAGCGGTGCTCGAGCCCGTAGACGACGCCGACAGCCTTGACCGTCTGTCCATCCCCTAACACGAGTTCGACGACGCCGAGCGGCGCTCGCGGCTTGGTGGGAACAGGCTTGATATCCGGGACCAGCGGCGAGGTCATCAGGAGGCTATGCCCCGCCCACGGCGATTGATCAAGGCGCCGTCCAAAATTTCGCCCGCGTCGCCGCCGAGCAACTGCCGATCAGCGCGCGGCGGCGATCGTCGCGTAGGCTTCGATCACTGTCCGCGGCGCCTGCACCAGCTCGATCAACACACCCATGCCGCCGACAGGCGCCACCTCGTTGCCCTTTGGATGGATAAAACAGACGTCATGCCCCGCAGCGCCCGCACGCATGCCCCCTGGGGTAAATCGCACACCCTGCTCCTTAAGCCATGTCACCGCAGCGGCTAAATCATCGATCCACAAACCGATGTGATTGAGCGCCGGCTCGTGCACCTTGGGCCGGCGCTCAGCATCCACCGGTTCCATCAAATCGACCTCGACCGCAAAGGGCCCGATGCCGGCGACGGCGATGTCCTCGTCGACATTCTCCGACTCCGAGCGAAAGGAGCCGCTGAGCGTGAGCCCAAAAAGTTCGATCCAGAGGTGACGCAGCTGGCCCTTATCACGGGCGCCGACGGCGATCTGCTGGACTCCCAGGACACGAAAGGGTCGCGGTGTGGCGATCATCACCGTGAACATACACCAGCCAACGCCCGCCCTCTCACCGAAGCTCGGGCTCTGCCAACTCGGCGGCTCTAAGACCTGTCTGATCAGACATAAGAAGTGGGTGCGCAGTCCCCGACTGCCTAGTTGTGCATGCGCGGCTCCACAGGTGCCTGGGCGATCACCCCAGCCTCGTGGACCGCGATCTCGGCGAGGCGCTCACGCAGCGCCTCCTCGGACCAGAGATCCAGCCCCCGCGCGAGATCGACATAGATATTAAAATGACGGGCCTCGCTAGCGAGCAGACCACTGTAAAGACGGGCGAGCGTCGGCTCATCCAGGCTCTCCGCCAGCAACTGCATGCGCTCGCAGGAACGGGCCTCGATCATCGCGCAACAGAGCAGGGTATCTCGCAAACGCAGCGGCTCCGCCCGGCGCACACACTTCATCAGCGAAGCGGCGTAGGGGCTCGGCAGCTGCCGCCGAAACTCCAGACCGCGGCGACGCATGACAGCGATGACCTCCTCGAAATGCGCGAGTTCCTCGCGGGCGAGGCGTGAGAGCGGCACCATCAACGACGGGCGATCCGGATAGCGGAAGATCAGCGAGAGCGCCATTGAGGCCGCCTTCTTCTCGCAATGCGCGTGGTCGAGGAGGATCTCATCGATGTTTCCGAGGGCCCGCCGAGTCCAGGCCGGATCCGTGATCGACGCCAAATAAAGCATGACGGCCGCATCCTAACAGCCTCCAAGATCTCCTAGACCTCCATCAACAACGGCTGGACGACGAATGTGGTACACGCCTGGGCCATGCTGCTCGCGCTCCCGAACTTCCAATTCCGTTTCATGGCGGCCATGGGCAACGTGATCTTCCCGGCCAATTTCCACCCGGTCGGCAGCCAGCGGTCGGGCGAGATGCTCATCGATCGCGCCCTCAAGGCCCGTCGCTGGAAAGCTCCAGGAGAGGGCGGTCGATGGCTGGTGATCGGCGGCTCTGGGGGTTTTGGATCCGCTGCTCGTTCGGTGCTCGGTGCGACCCTGGGGGCACACACCCTTAACATCTCGCTCGACGGCCAGCCCCAACCGGAGAGCCGCAACAAGATCCGCAAGATCGGCTCGCCTGGCTTTCACCGCAATCTCGCGATCGAACGTCGCCTCCGCGAACTCGACCTCCTCGCCCTCTCGCAAAACGCTGACGCCTTCGCCCCGGCAACTCTCCAGGCGGCAATCCGGGCGATCAAGGACGATCTGGGCGGCCCTCTCGACGGCATTATTTGGGCCCTGGCAGCCCCGCGAGCCTTCGATCCGCGCAGCGAAAAAGCCGTCACCAGCGCCCTCAAGCCACTCGGTAGCGCGGTCACCATCAAGACCTTTGGCGACCGCAGTAACAAGGACGAATCGCCCCCAGTCATGGAATTCGAGATCGCTCCAGGAAGCCCCGAGGAGGCCGTGGCCACCCAATTTGTGATGGGTGGTGCGATCGTCAATACCTGGACACGGGCGCTCCTAGAGGCGGGCCAGCTCGCCCAGGGCTGCCGCCTGCTGACAATCTCCTACCGCGGCAACCCGCTCAATGCGGGCATCTATCGCGACGGGCTCATCGGCCTCGCCAAGGCCGATCTCGAGTTCCACACCAAGGCCCTAGATGCGCTGCTAAGCCGGGAGATCGGCGGCCGGGCGCTCGCCGTCGAAGGACCCGCCGTGGTCACCGAGGCCTCGGGCGGCATCCCCGGAGTGCCCTTTTACATGGCGCTGCTGCTGGATGTGCTCGGCAAACGATTTGAGGATCCGCTGGCATCGATGCTGCGCATGTTCGCCGACAAGCTATCCGTGGGAGGCGAGCCCCAGGTCGATGACGACGGGCTCCTGCGCATGGATGACCGCGAACTCGACGAGGCCGTGCAAACCGAGATGAACAACCGCTTCGGCAGCTACAGGCCCGGCGATGCCTTCGACGACGCGCTCTTCGACCGCTTCCTCCGCGAGTACGCACGCACCCGTGGCTTCGCGATCGATGGCGTCGACTACAGCGCAGAGTTTGACACCGAGAACATCTGCGGCGCCTAAAGGCGAAGGCTGACCCGCTCTGCAGGATCTAGGCGAGAGCAACCCGCCTCAGCTCACCTTGCAGGCATCCTCGCTGCCTTCGCCTTTTTGCCTTTGCCTTCGCCTTCGCTGCCTTCGCCTTCCGCGAGACGACCCCGGAGATAGGGCGAGAGCCAGGGCAGGAGACGTTGACGCTGCTGCCCATCGAGATGGCGAAAGCCGCGGATCTCGCCGATGCAATGCTCTGATCCACAGACACAGGCGAAGGGCTCGCGCATATCCCATTCGCAGATATTGTAGTTAAATGTGACCTGTTCGCCGGCGTCGATCGGTTGCAACGCGGTGACCTCGAGCGTCGTAAAATCAATGCTCACATTCGGCTCACAGGAGTGATTCATAAAATCATCAGCCTCCTCTGTGCCCGCCTGGTGGAGGTGCTCCTGGATCTGGATCGTGTATTTACTCGGCAGATCGACAAAGACGTGGGCCAGCGCGATCAGCCGCTCCCCTGCAGCGATCGATGCAGTCGCCACCAATGCTCGCCCCCCGTCATGCGGCACGACCTCAACCTTGTCTGATACCCAGGCTATCGGCCGTCGCTCGCCCATCTCTAAACCGTCTTGATTCGCCACTGCCCGGGTATAGCGCGGCCCCTAAGGCAGGGCTAGGCGCGTGATCACCCACCGAGTTCATTGCACCATTCGCCGATGGCGATCGCATCACCGACTCCTGCCCACTCTAGCCCCCCGCTCAGCCCGAACCGAGCTTGGCCTTTACCTTAGCGATTCGGCTATCCGCAGAGGCGTGGCCGAGGCTCTTGGCCTCTTCGTAGTGGACCAGCGCATCGCGATATCGGTTGAGGCGGAAGAACACATCGCCGAGGTGAATCCGGTAGCGCTTTGACTTAGGGGAGGCCTGAACCGCCCGCTCTGCATAGTTGAGCGCCACGTTGAGCTTGCCTGCATTGAAGGCGATATCACTGAGGCCCATGAGCGCCACACCGTTGCGATTATCAAAGCTCAGCGCTTGGTTGAAGAGGCTCTGAGCGTCGCTACGCCGACCGCCAGAGAGCGCCGCTTTCCCCTGCGTTGCCAGCTCGGCAGCCTGCACCGAATCTCGCTTGGCCTTGTTTATCTTCACTTTCTTGCGCGGCCGACCGCCCCCCTTGGGTTTGGCGACAACAGCGTCGCCTGTGGTGCCTGTTTCGCCGCCGCTGTCCGTGTCCGTGTCCGTATCCGTATCCGTATCCGTACCTGTGTCCGTATCCGAACCCGCGTCCAGATCGGCGATGGGATCCGGCTCTACATCGCGCCTCTGGGGCAGAAGCACGATACCTGTCGCCCGTTCGATGCCCGCCGTCGTCAGCTTTAGGCGCTCGAGCAGAGAGTCGTTCATGGCTGCAGCGGCCGCCGCCAGGCGCTCCTCACGACGGGCGATATTGTCGTCCCCAAGGGCGCTCGCGACACGGATCATCGAACGCTCATTGGCCGAGAATTCACCGGTCGTCGCATTGTGGAGGAAGACCGCGAAGCCGGTGTCAGAGACCGATGAGCGCTCGACCGCCCGCTCGCTCCCGGGATCGAATGTACGAGCCCAGAGGTAGTATTCGATCGCGAAGGGCCTAGCCCCCTCGATATCCCAAAAACGATCGCCTAGGGCCAGCAGAGTGTCGGCAAACTCGCGCCGCAGGGTGCCCGCACGCTCGCGCCCGCCACTCGCCGCAGGCCCAGAGAGTTCCTCGAGCGAGAGCACCCGGTGGTAGGCAGTCGCCTCGGGGTCGTCCTCTGGAGCGAGTACGTAGTGATTGATCGCCGCCGCCGCCCGAGCCTCATTGGTGAGTGTATCGACCTGGCGCTGCTCCTCGGTCGTCGGCTCCCGCGTGATATATGCATAGCTAACCGCGGAAATAGCTATCAATGCAGAGAGACCCGCGACCACCGGCCACAGCCAAGAGGGGCGACGACTGCCCTCGTGCGGGTTTGGCATCTGCCGGCGAAGACGGGCTAAACGCTCCTCGTCGGCGAGCGCAGGCAAGGGCAGGTCATCCCACTCCGTGCGGATACCAGCGGCGATCTGAGCCTCGCAGAGCGCCGCCTCGAGATCATCCATATCGGCAAAACGCTCGGCCGGGTCCTTATGGAGGCAGCGCATGATCGCGGCACAGAGCGCGGGCGGAAACTTGCGATCCGGGCGGACCTCGAGCAGCGGCTTCGCCTCGTCCACTCTCTGGGCTTTCAGGACCTCCTGCATCGAGTCGCCGTTATGCGGCGTCGTACCTACCAGCAGTTCGTAGGCCATGCAGCCCAGGGCGTACATATCTAAGCGGCCATCAAAGGGCTTACGCGAGATTTGCTCGGGCGCCATGTAGTGCGGCGTTCCGGCAACCCGGCGGGTACCCGCCTTATGCCGACCGGCGTCGAGCATCGCCGAGATACCGAAATCGACGATCTTCACCATGCCTTCGCGACCGCTCTTGTCGGTCACCATGATGATGTTCTCGGGCTTGATATCCCGGTGGATCACACCCACCTCGTGGGCCGCCGAGAGCCCCTTGCAGATCTGCCGCAGGATCGGGATCAGCTTCGCCGGCTCGATCCACGACTCTTCGCTCTCGGGCACCAGATCAAGACCGTCAAGCGGCTCCATCGCGAAGTAGAGGCGACCGTCGCTGAGTTCGCCAAAATCGTAGATCTCGACGATGTTGGTCGCGCCCATCTTGCACGCGGCCTTCGCCTCGTCGCGAAAGACCTGAGCCATCTCTGGCTCTTGGCTCAGGTTAAAGCGCAGGATCTTGAGAGCTACTCGGCGCTCGATATCGACGTGCTCAGCCTCGTAGACGACCCCCATGCCGCCCTCTCCGAGCCAGCGGAGGAGGCGGTAGCGGGTCCCGGGCACCAGCTTGCCAGCGGTCAAGCGGAGACCGGCGGGCTCGGGCTCATCCTCGATATCGATGATAAACGTCGAGTCACGCCCGCTCGCAGCGGGTTCAGGGGCCATCTTCGCCGCTCCGACCTGGGTCGGCCGTGTCGCTCGCTCAGATTGTTCGGAGTCGGTCATCGTCGTCGGCGCACCGTCGGCGAGTGTATGCCGAATTGTGACGACTAGGGGCGCGGCACCTCGCTCTCTGCGTCATCTCGCAGGGGGCGCTGACACATAGATCTCACGCAGACCCGCCGAGATCCGCACGGCACCACTGCGATCGATGATCACCGCCTCGATGCCCGGCTCCGACTCGACAAAGGCCATGCCGCGCACAGGTCCCATCACTGCAACCGCCGTACAGTAGGCGTCTGCATCGGCCGCGTTTGCCGCGACTACGGACACGCTGAGCGCACTCTCAGCCTCATCCAAAGGCCATCCGCTGCGCGGATCGAGGATGTGCGCGTAACGCTTGCCCTCGTGCTCAAAGAAACGCTGGTAGCCGCCACTCGTGACCAAGGCGCGATCCCGTAGAGGCAGCGCGCCGATGGTACCAGGACCCTCTGGGCGTTGAATGCCCACCATCCAGGTCCGCTCCCCCTTGCTGCCCGAGACGTAGGTATCACCACCGCCCTCGACGATGTGGTTTGCAAAACCCCGCTGCCGCAGCAACGCCGACGCCCGGTCGACGGCGTACCCCTTGGCGATCGCACCCAAGCCGACCTTCATACCGGCCTTTTTTAGACGCCCGCGACGGCCGACCGGATCGAGTTCGATCGCTCGCCAATCGACAAGTTCCAGACGAGCGTCGATCGCCGCCTGGGCGGGCGGCCGCGAACCGGGCTTAAACGTCCACAGCTCACCGATCGCCAGGAAGGTAGGATCAAAGGCCCCGTCCGTAGCTTCGGCGATCACCCGCGAACGCTCGAGAATCGCGAAGAGATCAGGGCTTAGCTCCGCTGGCTGCAGACCCGCGCGAGCGCTGAATTGCGAGAGTTCGCTACCGGCGATCCACTCGCTCGCGAGGCCCTCGATACGGTCGACCTCGGCGATCGCATCGCGGATCGCAGCCCCTCCGTCGCTCGCACTCTTGCCGGGTTCGAGCCAGAGATTGATCGAGAAGCGAGTCCCCATCAGCTCTGATTCGGCGTAGAGCGTGCCGTCTTTGCGCACAGGCGGAGGCGCCTCTGAGATCCGCGGCGGCACGCTGTGCTCTGCGACGACGCTGGCATGCGGCGGCGACTCCCAGCTTTGGGCCGACTGCGCAGGCACGGAGCCCTCGCAGGCGACGAGCACAAACACCAGGGCGAGGTGGCGCACGACGACCTACTTCTTCGGCTTCTTCGGCGGATCCCCGAAAGGGATCGGCAGCAGCGGTCGCGGCTTCATCTTGCGAGGCGGTGGCGGTGGCGGCCTGGGAGGCGGCGGCGGCCGAGCGGCAACTGCTTGCCCGCGCTCTTCGACTTCTTCGAGCTCTTCTATCTCGTCGATCTCCTCGAGCTCCTCGAGCTCCTCGAGCTCTTCTATCTCCTCGAGCTCCTCGTCGACTTCGGCATGCTCAGCGACTTCGGCAGGCTCGTCGACTTCGGCAGGCTCGGCAGGCTCGGCAGGCTCGGCAGGCTCGGCAGGCTCGGCAGGCTCGTCGACTTCGGCACGCTCGGCAGGCTCGTCGACTTCGGCACGCTCATCACCCTCAACGACCTCGGTGGCGTCTGCCTGCTCTTGTTGAGGCTCTACATCAGGTTCGATCCCAGTCTCGGCCTCATTCTCGACCTCAGTCTCAGCCTCAGCTGGTCGATCCTCTGACGAAACAGGCGCCGGCTTGGCTGCATGACGGCCGGGTAACGTTGGCAAACCAGGTAGACCCGGCAGGCTCGGCAAGCCCGAGGAACTCTTGGCTGCGACATCTTCGGTCTCCGACGGAGCGTCGCGCTCATCCGCTGTGATGGCTGCGTCGTCATGCTCCTCCGTCGCGACATCAGGACCGGACTCACCTGGAACTGGAGTCGGTGGTGGCGGCGAGAAGCTCGGCACGCGAAACGTCGCACTCCGCTCGCTGCGGCCGCCAAGCGGTAGCCCTAAGCCACCTGCAGCGCGTCGTGTCGGCAGCTGCGAAGGAGCCTGTGAAACCTCATCACGGTCCTCGCTCTCGCCCGACTCTCGCTCGTGCTGACCGGCCGCGTCCTGGTCTTCGCTCTGGTCTTCGCCCGGATCTACGTGTTGATCCACCGATTCAGCCTCAGATGCCGCTTCGACGCTCTCTGCACCCCGATACTCTGCCTCGTCAGCGACTTTTTCTTCGCCGGCTTTTTCTTCACCAGCTTTTTCTTCGCCGGCTTTTTCTTCACCGGCTTTTTCTTCACCGGCTTTTTCTTCACCGGCTTTTTCTTCACCGGCTTTTTCTTCGCCGGTTTCTGCTTCCGCCGCAGCTTCTCTCGACTCTTCCTCGGTCTCGATCTCGGCTTCCTCAACAACCGCTTCTTCGGCCTCGGCTCGTTCATCGGGCTCGGTGGTGTCCGCGTCCGACTCGGGGTTCGACTCAGAAAGTTGTTCGCCGGTTGCGTGCTCGGCAGCGGCCTCGTCGATCGACGGAGCCTCTGCTTCTGTCGCCGCTTGCTCAGCGACTGCTGCCGGTGCATCGACCTGAGCGTCCGAGAAAGCCGCATCGAGCGTATCGTCGGCCGCATCGCCGTCGCGATCGTCTGACTCGGGCAGAGAGCTCACGAGTTCCTCCTCGATCGCAGCGGCGATCGAGCTGGCAACGGACCTGCTCTTTGGTACGTCGTCACTGACGTCATCGGCGAGCCCCGCGAACGACGACTCATCCTCATCGTCAAAGCTCCCTAAATCGGCTTCGGCCTCCGCCGCAGGCTCGGCCTCTAGCAG
>Ga0256845_1003679_pt1 | contig 10256 bp, 6 predicted proteins | sample RiftiametaG_FD_189101 | JGI IMG/M metagenome (GOLD analysis project Ga0256845, IMG submission 189101) | Tube worm associated microbial communities from hydrothermal vent at the East Pacific Rise, Pacific Ocean - Riftia | ecosystem: Host-associated > Annelida > Integument > Unclassified ... | reverse complement strand
GTCACGACGCCGAACTGGTGCTCCGCTCGGAGAGCCGCGCAGCGATCGCATTCATGGTCAGCTCCCACTGGAAACGGGCACTCGCCGACGCCGGCAGCCTCGAAGCAACAACTGCCGACAGGGGCGCCGAACTCTACCGGGTGATCACCGACGCAAAGGGAAACCCGATCGATCTCGCGAATATCTCTCCGGGACAGGTCCTAAGAGTCAGCTTGCTGGCAAAGCTCCCCGCAAGCGAGCAGGGATGGGGCAAGATGAACCACCTCGCGGTCACAGATCGGCTACCCGGCGGCTTTGAGGCCGTGCAGACCGATCTCTGGACGGTCGCCCGCGCCCCCGAGATCACCGACGCACACCCCTTCTTCAACCGCCTGCGCTGGGGTGGCAGCGATGCCAGCTTCATCGAGATGCACGACGAACGCGTCAACATCTACTACGACCAAGTCTGGGGCGACGAACTGGTCGCGACCTACCTCGTGCGAGCACTGACACCCGGCTCCTACACCCACCCGCCGGCCGAGGCGGAGTTCATGTACATCGGCAACTCGACCTCCTACAGCGAAGCCGGAAAGGTCGTCATCAAGTGAGCCCAGGGCCCAAACGCCCGCGCTGGCGACGTCGGCTGGCCATCGCCGCCGGCGCCTCGGCACTCGGCATGCTCGCGGCTCTCGGCGGCTGGCAACTGCTCCGCGACAACGTCGGGGCCCCTAGTCAGGAGGCACTAGAGGATGCCTGGCACAGCGGCCATCGAATCGTCGACCGTGAGGGTCGAATCCTCCGCGAACGACCCTCCAGGGCCGGCCTCCGCGGCCGCGAGCGCAACCTCGAGGCGATCGGTCCCCGCCTTCTCCAGGCGACCCTGACCTCCGAGGACCGCGAGTTTTTCGCCCACGACGGTGTCGACCGCTTGGCGATCGCCCGGGCCGCTATGCAGAGCCTGCGCCACGGTCGAATGGTCTCCGGCGCGAGCACCATCACCCAACAGCTGGTCAAACTCGTCGACAATCGGGGCGGCTTCGCCAAGCGCACGATGGGCGTCAAACTCCGCGAGGTCGCCCGCGCGCAAAACCTCGAACAAACACTCGCCAAGCCCGAGATCCTCAGGGCCTACGTCAATCGCTTGCCCTACGGTCACGGTCTCGTCGGCCCCGAAGCGGCCGCGGAGGGTTATTTTGGCGTGCACTCCCGCGATCTGAGCTGGGCCCAGGTCGCCTTCCTCGCAGTCCTGCCGCGGGCTCCCTCCTACCTCGATCCCTACCGCCACCAGGATCGTGTACTCCTCCGTCAACGCGCCCTCTTGGATGCTCTGCACAGCCAGGGTCACCTGAGCGACGAGCAGCACCGAGCGGCAAGCCGCGAGCCCATTGTCCTCGAGGAACTCCGCCATCCTTTTCTCGCACCCCATCTCGTCGATGCCCTGATCGCCGAGGGTGCGCTCCGCCAGGACAGCGATCGAGCGGAGACCCGCACAACTCTAGACCTCGACCTCCAACGCGACATCGAAGGGCTCGTGCGCACGCGTATGGCCGTACTCGCCGACAAGGGGGCCACCGACGCCGCAGTTCTCGTCGTCGATAACAGCAACGGCGAAGTCCTCGCGTACGTCGGCTCTGCTGATTTTCACGACCCAGAAATCTCTGGGCAAGTCGATATGATCCGAGCCCGCCGTCAGCCGGGTTCGACCCTCAAGCCCTTCGTCTACGCCCTCGCGCTCCGCCACGGCCACCACGCGAGCGAGGCCATCGCCGACGTCGCAACCCGCTTCGAGGAGTCGTCGGGCACCTACCGACCGGTCAATTTTGGTCGCAGCTACGACGGGCCTATCAGTCTCCGTGAGGCGCTCGCAGGCTCGCTCAACGTGCCCGCAATCCGCCTCGCCGCGGAACTCAATCACGGCGAACTGCTCGACTTCCTCCACCTCCTGGGTCTCCAAAGCCTCGACAAAGAGGCCTCCCACTACGGCCTGGCGCTCGCCCTAGGCGGCGGTGAGATCCGCCTGCGAGAGCTGGCCCAGGCCTACGTCGCCCTCGCCCGCGGCGGCGATCGCATCCCCCTGCGCCTTCGCGTCGACGACCCCAAAAAACTCGGAGAGAAGCTGCCGATCGGCAGCGGTAAGCGGGTTCTCGATCCCGCGATCGCAGCCCAAATCGCCGAAATCCTCTCCGACCCGCTCGCCCGCGTGCGCGGCCTCCACGGCCGCGGTCCCTTCGTCTTTCCCTACGAAGTCGCGGTCAAGACCGGCACCTCCTCCGGCTATCGCGACACCTGGACTGTCGGCTTCACCCACGAGCGCACGATCGCGATTTGGGTCGGCAACGCCGACGGCAGCGGCACTTCAAGCCTCACGGGCGCCTCCGGTGCCGGCTATCTCTTTGCCGACGCGCTCCGCCGAGTCATGGAAGATGTGCCCAGCCGGACACCACTTTGGGAACCCGACACGCTGGTCGGCGTCGACGTCTGCCCGCTCTCCGGCGCTCCCGCTGGACCCGCCTGCCCCGAGAGCGTGCGTCGCCTAGAGATTCCGATTCCCCGGCAGAGCGAGGCCTCCGAGACTCCGCAGGAGACCTGCACCATGCATGCACATGTACAAAAAGACATGTCATCGCCGAGCGGCTGGCGCTGCGATCCTCGATCGACGACCGTCGCGGTAGTGCTCGATGAGGAATACGAGGAGTGGTTGCTCGCCCACGGACCCCGTCCGAATGTGTCGAGCGATCGCCCGACAGACAACCCCTCAGAGTTCTCCGAGATCCCCTGGATTGCCCGCTCAGGCACACCTGGCTGTGATGAAACGACTGCGACCCTGCCAACTCTGAAGGTCGTCACACCCGCGAGCGGTTCGGTTGTACTGCTCGGCGCCCGCGGTGGCAGCGAATCCCAGGTGGTCGAGGTCGACATCACCGTCGATCCACCGGCACTCGCGGCCCGGATCGGTGATCTCGAGATCCTCGTCGACGGCCGAGTTGTCGGGCGCACTTCTTGGCCCCATCGAACGACCCTACCCTTCACCGCAGGCGACCACGAAATCACCGCCAGACCGGTCGATCCAAGGTTCACCGCCAGGGTCGAGAGCAGCCAGATAAGCGTCCGCTAGGCGCCCTCTGGCCGGTCAAACGATCGCGTTAGCTCGCGGACCTGGCAACGGTCCCGGATCGCGAGCGGGCCTCAAGCAGGCCTCAAGCAGGCCTCAAGCAGGCCTCGAGCGGGCGGCCCTCTGGCCGTTGAGTAGCGGGCGCACGACCCGAAAAATCAACGCCTTATCCCCGACAGATCACGCATGTAGCGTAGTTTTGTCGAGCCAAGGAGGGCTGCTGCAAGCCCCAAAAAGGTAGCTGTCCCAAAGGTCATGAACGACCTGCTCTCGCAGGAAGAACTCCATGACACCGATGCCGACGATGCCGGAATGCCGGATCTCTATCACCGATTTTGTAGACTTTGTGACCAGGGCCGGAATGCCCAAACTGACCAAAGTCCGTCAGCTCAAACACCGCGGCGAATATCACGCCTATTCGGATTTCTATCGCGGCATTCGCGAGGCAATCATCAACGCTCACGCCCATGAGAGAGGCAAGCTATCGATCGGCCCCGCGGCGATCGCCGCGATCGAGGTCGACAAACGACGGCGCCACTACGATGCGCTGATCACCGCCTACGTCGGCTGGTGGGGCCGCAAGAAGTTGGAATGGTTCACGCCCGAACAAGCCGTGCGTCGCTTTGAGGGCTTTCACCTCCGCATCAACCCAGAACTCGGGCTCTCGATCGACGGCGTCCCCCACATCATCAAGCTCCACTTCAAAGAGGCACCACTCTCAAAGCGCTACTCAGAGGTGCTCGCGTGCATCATGTACGAAAGCTACCCGCTGCCACCGAGCGCCGAGATCGCCGTGCTCGACATCCGCCGTCGACGGCTCCATCGGCTCTCACCACGGCCAGAACTCTCAGCCCTGGTCGCCGGCGAACTCGCGGCTTTTTCCGCGATGTGGGCCCGAGCATGAGGCTCTGGTAGGCCTCAGCCTATTTCGCGAGGTCGATCCGAACCCCACCGAGCATCTTCTCGAAGGCTGGTGCCCACACATCGAGAGTCGCAGCGGTGCCGACAACTTTAAAAAAGAAGGGGTCGCCGCTGCCCTCGACGATCGCCGCGAGCATGCGCGAGTCGGGGGCATCGTGACGAGCAGCTTCGCCGGGCATGACCGCCGCGCTGTTGGTCCCGTGAATGTCGAGGCGAGTGATCTTGAAGGGCGCTCGCTCCTCTGTCGCGACCGTCGACACATCGTCGATCGTCTTACCCACCGGCGGCGTAAACTGCCCTTTCCAGCGCAGGATGTTCGCTTCAACACCGCCAGCACCGCCCGCAAAGCGATAGATCGCCAATACAGCGTCACCGCCAGGACCTGGCAAGACCAACTCGGCAAGGCGCATGGAACTCTTTGGCGGACGACGGGTCCACTCGCTCGGGACATCGGCCGAGAGCAGATCAAATTTTTCGACCCGGACCTCGCCGCTCGGCGTCACCGCATGAGCATTTACTGGTTCCGCGGGTCCCGCAGCCTGGGGACCCGCCCCCATCATCGGTCCACTACCAACGGATGGATGCCCAGGTGGCATACCGCCACCGTGCGCTTGAATCGGTGCATGAGCCTCGGGCGCAGCCGAATCAGCAGCAGGAACTGGGGCCGGAACGCTCGCCTTGTCGGCGCCCGTGTTCGGCTTGGTCTGCGCTGGCGCTGGCGCTGGAGAACAAGCGAACGCCGCCACAAACGAAAGAGAGGCAAGACCACCGAGACTGGCCGACAGAAAGGGAGAAAGAGAACGCATTGGATCCTCGCGGAGCCAGGTCTAATGCAGATGAGCGGGCGCAGCAAGCCAGCAGTCACGCAGAGCGGCTTCGGATGCTCTGGCGCTCTTCTAACCGCGAAAACAGTCCTTCGCAGCCCGACGCTCGGCGAGTTCCTCCGCGACCTTGGAGCGCACAAAAGGATTTGTCGCCCGCTCCTTGGCGACATTCGTGGGTGTCGAGGGCGCGCTCTCTCGCTCCTGCCGCAGGCGTATCTCCAGATTGTCGGGTTCGACGGTCGCCGCGAATCGCAGATTCGTCGCGGTGTACTCGTGCCCGAACCACAACCGAGTCGCCGGTGGCAGCGCTGCCAGATTCTGCAACGAACGATGCATCTGCTCGGCCGTTCCCTCGAAAATCTTGCCGCATCCGGCCGCGAAGAGAGTATCGCCGGTAAAGACATCACCGCCCTCCTCCTCGCCCGCACGGGAGGGCAGATACCAGGCGATCGCCCCAAGGGTGTGGCCAGGGATCCACATCGCGAGTAGGGGCCGACCGGCGAGCTCGATACCCGTGGTCACAAATCGATCCCGCGGTGCGTCGACAAACAGGCTTTGTCGGGGGATCCGCCCGCGATCGGAGGCATGACCGGCAACCCAAGGCGTCGGCGCATCGGCTGCGCCCGCAGCGACGAGTGCTTCGATGCCACCGACATGATCGTAATGATGGTGAGTCGCGAGCACGCCCCGAAGCGTCAAGCCACCACGGGCAAGCGCTGTGCTGGGCGGCCCTGGCTCTGAGGGATCGACAATCCAAGCGTTTCCCGAGGGGTCACTCAGCAAGTACGCGTAGTTGTCGCGCAGGCAAGGTATCGCCTCGATTCGCAGGAGGTCGCTCATGCTTCCGACGATACCAGTAGGCATCGACGTGCAACTCCAACGCCTCGATCAGAGTCACTCGCGAGGTCCCCGGTCTGTACTTACCTATCTATGCGCCAGCGCGAAGACGGGCGCGATCCCCGACTCCGCGCTGCTCCCTGCTGTATTTTAGCGGCGGCTACCGCCGCGCGAGCTTCCGCTGCTCCGCGAGCCGCTGCTCCGCGAACCGCTGCTCCGCGAACCGCCGCTGCTCCGCGAACCGCTGCTCCGCGAACCGCTGCTCCGCGAACTGCCGCCGGAAAAACCACCGCGCGAGCCACTGCTTCGCGAGCCGCTGCTCCGTGAGCCGCTGCTCCGTGAGCCGCTGGAAAAACCACCGCTCCGCGAACTGCCGCCGGAAAAACCACCGCTCCGCGAACTGCCTGCTGGACTCCGGGTCTTCGAAGAACCCTGTGAGCTGCCGCCGGTGAAACGCGAACCGTTGCCCCGGGGTACACCCGACGAGGGCCTAGCGCCGCCCTGGGACCCTGGAACCTGGCGTTTGTAACCCTGCGATGACGACGACGACGGACGGTAGCGGGGGCTTGGTGCCGCCGAACGGCCCGGTGCTCGACCTGCATTGGCGCCCAAAGCCTTGCTCGATCCGGTGGGTCGCACTGCCGGCGAGCTGCCCCGGGCCCCGATCGTCGACGCCGCTGGTGCCCGTGGCTTTGGCCCATGACCACCTGCCGACATGCCCGCGATCGACGAGGCCCCAGCGACCCGGCGCGAGCCCGTAGACGTACTGCCCTTTAGACGACGACTCGGCGCCCGAGAACCACCGGCTGAGGCACTGCTCCGTCCCGACCGTGATCCAGCAGTTGCTGCGTTACCACGGGGACCGCCAGTCGTGGCCCCACGACCGCCGCTCGGCCCGCCCTTGCTCGCCATGTAGCCGCGCGCAGGTCGGTAGTTAGCCGGCGCAACCCCGTAGGCGTGATACCCGTGATGGCCAACGCCACCCCAGTAGTAGCCGGGTCCGTAGTAGCCGACGCCCCAGTAGTAGGGGTGCATCGGATAGTAGTAATTCCAGGCGTAGACCAGCGGCTGGGGCGGTCCCCAGTAATTGCACCAGCCATGGTAGTAGCTGCTGTAAAAGACGAAATTACCGTTGACGTTGTAGTAGTAACGACCGCCCCAGTAGACCGTCGGATAGGTCTCGATCTCCTGCGGATAGGTGTGCACGTACGTCACCACCTCGACACGATCGCCGGAGCTCAGAGTCTCGTAACCGACGAGGTCCGGGATCTCCTCGGTGGGCTGCGGAGCGGCCTCTTCGGTCTCGATGTAGATGTCCTGGTAGATCACCGTTTCGGTCGCCGCCGTACTCGGCGGCAGGTCGTCGGGATAGCGAGTCTCATCCCTGGACTTGCAACCGCTGGCTACGATCGTGGCCAGCGCAAGAGCACCTACACAGCTGAAGAAACGCGAAATCCGGCGATAGCTCGACATATGGTCCACCCAGGCTGTTCAAGACTCTTGAACACCCAATAGTGTTCACTCTGCGATCAGCGCTGGCAACGATAGATCTGCGGAAATCCGGGCCTTGGGCATCATTGCGGGCCGAAGAGGCTCAACAGGTGACGATTTTTGCGTGGGCAGCATCACAGTTTTGGCAATTCTGAGCTATCGAATGCGCTCTATCGGCCACCTGCACAGCGATTTGGTCAATTGACGGAGCGTCGCCCGCCCCCGTATCCTCCTCTACTTAGATGGGCGAGGACGTTCACGTACTCCGATTTCTGACCGGTAAGTACCAAGGCCATGAGTACGCGCTCATGCCTGCAGAGGGCGGCTACGTCGTCGGTCGCAGCAGCGAGGTTGATCTCGTTCTGGCCGATGACTCTGTCAGCCGCAAGCACCTCCGGTTTTACTTCGAACGCGATCGCACTTGGTTGCGCGATCTCGGCTCACGCAACGGGACTCGGGTCAACGGCACCTCGCTGCGACACCACTGCCTCCAGGAGGGCGACCGCATCGCGATCGGCTCGAGCCTCCTCAGCGTCACCACCCTCGACGCCCGCGAAGCCGCGAAGCTTAAACGTGGCGGCGAAAAAAGCAGTCGATCGCGGACCGAGCCAGAGGACTCCGGCAATCGATCGATGTCCGGCAGCCTCGAGGACATCCCACTCGTCGATGTCCTGCAATGGCTCGGCACAAGCCGCAAGACCGGCACACTCAACGTCCGCCGAACCGATCCCTCCCGCGTCGGAAGAATCTCTCTCCGCGAAGGTTACGCTTTCTACGCCTCGATCGAGGGCATCAAGGGCCTAGACCCAGAGAAGGCGATGATGCGCATGCTCGCCTGGTCCCAGGGCACCTTCTCCCTCGACAACACCGCTATCGAGTCGATCCCCAAGGACAAAGAGATCCAGACTTCGCTCGAGCACGTGTTGATGGAGTCAGCTCGACAAGAGGACGAGATCCAGCATCTCTCAGAGCGCAGCAAAATCCCGAGCTACAGCCATGAGATCCGTCTGGTCTCCCCCTCGCCAGTTCGCTGGCGTGAGCTCGACCCGCTGCACCTGGATATTTTGCAGGACCTCTCCGAACGCGCCGGGCAATGGGCCTACATCCTCGACACCTACAACAAGAACGACCTCAGCCTGCTCAGAGCAGCCGTCGCGATGCGCAAGCTCGGCGTCGTCGATTTCGACTGATCTGCTCTGCTCGGTCCTCCGCTGGCTTCGCTCGGCTTGTCGAGCCCGCCCGCCAGCGACGAGCGGAGCCTGCCTTCGCCGGCTCCGCATCGCCAACGTAGACCGCGCTAGACGTCCAGGTTACGGGCGTTTAGCGCGTTCTTTGTGATGAAGTCCCGACGCGGCTCGACGTTGTCGCCCATGAGCACCGAGAAGACCTGGTCGGCCTCCAAGCGATCACCGATTCGCACCTTGAGCAACACGCGTTTCGTGGGATCCATCGTTGTCTCCCAGAGCTGGTCTGGGTTCATCTCGCCGAGACCCTTGTAGCGCTGGATCTGCAATCCACTGCGGCCGATCTCGCCGATATGGTGCACGAGATCGACGAGCCGCTTGGGGTGCATATCCTCGCCCTTGCTGCGGCGAAGGAGAAAGCTGGTACCGCCCAGGCCTGCGACATAGCTGCGGATTTGGCTTAGGTGGGCGATCTCAGGTGAGCCCAGGAACTCGGGATCGATGTTCTCGAACTGCGTGATGCCATCGCTGAGGATCTGCAAACGGATCGATGTGCCACCGATGCCCTCAGGCCCGTCGACGATCGTGAAATCGATCTTGCCCTCGACCATGGCGGACCTGGCAATGCCGACAAAACTGTCGGCGAGCACTGTCGCCGTTTCTTCGGCTGCTAGCATCGCGACGACCTTCTCGATCGAGCCCTGCGCTGTGATCACATCGAGAAGGGCCTCGATCACCTCGGGACGACGCTCGCGTGAAAGCGAGGTTAGGATCGATCGGTAGCGGAGCCCACGACGAGCGATCTCGGTGAGGACCTCGCGGGTTACATCGTGCTCGCCGACCTGAAGCTCGACGTCGCCGAGCGCATTCTCGATGACATAGTTATCGAGCGCCGCTTCGTTCTTGAGGTACTCCTCGCGCTTGCCGGCCTTGACCTTATAGAGAGGGGGCTGAGCGATGTAGAGGTGACCGCGCTCGATGATCTCGGGATAGTGACGGTAGAAGAAGGTCAGCAGCAGAGTGCGGATGTGGGAGCCGTCGACATCGGCGTCCGTCATGATCACGATCGTGTGATAGCGGAGCTTGTCGATGTTGTAGTTGTCTTCGCCGATCCCGGTGCCCAAGGCGGTGATCAAGGTGATGATCTCCTGGCTCGAGAGCATTTTGTCGAGGCGGGCTTTCTCGACGTTCAGGATCTTGCCACGGAGCGGCAGGATCGCCTGAATCCTGCGATCGCGCCCCTGCTTTGCCGAGCCACCGGCGGAGTCACCCTCGACGATGAAGATCTCTGCATCCTCCGGGTTTCGGGCCTGGCAGTCGGCGAGCTTGCCGGGTAACGAGAGCCCATCGAGAATGCCCTTGCGGGTGATCGTCTCCCTGGCCTTTCGGGCAGCTGCACGGGCACGAGCCGCGAGCAATGCTTTCTCGACGATCAGGCGAGCACCCTTTGGGTTCTCCTCAAAAAACCGCCCGAGCGACTCGCTGACCGCGGTTGAAACCAGGCTCGTGACCTCGCCTGAGACCAACTTATCCTTGATCTGCGAGCTGAACTTTGGGTCAGGGTGCTTGATCGAGATGATGCCAACCAGACCCTCGCGCACGTCCTCGCCCGAGAGGCTGCCCTTGTGACTCTTGAGCAGGTTTTTCGAATTTGCGTAGGAGTTGACGACCTTGGTCAACGCAACGCGTAGCCCGGTCATGTGGGTGCCGCCGTCGCGGTTGGCGATGTTGTTGGTGTAGCAGAGGATGTTTTCTTGGTAGGCGTCGGTCCACTGCAGCGCGACCTGGATACCGAGCACCGCCGGCTGGGCCTCAAACTCAAAATTTGTATCGCTGTTGACCTCGATGAGTTCGCCGACGCAGGTCTTGTTTTGAGCCAAGAGCTTCACAAACGAGACCACGCCCCCT
>Ga0256845_1003678_pt1 | contig 10257 bp, 4 predicted proteins | sample RiftiametaG_FD_189101 | JGI IMG/M metagenome (GOLD analysis project Ga0256845, IMG submission 189101) | Tube worm associated microbial communities from hydrothermal vent at the East Pacific Rise, Pacific Ocean - Riftia | ecosystem: Host-associated > Annelida > Integument > Unclassified ... | reverse complement strand
TTGAAGGCAAAAGTGTTTATCGACAAGGGTGATCTGGTGCCTGATGATATCACGATCCCGATGATGGTGTCTCGACTTCAGAAAGATGATTGCAAAGACGGCTGGATATTAGATGGTTTTCCGCGTTCCAAGGATCAGGCTGTAACGCTTGCTGAAACGTTGAAAAAAGAGGGTTTGGCCCTTGACTACGTAATCGAAATTGTGCTTGATCGCGAAATAGCCAAAGAACGGATCATGGGACGTCGGCTCTGTGTTAATGATAATAACCATCCCAATCATATTGCCTTTGAAGCGATTAAACCTGTGGAAAAAGACGGCAAGCTCGTTTGTCGTGTTTGTGGTGGTGAGCTAAAAACCCGTGCAGATGACCAGGATGAAGAAGCCATCGCCAAGCGTCATGGTATCTATTATGACGAGACCACCGGGACCATGGCCGCCGTGAATTATTTTAAACAGGCTGAGGGCGTTAAAGTTATCTCCGTGGACGGTTCCGTGCCGATTGCCGATGTTACCGCGGCCATAATGAAAGAACTGTAATCTTAATTTCACACGCGGAATATAAGAAGATGTAATTTATAATGTTAAACAAACATCGTAGATGACCGGTAAGTCGGTATAAGTGCCTTGTTGCTGTTACCAGCATCCGGGTTTATGGTTTATTATTTCTTGTTTTTTATTACAGCTTTTACGGAGTAAGGCGTTAATCCGGGGTTTTATGTTTAATGTGTAAAAGGGGTTTTCCGAATTTGGAAAGCCCTTTTTTACCTCAAGGTCAAGGGGTTGTGTCGGCTCATTTACTGTTACGTGGAGGTCATTTCACAATGGATCTGTTTTTCCGCAATGTTGCGGTGTCGGCAGATATGTGTTCGCTTTGATTATGGAAGAAAAAACGAAAATGAAGAAGTTTGGAAAGGTGTACCTGGTTGGGGCGGGTCCTGGCGATCCGGCCCTTATAACCGTGCGTGGTAAAAGATTGCTCCAGCGTGCCGAGGTGGTGGTGTACGATTACCTGGCCTCAAAGAAACTTCTTAAATACGCGCCCCGTGACGCCGAGCTGATATATGTCGGTAAGAAGGGAGGGGTGAAGCATACCCACAGTCAGGATGAAATTAACGCGATGCTGATTGACCATGTTCAAGCCGGTAAAATGGTCGTGCGGTTAAAGGGCGGTGATCCGTTTATTTTCGGGCGGGGCGGTGAAGAGGTGGAGGAATTGTACGCGGCCGGGGCAGCGTTTGAAGTCGTTCCCGGGGTTACTTCCGCTACAGCCGCTGCAACCTATGCAGGTATTCCCATCACCCATAGGGACTATACGGCAACCGTGGCTTTTCTTACCGGGCATGAAGATCCGACTAAAGAGACCTCCAATATCAACTGGTCGAAGCTTGCGACTGGCGCCGGTACCCTGGTCGTTTACATGGGGATTAAAAATTTACCGATAATTGTTCAGAATTTAATCGACCATGGCCGGGATCCCCGGACACCGGTTGCAGTGGTGCGTTGGGCCTCCACCCCCGAGCAGCGTTCGGTTGTCGGTACGTTGGAAAATATTGCCGATGTCGTTGCCAAGGAGGGGATTAAGCCTCCAGCCCTGATTATTGTCGGTGGTGTGGTTAACCTGCGCAACAAGATTGACTGGTATGAGAAACGCCCCCTTTTTGGCAGGAAAATTGTCGTAACCAGGACCCGCGAACAGGCCAGTGATCTTGTCGAGGGGCTTGAAGAATTTGGTGCCGATTGCCTCGAACAGTCGATGATCCATATCAGGCCGGTCGATTCATACGAAGAACTGGACGGGGAAATGGAGCGCCTCGACGAGTACCACTGGATACTTTTTACTTCTCTGAACGGAGTTAAATATTTCTTTAAACGCCTCTATGCAAAGGGTATGGACGCCAGGGACCTTAAAGGGCCGGATATCGCGGCGGTGGGCAAAAGTACTGCGGATTTACTGTTGAAATATGGAGTTAATGCGGATCTTATTCCCAGTACTTTTACAGGTGAAGGTCTGGCTGAGAGTTTGCTCGATCAGGGCGTGGAGGGTCGTAATATTCTTATTCCCCGTGGTTTGCAGGGGCGAGAGATATTGCCCGAAACCCTGCGGGGTGCCGGGGCGCAGGTTACGGTGGTCCCCGTTTATGAGAACAGCCCTGTTGCCGGGGATAAGGAGAGTTTACGCAGGGAGTTTATTGATGGCGGGGTGGATATGGTCACTTTTACCAGTTCTTCAACCGTTCGTAATTTCCTGGCCATGGTCGATGGGGAAAGCCAGGAAGAGCTCCAGGCACTTCTGGCGGATGTAAAGATAGCGGCGATTGGCCCGATTACCGCGAAAACCGTAACCGATAACGGTCTGCAAGTGGATGTTCAGCCGGATGATTATACTATCCCCGCCATGATTCAGGCAATTGTGGATTATTACAGTGGTGTTTAAAAAACATAACGTTACCATTTGTTTGTACGGCGATGAACGGGACGGTGATTACCAGTCTTTTGTCTGCGTGGAGGAAGAAAATGAAGCAGACAAGCCCCTGCATTGTTCCGCCTGCGGCGGGGTGGTCACCAGTGACGGTCTGCGTATCGGTGTCGGTGGTTCCCACCGTCACACGTTTTTCAACCCGGCCGGGGTGGTCTTTGAGCTGGGATGTTTTCGCAGGGCCCCGGGTTGTATCCGTGTCGGTGAGCCGAGTGGAGAGTTTTCCTGGTTCGCCGGTTATGTCTGGTCCTTGGCCCTATGTCTCACCTGCAACAGTCAGCTGGGTTGGTTTTTTGCGGGGGGTGACTATACCTTTTACGGTCTAATTATTAATCGGTTGCGCCACTGACCCGTGGAAACCTGCCCAAGCGACCATATTATTTTTTTAATTCCAGCTGGACTGCCATGCTCAGTTGCTTGATATTATATGGTTTTTTTATGTAATCCCCCGCGCCGAGCTGGAGGGCCTCGCGTACGCGGTCCGTTTCCGAGAAACCGCTGGCGATTATGGCCTTTTGTTTTGGATGAATATCAAGTATTCGTTTATAGGTTTCCAGGCCGTCCATACCGTTGTCCAGGATCATATCAAGGATGACGAGGTCGACGGTGTGTTCGCTTAAGTAGCGTATGGCGCTTTTTCCGCTTGCAACCGAGTGTACTTTGTAATTCATTCGCTTGAGAATGGCACAGGCAATTTTTCGTTGAAAATCAATGTCATCTACTATGAGTATGGTTTCGCCGTTTCCCATGAGCTGCTGTTGCGGGATTTCCGTTAATGGTTCAGGGAGTTGTTCCCGGCAGACGGGCAGGTAAATATCGATGGTGGTACCCTCGCTTATATTGCTGGTTACGGCGATGCCTCCATGGTGATCTTCAACGGTTCCCCAAACAACGGTCAGCCCCAGTCCCGTGCCGCTCCTGCCCATTACTTTTCTGGTATAAAATGGTTCGAAAATCCGTTGTATATCCCTGTCGGAAATACCTTCACCCTCATCATGGACCCGGAAGACGATGTAATCTCCCTTTGTAATGGGTTGCAATCCGGAGAATTTTTTTTCAACGGTAAGGGGTTTTGTCTCAAGTATTATCCGCCCGCCCCGGGGTTGAGCCTCTATACCATTGGAGATAAGGTTCATTATAACCTTGGTTAGAGCCACGGCTGAACCCATTATAACGGGAATAGGTTCTGTCAGTTGCAACACCACCTCGATGGGTGCGGAGTGTTGGCTGAGCAGTTTTTCATACTCCGGCGAGCCGCAATATTCGCGAATAAGCACGTTGAAGTCGAGCGGTTGTTTGGTAACCACGCCCCGTCGAGCCAGGGTTAAGAGGTCCTGTACGATTTCTCCGGCCCGGACACCTGATTTGCGGATGGTCTCGATACCTGCCCGCATTGGGTCATTTTTGTCCATATCCATTAAAAGCAGGTCGGGGTAGCTGACAATACCGGAGAGAACATTATTGAGATCGTGGGCGACGCCACCCGCCAGGAGACCGAGGGATTCCATTTTCTTGGAATGCTCAAGTCTTTTTTGTAATTCTTCCCGTTGTTTTTCGGCATGGCTGCGTTCTTGGATCTCTTTCTGAAGTGATATGTTGAGCTCGGTTAGTTCGTTTGTCCGTTCGCGCACTCGGTGGGAGAGGAGACGTTTTTCCGTGAGAATCCTGGCGTAGAGGGTGATGATGAGGGCCACCATCAGGAGAAAACAGAATACGAGGAGCAGGACGATATATGTCTGCGGTAGCCATACCGCCTCTATCTCACCGATAATCTTATTTTTAAATGTGATGGGGGCGGATAGATATTTTGGGGAAATAAGGTGCAGTTTCAGGAACAACTTTTCAGTGGAGGTGGGGTATTCGGTGTTGATATGCAGGAATATACTTTTGTCGTTGTAGATAACGGTAAGTTCTTGATAATGATCAGCATTGGCGGCTAGTTTCAGGTATGCCACAGCGCCCGCCGCATTAAAATCCCAAAGATCGCTGGCGATAATCTGCGAGTGTTCGTGGAGGCGAAGTCGGGCCTGGTGATGGGAATATCTGCAAAAACCCACGGCAAAAACCAGGTAGAGCGTAATGAAAAAAACCGTCACTAATATAGGAAAGCGACTGTAATTTTTATTCCTGTTCATTGTACCTGCTCGGAGTTTGGTCAAAATACCTGTTGTCGGACAGGTCCCCCGGCAAGTCGTTTTTAAGCGAGTTTCCGGAAGGGTCATGTCCCTGGCACCATGGCGGTTCGACCGTGTAAATCGGGCCGAGCCGTATTTTACCGGCTGCGAATAAGGTCAAGGAGATCTTCAGAACTCATTTTTGCGCTGATATCACTCCCTTCGAGGAGGCTGCCGGCAAGGTCTCGTTTTTCCTGGTGGAGGTTGACGATTTTTTCTTCAATTGTATGTTTACAGACCAGGCGATATATGGTGACCGGCCGGGTTTGTCCTATTCTGTGGGCCCGATCTGATGCCTGATCTTCGATGGCCGGATTCCACCACGGATCCATGTGAATCACGTAATCGGCGGCGGTGAGATTGAGGCCGAGGCCACCCGCTTTCAGGCTGATCAAAAAGAGATCACCTTCGCCGGACTGGAAAGCATCAACACGTATCTTCCGTTGTTTTGTGCTGGTACTGCCGTCCAGATACTGGTAGCTGACACCAATGGAATCCAAATATCGGCGAATAATGCTGAGGTGGCCGATAAACTGGCTGAAAACCAAAGCCTTATGGCGGCTGGCCAGGAGTTCGTCAACCACGGAGGCAAAGACCTTAAGTTTCGAGCTCTCGATGGAACAGTTTTTATCAATCAGGCTCGGATTGCAGCAGGCCTGGCGGAGTTTCATTATTTCAGTGAGTATTTGCAGATGTCGGCCTTTTTTCTCCTTTACATCTTCGAGGATATTGATGGCATTTTGGCGCAGTGCCTCGTAAAAATGTGCTTCATCAGGACTCATTTCCACATCAAGGGTTACCTCGGTTCTCGAGGGTAGCTCCTCTAGTACCTGCGATTTTATTCTTCTGAGGATAAACGGTCGGATAAGTTTTTTCAATTTTACTTTGGCATCGCGGTTTTGGTAACGCTCGATGGGTATGGCAAATCGTTCGTTAAAAGAGTTTAGGGAACCCAGCAGGCCCGGATTGATAAATTGAAATAGATTCCATAGTTCACCCAGGTGGTTTTCAATCGGAGTGCCGGTGGTGAGTAGTTTGAAACGGGCCTGTAGAGACATTGCCGCCTGGGATCGTTTGGTGGCGCTGTTTTTAATGGCCTGGGCCTCATCGAGGATAACGGTTTGCCATTTAACCGACGAGAGGAGCTCTCTTTCCTGCTGAAGAAGGGTGTAGGTGGTAATGAGAAGATCAAATTTCCCGAGTTCCCTGATGCTTTGCCGTCTGTTTTTACCGGAAAAAAGCTTGATGTTGATGGTGGGGGAGAATCGACGAACCTCAGACTGCCAGTTTGTTGAAACGGATGTGGGGGCGACGACGAGGGAGGGGCCGTCGGCGGCAAGGTCGAGGATGATAGCCAGGGATTGCAAAGTCTTACCAAGGCCCATATCATCGGCAAGGCAGCCGCCCACGCCCCAGTGGGCTAGGCGGGCCAACCACTCAAAACCTTCCCTTTGGTAGACCCTGAGTTCTGCCTGGAGGGTTGACGGTACAACGGGTGTGTAGTTCTGCGCGTCTCTAATTTTCAGCAGTTGTTCCTGCCAACCTTCATCGGCCCTTGTTTTGGTCATGCTGGTCAGTTTTTCCAGCTGAAGTGCCGCCAGGGGATGGACGAGAATCTCGTTGTCGTCGGATTCCGCGTCCCCTTCCGAGAACAGGTTCATATCTTCAAGTCGCTTTTTAAATTCCTGGGTTAAGGCTATGAATTGCCCTTCGCCAATTTCAATAAAACGACCGGAACCGTTTTTCATTTTGTTGAGGAGTTCTTTAAGCTCAATGACCGTATTCTGATCAAGGACTAGTTGACCGCTCATTGCAAACCAGTTCTGTCGGTTGGTGCGGATTTTCAGATTAAGGTTTTCGGCGGAGGCGGTGTGGGTAATGGTCAATTTTTCACCCTCCGGCCATTCAATAACCACCTTATCCCGAATGTTTTGCAGTTCCATAAGCGCCTGGAGGCAGTCGTCGGGGTCGTGGAGATGCCATTCCCGGTCATTTTCCTGCTCCATGTCAATTGCGAGATCGAGTATCGGGCATAATTCTTCGATATCGCGCGCTTTATCCTCTTCAAGGGCTAGGTTTCTTTTTGTCTGTAGTCGTTTGCCGTTTACTTCGGCCATGATATTTTCCACACCCTGGCCCGGTTTTAAATAATGGCCACCTTCAACAAAGGGTTTGACGAACATTTCCAACCTAAAACCGGTGCCGTAGGGAATCAGGTGCATATAAATCGTTGAATCGGCCTCGACAAAACTGATATTGTTCGACTGCCTGCTGGAACTATCCACGGCAATGGCGGAGTGGACAGTCATAAAAGAGGAGATATTGCCGATGGCGGTGAGTACCTGGTCACTGGCCGCCTTGGGTACTATGATACCGTCCCTGCCGGTGATTTGCGCAATACGGCGGTGGTTGTCGTTAATGGTGATAACCTTTACCCTGGTTGGAGTTTCCCGGTGAAAGTTAATATTATCAGACGAGATTGGTTGGGCGAATCTGATATGGAGACTTTCCCCCCTTTCTTCAACGAGTAGTTCAGGTTCCCCCGCCTCGAATTCAACCGGGGTGGTGGCCGATTCCGCCAAGTAAATATGGGGATGACCGATCATTGCAGTTAAGGCCTTATCCATGTTGAAATAAAAACTTGTACCGTGGGTTTCCGGGTTGTGATCTTTGGTAATGGCGGCGCATATCCTGCGATCCTGGGAAGTGAGATAGTGTAACTTATTTGTCTGGTAAAGCCGGGCAAGGGAGATGGGACGCCCTTTACTCCAACCGTTGTTCGGTGTTCGTTTCTGTTCTTTTGGGTAGATAAGGACATTTTTCCCCTCAAATGCCACCATCCATATCAGGCGGGTAATTTGTTGTTGATCGCCGGAATTCTGCGTTGTCGCGTAGATGAGCGCCTGGAGGCTGCGTTTCCACGGTTCTTCAGGTTTTAGGATCGAAAGAATGGGGATAATACCGGTTTTTTGCCGTAGTTCATCGACTTTTGCGGTATAGGCGGTTTCGTGGGGTTGAATTGTGGTAAGGATTTCTCCGAGGGTTAAGGTGAAAAAATGATAATTATTTTCCTTGCCTTTTTCATAAAAGGAGAGAATTTCCGAGGTAATCTCCGGACTGATGGAACTGTTGAGCCAGTATTGGCAAATTCCTGCAAAAAGGACGGTTATTACGTTTTGCCTTGCCTGGTCGGGAAGGTGGATCTCCTCTCCCTGGAGACCCTGGTTGATATGTGAGTTAACGACGGTGGCCAGGTAGGAATATGCATCGTTTTCCCGCGCCCCCTGGAAACAGGTGAGGGCAGTGCTTATCTTGTTGGCGATGTCCGGATAATCGTCTTTACTTGAGACCTGTAGAAGGGTGAGAATGTAAAACAGCCCGGCCGGTCCGAAGAAGGCAACATTTTGATTGTTGCTGTATTTTTGCAGGAATAGGAGATCTTGTGAAAACGAGGCCAGGGCCTGCTCGCTCTCCCCTCTCAGAAAATGTAGGATGCCGCAGGCCCCGGTGCCGTTGAAAGAGTCCCGTTGGGATTTGATCAGTTTTTCGGCCTCGTTTAAGTTGCCTTGGAACAACAGCTCGTGGAAGAGTAATCGTTTAAAGGGTAATTGTTCGTCGCAGCTCAGATGGGAAAATTCATTTTCATCGGCGAGAAAATGTAATGTTTCCGGATAATCAGAAAGCATTTCCCGGCCGTATTGCAGCACGTTTGATAAGAGATAAAACTGGAAAGATGTGGGCAGTGTTCGAAACCAGTCCGGATCAAAGGGATTGGTCATTACCCGGACGGTGGGGGGTGGCTCGGCAATTAGTTCCTTACACTGATTCTCTATAAAATCTGCGGCATTATCTATTAAATCAAATTGTTGCGTGTAAATCCCTATACGCATCTCCCGCATACCCCGCCAGCATCGGGTTGTCCATTTGCCGTAGTAGTAAGATACCGGAGCCTCTTCCTGAATAACGGCGGCATAGGTGGCAAAGGTGCCTTCTTTAACGGCAATTTTGGAGAGTATTTCAACTATATTCTCGTTACACTGCCTGTCCTCCGTCAGTAAACCGATCTGGGCAAATTTAGAGAAATAATGGTTCATATTTGCGGAAGTCGGTTTATTTCCCCTGGGATTTTTTAAATCCATCTTACGCAGACAGTTGACAATAAGGGTTGAATGGGCAGGCTCGTATACAATCGACAGAAATTGCATAAGTGCTTTTTCAAACGGGGAAAGTTTATTGTACTGTTCAAGGAGGTCGGTCTGGGTTTGCATAGAGCTGTTTTTCTGGTTGTTAACAAGTGCCGGCACGAATGGATTTATTCCTCAGAATTACGGTTGCACGTTAAAATTTTATCCTCTGTTAAACGAGGTGTGTGATATGAAAGTCAACTAGTGTCTGTCCATAGACGGCCATTTTCTCCTAACTCTTCGTTGCTTTCAAAATTTAATCCTCCGATAAAGCGAGGTACGAGACATCGAGATATCGCATATATGCCTGTGGTTAAATTCATCAAACGCCTCGATTTAGTGCAAAATTGCTCATCCGTGTACAGACACCAACTATATGACTGCGATGAAATCCACTTTGTACCCCGGTTTGGAAAAATTATTCTGTTTTCGGACAGGGATTGACAAATTTGTTGTTGCAAAAAAACCGGCCCATTACCTTGCGGATCGTTACAGGGTCTTTGCAAAACACCATTCGATAATTTCAGATTACTTTTTACGATTTTATTAATTTTTATGGAAAAATCACTCCGATTGTAAAGAGTGCGGAGTGAAGAGTGAACCAGTCACTATATCATTGTCTGCTTACTATGAGAACTAAAAACTGCTATTTTAGAGGAGTATGGGAAAATATCCCGGTGAACTTGCCAATTGCAAAAGTTAGGTGTTATATTGACGGGGTTATGGCTGTTTTACTAGCCATATCTCAACGTTATTAACTTAATAATAAAATGATGTGTAAAGTACTGTTCCGACCCTGGTCGGGGGTGTCTGCAGCCAAGCCCCCATGGACGGGTTCACGGCGTTCCCCGGACAAGGTTGGAACAGGACTCAAACCTTAAGTGAGTGACATTGAGCCATACTCAAAAATTTCAATTCCTTGACTGCACACCCCTTTACTATAACCATAAGCGGAGGATGGACAATTAATGGGAGTATACGGTTATATATACCTTGCCCGGAAGAATGAAATGCAGATTCCTGTGGCTGAACAGCGGGAGGCGATTCAAGTGTATGGCCGTTCAATCGGTCTGCGGATGGATGCATATTTTGTTGAAAGGAATTCTTCATTAAAACGGCCGTTTTCTGAACGGATTGAGGGGGGGAAATTATACCGGACTTGTAATCCCGGTGATGTTGTCGTGGTGATGAAGGTTGAATGGGTGCTCGGTTCGGCCCGGGGGGCCTTGAGTTTGGTGGAGGGACTGCGTAGCAGATCTATAGCACTCCATTGTATCGACCTGAAAGGGAATATTAGTCTTGATGAAAAGAGAAGACTTGCTGTGACCGAAGGATGCTCCGGTCTGGTGCGTAAAATTCTCGCGGGTCTTGCCGTCTGTGAGAATATTGGACGCGGCGAACAAATTAAGGCTGCGAAACGGAG
>Ga0256845_1003677_pt1 | contig 10257 bp, 10 predicted proteins | sample RiftiametaG_FD_189101 | JGI IMG/M metagenome (GOLD analysis project Ga0256845, IMG submission 189101) | Tube worm associated microbial communities from hydrothermal vent at the East Pacific Rise, Pacific Ocean - Riftia | ecosystem: Host-associated > Annelida > Integument > Unclassified ... | reverse complement strand
GGGTCAAGGTTACGGGTTAACTGGAACTCAAAGAGGCGCCCCAGAAAGCATTAAAGTAGGTCGTACTCCGAATGTTAAAAGTGGCTTCTCGGATTCAAGTTTATTTTCTGGTAAAAAATCTCTCCAATTCTACTCCCATATTCGCAATTCTCAATGGCATGACGATCACTCTACTGGAGGAACAAAGTATTACAGTGGCGCAGACAAAGAGAACCAAGATGATTTTTTTATGCCTATCATAAACAAAAAAGGATGGGTGGCATCCGATACTCCTGCTGTTTTAATGCATATATACACCGAAGGTATTTCCTTAATGGACAGTCTCCAATACACATCGCTCAGAATGCCTACTGTGTCCAAATTTTGGAATGGTACGAAGGCCCGGTGGCCAGGAATTTGGATATACCAAAACCCAAGAAATCTAAAATATACAATAAGTTTACGCCGCCCTGCCCCCTCTTCTATGGATGTGTCATTTGATTTCCCTGGGGTAAAAAAAATACAAGAATCTACATGGTGGACATTAGGTCTTAGTGTCACACCTAATGGCAATATACATTATTTTTTAGCAGATTCTTATGTTGAAAATCTAACCATGGAGCACTATTTAACCTCTTCTTTTCAGTTATATGATTCTGAAAAGAAAAATCGAGTGAAGGTTGCATATCAAACAGAGTCCGTTGTTATGATTTCAAATTACGCAACTAAAAAGCACAGGCAGTCTATTGATGATATTCTTTACACAGCTAATAATGCAACCATAAATGCTTGGGGAACAAATGACAGAAAAGGAAAGATAAACACAATTTATGTGTACGAAAATCCATATACTCAAAAAACTGAATATTTTAGTCTTCAAAAGTTGAACCATCATGGGCGTTATAAAGATTTTCCGACGGATGAAACCAATAACGATTATTGGCTATATTTAGGCAATGTGTTATCTGAGGCTATTAAGCTTAACCAAGAAATTTCAAAATACAAGCATTGGGGTGACGATAGTAGAATGGCTAATTTAGGAGATGAATTTGGATATTTTAATCCGTATAGTAAGCGCTATGAGGTATTTAAACTTGTGGGTTTGGGGAGGAATAAAAAGTATCAATCCTTTCCAGTAAATGGTGGCGATAATTATTATTGGAAATTTTTAAAGGTTTTAGGTTTCAATGTTGGCGGTAATCTTTTAAAAAACAACAACGCTCAAGAGGGTTTAAAATATTGGAATATCATTGAAAATGGTGGAAAAGGTTTCGCCTCTGGCTTTTACAACAATAGTGTTAATAAGGGCTTTAACACCTCATATCTTTGGAACATTAAAGAGCAAACAATTGATATGAATGAATTTGGCATATTAGATGATAATGACAAGGTGTTAGTTAGTGCCGAATTTAAGGATACATATTGTAGTAACGACTATTTGCTTTTAGAAGTAGAGTTGAAGGATAAAGATCATAATATTATTAATCGGTTTTCCACTGGAAAGAGACCGACAAAAACACCAAAACTTTGCATTTGGAATGGAGACCGATCAGTGGAAAAAGTCTCTCAAATTATCGACATCCCAGCAGGAAAGACCGTGCATTATATTACTTATAGAGATGGTGGTAAAGACAAGGAGTTTTGGGCAGGAAGATATGGAGTGGTTATTAGTAACGCCAAAATTACCACAGAAAGAAATTAAGGGGCGTAAATTCACATTATATAAATATGAATAATCACCAAGGATTCACTTTTTTACCCACTTAGTCATTTTTTAAACCCAGCCTTAGCCCTGTTAGGACAAAGTTTAATAAAATCACCAATTTGACAAAAATTGTATTTTGTTAATACATATTTATGTAAAGGTCTTAAGGATAGTAATTTAAAGTCGTAATCAAATATTTTTTATAGATGACATAATGTGATTTTTTCCAATGTAGAGTTATTGTTAGTAGGTCTGATTTTTATGTGGGCAGGATTTGTGCGCACGGGACTTGGGTTTGGCGGTGCAGCACTGGGATTGCCGTTAATGTTGTTGATAGGGGCATCGCCAGTTTATTGGTTGCCTGTGGTTGGTATTCATCTGTTGTTTTTTTCGTCATTAACTTTGTTGAAATCAATTAAAAAGGTGGATTGGGTATATCTTAGACAATCGCTTATTTGGATTATTCCACCAACTTTGATTGGGGTATTTGGGTTGATTGCGTTGCCTGATAAAGTGATGATTATATTTGTGTATTCGATTACGATTTTTTACGCTGTTATTTGGGTTTCTAATCAAAAAATTACCTCGCATCAGCCGTGGGTGGATAAACTTTTGTTGGTTTTAGGTGGTTATGTGGCAGGCACTTCGCTGACAGGTGCGCCGTTGATAGTGGCAGTGTATATGCGTTATGTGGCGAAGGAATATTTGCGTAATACGCTGTTTGTACTGTGGTTTATTTTGGTGGGAATTAAGATGAGCACTTTTGTAGCATTTGGGGTGGTAATTGATTGGCAGTTGTCATTGTTGCTAATTCCTACGGCGACAATTGGGCATTTGATAGGGCTTAAATTACACGATAAAATTATTCAAAATGATAGGTTGTTTAAGCGCTGGGTTGGGGCGGTGTTGCTGTTGATCAGTTCATTTGGTTTGTTGAAGATTATTTTGTGAGACCTTCTATCAAAGGCCTTTGCATAAATATGAATAATCATCAAAAATCCACTTTTTACCCACTTGGCAATTTTCTAGGGGGTAAAAATTGAATTTTGCCAACCATCCGTATTTATACAAAGGCCTCATTGCGTTATAATGTTACATAACGATTTAACAAAATGAGGTGGTTATGTTGCAAGCAACGAGGGACATACGCAAATCGGTTGATTTTTTCCAAACTGATAGGGTGATTAACATTATTGAAGGCAATCTGCCGTATCGTTATTTCATTAACAAGCGAGACGAGTTAAAGCAAGATGCGGATGCTTGCATTTATGAGACCTGCGCATAAATATGAATAATCATCAAAAATCCACTTTTTACCCACTTAGTATTTTTTCCAGCGACGCCCAACAATCCTCTAGGCGGGCAAGCCTAGCCTTAGTCTTGTTGGGGCAAGGTTTAAGAAAATCACTGATTTGGTTAGCATTACACAGCAATCCTCTAGGAGGGCAAAAATTAAATTTTGCTCATCATCTATATTTATGCACAGGCCTCATTGGTGAAATTCGTTCTTTGTTAAAGAATAGAATTAAAAATGAAGTGGACAGTGTTGCCAATGAATTAGACGATATTCGTCAGGCTTTATGCGAGTTGTTATACGAGGGTTTTTATGAATGAGTATGTTCTGATTCTCGTTAGCACCATTTTGGTGAACAATTTTGTCTTGGTGAAGTTTTTAGGCTTGTGTCCATTTATGGGTGTGTCTAGGCAAATTGATACGGCAATTGGTATGGGCTTTGCCACGACTTTTGTGCTGACTTTGGCGAGTGTAAGCAGTTATTTGATTAATGCTTATATTTTGATTCCATTTGAGCTGGAATATCTACGAACGATTGCTTTTATTGTTACGATTGCAGGCGTGGTAGGTTTTACGGAATTGGTGGTGAACAAGACTTCTCCTGTTTTGCATCAGTCTTTGGGTGTATTTTTGCCACTGATTACGACAAATTGTGCGGTTTTAGGGGTGGCGTTATTAAATGTGAATCAAGACAATGGATTTTTGGCATCAGCCGTGTATGGTTTTGGTGCGGCGGTTGGTTTTTCTTTTGTGTTGGTATTATTTTCGAGTATTCGTGAGCATATTGATGGGGCAGATGTGCCTATTGTGTTTCAGGGTGTGCCTATTGCGCTCATTACTGCTGGGTTGATGTCAATGGCGTTTATGGGTTTTATTGGATTGGCATGATTGTATATGTTTGATTCAATTCTTATTTTTTCCATTTTGTCTTTAATCTTAGGATTGTTGTTAGGCTATGCTGCGATTAAATTTAAGGTTAAAGGCAATCCGTTGGTAGATCAAATTGATGCACTTTTGCCCCAAACTCAATGTGGGCAATGTGATTTTGCGGGATGTCGCCCTTATGCTGAGGCAATTGCCAAAGGGGAAGCGCAAATTAATCAGTGTCCCCCCGGTGGACAAGATGGCGTGGATGCTTTGGCACAGTTGCTGGATGTAGAAACGCTGTTGCTGAATGAAGAATTTGGAGAAAATACAACCGACCATGTGGTGGTGGTTGATGAGCAAGTTTGTATTGGTTGCACTTTGTGCATTCAAGCCTGCCCTGTGGATGCTTTTGTGGGGGCTTCTAAGGTTATGACAACAGTGATTGAAGAGGAATGCACGGGTTGTGATTTGTGTATTCCAGTGTGTCCTGTAGATTGTATTCACATTAAAGAAACGCAACAAACATTAAGGAATTATATACCGAATATAAACGAGGTAACAACACATGCGTGATGCCTTTAGTGCCTTTAATGACGGTATTGTGATGACCAATCCCTATCCTGTAGACCAGGTAGAAATCGTGCAAGCGCCACTGCCGGATAAAGTTGTATTGCCGTTGCAACAGCGCATAGGCGATGAGGCGATACCTTGTGTTGTGGTGGGTGATAAAGTGTTGACAGGGCAGATAATTGCGCAAACACAAGATGTGTTCTGCGTGCCTATTCATGCCTCAATTTCTGGTACGGTGGTGGCAATTGATGAGCAAATTATTCCGCATAAATCTGGCTTGAAATCAACATGTATTACCATTCAATCTGATGGCAAAGATGTGTGGATTGAGCGTGAAGATTGTGGTGATTTTCTGCATTGTTCGCCTGAAACTTTGATTCACCATATACAACAATCGGGCATTATTGGCTTGGGTGGTGCAGGATTTCCCACGCATTCAAAACTCAGCAAATCACTTGATTGCCATACGCTCATTATCAATGCCACCGAGTGCGAGCCAGGGATTATGTGTGACGATGCTTTGATGCAACATTATCCACGAGAAGTGGTGCGTGGCGTGGAGATTTTGCTACATATTAGTGGTGCAAATCAAGCGGTTATTGCCATTGAAGACGATAAGCCTGAGGCCTATCGATCGTTATTAATGTTTAATCACAATGACAAAATTAGCATTGTTCAAATCCCAACTAAATATACTTCTGGTGCGGAAAAGTTATTGATTAAGACTTTATTCAATGTTGAAATTCCATCAGGTGGATTTGCCACCGACAAAGGTTTTGTTTGTCAAAATGTTGCCACCAGTAAGGCCATTTTTGATGCCGTGATTGAGAACAAGCCACTGGTTTCTAGAATTGTAACCGTAACAGGCAGCGGCGTTGTGCCGAATAATTTTGCCGTGCGGCTGGGTGCATCATTTGCCCATATTGTGGCTCTGGCCAAGCCCGATGATAAGCAACATGATATTCGCATGGGGGGCATGATGATGGGTGTTGATGTGGCAACGCTTGCTGTGCCTATTTGTAAGATTAGCAATTGTATTTTTGTTAATCACACAAAAGCCAAGCCCCATGTTCAAGAATGCATTCGTTGTGGGCAATGTAATCAAGCCTGCCCTGTTGGCTTATTGCCACAGCAATTGTATTGGCATGCTAAGAGTGAGCATACTGATAGGGCAATGGATTATAATTTAAGAGATTGTATTGAATGTCGTTGTTGTGATGTGGTGTGTCCGAGCCACATTCCATTGGCTGAGTATTTTTCCTTTGCTAAGGCACTACATCAGCAGCAGATGAGAGAAAAGCACAAAACAGATGTTGCTAGAGAGCGATTTGAATTTAGGGAATATCGTTTAGAGAGAAATAAGCAAGAACGCGCTGAAATGATGGCAAAGAAAAAAATAGAATTGAAGAAAAAAATGGCAAACGACAAAGTGCAAAAAGATAAAATAGCACAAGCCATGGCAAGGGTCAAAAAAACCAAGCAGGATAAAAAATGATAGCAATATTTAACTCAACTTCACAGATGATGCGCCAAGTGATCTACGCTTTAGCATTAGGCATAATTGCGATTTACACCTTCTTCGGCTGGGGCGTTATTGTGCAAATTGTCTTAGCCGTGGTAACTGCACTTGCAACAGAATCCCTCTTTTTAAAAATAAGAAAACGACCTATTATGCCCGCCATTAGTGATGGCTCGGCAGTGCTAACAGCCCTGTTACTAGCCGTGTCAATCCCAAGTATTGCGCCATGGTGGGTGGTGGTCGTGGGGGTGAGTTTTGCGATTATTTTCGGCAAACAACTGTATGGTGGATTAGGCAACAACCCCTTTAATCCAGCGATGCTAGGCTATGCTTTTTTGTTGATTTCTTACCCATTGCCAATGACCACATGGGCAAGTGAATTTATCAATCTTAGCCAAGCATTTGAAATAATATTTAACCTTAATCTCGTTGATGCACTGAGTGGCGCAACGCACTTAGACGAAGTAAAAATCCAATTGGGGCTGGGTAAGATGATAAGTGAAATAAATGTGCATTCAGCCACTCAGGCGTGGGTTAATATGGGATTTTTACTAGGTGGCGTGTATTTACTGATACGCCGAGTTATCTTCTGGCAAATTCCAAGCGCTTTTTTATTAGGCATTGTAGTAACCGCATTCTTCCTATCACTAGGCAGTAGCGAATACTATCTACCTGTGCAAAACCACTTAATGTTAGGCGGTACAATGTTAGGCGCATTCTTCATTGCCACTGACCCAGTCTCAGCCAGCACCACACCAAAAGGGCGACTGATTTATGGTTTTTTAATAGGTGTACTTATTGTCATTATTCGCACCTTTGGCAATTATCCAGACAGTGTTGCTTTTGCCGTATTGTTGATGAACATCACCGTGCCATTGATTGACTATTACACACAGCCCAGAGTTTTTGGCAAGTCAGAATAGAAAAATGATTAAATCAATGATAAAAGCAGGCGCATTATTGTTTATATTCACTGTCATCAGTGTATTCTTAGTCGCATTAATATATGATTCTACCAAAGCGCAAATCAAATACAACGAAGAGCAGTTATTGATTCAACGCCTTGGCGAATTGGTTGAAAATTATGACAATGACATTCTAAAAGATAAATTTCTCAAAGTAATCACACTGCACGGGGTTAAACAAACCATCGGTATTTACCCCGCTAAGAAGAAAAATAAAACCTTCGCCTATTTAATTGAACACACTTATCCCAACGGTTATAGTGGTGGCATTCGTCTATTAACAGGGGTTAGCGTGGATAAAAAACTCTTAGGCGTTCGTGTTATTGCACACAAGGAAACCCCCGGTTTGGGTGATAAAATTGAGTTAAAAAAATCAAATTGGATTGAACAATTTAAAGGTTTGTCTTTATTCAATCCCAACAAAAACCAGTGGAAGGTCAAACGAGACGGCGGTACATTTGATGCTTTTACTGGTGCCACCATTACCCCTCGTGCCATTGTTACTGCCACTTATCAAGTTCTGGAGTTATTGAACGAGCCCTGCCCGTTTAGCAAAAAACCATGCAATTAAAAGCATTCGATTTCAATCTACCCAGCGAACTCATCGCCCAAAATCCACCAAAAAATAGAACGGATTCACGGCTTTTAGTTGGACAATCAAGCATCATAGACGCACAATTTAATCAAATAGCCGATTTTCTTCAATCGGGCGATTTGCTGGTCATGAACAACACCAAGGTCATCCCCGCGCGTTTGTTTGGCGTAAAAGCAACAGGCGGCAAAGTTGAAATTATGATTGAACGCCTTTTAGATGAAAACCAAGCACTGGCAATGATTAGAGCCAGCAGAGCACCACAAATCAACAGCAAAATCACACTCGAAAATGGCGAAACCGCAACCATCCTAAACAAACAAGGCAGTTTTTACACACTTGAATTTTCCACTGATTCACTACTTACTTTGCTAGACAATGTTGGGCATATCCCCTTACCACCTTATATTGAACGCACAGACAACCAACAAGATTTAGACCGCTATCAAACCGTTTACGCACAAAAAGACGGCGCTGTCGCCGCCCCAACCGCAGGATTACATTTTGACGACAAACTACTCACAAAGTTAAAAAACAAAGGCATCGACCACGCATTTGTAACACTCCATGTCGGCGCAGGCACATTCGTCCCCGTTAAAACCGACAACATCGAAGATCACACCATGCACAGCGAAATATTCGAAATCAACCCGGTAACCGTTGATAAAATCAACCAAACCAAAGCCAATGGCGGACGCATTATCGCCATCGGCACAACCACTGTCCGCGTTTTAGAATCCAGCATTAAAAACGGCAAACTCATCGCTCAACAAGGAGAAACCGATATTTTCATCTACCCCGGCTACCAATTCCAAATCGTTGACAACCTCATCACCAATTTTCACCTACCCAAATCCTCCCTACTAATGCTAGTCAGCGCCTTCATCGGATACACACAAATGATGGCAATTTATCAACACGCCATTAAGGAACGCTATCGGTTTTTTTCCTATGGTGATGCCATGTTATTAAATAAACAAAATAAGCAATGAGTGCCAAAAATTTAGAGGAAAGACTGGCAAATATTCTTGGAAGAGATGATGCTGTTGTTGTTTCTATTAATGGTAAATGGGGTGTGGGTAAGACCTATTTTTGGAATGAATTTAAATATAAATTAACAGATCAAAAAACGGCTTATGTTTCTTTGTTTGGTAAAGAAAAAATTTCAGACATTCGAACGGATATATTGCTACAAGTTACTTCCAAAGGTAAACATATTGCTAAAAATTTAAAAGTTATAAAGCTTCCGTATGTTGACACATCAGCACTCATAACTTTGCTTGATAATAAAGATTTTAAAGATGTTATTGTGTGCTTTGATGATTTTGAAAGGCTGTCTTCGTCAATGAAATTAGAAGAAGTTCTAGGTCTTATATCTGAACTAAAAGAACAAAAAAATTGTAAAGTTGTTATGATCTTAAATGAAGGGGAGTTAGAGGGCAATAACAAAGAAACATTTGCCAAATATAAAGAAAAGTTGATTGATTATGAATTTGACTACAATCCAAAGCCATCTGAATCGTTAGACATATTAAAGAGTAAGTTGGCCGCTTTTACAGATTATCCGTTAGAGGATTATTTAACAAGGCATAAAATAAATAATATACGGATTATTGATCGAATTATTAATGCATTAAATGATTTCTCCTTTATTCAGCCCTATATTAAGGGTACACCAGAAGTTACAACTGAAATAGTGGGTAGTATTATCAAAATTGCTGCTATTAATGCACAAACCTCTTCTTTTTCTGATTTTATAGAGTATGTCCGTAAGAGATCATCATCACTCTTACCATCACTTGGACTTGAAGAAACTGATAAACTTATAGAAGACAAAAGATTTGAGGGGTTACTGTCATTGATTGGTGACGACCATAATAAACTTGATTTTTTACAAAGTGATATTGCATCTGAGCTTATTAAGTATTGTCAAACCTCACTTGTTAATGAGGAATCTTTTATAAGAATTGTCAAACCTAAAATTGAGAATAAGCGTTTATATTCTGTGTATAAGGATATTGAAGCAAAGAGAAGCAAGGATTTATATGATATGTCGTATAGAATAGAAGAGTATGTGTCAGATTTATGGCAGATTTTAGAAAAGGAAGGAGGTGGGATTATTGTCGCTGAAAATACATATTTACACCCTAATTTTTTTCTAGATTACATTCAACAACTAAAAGAACTAGATGGTGCCAACAAAGAAAAATATCATGATTTTGCTGTTGAATGTTTAAAAGAATTCATTCAAAATAATCTTGATTGGATGAAGGATGCTAAAAGTAATGCTCCAAAAGAACTTTTAGATTTTGATACAAGGTTATCTGATTTTTACACTAAAGGAATCCATCAAAAAATTATTAATTCAAGTGGGCAAATAATAACTTTGATGCAGGATATTATAGAAAGTCGTACCTGGGATAGTAGAAAGTTAGAAATTTTATCCCAACTGCAACAAAAAGAGATAAAGCGGTACATGTTAGATAGTGCAGAATATCTTAAAGAGGTCTATCTTTTTCTTCGCTTTCATGGAAATTTTGGAGATTTTAAAACATATACAGAAAATGTAATATCTGTGCTTCGTGAATTGTCCCAATCTAAGAATAAAAACCATGCACACAAGGCTCTAGATATGGTGGACCTTTTAGAAAAAACAATAAAATCAGTAAGCCATGATAATATATCAAAATGACCTAGTAATCGTAGCAATAGAACCTAGCGAAATCCCTTGGATTAAAGTTTTCACCAAACGAAAAATCAAAGAAT
>Ga0256845_1003676_pt1 | contig 10259 bp, 10 predicted proteins | sample RiftiametaG_FD_189101 | JGI IMG/M metagenome (GOLD analysis project Ga0256845, IMG submission 189101) | Tube worm associated microbial communities from hydrothermal vent at the East Pacific Rise, Pacific Ocean - Riftia | ecosystem: Host-associated > Annelida > Integument > Unclassified ... | reverse complement strand
AAAAGATTTTTATTAGAAGCCCTAAGTATATTAGCACTTCTATATAGAGCCATCAAAACTAATGATAGTAACATTACTGATATAAGCACTTCTAATAGAGTAAAAGCTTTTTTATTTTTTCTCATTTTAATCCATTTTATATTTAAAATGGTGCTAAATGCACCACCCTACAAATTAATCTTCCATAATTCCAATGCGAACACACTCTTCATAACTTGTATCACCAACAATTAGCATCTCTTTGAGTTTATCTGCAATTGTTTTCATTCCTGCTTTTCTCATAGCTATTCTGATTTGATGGTCATTTAATCCATCTTTCATCATAGTTTTTACAGAATCATTCATAACAAATAACTCTCCAACAGCTCTTCTTCCATCATATCCTGTAAAATCACACTCTTTACACCCTTTTGCACTATAATAGGTTGTATCACTAGGGAGAGATAATTCATCTATAACTGTTTGTGGTAGCTCTGTTGGCTCTTTGCAGTTGTGACAAAGCTGTCTAGTTAGTCTCTGTGCTAATACTCCTAATAAAGTAGAGCCTATTAGAAAATCCTCTATACCCATATCCATTAGACGAGATATAGCAGAGGTTGCATCATTGGTATGCAAAGTAGAGAGCATAAGGTGACCAGTCAAAGCAGAACGAAGTCCAATCTCTGCCGTTTCACTATCTCTCATCTCTCCAATCATTATAATATCTGGGTCTTGTCGTAAAATTGAGCGAAGACCAGCAGCAAATGTTAATCCTACTTTTTCATTTACTTGAATTTGATTTACATTCTCTGCATTATACTCAACAGGGTCTTCTACTGTGATGATATTTTTATCAGGAGTAGCGATATGTTGTAAACAGGCATGAAGAGTTGTAGATTTACCAGAACCTGTAGGACCAGTTACTAAAATCATGCCGTGAGGGTGAGTGAGCAGTCTATTTAGCTCAACTGTAAGGTCATCTGTAAAGCCTAGAGTTTTTAGTGTAGGGATACTCTCACTAGTCAACAAGAGCCTCATTACAACTCTCTCTCCATAGTATGTAGGAAGAACAGAAACCCTAATATCAAGGCTCTTTCCTGCAATAGTAACCTGTGTTCTACCATCTTGTGGAACTCTCTTTTCAGATATATCAAGGTTTGAGATAACTTTAATTCTTGATATTACAAGTCCTGTAATATTTTTATCAATATCAAGATGCTTTTTTAATGCACCATCAATTCTTAGACGAACTTCACCTTTTTTTTCTAGTGTCTCTATATGAATATCACTAGCACCTTTTTTGATAGCTTGAAAAAAGAGAGAGTTTACTAGTTTTACAACAGGTGCTGACTCTTCATTTGATAATAAATCTTGAGAATTTCGTATGAAATCTAGTAAATCAGACTCTACTTCAATAATATCATTTCCACTTTCTGTTTCAATTGAATCAAAATCAGTTCCTGTTTTAATCTCTCGAAACTTATTTTGTAATCTCTCAAAGCTATCTGAATCTACCTCAACTATGGGATAATCAATATCTAATTTTGATAGATGATTTAGAGCAGAAGAAATAGTATCTCTTTGGATGATAGTACACTTTTTGCCTTGAAGTATTGCAAAAAGAAGATGATGTTTCATCGCAAGAGTATTATTAATATCTTCACTCCATAGAGGTTCTAGGTCAATATCTTCAATAAATGGTAATCTCATTGGCTAAATGTAGTCCCTTCATCATACTCTATACCTGTATTAATCTCATTTAGATTAATATCTCTATTTTGTTGATTGATACTCTCTAGTATAGATTCACTTCTTATCTCTGGCGTCTCCTCTTCTATGGCAGGAATAGTTTCATATTCTGAAACCTCTGAAACTTCTGAAATTGTAGGAGAGTCAATTATATTTTGTTGAGATGTAGTATAAGTTGAGTCATCAGAAGTTTCAACTCTATTTGTCACTCTTAATAGATTGCTTGAATTACTAGAAAATGTAATATGCTTTTTCTCTTCTGCTATTCCTAATCTTTTCTTTTCTAATTGGTTTAGTACTATTTGATTGAACTTGTTTTGTATAGAGTCTAACTCATCAAGATGTCTACGAAGTGTAGTTAAATCTGAACTCTTCTTTAGTATATATGGAGTTAGATATATAACCACATTAATTTTACTTTGAGCTTCACCTTGTGAGGTAAATAGTCTTCCAATGATTGGAATATCTCCAAGAATAGGAACTCTTGTTGAACTTTTTCCTTTTGAGGTTTTAATAAGTCCTCCTAAAATAATAGTCTCTCCATGATTAACGATTGCATTTGTTTTAACAGACCTCTTTGTAGTAGTTGGTCTATCTGCTGATGCTCCGGAACCTGGTAAAACATCTTCTATAATAGTTTCTACTTCCAATGAGACTTTGTTATTACTAGAGAGTCTTGGTTTTACATTTAATGTTATACCAATATCTTCTCTACTATAATTATTTAGGACATTTGAAGAGCCTTGGGTACTCTGTTGTGATTGTGTAATAATAGATTGAGTCTGTCCTACATAGATATTTGAGGGTTTATTATTTGTACATAAAACAGAAGGCTCTGATAATACTTGTGCTGCACCATTTTGTTTTAATAAATCTAATTGAATTCCTGTTGAAAAGACCTCTTTTATTCCACTATCAAATTGAAAAGCTTTATCAGTGGATGTTGTCGAACTTCCATCTGAGTAATGTTCTGTTGTAGTATTATTCATAAAACTCATTAATTCACCTGATATTGCTAATGGTGCTGCACCTGAACTTGCTAGTAATGAAAATACACCTTTTGATGTAATTGCACCACCTGAAAATCCATATTTTACACCTATATTTTCAGCAAGATTAGTATTTACCTCTACAATCTTAGCTTTAATATAGACTTGTGCTTTTTCTATATCAAGAAGTTTAACAGTCTCTCTAATATTCTCTATTTGAGCAGAATTTGCTAAGACTATTAACGCATTTCTCTCTATATCACTAGCAATTACAGCTTTTTTGACCTTTTTATTTTTATCTAATGGAGAGCGTCCTCTTGACCTAGAGATAGGAGATGGAGGTATTTTTTTACCTTTTGATATAGCATGAATTGAGCCTCCTGAGGTTAAATTCCCTGTCATTTGAGGAAGTAGTTTACTCAAAATTTTCTCCATCTCTTCAACATTTGAGTTTTCTAGTGGAATAACATACATTTTTTGAATATCTCTCTCTTCACCCTCTACATCAAGCTGTTCAATATATTTAACTAGTTTATCTGTATTATGTCTATTTCCTACTAATATAATGCTATTACTGCTATCATCTCTCATTACAGATACTTTTTCACTTGCTATATCTTGTGCAAAAAGAGATTTTGACATGCTTTGTATATTTGGAAAAATATCTTTTGCTAATGCATGTTGAAGTGTAATAATTCTACTTTTTTTACTTTCACTTTTTTCTATTTTATCTATTAATTTTTTGATAGCTTTTAGGCTATCAGGATAAGCTGTAATAGCTAATAGATTATTTTTTTTGAATGGTACTATCTTTGCACTTTTGTGTAATAGTGGTTTTATTTTTGTTCTCATAACAGAGGCATTGATATTATTTAATTGAAATATTACAGTCTCCATAGTAGTAGCTCTACTACTTATACTACTTCTAACAGGCAATCCTTGTCCTGCCGCATCATTACTTTTGACTACTTGATAGTAAGCTCCTTTATCCACTAGAGTTAATTTTTTGGTAGATAATATAGCATTGGCTAAGGGAATAAGTTCACTTTTTTCTATAGGATGATTAGATTCAAAATTAATTTTTCCTTTTATCTCTCCATCTATAAGTATATTTTTTTTAGTAATTTTACCTACCATTGTTATAAAATCACTTATAGTTAAATCTTTGAAGTTCACATCAACTTTCTCTGCATGAATTTGAAGAGTCAAAGCGATAACAACTCCTATCATTATTTTATTTAATCTCATATTCTAACTCCATCTCTTGATTATTTCTTTTTATACTTAAGGTTAAGTTCTCTATACTTTTTATCTCTCCATAAAATGAATAAGCTGATTTATAGCTATTTAGCTCTTGACCATTAACAGCTTGAAGAAGGTCGCCTCTTCTTAGACCAAGCTTTTCAAAATCACTACCTTTTTTTACAAAATCTATTTTGAATCCTTGCAATTTATTATTTACCTTATACTCAACAATACCAATATCTTTCCATACTTTTTTTATATCTTTGGTATAAGAGTTTAGTAAATTTCTTGATACAATTTTTCCCTCTCCATACTCATTCTCAACAATATTTTCATCTGTAGACTCTTTTTGGGACTCACTTTTTGATGATTTAATGATTTTAATAGCAGAATTTTTATTTTTATTTTTTTCTATTAATGGCAAGGTAAACTCTTTTTTATTTTTAATAAAAATAGCATAATTAGGTCCTGCTGAATTTAATACAAATCCATCTATATTTTCACCTTTGGATAATACTTTTGTCTTTTTTGCTTTTTTTACAGTAACTACTAAGGCATCTGATGCGTTATAAAGTGCTAATAGCTTAATTCCATTCATATCAGATATAGTTGGTAGTTTTGGTTTATCTTTTGTCTTTGATTGTTTTATAGGAGGTGCTTTTGTTATATTTGCCAATTTAACATGATAAAATAAGGGTTTTAGTTTTGATACTTCAATATGCTCTATACCACTTTTTGGTAGAAATAAAATAGATATACCCAACCATATAATTTTGGCTACAACTCCTATTATTAGGGTAAAAAGAAGAGTTGAAAATAGTTTACTATTTGAAAAATTTTTCATAATATAACCCCTCTGTATCTGTTTTTAAAAATTTTTTAAATGAACGAATATTTTTTTGCTCTTTTATTCTAAAAAAAAGTTTATTTTTGCCTATATAGTAACCACCCACCGTAGAGCCAAATGACCCTGTAGCTTCTACAGCTACTTTATAAGGTTTTAATATACTAAATGTAGCAGTTATCGACTCTATTGATTTTGGTACTATATCATGTATTCCTTTATCTGTCTCTATACTCTCAATTGTTAGTTGATTATATAAAAAAAATAAATTCAAATTTAGAGATTTTATTTTTATCATATTTATCCCTTTAATATATACATCTGCATCAGATATAGTTAAACCAAATAGAGTATCAGAAAATTTTTCATTACTTATTACTATATCATTTTTTTCTAACTCATTTTCTAATAGATAATATAACTCCTCTTTTGGTGAGAGTAGTAGTAAAAAGATTGGTAGTAGAAAAAGGGTAATAATGATTTTTTTTACCATTTGCATGTTAACTCCATTGAATATCTATCTTTTTTGGTCTCTATAATTTTAAGTTTTGAGATTTGAAAAGCTCTGTTCGTAATTTTTTTTATAATCTTGTTTAACTCTCTGACATTAAGCTCCTCATATTTTACAACAACTTTACCTCCTGTCTTTTTGAATAATTTTACTCTGTTTTTTGTTACAATACTTTTTAATATAATTGCATCTTTTGTTAACTCTTTATTGCTCCATAATTTTTTTAGTTCAGATACTCTATTTATTTCACTAATAGATAACTCTATCTTTTTTTTCTCATTATTTACAGACTCTTTGGTAGAATTTTTATAAAAAAAAGTAGAGAGTGCAAATAGAAAAGCTATTAGTATAATTAGCTCATTTCTAAATCTCTTTAGTATCATATTCATAAAGCTCTCTCCATTTTGATTATATTATTTTTCTCTTTTTTTGTTTTAAAATTTTTGCTCCTCTGTTCTATCTGTTTAACTATATTAGAATTCTTTGCTTTAATTGTAGCTAATATTTTATCATTGGTAATAGTTAATTCTTTTAAGATACTACCTGAAAAAAGTAGTTTAGAAATCTCTTTGATACTATCTCTTTTTATTCTCTCTTTTCTATCTATTGGTATATATTTTTCTAAAATACTTTTACGAACAAGACTTGAACTTAACTTTGAACTCTTTTCTAGAAGTTTTTCTTCTTTGTTTATTATATTCTCTATTGATTTTTTATATCTATCACTTTCAACAAAAAATATAACTCCAAGTATTACAAATAAAAAAGAGATTATAATAGTCTCTTTTAGAGGAATAAGTGAATCATATGAGCTACCTAAAGCTATACCATTTTTTAGAGAGAGAGCATCTATATCTAAATCAGCATACTCATATTCAGGATGAATTAATCTCTTTGGCAATAGAGTAACTATCTCATCTAGTGATTGTATTGCTGTAGAACCTAAGTCCATAGCACTCTCTAAATGAGGAGATAGCTCTTGGGCAAAAAATATTTTATTTATTTGATTTGCTTTTAACTCTTTACTCTCCAAAAAAGAGATAATCTCTTCGATGCTATAGGCAAAAAAATACCATTTCTCTTTATGTTTATATACATGAAATTGATACTCTTTTTCTATATCTAAATAATCATCAAAGAGAGAAGGTGCTATCTGTTTAGCTTGGTATCCAAATTTAACACCTAACTCTTCTGTTAAAAATATATAAAATTGTGGCGTAAGTATTATATCTACATTATCAGTAGTATTAATACTATGCATCTCTTTATGGACTAACAGTTTCCTGTTAGAGTTCCCCATTAAATTCAAAATTTGCACTCCTTTCATTTGAGTAATCAAAACTAAAACTATAAAACCTATCATGATAAGAGTATCTCTCTTCACAATGCATATTATTTAATGCTTTTTTTGAAAATAGCTTTTCGTTTATAACTTCACCACTACTATTTTGGGCTAAATATTCTATAAGTGTCATCTTGTTTTCACTTACGTCTCGTTCTCTTAACCAATCGTCTTTTACACTATCTAGTGGAATTTCAAATGTCATAGATATAAGTTCTGCTGATATATACGCTCCATCTATTTTTGTTTTTTCATTAACATCTCTAAATACAAAATATTTCTCCCACGGGATTTTAAATACTTTGTCATCATCATATCTTAGACGATAATCCAATAGCATATTATCAAATTCTTTTCTTGACATAATACCTTTTTTATTCTCTAATCTCTCTTCATACTCATTATATTCATTTTTTTCTCCATTAACCTTGGCTATAATTAATTCTTCTAATCTATTGGCTTCGTCTATCTCATACATCTCTATAAGTTTAAAAAGAGTATCTTTTGCTAATTTTAATCTAGCAGGATATTTTTTAGTAAATTTTATATCTAACCACTTTATAGGGATAGCTACCATAAGTGGTTTACACTGTAAATTAATACTAAAACCACTTTTTGGTTCAGCAATTGTTAGTGGTAGATTGTATATCATATCTAATTTTTTGCTATCTATATTATTTTTTGGAAAAAACCTTTTTAAAATATCTGTTGTATTTTTATAAAATAGATTTCCCTGAATAATAGCTGACATTGTACCAGCATCTTTTTGAACCTTTTCAAGATAAGAAAAAGATACAGCAACTATAGAAAGTATAGATGCAATGACTAAAAGTGTAATAAAAAGGGCAATCCCTCTTTTTGTTTTATCCATAATAAAGCTCAATTCAAGTAAAATCCCTATTATTATAACCAAAGTTAACTAAGGAATTTTAAATATGACTAAAGTTTATGAAACAAGCATAGGAAAAGAGGTCTCATCAAGAGATAATAGAGTAGAAATCTTGGGAAAAACAGCAAAAAAGGCATTTTCTCTTATTGAGCTACTAGTTGTAATCTTGATACTAGGACTTTTAGTAGGTCTTGTAGCTCCAAGAGTAATTGAGCAAGGTACACAAGCTCAGATAAAACTAGCATGTACACAAATGGGTGCAGTCAAAGAGGCTCTAAAGATGTTTAAACTAGATAATGGTAAATATCCTGATACAGATGAGGGAATTGATGCACTACTAGGTAATCCAGATGCAGATAAATATCCAAACTATTCAGGTTCACCATATCTTGAAAAATCACCAAAAGACCCTTGGGGAAAATATTTTACTTATATAAAAACAGAAAAAGATTTTAATATAATCAGTTTTGGACCTGATAGAGCAGAGGGTGGTACTGCTGAAGATGCTGATATAGTATTTCCTAAATGTAGTGAATAGGGTTGGCTTTAGACCAATAAATAATAAAAAGTGAAAAAAGCCTTTACTCTAATTGAGCTTATTATTGTTGTTATGATTATCTCTTTGGTAGGTTTTTTAGTCTTTTCTGAAGTAATAAAAGAGACTAAAAGACCTGAAAAGCTCACCCCTTTAACACTCCCTTCTATTTTAAAAAGAGTTTATCCACAAAAAGAGCAGATAGAGTTTTTTTGTATATCAAAATCAACAAAATGTTATGTAGCAAGGGGAGCGAAGATTACTCCATATGATGCTCCTGTAGATTTTGGGAATAATTTTGAAGTATATGTTATTGACAATAATGATAAATTAACTGAATTAAAAGATTTTGGGCGAATAAAAGATATAAAAATAACTTTTAGATATACTATTTATAGTAATAGGAGTAGTTCTCAAATGATTCTAGCAAATGATAATGGAGTCTATTATCTTCCAAGTTATTTTGGAGAGCCAAAAGAGTTAGAGGATTTAAGTGATGCAAAAGAACTTTGGATAAAATCAGAGTATGATTTAGGAGATAAAGGAAACTACTATTAACGCAAAGAGTAAAAAATGAAAAATAAACATTTTAATAGAGGGTTTACCCTTATTGAGGTTATTATGTCGGTATTAATTGTATCTATTGTGGTGATGGGTGCAATGAAACTCCAAGATAAAAATCGTGATATGTCACTCTATATTCTCAAAAGAGGAAATTCAGAACTAGATAACTCTCTTTATATGATAAAAAAAACATATCGTTATGACAAAAGTAAAAAAGATGCTTATGAGATTTTGCGTGATGAGTTTGAAGTAAAAGATGATGATAGCCGAGAGCTACTTAAGCAGATTACAAAAAATATAAATATAACAGAAAAAGAGGAGATACCTATCTCTATGGAAGAGGGAGCTTCACCTCTATTTACGTTTTATAGTAATGAAATTCTCTTGAAATCAGAATATCCTGCACGATACTATAATTTTCAGTGATTTAGGATACTAAAAATTGAAAAAATATTTTTATCTACTATTATCTATTTTTTTAATACTCCTTTCTTTTTATCTATTTGAATCTTTTAATTCTACACCTCATAAATTAAGTAATAACGAATATAGTTTTAAAAATTATCAACTAAATAGCCAAGGTGTTTGGGAAAAATTTAAAAAGATAGAAGAGAATTTAACCTATGATAAAAATTTTACAAAAGAGATTAAAAGTATATTTTTTTTTAAAAAGAGGGGAACTCTTGGTTTAAAATTTTTTATTGATAAAGAGGAGCTAAAAAATACTCTTTCTTATAAAATTTTACATAATGGAAAACAAATAGATTCATTTATTTTAAAAGTTTCCCAGCCTCATGAAATTATATTAAATATTTACAAAACAGACAAAGTAGAAATTTTAGTAAAAAGCATAGGAAAAAAAGAGTATTATGGGAAACTAGAGAGTTCCTTTATTCTCTTTGATTTTTTTTCTAATAAAATACTTATTGCTTTTATTTGGGTTATATTATTTCTCTTTTTATATAATTATTCATATCATTATTTGGCTATCTGTTCATTATCTTTTTTTCTATTAAATATAATCAGTGAACGTCTAAATTTTGGTATAGTCTCTTTTGAAATTTTGTTTGCTTATACCTTTTATCTCTTTAGTTTACTCTTTTTCTTATTATTGATATATCAACTATTTGATAAGTTAAATAGATTCAAGATAGCAACAGTTATTAATTTTATTATACTTGTGCTTTTTATTATTCCACCTCTACTTTTTCTCTTATATGCTCTTAACTTTGACCATAACTTAACAAAAGAGAGTTTGTATGCTCTCTTTCAGTCAAATACTCAAGAGTCTTATGAATATATAGTAAAATTTATTGATAAACGATATATACTCTTAGCCATATCTGTTTATATAGGAGTTTTTATATTGCTATATAAACAAGAAAAAGTCAAAAGAAAAAAAATTGATACTCCTCAACTAGTTTTTTTGATTCTTATATTTGGAACTATATCTATTATATCTGAATCAAAATATAGATTAAATAATTTTATATATAAACATATAGAAGAGTACCAAAAGGAGTTAAGCTTATTTAATGAGATTAAAGCTAAACGAAAAACAGGTCAAATTAATTTTGAAGCAAATAAAGAGGGAATAGGAGAGACTTATATA
>Ga0256845_1003675_pt1 | contig 10261 bp, 9 predicted proteins | sample RiftiametaG_FD_189101 | JGI IMG/M metagenome (GOLD analysis project Ga0256845, IMG submission 189101) | Tube worm associated microbial communities from hydrothermal vent at the East Pacific Rise, Pacific Ocean - Riftia | ecosystem: Host-associated > Annelida > Integument > Unclassified ... | reverse complement strand
CACAAGCCATTTACGAAAACCGTAGCGTGATGTATACAATACAAAAAAAACAGAGTACATTTTTTGTAACCATGAATTTTAACCAATTATATTTCCTGTTTTTGATTTTAACCTAAAAGGTGTATGACACAGGTTATATTCAAGATCAGGTGTTACTCGATCAATATGTCTTCAGAAAAAACAAATAAAGATAACCAGTGGGTCTTTTTGACCGGCAAAGAAATATACCAATTCCTTAACAGAGTGAAAGGTCGTCTCAAAGGAATCACCGTATACGCTCTTGTGGGGAAAAGTGGTACCGGCAAAAGTTTTCGGGCAAAATTGCTGGCCGAAAAAATCGGCATTCCTTACATTGTTGATGATGGATTACTTATCTACGGTGACACAATCCTTGCTGGAAGATCTGCCAAACAGGAAAAACACTATATAAGTGCCATAAAAACAGCCCTTTTCACCGACCCGGAACATCAGGAAAAAGTCATTGCTGTTATTGAGAAAAAGAAAATTAAAAAGATCCTTCTCCTGGGCACATCCGATAAGATGGTTGAGCGTATCGCCACACAGCTTGAATTGCCTCCCATCAGCGAAATAATCCGTATTGAAGAAATTGCAAGCAAACAGGATATCGAAGACGCTATAAAATCACGGGCTGAAGAAGGAAAACACGTCATTCCCGTACCGGCAATAGAGGTAAAAAGAGATTATGGCCAGATTCTCTCAGATTCTATCCGTATTTTTTTCAGGGGTGAGAAACGGCAAGGCAACGCAAAGAAGTCAAGATTCTTTGAAAAATCAATAGTGCAACCCGACTTTCATGACAGAGAACAACCAAAAGGAAAAGTTACCATTTCTGAGGCTGCTCTGACCCAGATGATTTTTCACTGCATTGATGAATATGACGATGATGTACAGGTCAACAAAGTTAAGGTTAAAGTGGGCCGGTCGGGGTACGACATTGACCTGTTTATCGTTGTCCCCTACGGCAAAACGCTTAACAGTGATCTTGAAAGATTACGAAAATATATACAGGACACCATTCAAAAATATACCGGCATCATTCTTAAAAATCTTGAAATTTCAGTGGATGAAATCTCTGAAAGACCCAAGGATCCTGAAAAATCCCCAGGCAGTTTAGCAAGAATGTTAAACAAACCGTAAAAACTGCCTTCCTCTGCAACACACTTATAATTCCGAAAAATCGGAAATAACTTTTCCGTAAAACAGGACAATAGGTATTCTACGTTGCCAGCCTAAAAACTACAGAATTGTAAGTCTGCAAAAGCACAGTGATTAATAATTATTATTACATTGGCATATGTCTTGTAAGAACAAAGGAAAGAAATACACTGGCCTGATATATCTTCGGGTCAAAAATCGCAATACAAAAGATAATGAGAAATAATATGAAAAATATTTTTGCAGTAATGTTCGTTTCAATCTTGCTTATCGCAAGTTCTGCAAATGCTGATCTGATAAATGGTGGCTTTGAGGAACCCGGGAGAACAACCAATTTTCACCAATATGATGCATCATTTGTGCCCGGTTGGGAGACAGATGCAGATAGCCACCTGATTGAAATCTGGCAAACAGGCTTTAATAGAGTTTCTGCCTTCGAAGGCGAACAATTTGCAGAACTTAATGCAAGGGATGTCGCCGCGCTCTACCAGGATATTTCAGGGATCGATGCAGGTGAAACAATAGGCTGGGAATTTGCCCATCGTGGCCGTTCCGGCACTGACACCATTCGACTGTCAATCATAGATCTTGGTAAAGATAACACATTTGGAACAGGAGATGAGACCGAATTGTTCACCAAGGATTTTGAAACTGACAATACCAGTTGGGTATTTTACAGCGGCAGACTCTCCTCACTGACACTTGGAAATACCATTCGATTTGAGTGGGATTCAGTATCTTCTGCAGGAGGCAAATCTATAGGAAATTTTCTGGATGCCGCTGCCTTTGGAACCAAAGCGGGATTTGACGAAGTCCCCGAACCGGCGACACTCTTTCTTTTTGGCGCTGGCCTTCTTGCTCTTGCTGGTCAATCAATAAAACGAAAGAAAAAATAAACCGCAGTACACCTGCCTACACGACTCATGGCGAAATCCCTGCACGGGATTTCGCCAATTCTTTTGATATTTCTTATCAGAGCCTTGCCAGTTTTCCCTCCAACAAAACGGTTGACTTTCCTGAAATTTTTAGTAATCAAACCATCAAATTACAATTAGTCTAATGTCTGTCTGGAAACAAGATTTTTTCTTCTAAATCGAAGCGCAAGAGAAATTTTATCACAGGCATATACTTGATATTCCAATAATAAAATTTTTCCTACAACAAAGAGATAGGAGAAAAAGGCCATTTCTGGAAGCAACCGGCCAGTAAAGCCAACAAAGGAGATTGAAAACTATGCCACTCATGTCCAATCGCCCACTCTCCGGTCTTTTGCGCGGTTCCCCATTTAAACCAATTCAAGAACACATGAAGGTCGTCTTTTCCTGTGTCTGTCTTATTCCGCCTCTCTTTGATGCGGTCTACAGAGAGGATGATGATCTCATAGCGGATCTAGCAGAACAGATAAAAAATCTTGAGACAAAAGCTGATAAGCTGAAATCCACTTTCAGATTAAACATGCCCAAGTCCCTTTTTCTTCCTGTGGATCGTAAAGATCTCCTCAATCTCATTGCAGATCAGGATAAAATTGCCGACAGCGCTGAAGATATAGGTAAGATTTTTATTTTTCGGAAAATGGTTGTCCCGGAAAACATTAAAGAACTGCTCGATGAACTGCTCGAAGGAACAATGGAGATCGCCGCCGCAGCCCGTGAAATGATAGGCCAACTCGATGAATTACTGGAAGTCGGTTTTGCAGGAAGAGAAATTAAAAAGGTTTCCCGCATGATTGCGGGTGTTCGGCGCAGTGAACACAATATTGATGTGATAATCCATCGAACACGCAAAGCCCTCTTTGCCGTTGAAAGAGAGCTCGATCCGGTTTCGGCAATGTTCTGGTACAACATAATTGATCTCATCGAGCTGATTTCCGACCAATCAGAAAACCTCGCAGATCGTCTTTTACTCTTTCTTTCCAAATAACCTCCGAGGACTTCAATGGAAATTATTGCTGCTTATGGAACAGCCATGCTGATTATGGCCGTTATTTTCGGCCTTTATATGACCTGGGGAATCGGGGCAAATGACCTTGCTAATGCCATGGGGACATCCGTCGGTGCAGGCGCTGTTTCGGTGAAGCAGGCTATCTGTATTGCAGTTATTTTCGAGTTTCTCGGTGCAATACTGGCAGGTGGCCACGTTACAAAAACTATCAGAAAGGGAATCATTGATCCCAGCAGTATTATCAGCAACCCGGAAATCCTGGTCTATGGCATGCTTGCATCTTTGCTGGCTGCAGCAGTGTGGCTTATGGTCGCCTCCACCAAAGGATGGCCCGTTTCCACTACCCATTCAATCATCGGCGCTCTAATCGGTTTTGCCATTGTGGGTATTGGCCCCGATGCAGTAAAATGGGGCAAGGTTGGCAGTGTTGTTATGAGCTGGATTATATCTCCGGTAATTGGTGGTACCATCTCTTTTCTACTAGTACTCAGCACCAGAAAACTTATCTTCAACACGGATGAACCACTGAAAAATGCAAAAAAATATGCCCCTTTCTATATTTTTCTCGTCGGTTTTGTTATTTCCCTGGTCACACTTTTTAAAGGCCTAAAACATCTCAACCTCACTTTAACCACTATCGAAAGCTTTCTGGTAGCAACACTTTTTGGCCTTTTCACCGCTGCCATCGGCTGGTCCTTCATTCGCAAGGTAAAAGATGATCCCAGCGCCAACAAAAAATTCAGCTATGCCAGTGTGGAAAAAGTTTTTACGCCAATGATGCTTTTCACTGCCTGTTCCATGGCCTTTGCCCACGGCTCCAACGATGTAGCAAATGGCATCGGTCCGCTTGCCGCAGTCTACTCTATTATCAGCTCAGGTGGAGAGGTTATGCAGAAATCCGACCTACCGTTATGGATTCTTCTTCTAGGTGGGATAGGTATAGTTCTTGGCCTGATTACCCTTGGATACAGGGTCATGCTGACAGTGGGAAAAAAAATCACTGAGCTCACACCTTCCAGAGGATTTTGCGCTGAACTTGCCGCTGCAACCACAGTTGTTATCGCATCCAGAACAGGACTACCGGTCTCCACTACCCATATTCTGGTCGGTTCCGTTCTTGGGGTCGGCCTGGCCCGTGGAGTTGGAGCACTCGATCTCAGGGTTGTCCTGAACATTATCATATCATGGGTTGTCACCCTGCCAGCCGGAGCCATCATGGCAATGCTCTTTTTCTTCACCCTAAAAGGTATTTTTGGTTAGATCCCCCTTTAGGATACTGTCCGCGAATAATATTCTCGGACAGTATCCTAAAAAAAATCTCGCCATATAGGTGCAGCTGTCTTTCCGCCACTTTCACTCCCGCCCAGAGGCTGATTGAGATCATTGCCCACCCACACTCCGACGGTATATTTTTTATTATAGCCAATAAACCAGGCATCCCGGTTCTCATCTGAGGTACCTGTTTTCCCACCCTGAACGCCCGGAACTTTTTTTACGACCCGACCGGTGCCCCGCTGGACAACCCCCTTCAACATTGAGCGCATCTGCTTCAAAACAGATGCGGAAAGAACCTTCTTTGACTTGTTATTCTGTGCCGGACGGATAACAGACCCATCTTCCAGAACAATTTTGTCGATAAATGTGGGTTTTCTAAAGGTTCCGGTACCAGCAAATATTGTATAAGCCGCAGTCATTTCCAGAAGAGACACATCTGTTGCCCCAAGGGCAAGAGAAAGATCAGGAGGTAAATCCGAGGTAAGCCCTGCCATCCGTGCAATTTTATGCACATCTTTATAGCCGACATCCTGCATAAGACGAACAGATGCACTGTTCAATGAATGAATCAAGGCCTTAGAAAGCGTTGTCTTGCCGTAATATTTCCCTCCGTAATTTTTAGGTTTCCAGAATGAACCATCTCTTCCTTTTATAGAAAGAGGGCTGTCAAGAATGGAAGATTGCGATGTCCAGCCCTTATACAACGCAGCGGCGAAAACAAAGGGCTTAAAAGTGGAACCTGCAGGCCTTTTGGCCTGGGTTGCCCGGTTAAACGGCGATTTTTCAAACGATGTTCCACCCGTTACAGCTCGTATTTTTGCCTGTGCCATTTCTATGCAGACCAACGCACCTTGAGGTACTGCTGCCGCCCCTTTTTTCTTCAGCGTCTGCCTGGCAGCACTTGCCTTCACACCTTTAACTACTGCAATTTCGGCTTTTTTCTGCATGGCAGTATCTAAATTTGTGTATATTTTTGCCCCAGCTGTCTGCAACGGTACTCGAAGAATCGCCCTGCTCCGTTTTTTTACTTCGGCCAGATAAAATCCGTTGGCATTTGCAGATCTTTTTATTCCACGCTTGAGACGAATCTTTGTTTCATAGGCTTTTTTCGCTGCTGCTGCACTGACAAAACCATCTGCTGCCATTCTGTTAAGAACATATTTCTGACGTTTCACAGCCTTGTCAAGATGATTAAAAAGTGAATACCGGCTCGGCGCCTGGGGTAAACCTGCAAGCAAAGCACATTCTCCAAGAGTTAGTCTGGCAGCACTCTTACCAAAATAGATCTGAGCTGCCGCCTCTACACCATGTGCTCCTTCACCCAGATAAATCTGATTGAGGTATATATAGAGAATCTCCCTTTTGCCAAGAAGTTGATCAATTCTCCATGCCAGGATTGCCTCTTTAAACTTTCGCACATACGTCTTTTCAGGAGTCAAAAGAAGCGATTTAGCCACCTGCTGGGTAATAGTTGATCCTCCCTGTCCTTTAGCTCCATGACGTATATTATTCAATGCTGCACGGAGTACAGAGAAAAAATCCAGACCAGGATGCTCATAAAAACGCCCATCTTCAGCCGCAACAAAAGCATCCGGTAAATATGGTGACATTGCCGAAAGAGGTATTACAGTTCTATTCTCAACAAAAATTCGATCGACAATATTTTTATGGCGGTCGTAGATAACAGTTGCCTGACGTGGTTGATAGTTGGCAACAGTACTGATATTCGGGATTTTTAGACTGATAAGCACAAAGAGCAGACCACCAAGAAAAACAGTCTGCAACAGACAAACGAGAATAAGAAAAAAAGAGATATGTTTTTCGCCATACACTTTTCTTCGTACTCTGGGCTTTGAAGCGGCTGTTTTTTTAGCCTTTCCGGGTTTTCTAGCTGACACGGTTGAGTAATAAATGGTAGTCTTTATGATTCTTAAATAACAACAAATTAACACTTCCGATCCACTCTAACATTTGACCTTGAACAATCAACAGGAAAGTCTGCACCATGTCAAAAATACGTATCCTCCCTGAACAACTCGCCAACCAGATTGCAGCAGGTGAAGTCGTTGAACGCCCTGCTTCTGTAGTCAAAGAACTCGTTGAGAATAGCCTTGATGCAGGTGCCACTCGCATTGAAATAGAAATTGAAGGCGGTGGTACCCGACTGATCCGGGTTATCGATAATGGTGAAGGAATGGGTGAAGATGACCTCCTCTTAAGTCTTGAAAGACACGGCACATCCAAAATCAATTCAGAGGAAGATCTCGAAGCCATAGGCACCCTCGGATTTCGCGGTGAGGCCATTCCCTCCATCGGTTCCGTCTCACAGCTCACCATTACTTCAAGACCTGCCGAGGCTGAACTTGGAACCCGAATCGTTTTAAGCTACGGCAAACTGCAAAAGGTCCATGATATAGGTTGCAGTTATGGTACTACGTTTGAGGTACGCCACCTTTTTGGCAATACCCCTGCAAGAAGAAAATTTCTGCGAACAGTGCGAACGGAAATAGGCCACATTGATGAAGTCATAAAAAACTACTCTCTCTGCTCACCACAAATCACCTTTATCCTCAGGGTAAATGGCAGAGAAACGATTCACCTTGATAAGTCTCTTCCCGTTGAGGAAAGGCTAAGAAATATCATCCACTACGAGGGGTCTTTTATCTGTGTCAATACCAACAGCACTTCTCCTCATAAATATGCGGTCTCCGGGTTTCTTATTCCACCGGAACAGGCTACTGCAGGACCGGCCAGGCTACGCCTTATGGTCAATGGTCGTGCAGTAAAGGATAGAATGATAGCCCACGGGGTAACAGAAGGTTTACGAGGATTTCTGATGAAGGGAAAAAATCCGGCGGGCCTCATACACCTGACCCTGCCGGACAACGAGGTCGATGTCAATGTTCATCCGGCCAAGCACGAGGTTCGATTTCGGCAATCTCAGGATGTCCACGCCTTTCTCAGCTCGGCCATTGGCCGGGCCATTCAGGAATACCAGCACACACTGAAATCCCAAGTTTTTTGTGTTAGAAAGAATCTTGAATCGTCCCCGATTCCAGCCGACACAGATTTTCCTGTACAATCTCCCTTTACAGATATATCCACCGAAACAAGAGAAACTCTGCCAACACACAAAACTGCACATCAACAGAATCAGAATTCACAAACCGACGAGCAGCCTCAAAGCATTTTCGCCACTACCAACCCCATTCATAAATCGTATGATGAAACAGGCCTTACCAAAAATCTGCAACAAAATACAACCAGTCAACAACTCTCCAGACATGATCTTGTTGTGATAGGACAATTTGATAATTTGTATATTTTTTGTGAAAACAGCGAGGGCCTGATCGTCATTGATCAACATGCAGCCCACGAGCGCCTTCTCTATGAAAAACTTCGCAAGCAATATCTGGTGCGTTCCATAACCCGGCAAAACCTTATGTTTCCGGAAACTGTTGAGCTTTCACTTTTTCAGACCAAGCTCGTAGAAAAAAACATTGATGAGCTGGAGAAGATGGGATTTTCCATACGTGAATTCGGGGGCAATACCTTTATTCTCTCCGCCGTTCCCGCTCTTGCCGGCACAACAAACCCCAGGGAATTATTTTTAGATATTCTCAGCCAATTTGGTGATGAAAGCAGCAAAAATAACAGAGGAGATTTTCTTGACACTATTCTCGCAACCATGGCCTGCAAAGCAGCAGTCAAAGCAGGAACAGAATTATCAGATAAAGAAATTAACAAACTCCTTGACGATATGGCCAAAGCAGATCTTTTTTCACACTGTCCCCATGGCAGACCTGTGGTCAAATTTTTCAACAACTCTGAAATCAAAAAATGGTTCTACAGAACGTGAAGATCTTTCTGAGCCAATGTGCAATATTTGCAAATAAATGGGAAAATATTTGTCCTTTCAAACAAAAAAATACCTCAAAATTTACACTTTATCCATTATTTACATGTAGATAACTTGCTGGCATTCCTCTTGCTATAAAAACAACGTTGGAAAAAGAGAAAACACCAATTTCCCTGGAATTTACCTTTTTGCAGGGTCATCACTTTTAGAGAGGAGTAAAACTCATGAAACGCGTTCTTACAATCGCCATCGTTGCCGGTTTTCTCATTGTCTGTACCAATAGCCTTGCCGTCTCAACGCCGTCAACCACTTCAACAAAGGATAGTGTGGCCACACTCGCGGAAAATCAGATCGACAATCTTGTATTTAAAGGAGTCGTTAAAAAACTCGATACAGGAACCGCTCTCTACACCGAAAAAGCTATTTATCCCCTCATGGGTGGTGATTTTGATATGATCGTCGGAAAAAGTGTTCATATCATCGGAAGAATCGTCAAAGATGGCAACGTCGAAAAAATATCCGTTGCCCGCGTTCAATTTGACCGTAAATAAAACTATCTTCCATTCCGAAAAACCATTCTGGTGTCAGCCGGACAACCTGTCCTTCTGACAGCAGACACCCTGCTTTTTCTCCGTTTTTCCAAAAGAGATATTGATTTTCACCTGCCATTCCCTGTACAACTCTGCTTAACCAGAATTTTTCATTAAACAATTCACTATTTCGACACAAGACGTGATCAATTTTAAAAACCACACCTTCCTGCTCTTTTTCTCCCTTGCCATCCTTTCGATTTCCGGATGTGCCAAACCTCCTGTTCCAAAAATTATTGAGACGACCGCATACTGTGGCTGCTCTTCCTGCTGCGGATGGGAAAGAGGCAGCTGGTACCTGCTAAAACTTGATTTCTGGAATCGCTATGTGAGTCATGGGCCACAAGCGGGATCACACTACAGTGGTCTCACCGCCTCCGGCACAAATCCAAGAGAACCTGAAGAAGGGTTTTTTTCAATGGACAGCGTGTACAGACCGTGGATGATTCCGGTCAGACTCATTCTCTTTCCATGGTACTTCCTACCCCATGACGGCACTATTGCAGCGGACACACGCTACTATCCCTTTGGTACGCGCATGTATGTACCAGGATACGGATGGGGAACAGTCGAAGACAGGGGTGGAGCTATCAAGGGGGCAAGCCGTATTGATCTCTACTTTGACTCCCATAGCGCCGCACGTAAATGGGGAAGAAAGAGATTGAGGGTTACCATAGAACGTCCCCATTAATGGCTACTCTATAAATACTGTAAAAAACAAAAAACAGATATCGTCACTCGAGTAGACCATATCGCTCCCGCACACTCTTTTTTTCAAAAACAAGCAGTGAACAGAGGGTCAATACAATAACCACCGTCAATATACAGGCCAATCGTATCCAGGACAGACCAAGCTCATTATAGTAGTAAATATAAGAAATGAGCGTCCGCAGCCACTCAACAGTAGCCAGAAACAGAGACAACTGCACAAATCGTATAGATACAGGATGTTTTTTAAGCAAAACAAAAGGAATTACAAAACAAAATAATGCGACAACAGTTAAACCGGCCCGCTGAAAATGAGCACTGATTAACAGAAAACTGCATATGGGTGGCACCAGATATAAAAATCGCATAGATCCTCTTTTGTTAAAAATTATTTTTAAAAACAATCGGATTATTTTTTCTCTTGCACCGACATCATATAGTCCTTATCCATTACAAGAATTAACACCCCACAATTTACAGAGTAAGACACTAACATCATTGACCTGGGTCAAATAAGATCCAGACAAGGGCAGCAAATATTCCCTTTTCACCTCTATTTCCTTTAGGATAACATGTCTGAAAAACGAACAATTACGATTATAGGCGGTGGCCTTGCCGGCAGCGAAGCAGCATGGCAGATTGCCGAGCGAAACTGCAGAGTACAACTTATTGACATGAAACCTCATAAGTACAGCCCTGCCCACAGCTCTGA
>Ga0256845_1003674_pt1 | contig 10262 bp, 10 predicted proteins | sample RiftiametaG_FD_189101 | JGI IMG/M metagenome (GOLD analysis project Ga0256845, IMG submission 189101) | Tube worm associated microbial communities from hydrothermal vent at the East Pacific Rise, Pacific Ocean - Riftia | ecosystem: Host-associated > Annelida > Integument > Unclassified ... | reverse complement strand
TAACAGGTATTTACATGCTGTTGCTGACATAAGTGGTTATTGTATTGGAAAAGTGGTATTGTGATGACATGTAATAAGGTATGCAGGTATACTTCTGCGTAGTGTCTGCATGAAATTGTGCAAATATTGTGGGGCGGGTGTTGGGTCGGTAGAGATAGGTTTGAGTATGAAAAGTATAAAAAAAGGTGAGATGAAAATTACGTTAGTATCTTTGAGTCGAACCCCGTTCTGTGTTGCATAGATATATTTGTTTTTTATCAGCTAGTTGCGCGGTTTGGGGGTATATGGTATTGTTTAATTTGAGTTTGTTTTTTTAATATTTGCCAAAGAATATTATTTTTAATGATTTAAGGTGGTTATGTCAGCTCCTGGGTGGCTGATAAAATTTTGATAGCAATGAAGAGTTAGGATAAAATAGCCATTTATGGACTGGTACTAACTAACTGAGAACTGCGAACTATTTCTTTATAAGTTTGTTAATATATGAAATTACGTTGTATTTTAATTATGCTTGGGACGTTGTTCCTGCTGGGGGGGTGCTCGAGTGATTTAGAGCAAGAAGATCAATTTCTTGTTCGTGTTAATAGCTTTGGCATTACTAATGCTGAGGTAAATGCTCTTCTTAAATTTGAAACAACTCTTGATGCCAGTTCTCATTTATCGGAGGATACTCGAGCAGATTTTATTAACAATTTAATTCAAACGCAGTTGCTTATTCAAGAAGCGAGTAAACGCAAACTTGATCAACGTGAGGGGTTTCGGCAAACCATCCAGCGCTATTGGGAAAGCACACTTATTCGTGACCTTTTAGAAGAAAAGGGTAGGCAGTTGCGAAAGACGACGATTGTGACAAAAGAAGAGGTTGAGGCGTACTATCGTTTGAATAAGCATATTTTGGAAAATGGGAGTATAGAAGAGTTGTGGCCGCAATTAACGAAACAACTTGAAGATAAGAAAGTGACATTGCTTTTACAGAAATGGATCGAAGAGTTGAGGGCAGAAGCAAGTATAGAAATTAATGACCCTGATCTTGCCGCAAAAGTGATTGGGGCCAATGTAGAGAAAAGAAAGCGTGTCCGAAAGTAAAAAAAAATATTTTAAGAGACGGCAATACTTTATCAATAGAAAGTTTCAGGCCGGGTTTATGCTGAAATTTTTTCTTGTACTTGTACTTGGTGGTGTTTTGTCAGTGGCGATTACTATGCTGATGACTCGTTCTACGCTTACGTCTTCTTTTGATGGATCTCGTTTAGTTATTGAGAAAACGAATTTTGCTATTTTGCCCTCTGTTATTTTGACGAATGTGATTACTACGATTGTTGTTGGTGGTCTTGTTGTTTTTGTTGGCCTTGTGGTTTCTCACAAGATTGCTGGCCCCATGTTTCGTTTCGAAAAAGATCTAAAGGAGATATCAAAAGGAGATTTGAGTAAAAAAATTCATATTCGAAATGGAGATCAATTTGGGACTGTAGCAGAAAATTTGAATAGGATGGTTGTCAATATGAACGATAAAATGCGAGAGGTTCAACAGGATTTGGAAATATTGTCAAAAGCAGCCTCTTCCCAAAATTTACCTCAGGGCTTTATTGATGACCTGGAAACGTGTCGAAGGAATCTTGATTTAAAATTTAAATTGTAAATGTGGATTTGGCTGTATGAAATAAGGGCGTTTTTCTATGTGTTGTTTTTAGTGCTGGTTGTTAATTGTTGTGTGTTAACTGTTGAGTGTATTGCGGGCGACAAACAACTAAAGATAGTTACCAGACACACCAGGCTTGTTTTTAATTCCACTGATGATGTGGTGAAGTTTAATGCAGCTATAAATTTTCCTTCGGGGAGTTCATTCGCCAGTTTATTCGGTGCTTCGAAGTCGACCAATGTGCAGCAAGAACTTGTTCGCAAGGTGGATCTTCTTTTTGAGAAAGTGCAATTGATTCTTGATATGCGCAAAGAAATGAGAAAGATCAGGATCAAGTTGTTTTCTAATAGACAGCAGTTGCGTCAGGCGTATATTAAAATTTATGGCAGAGATTCTGGAGTGCGTGGTTGGTATGTTTATGATTTTAATACAGTTTATTTAAATGTTTCAGAAGTTCATGAAGGCATGCTTGCCCATGAACTAGGTCATGCTATAATTGATAATTTTTTAACAGTAAGGCCCCCGAGGGCGACCGCAGAAATATTGGCTCGTTATGTTGATAAGCATCTGTTTGAAGAAGTGAGACAGTATTGATTGATATTCATTGTCACATTTTGCCTGGTATTGACGATGGGCCAAAAGATGTGAAAACCGCGCTGAAAATGGCTAAAATAGCGGTGAAAGATGGTATTGAGATAATTATTGCGACTCCGCATTGTTATGATGGAGTCTTTGATTGTCAGTCTTATGATATTATAGCTTTGTGTGCTGAATTTAATGAGTTGCTCAATCAGCAAAAGATCAATTTGATGGTTCTTCCAGGTGCCGAGATCAGGTTGGTTCCGGAATTGATACAATTGGTGGACGAAGGAGAAACTGTTGTATTGGGAGGGTTTGTCAGTACATTACTTTTGGAATTGCCGGAGATATTTATTCCACATGTGGTAGAAAATACGATTAGTATGTTATGTAGAAGAGGAGTGAGATGTATAATTGCACATCCTGAAAGAAACTCGTTAATTCTCTCAAAGAACGAACTGATTACGGGGATGGTTTTTGCCGGGGCGGAGTTGCAGATTAGCGGAGGAAGTTTACTTGGAGACTTTGGTTTAAAGGCAAAATTTTTTGCACAGCGGCTTTTGTGCAGTAGTGGGTGTTGTTACCTTGCATCTGATGGACATAACATCAAGAAAAGAAAACCAGTACTTGCGAAAGCTGTAAAAAATGCATCAAAAATTATTGGTAATGATGCCGCGAAACGATTGGTGGCGGGTTTTGATTAAATAGTGCTTGTTTTTAAAAGAGGAGTAGGTGTATGAAAAATAGAAGGGTGAGAAATTTTATTCAGATTTTGATGGTGATTGTGGCCTTGGTACTACTGACTGAAACGGCAGCTTTAGCAAAGGTTGAGTTTAATGTGGATGTCATTGAGACGGAGATTGTAGCCGCTGTCGCTGCTGGAGCTGATCCTGTTCTTGCGGCAAAACAAGCTGTTGTTAACGCTGTGCGTGCGATTATCGAGGCAAATCCAGATTATCCTGGTGGAAGGGAAGCCCTTCGTATCGCAATTTTTGAGGCATTGGCAGACTTGAAAATAACAGGATTGGATGATACGGATTTGTATGTATCGGCTAATCATGCATTGGGAAATACTATTGATCCTGAACTTGAGGCTTATGAGCCTCCTTCAAGCGGACCTAATGCGAAAAATAAATCAGGTGGGTCATATGGTCCTGGTGGCAAACCTAAACCGGGAAGCCCTACATGATGAAACTTGCGGATCCCTTGTGAAACTAATATTTTTTGTTCAGAACCAGGGAGTTTAGTAAATTTTATTGGTAATGCTGGGTTTGAGCAAAGAGAATTCTTCAAGGTGGCCTTATATTAATTGTGTCTAACTCAACGAAAAGGAAGGCAGAGCGGGGGATGAGAAAAAATAATAAGAGAAAATGTGTATGTGCATGCTCAATAATTGCATGTCTTTTGTGGGCAACAAATGTGTGTGGTGCTGGGAAAATTATAATTGACCCAAAGATATATTTTGGGGTGAAAAATAATTCAAACTTTTGGAAGTCAGCGCAAAATAAAGCTTCTGTTAATACGTATTATGTTAAGCCTGGTATCGTTTTTGGTTATGTAACACCTAAGGTTGATATCTCCTTTGATGGTACACTTGATGCTTTCTGGTACGATGATCAGGATGATCAGCAAAGTGGGGTGCGTGCGGCTGAGGATGATAATTATGTTGGTGCTACTGTTGAATCGAAGGCAAATTTTCAGGTTACGGATAGATTGAATTTAGGATTGAAAGATGATTTTTATGTTACTCGTGACCCTGCCAGATCAGATGGAAATAGTAATTCGATTGCTCGGGATAAATACGCTATTAATTATTTCGAACCGAATATGTATTATGAGTTTGCCGACAAATTTGGTCTTATGAGTAAGTATCGCAATACGTATACTGATTATGAGAAGAACCTGGAAGATTCTGCTGAGAACCGTGGTATTTTTGATTTATTTTACAATTTAAATCGCAGTGCTGCTGTTTATGTAGATTATCAAGTGTGGAAAAGGGAGTACGATCAGGATTCCAGTGATTATACATCCAATATGGTTTCGCTGAATTATGAACATCAATTCAATTATTATACCATTAAAGGTGGTGGTGGGTATCATAATAGAACTTTTGACTCCGATAACATAGACGACTTGGATCTTTTTTCTTGGAAAATTCAGTTAAAAGGCCAGGATGCTGATACAAACCGAAGAACGACTCGTAGCTACCTGGCCCTTGATGTTGGTCAGGAAATGAATGATGATGGCACGGGGGATAGTTATTTTACAGCTACTTATCTGCGTTTTGAAGGGGCGTATAGATTCTTTGATAAATTGGAGACTACGGTTAAAGCTGCTTATCAAAACAGTGATTACCACACTGATCCAAGGGATGAGGATACCTATTACTCTTCTCTTTATTTAGGTTATAACATCTTTAATTATTTTACTTTAGGGATTGAAGGTGGTTTTGAGAGTCGTGACTCTAATATTGTTGGAAATGATTATGACGATTTGTTTGTTATGTTTTTGTTAAATGTGGATTACAGTTTGTCAAGCAGGTAAAATCGTTGGAAAGAAGTAATTGAAATTTTCGACGGGGGAGGAATCTTCTCCGTCGTTTTTTTTTAAGCTATTTAAATTATTTTGCAGTGGGTAGGAAATGTCCCCAAAAGAAAAATGGTGGAGTGAGGGCTGTGTGTAATGAAAGGAGCTACTATACGATGGGGCCAAAAAATTGTGTTGTTACTTTTAGTATTTCTTTTTATGCAGGTAATGACAGTAATTGCAGGTGAGAGTTATAACCTTGGCCCTAAAGATGTCATTTCTGTTTCAATTTTTGCCGGGGGAGAACAACAGGTCGCTGTCGATTTGTCTATTTCAGATCAAGGAATGGTTAATTTCCCATTTATAGGGTCATTTCGGACGAGTGGCATGTCGACAAGTGATTTGGAAAAAGCAATTTTGGTACCTTTGGAAAAAGAGTATTTTGTCGACCCTCAAGTACATATTCGAGTTAAAGAGTATCATAGTCTCTATTTTTCAATTTCTGGTGCGATTAAAAAACCGGGGAAGTACGAAATGCAAGCAGCAACGACCATTATGGATCTCATTGCCAAAGCAGAGGGTGTGACTGTTGAACGTGGAAATCTTGCATATATAGTAAGGCAGCAAGAATTCGGGAAAAAATTAAAGAAAAAGGGTAAAGAGCCTGGGGTTGAGAAGTATGAACCGTTGAAAGTGAATCTTTTGAAATTGCTGGATGAAGGAGATATGAGCCTTAATGTAAAGCTGATTCCTGGGGATTCTGTGTATATTCCACTTGCCAAAGGATTGAATCAATCGGCATCAAAGGTTTATGTTTCCGGAGAAGTAAAAAAACCAGATCTTTATGAATATCAGCCAGGATTGACTGCGTTAAGTGTCTGCATTATGGCCGGAGGATTTGCAAAATACGCTGCTCCTAATCGTACAACTATTGTCAGGATTGAGAATGGAGAACAGCAAGTTATAAGGTTAGATTTGGAGGATGTTATTGATGGTAAGATTTCTGATATTCCTCTTAAGCCAGGTGATCGTGTCCATGTTCCTGAGTCATGGTTATAGGAGAGAAAATAAATGGAAAAAGAAATTCATTTGGAGGAGATTCGTTTTTCAGATTGCTGGCATGCGATTGTTAAACGAAAGGAATTGGTTTTAACGTTTCTTTTTGTTTCTGTGACAGTGACTATGTGTATAAGTTTTATTATGTCACCTGTTTATCAGGCAACAGCAAGAATGGTGATTGAGCGAGAATCAACTATATCTCCTGTGACTGGTCAAAAAATGGATTTTATTGACGGGGCTTCACAGAGACTTACTTTTAATACCCATTTTACTCTGATTAAATCAAAACCTGTGATTCAGGAAGTTTTAGTTGATCTTGATTATCTTCCTGTAGAAATGGAGTTGCTGGAGAATGGTGAGGCTACGAATGTATTGGGAGAAATTATTAATCAAACAAAAAATGCAGCTGGGAGGTTTATAAAAAACATTCGAACATTATTAAAATTGAATCGAGCTGAAATTCCTGAGCAAGATTTCATCAACCGACAGATATCAATAATTCAAAAAAAAATTACTATTAAAAATATACGAAACACCCGTCTTCTTGATATCGATGTAATGGACAAAGATCCGGAAATGGCAGCTAGAATAGCTAATCTTTTAGCTAAAAAATATATTGAATTTGATCTCGCCTCAAGACTTTCTTCTGCAAATCAAAACCAGGAATGGTTGAATAAGGAAGTATATTCCATGAAAAAAAAGCTTGAGGATGATGAAAGGAAATTTTTTGCATATAAGCAATTAAATAAGGTTTTTTCAATCGATGGGAAACAGAAGGTGATTGATCAGAAAATTACAGACTTAAATAATGAATTTATGCTCACCAAAAACAAACGTCAGGAGCTTGATGCTAAGCTGGATGAAATTCAAAAGAAATATTCGAATGATCAAAGTATTGGTCATATTCGATCTATCCTTAATAACAAAGCAATTGATGATATTTATTATAATTTAACGAATCTCGAGTTAGAGCAAAACAGGCTTGCAAAAGTTTTTAAATCAAAACACCCCAAAATTATACAAATAACAAGTGAGATAGCAAAAGTTCGATTGAAGTTTAAGTCGGAACTCAATAAAGAAATAGAAAATTTGAAAGTACAGCGTACTGTCTTATTAAATCGCGAAAAAGTTATGGAACAAAATATAAGTGAGTATGAACAGGACGCACTGGATACGAGTGGCAAGGAGCTTAATTATACTATTCTTCAAAGAAATATGGAAACGAGTCAGCATCTGTATGATACTCTTGTTGCTAAAATGAAGGAGTCAGGGGTTGCCTCGGGGAGTGCGTCATCTAACATTAGAATTGTTGCTGTTGCTTCCGTACCGATGACGCCTGTGAAGCCTAATAAAAAAATTAATTTTATTTTAAGTTTTCTTTTTGGTTTGTTTGGTGGTGTTGCATGTGCATTTATTTTTGAATACTTTGACCAGAGTCTAAGAACAAAAGAAGATGTTCAAAATTTTCTCGGATTACCTGTGCTTGCGGTTGTTCCTGTCGCTGACAAGGGTGATGATGGGGGATATTATTGATGTTGAAAGCTCAAAATGATGGGAAAAAAATAAAAGGAGAAGAATCCCTTTTGGCACATTTTTCTCCAAAATCAAGATATGCAGAGGCATACAGAACGTTAAGAACGAATATTTCTTTTTCCATGATGGGTGATGAATTCAAGTCTTTGGTTGTAACGAGTTCTTTGCCGGGAGAAGGAAAAACGACAACTACTATTAATCTTGCGCACACAATAGCTCAGATGGGTCGATCTGTGCTGGTGGTCGATGTGGATTTACGAAAACCTGGTATGAGCAAGCGTTTCGGTGTACAGAAAGTTAATGGTTTTTCGAACATTGTAGCGGATGTTTTAGGGAAACCTGTTAATCGAGGAAGGATTGCTGACTTTGGTTTGCGGGATATTATTCAGCTTAATGCGTTGCAATTACGAACATGTGTGTTGAATATAGTTAATAAACAAAACGAAGTGGAGTTTGTCTTTTTAAAGGGCGAACTGGTGGATATTTATTGGAAGAACAGGCCAGGGGCAAAAAAACTGGCCAGTGTCCTGATAAGGGAAAGGCTTCTTACTGAAAGTGAGGCGAAAATTGCTTTTGTTCATCAGAAGAAATCCGCTAGACGTTTAGGAGCAGTATTGCTCAATCTAAAGATGGTTGAAGAAAGAGAATTAAACAAAATTCTTGCAATTCAGGTGATGGAATCTTTTGGAGTTGCTGTTGCAATGGATGATGGTCGGTTTTCAGTCAAACCAAATGTAGAAGATGGAATGTATTATCCAGATCTGCAGTCGATGAACTTATCTCAATTGACAAATGAATTTTTTGCATCAGATGGAATAAAAACGTCATATTTGGAAAAAAATATTGAGGATAAGATTCTGCCGATGGCAGAAGAAAATCTTTTTCTCCTGCCATCTGGTATTGTTCCTCCTAATCCTTCAGAGTTGATTGGTTCTGTCAAATCAACATATTTACTCAATGTATTAAAAAAGAAATTCGATGTTGTTCTTGTTGATAGTTCTCCTATTGTTTCGGCAAGTGATGCCTTGTTGCTTTCCCAGCTTGTCGATGGTGTTGTACTCGTTATTGAGTCGGGTGCAACTAATCGAACCTTAGTAAAAGATGTTGTTCAGCAATTGAAAATGGCAAAGGCAAATATTATTGGTGTGGTTCTTAATCGTGCTGATATAAGTAAGGGATCGTATTATACATATTGAAAATAGTATTATGGCGCCTGAATCAGTTCAGAAATCAACCAATATTTCATTCTTGATGTCTGTGATTGCTCTTCTGATCACATTAGGTTTGGCAATATGGGTTTTCCCTCATGTTTTATCCCGCTATTATTATCAACAGGCAGTAACGAATTTTCGCAATGGTAAATTTACGGAAGCGGAGCAGCAGATAGACTTGGCAGAACAATGGCTGCCATCGGTTTCTTTTGCTGGAGATCGAAAAGATGTTGCTCTTGTTAAGGGAGATTTACTCTTTAGGAAAGGATCAACGTCCCGGCGAATAGTAGACTTTTTGGAAAATATGGAACTTGCTGAGTCGTTGTATCGGCAGGCATTGGACATAGAACCACTTGATATTGATGCTAATACCAGTCTTGCTAGGGTTACCGAAGGCCTTGAAAGGGTTTATCCATTTGTAAAAAAAGTTCAATATCCTAAAAAAGCCCTACCACTTTTTCGTCATCTTCTTATGCTGATGCCGACAAATCTTTACAGTCATACGTTATTTACCAGATATCTCTATAGAAATAAAATAGATGTGGAGCTGAACAGGATAATTTCCCGATCAATTACACTTTATCCACCACTTGTTAAACAACTTAGAAAGCAGCCCTTTTATAATGCCAGTATGGATACAATGATAGAAAAGGCGCTGCTGTCAGCCATTCGGAAGGGTATCTTTATCAAGAAAGCAAACAGGGAGCTTTCGGATCTTGCGTATAGAGCGAGGGATTATAAAAAAGCGGTAGAATTTTTCCGCAGATCAATTCCTCTTTCTTCGCGTAAAGATTTGTCAGGTTACTTTTTGGAATTAGGTCGTTTGTACCTTAAAGATGGTCAGTTTGGGAAAAGTGAACAAGTTTTTATGAGAGCACTCAAACCTGGAAATTCTACAAAATATTTAAGGAGTATCTGGTTTTTTTACAGATCGGAGAAACAGCTTGAATTGTTTTTGCAGTTTCTTAAGACAGCAGAAAAACAATATCGATTGTCTGAAGTTGTGGAAATTGTCAGGGCGGAATGTTTTATGGCAATGGGTCACCTAGGATTGGCAAGGGAACATCTTTTGAAAATTTCTTCATCAGGCTATCTACCAGAAGGTTTCTATTTGCAGGCAAAAATATCAGAGTTGCAAAAAGATTGGGATGCCATGGAGCTTCAAAGCCAACGGGCTACTGTTTTAGACTCTGATAATCCTATGTATTATATAACTTTTTCCAAAGCACTGCAGTGGCAGAAAAAGTGGAAACAGGCAGAAAATGCAGCAACGAAGGCAATTATGTGTTCAGCCACAAAAAACCCGAGGTTTTTTAACCACAGGGCATGGATTAGATGGCAGAGAAATGATTTGCCAGGAGCTATAAGTGATTGGGAGGAAGCTGTTGCCGTTTCACCTAAATCGTTTCGTTATTATTATAATATGGCTCTTGCGTATGAGAAAAGAGGAAATATACCTGCGGCTCTTGAACATCTCGATAAAGCGATGGATCTCAATCCAAATGACAAAAAAGTACATTCTTTATATTTAAAATTGTCGGGAAAAGTTACGTTTTAAGAAAGTATAAAACCGAAAATGTGTTTTGAAGTTTTATGGTTACGTATACCACCAAGGTAGTTATGCACCCTTGTGGGCATAGCCGTCAAGCTAAGGAACAATTGCATTAACAACTATGCATCTCTGTTGTAATTGTTAACGACGAAACAAGGACTTC
>Ga0256845_1003673_pt1 | contig 10265 bp, 6 predicted proteins | sample RiftiametaG_FD_189101 | JGI IMG/M metagenome (GOLD analysis project Ga0256845, IMG submission 189101) | Tube worm associated microbial communities from hydrothermal vent at the East Pacific Rise, Pacific Ocean - Riftia | ecosystem: Host-associated > Annelida > Integument > Unclassified ... | reverse complement strand
AGGAAGGGGATGAGGAAGACTAAATGCCGTGATTCCGTTATCTGCACGTAGTCTTCCTCATCCCCTTCCTGAGTATCCGCTGCAAACACGAGCAGCAACATCCCCAATACACGACCGGCAGCATCCCGTAAGGCATACGGTTCCCATCCATCAGATTCTGCCACATTCAGGGCGAGGTGTAAGGGAACATGTCGGGCATGTTCAAAGGTATACACGCGCCCATGATACTGTTCATGTCCTATGGTATCAAGAATCTGAACGTCAGGAGGAGGAATTTCCCCCCACGCTGTGGCCGTCGAGTCGAGCACTGCGTACTGGTCGTCGAGGAGCACCATGCAGCCTGATGAAGAGGGAAACAGTTGTTGACACCCCTGTTTCAACACTGCATACGTTTCCTGTTCTTTGGAGCACATCTGGAGTGCGGTATTCATCTGGGTCAGCAGATCGAGTTCCCAATTGCGTCGTCGCATCGCCCGTTCAACACGCTCGCGCACAAGGATTTCTTGCTGTAATTGGTCGTTTTTTTGTTGGAGTGTTTTTTGCAGATTTCGCAACGTTAGGTGCGTGTTGATCCGGGCCAGCACTTCGGCGGTCTGAAATGGCTTGGTGATATAATCCACCCCTCCGACGGTGAACGCTTTGACTTTGTCTAAAACCTCATTCAGCGCGCTCATGAAAATTACCGGAATGTCGCGCATTTCGTCATCCGCCTTCAATTGCCCGCACACGTCATACCCGGATAAACCAGGCATCATGATGTCAAGCAAGATCAAATCTGGATGAGTCGTCCGGGCAGACGACAGGGCGAGTTGACCATCGGGCACGGGGCGAACAAGATAGCCATGGCGGACGAGTATATCCGCGAGCAATCTCAGATTGTCGCGTGAATCATCAACAATGAGAATATTTTTTTTCGGAGAATCTGACTGCGCACCACTCATGAATAGACTCCTCCATTGTTCTCAAAGAGTATTTGCGAACAATCCTTCTTTGCTCTCCGACTCACGCTCATCGTCAGAAGCGGTAAGCTCTAAGGGGAGGCGAATCAAAAACCGTGTCATCACACCAGGCTCACTTTCACACTCGATCTGCCCTCTCAGTTTACGAGTGACAAGATTCTGCACAATATTCATCCCAAGTCCACTCCCACCTTGTTCTCGTTTTGTGGTAAAAAACGCTTCAAACACCCGCGAACAGTGTTCATGAGTCATCCCCTTCCCATTGTCTCGATAGTCCAGAAATAAGAGCTCATCCCGAGACGACACGTTGAGAGAAATTTCTCCCTGTTCCTTGTGTTCAAAACCATGCAGGAGAGAATTCATAATCAGGTTACTGATAATCTGTGAAAATGCTCCGGGATAACTATGAATGAAAAGACCATCCGGACAATTCACTGTGACCGTATGAGAGGTGTTTTTGAGTTTCGGTTTTAAATTTAATAAGACCTCGTCAATGTAACTTTTTAAGTCAAACCGACGTTTTTTTCCACCCACCTGATCGACAGCAACCTCCTTGAAACTTTGCGTTCGTTGGGACGCAAGCTGCATATTTTGCAGGATGATATGGGCGGCTTCTGTCACAGTTTTGATATATGCTTCAAGTTCAGAACGTTTTATCGTCCCGGAGTGATACAACATGCCAAACTCTTTTGTCACTTGCTCTAAATAGGAAGCGGCTGTTACTCCGACTCCGACTGGCGTATTAATTTCATGGGCGACCCCTGCGACAAGAGAGACGAGCAACGACATCTTTTCTGACTGAATCAGTTGCTCCTGCGTATTTTTTAGTCTATCCAAGGCTTCCTGTAATTCATCATTCGATTGTTTGAGTTGGCGCGTGCGATACTCAACACGATGTTCCAGGTCGACGTTTAACTGTTGCAATGCGTCTTCAGCATGTTGGCGTTCAAGGATTTCCTGCTCAAGCCGTCGATTTTTATGTTGAAGCGCTCGCTGCACGTTCCGCAACGTCAAATGGGTTTCCACGCGAGCTAACACCTCTTCAGGCTGAAATGGCTTCGTGATGTAATCAACCCCGCCAACCCTGAAGGCTTTGGTTTTTTCAATCGCCTCATGCAACGCACTGATAAAAATGATGGGGACCTCGCATGTGCGTACATCGGCTTTTAGGCGTTCACAGACTTCATATCCTGATAAATCGGGCATCATAATATCCAATAAAATCAGGTCTGGAAGCGCGATGCGCACCGAAGCAAGCGCAAGCGTTCCATTCGGAACCGGGCGAACCGAATAGCCTTCTTGTGCCAAAATTTCTGCCAACAAATGTAAATTTGCATGGGTGTCGTCTACGACTAAAATATTTGCTGTCGATCCTTCTCTCTCTGAGACATCCATAGTGTTCTCCGCCGGCCGAGCGCGTTACGTCATTCTGTTTCCGTATTCCTGAAAAAATACATCCCCCTACTCACCACGAAGCTTTTGGATGAAATGGAAATCAAGTCTTCGAAAATCTTCAAGGAATTCTTCCCCGTATTCCAGCATATCTTCATCACCTTCCTCATACATCCAATTCACCGTCACGTCAATCCCCCGAAATGCAGCATCATCTAACTGATCAAAAAAATCGAGTAAAATTTTTGAAGACCCGCTATTAAAGTAGACGATCTCAATATTGACCGTGATGTCACCGTCATCAAGCTGCACAAAATACTGTTCTAACCATAAGAATACAGGGGCATAAAACGCTGATGTGTTTTCAGGGTAGGATATGCCCTGGATGTCGAGCACGTTCGCTGTAGGGTCAAAAAATATGGTGGGGGTACACTCTGTCGCCTCAATTATCAACTTTTCCATCGTTTGCTCACCTCTGTTATGGAATGGTTGACCTCACTCCTCTTACCTAAATCGTCGTCTTGATCGTAAAAAACGACATCGTCTCATCAATTGGTCTGAATTCAAACTCAAGAGGAACACTGGCCTTTTTTGCCATTTCAAGAAATCCCAGCCCTGCTCCCTTACTCCCTTCACCTGGCTCTTCACGGCGTTTTTCACGATAATATCGTTTCAGTTCAACCTTGCTCATGTGTTGAATTTTTGTCAACTTTTCCTGTAAACGTTCGATTTTCTGATTCTCAATCATATTTCCGCTTAACACAAAATAACGGTCATCTTTATATCCAACGGCGATAATGCCAAAACTCAATCCCACATCAAGATCGATCGAATTTTCGTCGAGAAATTTTTCATCGGAATAATGAATAATATTCTGTACTTTTTCGACAACCAGGGCGAATACGCGAAGAACGGTCGATCTGCTTGCGTTTTCCATCTTCATTTTCTGTTCAAGGATTGCCCCGATATCTGTCACGAGTTTTTGCGAAACAGGGCCACTCAGGCAAAAAAAGATGCCCTGATTTCCAAGTTCGTTTTTTAACCCGTACAAGTTGTGCTCCATGTTTATATCTCCTCCGTGATAATATCATGAAATCCGACTCCGACAACCGTCAAGTCATCCTGTTGCTGATTGTCACCCTTATAATCCCGAAATGTCTGAAGCAAGATGCGCTGCTGAGCTTCAAAGGGTTGGTGGCGATGTTTGACCAGCAATTCTTTGAAGCGTTGGCTGCCGAACCGTTGATTATCGTGCCATCCCAGCTGATCGGAATACCCGTCAGTAAAAAGATAGAGTACTGTTTCTTTGTTTATATTGACGCAATGCTCTGCAAAAGTAAAATGCAAATCTGCCCGTCTATAACCGAGACTTTGCTTATCTCCCCTGATGATCCGAAGTTTTTCTCCTTCGAGATAATACAGAGGTAACCTCGCTCCGGCAAACGTGCATACCCACTTGTTGGTATCAATAAAGCAAATGGCGGCATCCAGTCCATCATCAGTTAAACCATACGGAGTATCCTGTTGAAGAGATGTTTTGACGACGAAATTGAGCCGCTTCAGGATGTCTCCTGGTTGACGGCAGCCATCGTGCCTGACGATCAATTGCAGGCCAGACGTCGCGATCATGGTCATCAGCGCTCCGGGAACCCCATGTCCGGTACAGTCCAGAACGGCGATGAGATAGCCGTCATCAAAAAATTCGGTAAAATACAAATCACCGCCAACAATATCGCGAGGCATCCAGAGAAAAAAACTTTGGGGAAGATGCTGCTTGATCTGGAGTGGGTCTGGCAGAAGGGAGCGTTGGATCAGTTCCGCATACTGAATGCTCTCAACAATCATGTTTTTCGCTGTTTCCACTTCCTGCAGGGATGTATGCAACTCCTCGGTACGTTCAACGACTCGTTGTTCAAGAGTTCTGTTGTGCTCCTGAAGTTCCTGGTTCAAGCGTTCCAATTCTCTGTGTTTTTTCTCAATCTCCTGCTCTTGTCTGTAACTGCGAATCGCCTCAGTCACCGTGAGAAATAGGTCTCGCTGTTCCCAGGGTTTTGCGATATATCGGTACAAATTTGCGCTATTCACCGCATTGGTCACCCCTTCAGTTGAAGCTTGTCCGGTCAACATAATTTTCCGAGTACTTGGGGCATATTCGTGGACGCGCTGTAAAAATTGGTCACCCTTCATTCCTGGCATGATATAATCTGAGATGACAACAGGAACCTCATAGTTGTCCTCCAACAGTTCTTCCAGAAGTTCTAACGCTTCATCTCCGCTTTCCGCCACTTCAATGAGGTACTCATTGCCAAATGCATCATTGAGCTCTCGTTTGAGGCTTCTCAGCACAATTCCTTCATCATCAACACAGAGAATAACAGTTTCTTGCATAGTTGTATCCCATATATCACACATGCGTCAGTCACGTGCTCTCTCCTGGGAACCTTTCAAAAATTTATGAGTCTGGAGCATTCATAAATTTTACCACGAATCCGCGGAGCATTCAAACCAGGGAGGGGGGAGACCATGTAAATGTTCTCGGTCTGCACACTCCGAAATATTTCATCACATCATTCTTCTTGACTCCGGGTCGATGAATGGTTGTGGTTGTAAATTTGTATCTATCGGCCAGGATTTGCCTTCGTATGTGATCTGCTGGAGGGATCCGAAGGCCAATATGACATGTTGTGTTCCCAGGCTGCCTTTTCACGATCAATTTTTCTCTAATGTTTGTCAACAATCTTTTTCACAATCAAACACGAGCACGACGCATGAGGGCAGCCTGACGGCTGGCTCTCCTCCACTTATCCGTCAATCTTTTCACTTGCGTGCATCGGAAGCCAGACACTAAATCTCGTCTGACCCGGCCTGCTGTTTACTTCGATTCGCCCATTATGCTTTTCAACAATTTTTCGGACAATATCAAGGCCCAGCCCGCTTCCTTCCCCTGACGGTTTCGTGGTGAAGAATGGCTCAAAAATTTTGTCTTGTATCTCAGCAGGAATACCTGCCCCCGTATCAATAATAGCCACAACAGCTTGACCTTCCTGCTCTTTTACTTCCAGCGTCAGCGTTCCATGGTTTTTCATTGCGTGCAATGAATTGTGGATCAAGTTCGTCCAGACCTGATTCAATTCATCGGGATAGCACAATATTGGCGGTAAGGGATGAAACTGTCGCTGAATGGTGACGCCGTGTTTCAATTGGTTATAATATAATGTCAGCACCGTCTCAATGCCGTCAACCAGGTTGGTCCACACCATTGCATCCGAGGAGTCATGATGGGCATAGGTTTTTAACGCAAACACCACTTTTGAGGCACGTTCTGTTGCTGTCGTGATAATATGGGTACTTTCCTGCAGGCCGGAAATATCGTAGGCGACGCTCAGAATTTGGAGATGATGAGGATCGCGAATCAATGGCAGAAACATGTCTAACCCGTCGTAAATCCCCATATCGGCTAACATATCCGCCACTTTGCGGGCGTCAGTCACGTGCTGTGTTTTCAAAAATTCAATTGCCGCCTTTCGGAAGGACCGTCGTTCCCTGGCCGTGATGGCCGCATCTTTGTGTAATGCGCTGGACAGCAGTGTGAAAAAATCATGCGCCCGTTCTTCTGTCAGGGTTCGGAAAAAATGCGGAAACTGCTCCAGGGTGTGCGTAAGAGCTTGCGACATGCTCCCGACAGCGGACCGGATCGCGCCAAGAGGTGTATTGATTTCATGAGCAATCCCAGCCACAAGCTGACCCAGTGCAGCCATTTTTTCCGATTGGATTAATTCCTGCTGAGTGGTCTTCAGATTATCCAGCGTTATGGCCAGCTCTTCATTGGTCTCTCGCAGTTGCTCGTTTAAGGATTTGACGTTTTGGTAGGCGGTATTCACCTGATCGTAGAGTTTCGCATTCTCAATAGCAATCGCCGCCTGGCGGGCCAACATGTTCAGAAAATAGACTTGATCCTCTCCGAAGGCATGCCGGGAGGTCTTACTGTGGACATCAAGCGTGCCGATAATTTTATCTTTTGCAATTAAAGGCACACTGGCACACGCCAGCAATCCTTCCTTCTCTGCTGAAGGGTTTGAAAACCGTGGATCATTGGGTAAATCGTTGATAATGAGCGGTTCTCCGGTCTGAACAACGCGTCCGGCGATACTCTCCCCCAGATGATCCCGGGTATGTTGTACCACATACTCGTTCAGGCCATAAGCCCCTTTAATGGAAAGAGTCTGGCTTTCTTCGTCGAGCAAGAGAATTACTCCGGTATCCGTGCCCAGGAGTTCTGCCGAACTGCGAGCTAAGGTATTCAGGACGGCATCCAGCTGCAGCTGCGAGGTGATGACCTGACCGATTTCGTACATTGTTTCAAGACGTTCTTTGGCTTTTTGCAGGGCTGCCGCATGCTGTTGGACCCGTTGTTCCGAAAGGTGCTGCTCTTTTGCTAATGAGATCGCCGCAGCTGCGGCCTGGAGCAAGGAGACCTCCGAAGGCTCCCAAACCCGTGCATCATGATAATCTTCAAAGCCAATACACCCAAAAAAGACCCCACTGACTGTGAGGGGGAGCAGCAGAAGCGAACGAACCCCCCGTTCTGTCAGCATCGCTCGCTCTTCTGCGTGAAAATCGTCGATAACTCCTGAAACATATCCTCCATGATCCAGGGTTTTATACCATTCGGGAAAGTGCTCGGAAAAATGGTAAAATACTGCTGAAGTATTTTTTGAAACGACGTCTTTGGCCCACCATTCAGCCTGCTGGACAGTCAACAAGTCTCCTTGGCTCCCATATTCGTTTTCAAGCAAAAAGGTTCGATCTGCCTGGGACACCGTGCCTAAAATGCGCAGAATCTCCTGATAGATCGCATCCCCTTCAAACGTCAGGAGACGACGCTGCACCTCAATGAGCGAGGCTAAATAGGCTTCCCGTTTCTGCAACGCTTCTTCAACACGTTTCCGCTCGGTAATATCTTCTATGAATCCTTCAAAGTAGCGAGCCTCTTCCTGTTCATCCCGGACGGACCATACGTTCAAGGTGACAATAATCTCCCGTCCATCTTTGCATCGGCACCGCGTCTCAACAATGGCGGCTTCGTGCATAATTTCCAGCAGGCTGGTAATATCATACCAATGCTGGGGGTCAACGTACACGTGTTCGGCGATATTGGTCACCGTTTCAATGAGTTCCAGAGGAGACGCGTAGCCTAAAATGCCTGCCATTGCCTGGTTAACACGCAGGAACTTCCCTGCACGAGTGGCTTGAAAGATGCCGGTCGTTGCATTTTCAAAGATGCTGCGGTAACGCTGTTCACTTTCCTGGAGCCGTTTTTCCGCATTCTTATGTTCGGTAATATCTTCACATACGGTGACGATTCCGACAAATTGCTCGTCACGGTCGATGAGCGGGTTTGAGATTAATTTCACCGGAAACCGTGAGCCATCCTTACGGGTATTGAGCCGTTCCCGTTTCCAATTCTTAAACACCTGAAATGGTGAGTGTGAAAAATCATCACTCTGGCGAAACTCTTCAGGACTGAACACATTTGACCGATGACCGACCAATTCATCAACCGTATAGCCGTGCATCGCAGCATCGGCAGGATTCACGTAAATAATAGTCCCTTCTTTATCAGTAATCGTAATCCCGATCTCTGTTGTTTCGATCGCTTTTTTTAACTGAAGCAACAAATTTTCTGTGTGATGATGCTCTGTGATTTCCTGCTGAAGGCGAACGTTTTTCTCCTGGAGGCGTTTCTGTAGTTGCCGTAAGCGCAGATGGGTCTGCACGCGGGCGATGACTTCTTCAGCCTGCACCGGCTTCGTAATATAGTCAACTCCCCCGATCGAAAAGGCTTTCACCTTATCAATCACCTCATTTAGGGCGCTAATAAAAATCACCGGAATATCTCGCGTTCGTTCATTGGCTTTGAGGGTTTTACAGACTTCAAACCCGGACATATCGGGCATCATAATATCAAGCAGGATGAGGTCCGGAGGTTCAAGGAGTGCGGATGAAAGTGCGAGACGTCCGTTAGAAACTGGCCTGACCCGGTAATGTTGTTTTGCCAGAATATTGGTTAAAAGGCGCAAATTGGCACGGGTGTCGTCAACTACTAAAACGCTGGGTTGCTCTGCGTTTATCTCTTCCATGCTCTTCATAATATTCTTCCTTTACACGCTATCCGGCAAGGTGCGACAAAAGGGAATTTGCCGCTGCCATCCTCTTGCCAACCCATGTTGTAAACAACTTGACAGAAGAGAGCCTCTCGCGTGACAATGTACCCAAGCCAAGCTCAATATGACAAAATAGCCCTCCAGGGAAGGAAAATACCTATGTCCAACACTCAATATACTGAAAAACCTGACAGAGATCAACTCTCAATATTATTTTCTCAATACCAAAAACTCTGCCATTATTGCGACGGCGTTTTTTCTGCCACGCAGAATGCCTTTCCCTCACAGATGCAATGTGCGAAAGGATGCGCCTCATGCTGCATTCTGGAAACAATTGTTCCTCTGGAGGCTCATATTATTGCTTCCGCACTGACCTTATCTTCTCAGGAACAGCTCAAGGAAAAAGAATCTCAAAAGAATGGAAACTGTGTTTTTCTTCACCATGCCGAATGTGCTATTTATGCGGTCCGTCCGATTATTTGCCGCACCCATGGGCTGCCGATTCAGCATCCGGATTGTCGGCAGCCTGATGTCTGCCCTCTGAATTTCACCTCTATGGAGTTGACAACGCTTGATCCGCAATGGATACTCAATGCTGAGACCATCACAGGCAATCTGATGCGGTTAAACCTTGCTTTTTGCATCCTGATTCAGCGTCCGGAGATTGCCGGGGAACGAATTCCTCTCAGATGGCTGCTCACAGATCACGATCCTCTCGACAGCATCCCTATCTCTGACAAGGTTTAAACCTTGTCAGGGTTCTCAATTCGCTCCTTATCATAAAGTATGGCCGAGTCCCGCCAGAAGAGCTGGGGCTACTTTTGAGAACGTTCTGCATCAAGTCCCTGAGAGAGAAGAACGCGCTCTTCCTCGTAATCCATATTTTGTAGGGCGATCTCCCTGAATGTTTCTTGTAATTCCAGAAACGCGTCGACCACATCTGGGTCGAAATGAATTCCTCGGTCGTTGATGATAATTCTGATGGCCTTCTCATGAGAGAAGGGGGGTTTATAAACCCGTTTGCTGATTAAGGCATCATAAACATCAACGATAGCCATCAGGCGACCAGGCATTGGGATCATCTCTCCCCGTAATCCTTCGGGATAGCCGCTCCCATCCCATTTTTCATGGTGGGAATAAATCAGTTCCTGAGCGAGGCGCAAAAACGAAGTACTGCCGATTTTTTCAACCGCGACCTGAATCGCATCCCGACCATACACAGTATGCTTTTTCATCTCATCAAATTCTGCCGGAGTCAGTTTCCCATGCTTCAGAAGAATATGGTCTGGCACCCCGACCTTTCCAATATCGTGCAACGGAGCCGACTTACGCAACAACTCGATCGTCTCTTCATCCAGGACATTGTGAAATCGTGGATGGCGTTGTAAGCGTTCTGCCAGAATTTTGATATAATACTGCGTTCGCCTGATGTGTCCGCCGGTTTCAGGATCACGATACTCCGCTAATGTTGCCAGGCTTTCAAAGGTGGCTTCCTGAGTCAGGGCTAACTCCCGCGTCCGTTCTTTGACTAACTCTTCAAGCTTGTCTCGGTGGCGTTTCAGGTCTAATTGGTTACGAACTCTCGTTTTGACAATGATTGGCTTGAAGGGCTTTGTGATGTAATCAACAGCCCCAAGCTTAAAGCCTTTTGTTTCATCCTCTTCCCCGCTTAGGGCCGTGATAAAAATAACCGGGATATGTTGGGTCGTCTCATTGGCCTTCAACCTTCGGCAGACCTCATAGCCGTCCA
>Ga0256845_1003672_pt1 | contig 10267 bp, 7 predicted proteins | sample RiftiametaG_FD_189101 | JGI IMG/M metagenome (GOLD analysis project Ga0256845, IMG submission 189101) | Tube worm associated microbial communities from hydrothermal vent at the East Pacific Rise, Pacific Ocean - Riftia | ecosystem: Host-associated > Annelida > Integument > Unclassified ... | reverse complement strand
AGTTTATTGTAGCTACTGAAGCAGGTATTTTACATAAAATGATGCAAGATGTGCCTGATAAAATATTAATTCCTGCACCAACAGAAGACGATAATTGTAATTGTAGCGAATGTGAGTTTATGAAAATGAATACAATGAAAAAACTGTATTTGTGTATGGAACATGAGTTGCCTGCAATAGAAATTGAGGAAAAATTACGCATAAAAGCACTTAAATCCATCGAAAAAATGTTGGAGATTTCTAAAAGAAAATAATTTAATATGAGTACTGTTCAATCAGATATTTTAATTCTTGGTTCTGGAGTCGCAGGATTAACTGCCGCCATAAAACTAGCAAAAGCGTTACCTGAAAAGGAAATAACAGTTATTACCAAAGATAAAAGAGAGGAGTCTAACACCAAATATGCTCAAGGAGGTGTAGCGGTTGTATGGGATCATTTAGACTCTTTTGAAAGTCATATAAAAGATACGCTTCGAGCAAGTGGCAATACTAGTAACAAAGAAATTGTTAAAATGGTTATTGAAGATGCGCCTGAAAGATTAAAAGAGTTAATTGATTGGGGAGCAGCATTTGATTTAGATGATGATGATAAATATAACCTAGGAAAAGAAGGAGGACATTCAGCAAATAGAATACTACATCATAAAGATATTACGGGGTATGAAATTCAAATGACACTTCTTAAGCAAGTAGATGCGTTAAAAAATATTACGTTGCTTTCTCATCATTTTGCCATAGATTTAATTTCTGATCATCATGTTTTAGAAAAAATAACGGCTTACGGACAAAAAGGATTACACTGTTATGGAGCTTATGTGATGGATGAAAAAACACAAGATATTGATACCTACACAGCGCCAATTACAATATTAGCTACAGGAGGAGCGGGGCAAGTATATGCATCTACAACAAACCCTGTAGTAGCTACTGCTGATGGTATTGCGATGGCATATAGAGCCAAAGCAAAAATTGCAGATATGCAATATATTCAGTTTCATCCAACATCGTTATATGAACCAGGTAAAAGTCCTGCTTTTTTAATTTCTGAAGCTGTAAGAGGTTTTGGAGCTTATTTGCGTAATACAGATGGAAAACGTTTTATGCTTTCTGTTGATGAGCGGGCAGAATTAGCCTCTCGTGATATTGTGTCTCGTGCGATAGATACAGAGTTAAATACTACGGGAGCTGAATGTGTGTTTTTAGACTGTACACATTTAGATCAGAAAGAGTTTAACCATCACTTTCCAAACATCACTAAAAAGTGTTTGAGTTTAGGGATTGATGTTTCTAAAGATTTAATTCCTGTTGTTCCTGCAATGCATTATTTATGCGGTGGTGTTCAAGTAGATGTGAACGGAAAGAGTTCTATCAATAATTTATATGCCAACGGAGAAGTGGCTTGTACAGGTTTGCACGGGGCAAATAGGTTGGCTTCTAACTCATTACTAGAAGCGTTGGTTTTTGGAGATAGAATTACCAAACATATTCTTAAAAATCAACAAATATTAGAAGAAAAAATACCTAAAATTCCAGAATGGGATGCAGAAGGAACAAATGATCCTAAAGAAATGATTTTAATTAGTCATAACAGAAAATCAGTGCAGTATATTATGAGTGATTTGGTAGGGATTGTCCGTTCTGATGAGCGTTTAGAGCGTGCTTTAGATCATTTAAATTATGTATATAGAGATACAGAAAAAATGTATAGAAAAGTAACGCTTTCTCCTCAAATTGTTGAATTGAGAAACCTAAATGCTTGTGCTTATTTAATTGTTAAATTATCGATGAAAACGACAGAAAATAAAGGCGCTTTTTATAGTTTAGATTTGTTGTAAAGTTAAACCGCTTTTAAACTTAAATCCATATTATATACTGAGTGGGTTAGTGCTCCCGAAGAAATGTAATCTACGCCACAATCTGCATATGCTTTTGCTGTTTTTTCAGTAATACCACCAGAAGATTCTGTTTGGCAGGTGTTGCCAATTAAAGCGACTGCTTTCCGAGTATCATCATAATTAAAATTATCAATTAAAATACGATGAACTCCATCAGTTTTTAATATTTCTTTTATTTCAGTTAAGTTTCTAGCTTCGACAATAATTTTCAAATCACGATTTGTGTCTTTTAAATACTGCTTTGTTTTGTTGATAGCTTGTGTAATGCCACCAGCAAAATCAATATGATTGTCTTTAAGCATAATCATATCGTATAATGCAAATCGATGGTTTTCTCCGCCTCCAATTTTTACTGCCCATTTTTCTAGGGCTCTAATTCCTGGAGTGGTTTTACGAGTATCTAAAATTTTTGTTTTTGTACCTTCTAAAAGATCTGCAAAAACTTTTGTTTTAGTAGCAATAGCACTCATACGTTGCATTGCGTTTAAAACGATTCGTTCAGCTTTTAGGATAGATTGAGAACTTCCTTCAACATAAAAAACAATATCTCCGTACTTTACAGTGCTTCCATCATTAATTAAAGTATCAATTTTTAAGTCTGGATCTACAAATTGAAACACTTTTTTTGCAAAATCTACACCAGCAATAATACCATTATCTTTTACTAAAAGTTTTGCTTTTCCAATAGCATTTTTGGGTATGCAGGCTAATGAAGAATGATCGCCATCGCCAACATCTTCACGAATAGCGTTTTTAATAATAAGTTCTAATTCTTTTTCAAATTGTAGTTGAGAGATCATACATAAAGATTGTTTCGCAAAAATAAGAAAATCAATCAAAAATGGTTTCATAGAGGCGAATAAAAATTATTTTATATTTTTTACTTTCTAAGTTTGTGGAAATAAAAAACTTTGTATATTTGCCAACGCTTTTAGCAGACAAAATTTGAACAAAAGCATCATATTAATAAGCAAGATTTTAAAAACATAAGTAATGCCAAAAAGAACATATCAGCCATCAAATAGAAAAAGAAGAAATAAACACGGTTTCAGAGAAAGAATGGCATCTGCTAATGGAAGAAAAGTGTTAGCAAGAAGAAGAGCAAAAGGAAGAAAAAATCTTTCTGTATCATCAGCTCCAAGACATAAAAAATAATGATTAACAATTTGTTAATATATTAGGTGTTACTTTTTTAAGTAACACCTTTTTTTTATAACTAAACGTTAATTATTTTTACCAACTCAACTTAACATGCGAAAAAGAAAAGGTAAAAGTAATTTTAATGATTAAAAGTAAGTATGATAAATAGTCATAAATTAGATATTAAAGTAATTGATAATTTTATTAATGTAAGATTAAAATCACTTTTTTTGCCTGTTTTATTATTGTTTGTTATTGCTTTTATCCTTTTAAAAGAAAGTGCTTTTTCTGTTGATGGGTATATTAAAATACAAGAAAATGTATTTTTTTATTTGAATAGTAAATTATCTGAATTACCAAGTTTACAATTTAACTTAACTCAACTAGGCGATGCGCTTATACTTTTTCCGCTGTTAACGGTTTTAATTGTTTATGCTCCTAAACTTTGGGGTGCTGTTTTAACATCTGGTTTTATTTCACTTATAATATCGTTTTTATTAAAAAAAACATTTGCTGTTCCAAGACCAGCAGCTGTGTTTGATACTGATAGTTTTGTAATTATTGGCAAAACTCTTTCAGGATATACAAGCTTGCCGTCTGGTCATTCTATAACTATTTTTACAATAATTACAATATTATTAGTTGCATTTATGCCAAAAGAGTTTAAGGCTAAAATAATGTGGTCTATTTTTATTCTTATATTGGGATTGGTTATTGCATTCTCTCGAGTTGGGGTAGGAGCACATTATCCACTTGATGTTATAATTGGGAGTATTATGGGGTATATATCTGCACTTTTGGGGATTGTTATAAACAATAAAGTTAATTGGTGGGCTTGGATTAAAAATAAAAAATACTACCCTATTTTTATCTTACTTTTAATAATTTGTGGAGTTGCTATTATTAAAAAAATAGTTGCTATCAATTTATTGATATTTTATTTTTCTTTATTTGCTATAGTTTCAACATTATATTTAATGATAAAAATTTATGTTAAAAAAGAATATTAAAATCAGCTCTTTCGCATTCATAATAAGTTTTGTTAACTTATTGTTATATCATTTGCCATTATTTCAATTTACTACTAATAATCTAGATCCTAAAAGTTTAGGAGGGATTTTGATTATGGTTAGTTTAGCAATTTTAATGTTGTTTTTAAACGCTTTAATTTTTTATATAGGATTGTTTCTCTCTCGTTTTATTGGTAAGTTTTTACTAGTTATGTTTGCCAACATAAATGCTATTGCACTCTATTTTATAAATACCTACAGTGTTATGATAGACAAAACAATGATTGGTAATATTTTGAATACTAATTTTGAAGAGTCTAGTAGTTTCTTTTCTTTTGGTTTAATTGTGTATTTAGTTTTGTTAGGAATAATTCCTAGTATTTTAATTATTAAAACTAAAGTTGTTAGAGTAAAATTCAAAAGATTCTTGACACATATTGTGTTGATTTTTGTTTTTATCGTCTCATTTATTTATGTTAATTCTAGTAATTGGTTATGGATTGACAAACATTCAAAATCTTTAGGGGCAATGGTTATGCCATGGTCGTATATTGTGAATACTTCTAGATTTTTTTATCATAAAAGTCAAGAAAATAAGCAGCAAATTTTGCTGCCAGATGCAACTATAAAAGATACTAAAAAATCTATAGCAGTTCTTGTAATTGGAGAATCTGCAAGACGTAAGAATTTTTCTTTATACGGCTATGAAAAAGAGACAAACCCACTACTTTCAAATATAAAAAATGTACACGCTTATAAAGCTACATCATGTGCAACTTATACTACAGCTGGGGTTAAGTGTATTTTAGAATATAAGGAAAGTAATAAATTATTTGAAATTTTACCAAATTATTTGTTTAGAAATGATGTAGAGGTTATTTGGAGAACTACTAATTGGGGTGAACCTACCGTAAAGATTGAAAATTATCAAAAAAGAGGAGAATTAGAAAAACAATGTCAAGGTGATGGTTGCGAATATGATGAAGTATTGCTTAGCGGTTTAAAAGAGCAAATATTAGCAAGTAAAAAAAATAAAATATTACTAGTTTTACATACTAGTACTAGCCACGGGCCAACGTATTATAAAAAATATCCACAAAAATTTAATAAATTTACTCCAATCTGTAAAAGTGTTGAATTGGGGAAATGCACTCAAGAAGAATTAATAAATGCATATGATAATACGATTCTTTATACGGACTATATTTTAGCTACTTTGATAGGAAAATTAAAGCAATTAGATGTATACAGTAGCGCTATGTTTTACGTTTCTGATCATGGCGAATCTTTAGGAGAAAATAATTTGTATATGCATGGGATACCAGCAAGTATAGCACCAAAAGAGCAATTAGAAATACCATTTATTGTTTGGTTATCTGATAACTCTAAAGAACTCAAAAATAATAAAGAATTATCACAGCATCATGTTTTTCATAGTGTTTTAGATTTTTTAGCAATAGAAAGTCCTATTTACGATGAAAACATGAGTATTTTTACAAACTAATAAAAAACAATTATTTACAATGCCAAAAAGAAAAGACCTCAAATCAATTTTAATTATCGGATCTGGACCAATTGTCATAGGACAAGCTTGTGAATTTGATTATTCAGGAACCCAAGCATTACGTTCTTTAAGAGAAGACGGAATAGAAACTGTTTTAATCAATTCTAATCCTGCAACAATTATGACCGATCCGTCTATGGCAGATCATGTGTATTTGTTACCCTTAAACACAAAATCGATTTTAAAAATATTAAAAGAGCATCCACAAATTAATGCTGTTTTACCCACAATGGGAGGTCAAACAGCCTTAAATTTATGTATAGAGGCTGATGAAAAAGGGATTTGGAAAGATTTTGATGTAGAAATTATTGGTGTAGATATTGAAGCAATTAACATTACTGAAGATAGAGAGAAATTCAAAAATTTAATGTTAGATATTGGCATCCCTATGGCGCCACAAGCTACGGCAACATCCTATTTAAAAGGAAAAGAAATTGCACAAGAGTTTGGCTTTCCATTGGTAATTAGAGCCTCTTTTACCTTGGGAGGAGCAGGAGCCTCTTTTGTGCATACAGAAGAAGATTTTGACGAATTATTAACCCGTGGATTAGAAGTTTCTCCTATACACGAAGTAATGATTGACAAAGCATTAATTGGTTGGAAAGAGTTTGAGTTAGAGTTGCTTCGCGATAAAAATGATAACGTAGTAATTATCTGTTCTATAGAAAACATGGACCCGATGGGGATTCATACAGGAGATTCTATTACCGTTGCACCCGCAATGACATTATCTGATAAAACCTATCAGAAAATGAGAGATATGGCAATACATATGATGCGTTCTATTGGAGATTTTGCAGGAGGTTGTAACGTGCAATTTGCTGTTTCTCCTGATGAAAAAGAAGATATAATTGCTATAGAAATTAACCCAAGAGTTTCTCGTTCATCAGCTTTGGCAAGTAAAGCAACGGGGTATCCGATTGCAAAAGTTGCTAGTAAATTAGCGATTGGTTACAATTTAGACGAGCTGAATAACCAAATTACCAAAGTAACATCTGCTTTATTTGAACCTACCTTAGATTATGTAATTGTAAAAATTCCTCGTTGGAATTTCGATAAATTCGAAGGCTCTGACAGAACTTTAGGACTGCAAATGAAATCGGTTGGAGAAGTGATGGGAATTGGGCGTTCATTTCAAGAAGCCTTACATAAAGCCACACAATCTTTAGAAATTAAAAGAAATGGAATTGGTGCAGACGGAAAAGGATATAAAGATTATGACCAAATTATCAGTAAATTAAAATACGCTTCTTGGGATCGAGTTTTTGCGATTTATGATGCCATTCAATTGGGAATTCCGCTGAGTAAAATCCACGAAATCACTAAAATTGATATGTGGTTTTTAAAACAATATGAAGAATTACACGAGCTCGAAAAAGAAATATCTACTTATACAATTAACACTTTAGAGAGAGATTTACTCTTAGAAGCCAAACAAAAAGGTTATGGAGACCGACAAATAGCGCATATGTTGGGTTGTTTGGAAAGTGAAGTGTATAAGAAAAGAGAAGAATTACAGGTAAATAGAATCTATAAATTGGTAGATACTTGTGCGGCAGAATTTAAAGCACAAACACCTTATTATTACTCAACTTTTGAAAATGATGCCATTTCTTCGGATAAAAAACCAGTAGTAATTAATGAAAGTGTGGTTACTAAAAAGAAAAAAGTAATTGTTTTGGGCTCTGGACCTAATAGAATAGGACAAGGAATAGAATTCGATTATTGCTGTGTACACGGAGTATTGGCAGCGGCAGAATGTGGTTATGAAACGATTATGATTAACTGTAATCCAGAAACTGTTTCTACGGATTTTGATACTGCTGATAAACTCTATTTTGAGCCTGTTTTTTGGGAGCATATTTATGATATTATCAAACACGAAAAACCCGAAGGAGTTATTGTGCAATTAGGTGGACAAACAGCCTTAAAATTAGCAGAGAAACTAACCAAATATGGTGTAAAAATTTTAGGAACAAGTTTTGAAGCCTTAGATTTAGCAGAAGATAGAGGAAGCTTTTCAGACTTATTGAAAAAGAATAAAATTCCATATCCAGAATTTGGTATCGCAGAAACGGCAGATGAAGCTTTGGTTTTGGCAGAACAATTAGACTTTCCTATTTTAATTCGTCCATCCTACGTTTTAGGAGGACAAGGGATGAAAATTGTGATTAACAAAGAAGAGTTAATTGAGCACGTTGTAGATTTACTTCGTAGAATGCCAGGGAATAAATTATTACTAGATAATTATTTAGACGGAGCGATTGAAGCAGAAGCAGATGCAATTTGTGATGGAGAAAATGTTTATATCATCGGTATTATGGAACATATTGAACCGTGTGGCGTACATTCTGGAGATTCTAACGCAACCTTACCACCTTTTAATTTAGGAGATTTGGTGCTAGATCAGATAAAATCGCACACAAAAACCATTGCTTTAGAACTAAAAACTGTTGGATTAATTAACGTTCAGTTTGCTATAAAAGATGATGTTGTTTATATTATTGAAGCAAATCCAAGGGCATCGAGAACCGTTCCTTTTATTGCAAAAGCATACAAAGAACCCTATGTGAATTATGCAACCAAAGTAATGTTGGGAGAGAAAAAAGTAACCGATTTTAATTTTAATCCGCAGTTAAAAGGATATGCAATAAAACAACCTGTTTTTTCTTTTAATAAGTTTCCGAATGTAAATAAAAACTTAGGACCAGAAATGAAAAGTACAGGAGAAAGTATCTTATTTATTGATAATTTAAGAGATGATGCTTTTTATGAATTGTACTCTAGACGGAAAATGTATTTGAGTAAATAGTAAAAAAACCGAAGTGAAAGCTTCGGTTTTTTTTATGTCAAAAATTTGCACTAAATTTAAACTTAAATTTTAATGTATGAATAACTCAAAGTTATTAGTAGCTGTAATTGGATTACTTTTTATATTTATTGGATGTAAAGAAGAAAGGAAAGTGCAAAAAATTAATCTTTCTGAATTAACAATTTCTAAAATTCATAATGCCTATATAGCTGGAGATTATACGAGTGAACAATTAGTGAAAACCTATTTAGATAGGATAAAAAAATCAGATTCAACTATAAATTCAATATCATTTATTAATTTGAGGGCAGTAGAAATTGCTAGAAAATTAGATAGAGAATATCAGCAAACAAAAAAACTTCGCCCGTTACATGGAATTCCGATTATTGTAAAAGACAATATCAATACCAAAGGCTTACCAACAACAGGAGGCTCGTTAGCATTACAAGATTTTATTCCTACTGAAGATGCTTTTATTATTAAAAAATTAGTAGCTGCTGGTGCAATTATTATTGCAAAATCTAATATGGCAGAATGGGCTTTTAGTGCAAAACATACCGAGAGTTCAACTCATGGAATCACCCGAAACCCATATAATTTAAATTATGTACCAGCAGGGTCAAGTGGAGGAACAGCTGCTTCTATCACTTCTAATTTTGGGGTAATTGGTTTAGGAACAGATACAGGAAACTCTATTCGAGGACCGTCATCTCATAATGCTTTGGTAGGTTTTAGAACAACAATTGGTTTGATAAGTAGAAGCGCCATTATACCGCTAATTTTAAGAAATGATGTTGTTGGACCAATGTGTAGAACGGTAGAAGATGCTACAAAAACATTAGAAATTATGGTTGGTTTTGATGCAGATGATTCAATTACAAAATATTCAAAAGGTAAAACTCCAGATAATTATCAGCAGTTTTTACAAAAAAATGGATTAAAAGGTGCAAGAATAGGTGTTTTAAGAGAGTTAAGTGAAGCTAATGTTGATGCCGAAATAAAAACATTGTTTGAACAATCAATAGTAGACTTAAAAAAATTAGGTGCAATAATTATTGATCCATTTATAGTTCCTAATTTTTCTGAATTAAAGAAGAATCAATGGTGTTCAGAATTTAGAGAAGATGTAGAAGCTTATTTTTTAACGTATGTAAAAAGAGATTCTATAAAAACTTTAGAAGATATTATGCGAATTGGCACAAAATCTGCCTATGCAAAAAGACAATTAAAAATGTTTGGAAGTAATACAGGAAGGTTTGGGTCAAAAGAAATTCCGTGTAAGGATGCGTATACCGATATAAAAAGAATTGCATTTAGAAAAGCCATTGAAAAAGCAATGGATTCTTTAAAATTAGATGCTATTATTTATCCTACATGGAATAATAAACCTGCTAGAATTATTGCTTTTGAAGAAGAGTATAAAGGTGATAATAATCAAATTATTGCTCCACATACTGGGCAACCAGCATTTACGGTTCCAATGGGTTTTACCAAAGGGAACTTACCTGCTGGATTGCAGTTTTTAGGGAGAATGTATGCAGAACCAATATTGATAAAATTAGCATATTCTTATGAACAAGGAACAAAACATAGAATCTCTCCTAAAAACTAATTTAGCTAATTAACAACGTTGGCTATTGATTTGTTTACAATTTATTGATTTTTCAAATTTAATCCAATCAGGTTTTAAGCTTTCAGTTAATTTACATCATTGAAAATAAATTCAAGAATAATAATAAACTGCTAATAACAAGGATAATAATATTTAAAATCTTCCAACTTTTATTCGTCAATTTTGAATTATTACTACTAAAAATAATTGCTATAATTAAAAAAAATATACTAA
>Ga0256845_1003671_pt1 | contig 10272 bp, 8 predicted proteins | sample RiftiametaG_FD_189101 | JGI IMG/M metagenome (GOLD analysis project Ga0256845, IMG submission 189101) | Tube worm associated microbial communities from hydrothermal vent at the East Pacific Rise, Pacific Ocean - Riftia | ecosystem: Host-associated > Annelida > Integument > Unclassified ... | reverse complement strand
AAGTGGGCGCTATTGAAACTAGTGTGGCATTTGGGACCACCTCTACAATTCGTAGGCGGACGAAAATGCCGCCTATTTCCTTCAAATTGGGAGGCGCTCTAGGTTAGATGCCCAGCTAGAAGGGGGGCTGCGAGAAGCGAACCCTCCTTTTTTACTAGCTGCGCATGCTCACGCTCATCAGAAGCCCTAAGCAGACCATAATTGAAAGAACACTACTGCCGCCGTAAGAAAATAACGGCAAGGTGATTCCTACAACGGGTAAAAGCCCCATCGACATGCCCAAATTGAATGCGGTGTGCCAAAAGATGATTGAACCGCTCCCAATGGCAAGCGCCGCACCAAAGCGGTCCTTCGCCTGGGACGCTATATGAATCGACCAAATAATAAGAAAGCAATAGAGCGAAAGTAAGGCAACGCAGCCAAGAAATCCAAATTCCTCAGCAAATACACTGAATGGAAAGTCCGAGTGCTGATCAGGAAGAAAGCCAAACTGATTTTGGGTTCCTTGCATAAAACCCTCGCCGGTAAGCCCGCCATTGCCGATGGCAGTTTGAGACTGCAGCGCATGCCATCCTGTGTTGGCGGCATCAGCTTTAGGATCGAGAAAACTCGTCACCCGCCCACGCTGGTAGTCTCTGAGTCCGAATTTCCACATCAGAAAAACGGCGGAACCTCCACCAAACACACCTGAAAGCAGACTACTTGTACGAATACGAGTAATTGCAACGATAGCAACGGTGGAGAGTAGATAGATAAGTGAAGTCCCGAGATCGGGCTGCATCATCACTGCAACCATCGGGACCGCCATGATTACAAAGGGGATGAGCAAGTCAAAAAGCGTTCGTGCTTCGGTTCTCGCGTCATTCTGCACGTGGCGAGCCACCATGAGAACCACCAGAGGCTTCATGAACTCACTGGGTTGAAAGGTAAAACTCCCGAATCGCAACCAGCGGGTCGCACCTCGCACATCACCGGCTAAGACAAATACCAAAGCTAGCGTCAACAGACCGCCGCCGTAAAGCAGAGGAGCTACGCGCGCTAGATGCCGATAGTCAATTGCCGCTAACAACATCGCGAAAAGGAAACCAATTACGATCCAATAAATCTGCGAGACGTAAACCCCAGCCAAAGCAGCATGGCGGGTCGCCCCCACGTAAGCACTCGTCGCACTGTAGAGGTTGATGACGCCAATAGATGTAATGGCTACGACCACCAGCAAGAGGGGCATATCGACTCGCAAGCCTGATCGAAAGGATACCGTATGACGTGACATCAGTTCTGTTCCCTCTCTCTGTCCTCGTCAGAGGCTGTATCTGTCTTCTTCTTGAGACGTTCAGCTTTAAAACGCTGCCAGTCTTTCACCACTTTCATAGCGACTGGCACTGCGTTCTTTCCGCCGCCCCCACCATGCTCAACAAGTACAACAATGGCAATCTCTGGTGATTGTGAGGGTGCATACCCGGCAAACCAAGCGTGCGATCGATTGAAGTATTGAACCTGGTTGCGACTGAGTTTCTTCGAGGCAACCTGGCTGACCTGAGCTGTTCCGGTTTTCCCGGCCAAGTCGACACCCACGATACTACTATCGTGCGCTGTTCCGTGGCTATCTGTAACCACTTCGCGCAGGGCAGCTCCTAGGAGATTCAATTCGGGCGGCTCGATCTCTACGAGCCTACGCACACGGGGTGGAAAGTCCTGAACCACCGTGCCATCGCTCGTTTCGATACTCCGAACGACTTGAGGGCGATAGAGCGTACCGCCATTGGCAAGCGCCCCATAGGCTAGAGCAAGCTGGAGCACATTGACGGTCGTCGCTCCCTGCCCGATGGCTGCAAGCAGTGTGTGCCCACCGAAGAATGCACCGCGATAGCGACGGGTGTACCAGGCTCGGGTCGGCATGCGTCCGCGTGCCTCAGGGTTTACACCGATACCTGTTTTTGCCCCAAAACCAAATTGAGAACCAACTTCTGCCAAATTATCGATGGTCAACATTGTGCCTAATTCGTAAAAATAGGTATTGCAGGACTGCACAATCGCGTCGTGCAAATTAACGTGCTTGTGTACGCCAAGGCACTTGAAATAGCGCTTTCCGTATTCGAGCCCCCCGCGACAATCCGCTTGAAAACGGGCGTCGATTACCTTCTCCTTCAGCCCCGAGAGAGCCGAGAACGGTTTGTAAGTCGACCCCGGTGGATAGGCTGCTGAAATAGTTCTATCCAGCGTCGGTTTGAGAGGATCGCTGTAGTATCGCCGAAACGCATCTCGGATGGGTTTCTTGCCAGCTCCTCCCGAAACAATATTCGGGTCAAAACTGGGCTTGGAAAGCGCAACCAGCACACGCCCAGTGCGCACATCCACCACGACGACAGAGCCAGCGAGATGACCTCGCATGGCCCTTTCTGTCGAAGCGACCAGATCGATATCGAGGGTGAGGGAGATGTCACGCCCAGGGGATGGCTCCCGCAAGCTATCTTCTCCCAGATACCGCTCCTCGATGTCCTCAATACGTTCACGACGAGCCTTCTTTCGAATAAACCTACGAAAACCACGCTGCCCACGTAAGTAACTCTCCCAGCGACGCTCAACGCCCACGGCGCCCAAGCGATCCCCCGCTCGATATCCAGCCTCTGGGTGCGCGGCCAAGGTATCCGCGTCGACCTCACGCATATATCCAATCATGTGCGCGCCCAACGACCCATGGGGAAACGCCCGTACTGAGGAAGAAACCACACGCACTCCTTTAAGTTCTCGCCGATGAGTTTCTAAGGCGGCCACTACATCACGGCTTACATCGACCTGAAGGAGGGTTTGCTGCTGGGCACGTTTGCCGCCTTTTTCGATAATCTTGGTGATGCGTTCAGTCAGCTCCACGGCTTCTGACTTACCCAATCCCATCAGCTCGATCACTTGGGACCATGTCTTGTCGAGATCTAACTTCGAAGGCACCACATGCACGTTGTACGCGGGGCGATTGGAGGCCAGGACCTTTCCGTGGGCATCCCGAATCACACCCCGGGTCGTAGCGAGACGAGTTTCGCCAATTATATTCTTGCGTGCCTGGGAGTCATGAAGATCACCGTGGAGCACCTGGAGAAAAAATAGACGGCTGATGAATGCAGTAAATGAGAGAAATACCACCAATACCAACCAACGATACTGGCGTCGAAATTCCCCGACATCTGAACGCTGAACAACAAGAGCCACGGCTACTTATATCCCCCCAGAGGGCCCACTAGATCCAGTCGAACCGAATCCTTCGACGGAAATTTTATGGGCTACCGCAAATACAAAGGGAGCAAAAATTGCCGTTAGAATTGCACGAGGTAATACGATATCGGCCAGTTCAAGGGGACGTCGGTTGTCCGCTCCGAAAATTGCTAAAAGGGTGAGAACCATCGCGCTCTCGGCCAAAGAAGCGGTGAAGGCTAAGGGCATTCGCATCATTGCCGACTGAGTGCTTACTCGAGAACTAGCAGCGCGAAATGTCCACCAAACCGCCACCATTGTGAAGCGAAAAAGAAAGGCAGGTCCCCCCCCCAGAATATCTACGGCCCAGCCCAGAGCGCTAGCAAGCAGCGCTCCCCGCGCCATCGAATGCTCATGGATACCTAAGTAGACCACGAACGGCAAAATAAGCGAAGGCGTTGCTCGGGACAAATAATGGCCCACCGGCCAGGAGCCCAATGAAACACTATCGAGACCAGAGAGAAAACGATGAAGAGTGCCCTGAAGCACAATCGCTGCAATACCAACCGCAAGATAGGCCAAAGCCCGCATCCTCTTAGCGTCCCCTCTTCTTAGAAGGACAATCTTTCACCTTACCAGTGACCACCAAGACCTCCTCCATCCGTGAAAAGTCGACCGTTGGCTCAGCCAAAACTTCCTGATATTCGCCAAAGTCACGCTTCACTACTTTTGTGACGCGGGCAACAGGGATCCCCTTGGGAAAACGACAACCGACGCCACTGGTCACAAAAACATCGCCCACTTCTATTTCGTCGGAGCGTTGAGCGTACGCCACCTTTACTGTGTAGCTTGACTCATCGCCGCTACCTCGAACGTAACCTCGCGCTAGCGTACGAGGAACAACAACGTCTACGCCAAACCCTGAGTCCGCTATTAAAAACACAGTCGCGGAGTCACCGTGAACACGTTTAATGAGTCCCACGGCTCCGTCGACGGCAATCACCGGCATATTTTCCTGAATCGCTGCGCCACCATGGTCCACAACGACGTGGGCTATCCTAAAAAATTCGGTGGGCGACTTAGTCGTTACAAGAGCACTCACCGTTTCAACAGGAATATTCTTACGCAAGCCGATGAGTTTGCGTAACCTGTCATTTTCTCGTCGAGTCTCAGCAAGAGTATGAACTTCTTGCTCGAGACGAGCCACTTCACGGGAAAGACGATTATTGTCTCTACCGACATCCCAGAGGTAAAAATACTCGCCCACCCACTCGGACAAACCTCTGCCAATCGAAGAGGCCAAATACTGAACGGGCGCCGCGATTTGCACCAGCGCTCTGTCGACCCCGTTGAGTTCCTCAGGCTTCCGAATAGACGCTCTCAAGAAGAAAAAGGGTACGGCCAAGAGAAGTACGACTAAAAACGTATCTCGATAGCGCTTGTAAAATCCCAAGGGTTGTTTCCTACAATCCGCACGACCTTAACCGATCGTGACTTCCTTGAGGAGATGAAAGTGATCGAGAGTCTTGCCGCTTCCCAGCACAACTGCGCTGATAGGATCGTCACTGACCATCACCGGTAGTCCCGTCTCTTCGCGAAGAAGAACATCCAAGTTTTTCAACAAGGCTCCTCCCCCGGTGAGTACAACTCCCTTGTCAACAATATCAGCTGCCAACTCGGGAGGAGTTCGTTCGAGCGCAAGCAAAACAGCTTCGACAATTGCGTTGATTGGCTCGGCAAGCCCCTCGCGGATCTCGTCCGAGTTCACAACGACTGTTTTGGGAACGCCCGCCACCATATCCCGCCCTTTGACCTCCATCGTGAGGAGCTCCTCTGGGGCATAGGCATTGGCAATGCTAATTTTGATTCTTTCGGCAGTTTGCTCACCAATGGCAAGATTGTACTTACGCTTCATGTAGGCAACGATGGCTTCGTCCATCTTGTCGCCTCCCACACGCACCGATTGAGAATAGACAATACCGGCGAGGGAGATCACCGCGACTTCGGTGGTTCCTCCACCAATGTCGACGACCATATTTCCGCTGGGCTCGGTGATGGGGAGACCAGCACCAATCGCTGCCGCCATGGGCTCTTCAATAAGAAAAACTTCTCGTGCACCAGCGCTCTGGGCACTTTCCTTGACGGCGCGTTTCTCCACCTCAGTAATACCGAAGGGAACACAAATGATAATGCGTGGTTTTACCCAGCTTCGCCGATTGTGAGCACGAGTGATAAAATATCGAAGCATCGCTTCGGTGATCTCAAAATCAGCGATCACTCCATCACGTAAAGGTCGAATCGCCTCGATATTGCCCGGAGTACGACCAAGCATCTCCTTGGCTTCACGGCCAACAGCCAACACACGCTTGTCCCCACGAGAATCGCGAGCCACAGCAACCACTGATGGTTCACAGGAGACGATACCCTTACCCTTCACATAAATGAGAGTAGTTGCGGTGCCTAGATCGATGGCTAGGTCGTTCGAGAACAGGCCATAAAGCCAGTCGAAGATCATGCGGAAATTTGTACTCCGGAGAATTTGATTCCGAAAAAGGAGGTGAGTTCAGCCGCCCACCGGGGCGGGCACTGTTGTTAGCACGCACACGAGAAGAGGTGCAATGCATCACGAAAACGGTGTAACCGATTAAAATTACAAGATATTTACTAGTTTACCACGAATACTTCGCCGCAAGCCAAAAGAAACTTTGCTTGAGGTGAGATAGTTTGCAGTGTTCAAATGAAGAAAATAGCCCCAGGACCTACCTCGGCCCCTGTATTTCCAGTCAATTGAGGAAATTAATCGTCGTCGCTCTCCCATTGATGCCAGCTTCCGCCACCACCTCGCTTCTTTCTAGCGCCGCGAGCGCCTCCAGCAGCTTGCGGTGCACTATCGCCGCCCCGCCGATCGCGCTCTTTGCGCTTTCCATCGTTGCGTCGACGGCCTCCGGCACCAGCCGAGCCACCAGCCGAGCCACCAGCCGAGCCACCACGAGCTTCACTTGGGGGAAAACGCGGGGGAGAATCGCCTGAGTCTGACGAAAATGAGTTGGATGGTCGACCATATCCACCAGAAGGCGAAGGAGGAGCACCGCCACCCCCGCCCCATGGTGGACGTTCGCGATCGCCGCCAGAAAAGGAACTGCGAGGACCGCGTGGAGCACCATAGCCTCCACCACCAGATTGAGAGGGAGCGTCACTGCGATGACCTCCAGAAAATCCACCTGGACCGCCTCGAGTCCCTCCACCTCCACCTCCGCCTGCACCTCGCGCTTGTGCAGGACTCACCACGATTTGCCGACCGCCCAATGTGGCGCCGTTCATCTTTTCGACAGCTAAATTCACTTGTTCAGCATCTGGAAGAGTGGCAAAGCCGAACCCGCGTGGGCGACCATCCGGCCCAAGAGGAAGTATGACTCGCGTGACCGGCCCTACCCCTCCCTCGGCAAAGAGATCTTGGATCTCTTGTTGGGTCGCGTCGAAAGGAAGCTTACCCAAAAAAACAGTGGGCTCCTCCTGACGAGGAGGACGTTCGCTATTTCCACGAGCCGGAGACTCCTGGGAAAATGCTCGAATGCTTAGAGGGCGACCACAAAAGTCAACGCCCTGCAATTCACTACGCGCACGCTCGGCATCTTCTTCGGTCGACAGCGTGATGAACGCAAAACCTCGAAGACGACCGGATTCACGATCGCGTGGGAGCGCCAAGCTTTCAACTTGATAGCCACCAGACTCAAATATTGCACGAAGCTCCGCCTCCGTCGCTGAATCAGCGAGGCCACCGACGAATAGCTTCCGTGCGCCGTCCGCACTCATTTCATGATTCCTGATTACCGAAACTCTCGTAGCACTAACTATTTTTACGCTCTGCCTGTTCTTAAACCAGCGGCTTGAGAACTGTGGGTTCAAAAAAAGAACTCACGAGAACGTCTCAGGACAATATAGGCTGTTCTGGTCGGCTACAAGGACAGAACTAGTAAAAGATTCAAAAGTTTCCCATAGGCGATCACTTAAGCAAGTATACTTTACCTCAAAAACTAGTAGCTAACCATTTGTAATTAGTAACTTAAATTCATTGCTAATGATCAAAGTAAGATAAATGATGGATGATGCTGCTCCCCTATGGTGAAAGTGAAATCATCGTGAAGACTTGTATCATTCTCAATCCCCGCGCAGGCGGGGGCCGCGGCGAAGAAGCTGGTCGCGTCTTGGCAGCTCAACTTCCACAGGCCGAATTACTTGTGACTCAGTCCCACGGCGATGCGGTCTCTCTCGCGCGCCGAGCCAGAGAGCAAGGGACGACCACTCTCATTGTTGTTGGTGGTGACGGTACCATTCAACAGGCTGTAACGGGCCTATGCCTGGACGCAACGGGAGCTCTTGTGGAGCACCAAACCCAGTTGGCAATCGTGCCAGCCGGCACGGGAGGTGATTTTCGCAGGACCTTCAGCTTCGATAACTCGTTAGTTCAAGCGATGGGGAGGATTCTCTCTCCTCGGCCACAAAAAATCGATCTTGCCCGAGTCACCCACCGATATCGTGGACAAGATAGAACATCGGTCTTCGCCAACGTACTCAGTTTCGGCTTGGGCGGCCTTACCGACAGTCTGGTTGCAAGCGGGCCAAAGTGGTTGGGGGGTCGCGCCGCCTATTTTCTTGGCGCGGTTCGGGCAACAGCTGTCCATCACCCCGTCCCCATCGAGCTAACTCTCGACGACAAAGTCGTCGAAGTGGCCGCTTTTTCCAATGTTGCGGTCTGCCTTGGGCAGTATTTTGGCGGTGGAATGCATGTCGCCCCCCTGGCAGATCCGTCTGATGGATATTTGGACGTCGTGACGATGGAGCTTTCAAAGCTCAAAACACTCTCACTAGCAAAAGACATCTACCGGGGAACGCATCTTCAACGTGAGGGGGTCAAGCACTACCGCTGTCGAAAATTGCGAGCCGCTCCCACCCGCAACGATGAGTCTCTACTTGATATCGACGGAGAACAATCCGGTAAACTCCCCATTGAGGTAGAGCTCTTACCCCATGCGCTCCAATTGCTAAGCTAAGACTCTCGTTGAGCGGGCTTTGAAGGCTGCTTCAATTTCCGCAACGGTTTTTGGTGCCCCGATAGATAGATTTTTGGGCCCGGCAGCCGTGATTAGAATATCGTCCTCTATGCGTATACCAATACCCCTGTAGGCTACGGGCACAGTGTCATCGTCTGCAGCAATATACAGTCCTGGCTCGACAGTAATGACCATCGTTGCCTCCAAGCTGCGCAATTGTCCCTCCTGGTGATAGGCACCCACGTCGTGCACATCCATCCCGATATAGTGGCTGGTTTGATGCATATAGAAATGCCGGAGACGCGCAGTGACACTCTTTTCGTCATTGAGATCAATCTCGGACATCAATCCTTCGGCGATGAGCCCCTGAGTCAGTGTCTCTACCGCCGCGTTGTGCACGTCCTCCATTGAATTTCCCACGCAAGCCTTGTCAATCGCCACCAGCTGGGCGCGCAATACGATCTCGTACAGGCGTTTTTGTACCTCCGAAAACTTTCCATTTACTGGAAATGTCCTCGTAATATCTGCCGCTAAGTAGTCCTTTTCTGCTCCTGCGTCGATAAGAACTAAGGAGCCATCCACCATCTCGGACTCGTTCTCGTGGTAGTGCAATATAGTACCGTTCTTACCGCTGCCTACGATGGACCCGTAGGCTGCCCTACGTGCTCCGCCCTTGCGAAAATACGCGTCGATACCGCTTGCGAGATCCCATTCGTTGCGCCCCGGTTGGCAAATACACATGGCATGGGCATGGGCTCCGGCTGAGAGAGCGGCGACCTCACTCATTTTTTCTTGCTCGTACTCGCTCTTCAATAGACGAGCCTCGTGAACGAGACTGCGTGCGTCAATCAACTCAGTGGGCGCGGTAACTCGCTGCTTACGCAAGCGCCGCACTGCAGCCACTGCATCGAAAACTGTCCTATCCCAAGCAGGCTCTTCGCCAAAAAGGTAATGAAGCCGGCGTCTATTTTTAAGGTACTCAGGAAGTATCTGGGCGAGCTCTGTAATCGAGTGAGCCTTCGTCGCCCCATATATATCTACAGCCCCTTCGGTGCCCGCGCGGCGGCCATCCCATATTTCTTTTTCACGATCTCGCTCGCGGACGAAGAGGATAAAGTGTGGCTCATCGGCAAAAAGCAAGAGCGCGGCCTCGGGCTCCTCAAAACCCGTCAGATAATAGAAATCTGAATGTTGCCGGTAATTGTGCTCGACATCGCCATTGCGCACATACACCGGTGCAGAAAAAAGAAGCAATGCATCCCCTTTTTCAAGAGCAGCGGTGGCTCCCAAGATCTCAGAGAGTTTTCTTCTTCGCTCTTGGAGCTCTACGCGAAATCGATCATGCATTTATGTCTTCTAACCTTTTTGAGGCTGCTTTCCTATCAAGAGAGCCCGAAAACGACTCCAGTCGTTGCCCCAATTCTCGCAAGAGGCAGGGCATCAAGCCCATAACGAACGAACAAGCAGAAACATCAGATAGACAGGAGTATTTAACCCAACGGACAGTCGTCCGGACTGTTCAGTAGAAATACAGTGCACCCGAGAGAATTGACGAGTTCGAATGGGCGAGCTAGCTGTCCCCCGTGACAGAGAAAGAGCAAGCCCAATCCCCTCGTCGTCCTCTTACCGCCGGCGGAGAAATCGATGCGTGGTGCACCAAGTGTAAGATGGATCTCGGCCATCGAATCGTTGCGATGGTCGAGTCAGCACCCAAACGTGTAATGTGCATGACCTGCAATTCGGAGCACAACTACCGGGGACCCAAGAGCGAAACGGCTAAGACACCCCGTAAAAAAGCCGCGACTAAAAAGTCAGCAACGGCCAAAAAGACCGCCGCTGCCTTTACGCGTGAAGAATGGGAGGTGCGCGTCCGCTCAGGAGGCAACTTCAAGCGCTACACGATTAGCGAAACATTTGAGGACAACGAGCTGGTCACTCACAAGAAATTTGGCGACGGTTACGTCACCAATTCAAATGCTGCGACCGGCAAGGTCATCGTTGCTTTTGTGGACGGCGAGAGGACGCTGATCCAGGG
>Ga0256845_1003670_pt1 | contig 10273 bp, 9 predicted proteins | sample RiftiametaG_FD_189101 | JGI IMG/M metagenome (GOLD analysis project Ga0256845, IMG submission 189101) | Tube worm associated microbial communities from hydrothermal vent at the East Pacific Rise, Pacific Ocean - Riftia | ecosystem: Host-associated > Annelida > Integument > Unclassified ... | reverse complement strand
ACCAGTATCTAAATAATTAAAATTTATATATGGATATATCAGTTGTCATTCCTTTATTGAATGAAGACGAATCTTTACAAGAATTATATGATTGGATTGTACGTATTGTGCAATCCAATCAGTATTCTTATGAAATCCTGTTTATTGATGATGGAAGTACAGATAACTCCTGGAAAGTCATTGAAAAATTAGCTTCTTTCGATTCAAATGTAAAAGGCATAAAATTTCAAACCAATTATGGTAAATCGCAAGCCTTAAATGCAGGTTTTAAAATAGCACAAGGTGATGTAGTTATTACTATGGATGCTGACTTACAAGATAGCCCAGATGAAATTCAAGGATATGATTTAATATCTGGATGGAAGAAGAAACGATACGATTCAAAACTTAGAAAAAACATCCCTTCCAAATTATTTAATTGGGCGGCTCGGAAAACATCCGGTTTAAAATTACACGATTTTAATTGCGGCCTAAAAGCCTATAGTAACGATGTGGTTAAAAATGTGGATGTTTATGGAGAAATGCATCGTTATATTCCTGTACTTGCAAAAAATGCTGGGTTTACTAAAATTGATGAAAAAGTAGTACAACATCAAGCGCGGAAATATGGCGTTACTAAATTCGGAATGGAACGCTTTGTGAATGGGTTTTTAGACTTAATCACTATTTGGTTTTTATCTAAATTCGGAAAAAGACCCATGCACCTCTTTGGTTTACTTGGTAGTTTTATGTTTTTTATTGGATTTTTCTCATCTGCATATATTGGTGTTTCAAAATTATTACGATTGTTTTATTATAAAATACCAACTCGTTTAATTACGGAAAACCCATGGTTTTATATCGCACTTACCACCATGATAATAGGAACATTATTTTTCTTATCTGGATTTATAGGAGAACTAATTTTACGCTCTAAAAGAGACCAAGACCTCTATAAAATTAGCCAGAATATAAATCTGTAGCCTTTTAAGAAAGTAGTGTATTTGTTATTAAAGAAAAACAGAAAGCATAGATGAATGAAAATCAAATAATAGCGAAAGCAAAAAAATGGCTATCGGATACATTTGACAATGCAACGAGAATAGAGATTCAAGATTTAATTGACAACAATCCAAAACTACTTGCCGATCGATTTTATAAAGATACCGAATTTGGAACTGGTGGGATGCGAGGAATTATGGGAGCAGGAACCAACCGAATTAATAAATATACATTAGGTCGAGCGACTCAAGGGCTGTCTAATTATTTAAATTCAACGTTCCCAAATAAACCGTTAAAAGTTGCCATAGCCTATGATTGCAGACACAACAGCAAAAAGTTTGCAAAAATAGTTGCTGATGTCTTTTCAGCCAATAATATAAGAGCATATTTATTTGAAGATTTGCGCACTACTCCTGAGTTATCTTTTACAGCAAGGCATCTAAATTGTGATGCAGGTATCGTATTAACCGCCTCTCACAATCCGCCAGAGTATAACGGATATAAAGTATATTGGAATGACGGCGGACAAATTGTTCCTCCGCAAGACATTGATATTATCCGGGAGGTAAATAATTTAGACTTTTCGGAAATTAATTTTGACGGCAATGAAAACCTCATTGAAATTATTGGAAAAGAAGTTGATGATGTCTTTATTAACGGAGCCGTTAAAAACGGAACCCTACCATCAGTAAAAAATAGAAAAAATACTAAAATTGTATTTACCTCTTTACATGGAACATCAATCGTTTCTATTCCTGAAACTTTAGCAAGAGCAGGATATACAGATGTACATATTGTTGAAGAACAACGTGAACCGAATGGCGATTTCCCAACAGTAAAATCTCCTAATCCCGAAGAGCCAGCTGCCTTAAAAATGGCAATTAACTTGGCAGATAACATAGCGGCAGATATCGTTATAGGAACTGACCCTGATGGTGATAGATTGGGAATTGCCGTTCGAAATACAAAAGGTCAAATGATCTTACTCAACGGCAATCAAACCATGAGTGTTATGACAGAATTTTTGATAAGAAAATGGAAAAATGAAGAACGCTTAAATGGAAATCAATTCATTGGATCAACAATTGTTTCAACAGAGTTGGTTAATAAAATTGCTAATGGTTACGGAGTAGAAACCAAAGTTGGGTTAACTGGTTTTAAATGGATTGCAAAAATGATTCGCGATTATGACACCATGGATTTCATTGGTGGCGGAGAAGAAAGTTTTGGATATATGGTTGGTGATTTTGTAAGAGATAAAGACGCTGTAACCGCTACCCTACTCGCTTGTGAAATTGCAGCGTGGGCAAAAGAAAATGGAAGTTCATTTTATGAAGAGTTATTAAATATCTACATCAAAAATAATTTCTACAAAGAACATTTAATCTCCATAGTTAAAAAGGGAATGGATGGCGCTGATCAAATCAAAAATATGATGATTGAAATGCGCGAAAATTCATTAACTGAAATTGATAATGAGCAAATTGAATTTTTGTATGATTATCAAGCATCAATAAAAAAGAACTTGATAACTGGCGAAAAAACAGTTATAAATCTTCCAAAATCAAATGTATTAATTTACCACACAAAAAGTGGTACACGAATAGCAGCTAGACCAAGCGGAACAGAACCTAAAATAAAGTTCTACTTTAGTGTAAATACACCGTTAAAAAATGTTGAAAATGCTGAGAATATTGAAAAATATTTAGATGCTAAAATCCAACGTATTATTAAAGAAATGAAATTATAACATGAATCACTTTAGAAAAATATTACAGTTTGCAAAACCTTATAAAAGATATGCTTGGCTCAATGTATTATTCAATATTCTATATGCGATCTTTAATGTTCTATCAGTTTTAGCCTTTATTCCAGTACTTGGAATTTTATTTGGTGAAGAAAATAAAGCATATGCTGAACCAGTATTTACTAGTTTTAAGAATATTGGTAGTTATGCGAAAGATAGTTTTTATTATTTTATTTCTCAAAAAATTGAAGTTGAAGGCAATATTGAAACGCTATTATTTGTATGTTTACTAACGTTTGGTTTATTTTTCTTTAAAAATTTATTTAGATATCTCGCTTCTTATGTTTTGGCTTTTCTGAGAAATGGAGTTGTTAAAGATCTTAGAGATAGTTTATATAACAAAATTGTAGGGTTGCCAATAGCGTACTTTTCAGAAAAAAGAAAAGGTGATGTTATTGCAAGAATGACTGCTGATGTTCAAGAGGTTGAAAATTCATTTCTAAGTTCAATTGAAGCAATTATTAGAGAACCATTAACAATAATAATTTCATTATCGTTAATGTTAATGATGAGCGTAGAGTTAACATTATTTGTTTTTATTTTACTTCCTGTTTCAGGTTTATTAATTTCTTCAATTAGTAAAAAACTAAAAGCAAATTCATTAGAAGCTCAAAAAGAAACAGGAAATTTTTTATCATTTATTGAAGAAACTTTAACTGGATTAAGGGTTATAAAAGGCTTTAATGCTGAAAACAGAATTAAGTCAAAATTCAATAATTCTACCAAAAAATTTAGAGATTTAATGACAAATGTTGTACACAGAAAATCACTAGCATCACCAATGAGTGAATTTTTAGGATCAGCAACAATAATTATTATTTTATGGTATGGTGGGAAGTTAGTTTTAAATGAAACTAGCCCTTTACAACCAAAAGAATTTTTAGGATATATTGTTTTATTTTATACCGTTTTAAATCCAATTAAAGCAATTGCAACTGCTTACTCCAATATTCAACGAGGCGATGCCTCAGCAGAAAGAATTTTATCGATATTAGAAACTAAAACTACTATAGTTGACAAACCGAATGCTGTTGTAAAAAAATCTTTTGAATCAGAAATATCATTTGAAAATATTTCATTTAAATATAAAGATGATTATGTTTTAAAAAACTTTTCGTTAACGATTCCCAAAGGAAAAACGGTTGCTTTGGTTGGGCAATCTGGAAGTGGGAAATCAACCTTAGCGAATTTAATTACCCGTTTTTATGATGTAAACAAAGGAAGTATTAAAATTGATGGTGTCGACCTTAAAGACATGACAAAAAAATCATTGCGTGGTTTAATGGGAATTGTCACTCAAGATTCCATATTATTCAATGACACAGTAAAAAATAACATTTCATTAGGTGTTGAAAATGCTTCGGATAAAGCCATAAAAGAAGCGTGTAAAATTGCCAATGCTCATGAATTTATCAAAGACTTGCTTCAACAATACGAAACAAATATTGGAGATGGTGGAAACACCTTATCTGGAGGGCAAAAGCAACGTTTATCAATAGCACGTGCGATTTTAAAAAACCCTCCAATTATGATTTTAGACGAAGCAACATCGGCATTGGATACCGAAAGCGAACAACTTGTTCAAAAAGCGTTGGAAAAAATGATGAAAAACAGAACATCGCTTGTAATTGCTCACCGTTTATCAACCATTCAAAGAGCTGATTTAATTTTGGTTTTACGAAAAGGAGAGATTGTAGAGCAAGGAAAACATGAAGAACTTTTAGCTAAAAAAGGAGAGTATCATAAATTGGTTAACATGCAGTCTCTATAATGAGTAATATTTGGCTACTGGTTGTCATTCCTGTGAAGGCAGGAATGATATAATTTAATTATTTCTCAGCCCTAAACTTTCGGCTTTACTCAACATAAAAGAATAAGCCTCATCATAATCATTTGCTATTTCTCCATTAAGAATCGCTTCTTTAATTGCATCTTTTAGTTGACCAATTTCTCGACATGGTTTTAGACCAAACGTTTCCATAATCAATTCTCCAGAAATCGGTGGTTGAAAATTCCGTACATGATCTCTTTCCTCTACCTCTTTTATTTTTTTTCGTACCAATTCAAAATTTTGATGATAGCGTTTGAATTTTTTTGGATTCTTTGTAGTAATATCGGCCTCACACATGGTCATAAGGCTATCAATATCTTCGCCTGCATCAAATATTAAACGTCGAACTGCAGAATCAGTAACGTTTGTTGCTAGAACAATAGGACGAGAACTTAGCAATACAATCTTTTGAACAAATTTCATTTTATTATTCAAAGGCATTCGGAGTCTTTTGAACAATTTGAATACTATTTTTGCTCCCACAAACTCATGCGCATGGAATGTCCAACCTACTTTTTTATCAAATTTCTTTGTTGGAGCCTTTCCTATATCGTGTAATAATGCAGACCAACGCAACCATAAATCATTCGTATTTTCGGCAATATTATCAACAACTTCTAAGGTATGATAAAAATTATCCTTATGTTTTTGCCCCTCTACTTCTTCTATTCCTTTAAGGTTGGTAAGTTCTGGCAAAATCTGGTTTAATAAATTACAGTCATCCAATAATAAAAATCCAATCGAAGGTTTTGGAGATGCAATTATTTTATTCAATTCATCAACTATTCTTTCTTTTGTGATGATATTCAACCGCTGCGAATTCTTTGCAATTGCTTTTAATGATTTTTCTTCAATAATAAAACCTAACTGAGAGGCAAAACGGATAGCACGCATCATTCGTAACGGGTCATCAGAATACGTAATATCTGGGTTTAAAGGAGTTTTGATTATCTTACTTTTCAAATCTGCAACTCCATCAAAAGGGTCTAATAATTCGCCCCAAGAGTTTTTATTCAAACTGATTGCCAAGGCGTTAATTGTAAAATCTCGTCGTTTCTGATCATCATCTAAAGTACCATTCTCTACAATAGGGTTTCTGCTTTCTTCTGCATACGATTCTTTTCGAGCACCAACAAATTCTATTTCAACATCATTATAACGTAACATTGCTGTTCCATATGTCTTAAAAACTTGTACTTTAGGTTTATTTGGTAATAAACTTGCAACCTTTTGTGCTAATTCTATTCCACTTCCAACCGCAACAATATCAATATCTTTAGCCGTTCCTCGCTCTAAAAGGTAATCACGTACAAAACCACCAATCACATACGATTGTATTTTTAATACCTCACTTGCTTGTGAAATGATTTTAAAAATTTGACTTTCTATAGCGTTTTTGCAGTTCATATTTAAAGTAAATCCAATTGATAAGCATCAATCCCAATATTTAACAGGATGAATATTTTATTATTTTCTCAAAAACTCGACCTTACCATCACTGTGAACTTTCACAATTTGAGAGGTAATTCCATTCTTATTTTCGAGAGGCAAATTTACGATATAATCTACTTTATCCAAAAGTGTAGGATTTATTTCTTCGAAAGATTTTGGACTGGGTTCTCCAGAAATATTTGCTGAGGTAGAAACGATTGGTTTTCCGAATTCTTGAATTAAATCATGTGCAAATCCTTCAGTTACAATTCTGATAGCAACTGTATTATCACTCGCAATCACATTTTGTGCCAAGCTTATCGGATTGCTATAAATAACGGTAGTTGGTTTTGATGAACCAGTAAGAATGCAACTTACTTTTTCTGGAACCACATCAACATAATTCAACAACATCTCCCAAGAATCAACCAAAAGAATCAAACTTTTAGATTCCAAACGTTGTTTAATTTTATATATTTTTTCAACTGCTTTATCATCAGTAGCATCACAACCTATCCCCCAAACAGTATCTGTTGGATAGAGGATGGTTTTAGATTGTTTTAGTATTGTAATGGTTTTATGTATCATAATCAAAAACAAAACTAATCATTAAATTTATCTATCTAAATAAAAGCCATATTTTTGTGTATAATTAAAAAAATAAACAATGATGTTTTCAAAAAAGGCTAATTCAATATTTAAAAAAGTAATAGAAAAGTACCACATCATTAATACTGTTAATCAACCTTTTGAAAATATTTACGATAAAAAAAAACAAGTCATCGATTTTTTATTATACCGAAAATGTTGGATTGACACAGTTCAATGGCATTATGAAGATATTATTCGTGACCCTAACATTGATCCCGTTAAAGCTTTAACGCTAAAGCGTAAAATTGATGTTTCTAATCAAGATAGAACGGATATGGTAGAATATATTGATCGTTTTTTTCTTCAAAAATATGTTGGTATCTCTCCAAAAGATTCAGCAAAAATAAATTCTGAAAGTCCTGCCTGGGCTTTAGACCGTTTATCAATTTTAGCATTAAAAATTTATCACATGAATGAAGAAGTTGTGAGAACGGATGCTACTCCCAATCACATTGATACTTGTAAAAACAAATTAAATATTCTGTTAGAGCAACGAACTGATTTGAGTACTGCAATCGATGATTTATTAAACGATATTGCAGCCGGAGATAAATACATGAAAGTGTACAAACAAATGAAAATGTATAATGATGATGAGTTAAACCCTGTATTACGTTCTAAAAATTAAAATAATTCACCTGTTCAATGCCAAGTATTTCAATAATAACGATTAATTACAATCAGAGTGAATTAACAAAAAAATTTGTCGATTCTGTTATAAAGTATACGCCATCACCGGTTAATTATGAAATTATTATTGTTGATAATTGCTCTGAGGTTAATGATTTTGAAAACCTAAAAGATATTCTTAAAAATTACAATGTCAATATTATTAGAAGCAATATCAATACTGGTTTTGGGGGCGGCAATATGTTTGGAGTTCAATTTGCAACTGGTAATTATTTGGCATTTATAAATAATGACGTTCTATTTATTGAAGATAGTTTATCATCTTTAAAAAGTTTCTTAAACGGAAATAAAAAAATTGGGGTTGTAACTCCACAGCAATTGAATATCAATCAAGAACCTGTTTACACATTTGATCACTTTCATGGAATACGCAAACTACTTTTTGGAACCAAATTTGTTGAACTTACATCCAAAAAAGTTAAACGAAAAAAAATAAAGTATACCTCAATATTTCCTGTTGATTTAGTTTTGGGGTCTTTTATGTTTTTTAATAAAAAAGCCTTTTCGGAAATTGGAGGTTTTGATACCAATATTTTCTTTTATTATGAAGAAATGGATGTTTGCTATCGATTAAAAAAGAATGGGTACGCTAGTTTTGTAAATGCAACTACAGCCTACATTCATGATGAAGGAAGAAGTACAAAGGCACATTATAATATTAAAAAAGAACGTAATATCTCAAGACTTTATGTTCTAAGAAAAAATCATAACTATATTAAATACAGTATTATTCGCTTTTACTTTCTTATTAAATGGGTTTTAAAAAGCATTTTTAAGCCTATGTATTTTGACATGGTTTTGATTATCTTAAAAGGTGCTTATACTGAAAGTTCACTTAAGCATCAACAAAAAAATATTTTTTTAAAAGAGAGTTTTTGACACATAAACATTAAAATAAATCCGTTTAACTATTTTTTTTAATTTTAATATCTCACTTTAATAATAACTGATATATATAAAATATTTTCAAAATGAATAATAAAAATAAAATTTTAAATAGCATCGTTTACTTTACAAGAAAATTACCTCCTTATCGAAAATTTAATGAAGTTTTCAATCTCATTAACACTGTTTTTCTCAAACTAGGTGTTGAACCTATAGTCGATGCCAAAATGAAAGACGGAACTAAAATGATTGTAAATATTAGCACATATACAGAACGTCATTCATTTTATACTGGTAGATATGATGCTGACCTATTAAATATTATCAAATCATTGATTTTACCAAACTCTACCTTTTAGACATTGGCGGAAACATTGGGTTTTATTCTGTTGCAATTGGAAATTATTTTAGAACCATAAAATCAAATGGAAAAGTAATTTCATTTGAACCTTTTATAGGAATTATAATCGGCTGGAGGAAAATATTAAATTAAACAAACTCAACCAATTTTGTTTGGTAAACGATTATGGTTTATCAAATAATCAGAATGAAACGATTATTACTCTTAGAAAAGATTTTAGAATTGGTTCAACCACTGGTAATGCATCGATTCCAACTAGCGAAAAAATGGATAAAGGGTTTAAAACCGCTCCGATTAAATTAAATAAACTCGATGATATTTGGGTGGGAAACTATCAAGACTTAGAAGATATAGATATTGTGAAAATGGACATTGAAGGTCATGAAGATTTTTGCATAATAGGAGCAAAACAAACGTTTAAAAAATATAGGCCTACTATTTTAATGGAAGTTGCCAAATCCTATTATATTGAGAGAGGGGTATCTTTAGACAAAACTTTTTTTCCTATAATACCAGATAATTATAGTTTATTTTGTAAAAAAAATAAACAATGGATAAAAATAACAACCTTAGAAAATTGTAAGAATATAGACAATGTTTTTTGGATTCCAAATGAAAAATTACTACTTAAGAAGTATCAATTATTCAAACAGTGAAAATCACACGTATTATGAGATAGCACCTATAATAACTTTCTCAACTCAACATATCTCTGTCTAACTCCAAACGCACTTAACTTAGCCATTTTAAATCCTTTACCCCCATCTAAAAACCCAAAACGTATAAAAAACATTTTAAAGAAACGGAAGGCAGGCTTTATATAAAATAAATACAATAAGGGTTTTACACCCTTATTTTTCAATTCCTGAGCTCTTAAAACAGCATATTTTGTAAGTTTCTTTTTATAATCATCATCACTACTGTAAGAATAATGAATTATCTTATTCTTTAATAATTTAGGTTTTGAGTTCATCTCTAGCACTTCATGAACTAACCTATTAGGATTATATCTCGCAAAAGCTGTATGATAAAGCCTATATATCTTTTCTGTTTGATAACCCCCATATTTTAACAAAGTATCATTAAAATACATTTTACGATACATCCCAAATATTCTAATATCGCTAGGATTATTGATGCTATCTAAAATTTCAATTTGTAAGTCACTAGAGATACGTTCGTCAGCATCTACAAACAGAACCCATTTATGTGCTGCTAATGAAGCGGAAAAATTTCGTTGGTCTGAAAAATTTTTAAATTTCCGTTGAACTACTTTTACCTTATTATACTTTTGCAATGCTTCAAAAGTTCCATCTGTACTATAAGAATCTACTACAATAATTTCATCTGCAAATGAAATAGATTTCAATAAAGTATCAATATTAGCAACTTCATTAAAGGTAATAACTAAAATAGATAATTTTTCAAAATCTTCATTTCTTAAATACTCATACTTAGGAATCTGTCGTTTTACTTCATGATACTTTAAGAAAGTATTTAATTCTTTTTTAAAATATTTAAAATCGAATTTATTATAAAATTTTAAAGATTTTTCTTTTAATTCTTTCTGAGGTTTATGTAAAAACAACTCTGGATTGTAATCTTTCAAATGTACAGATTTATGAAATTTACCATC
>Ga0256845_1003669_pt1 | contig 10273 bp, 8 predicted proteins | sample RiftiametaG_FD_189101 | JGI IMG/M metagenome (GOLD analysis project Ga0256845, IMG submission 189101) | Tube worm associated microbial communities from hydrothermal vent at the East Pacific Rise, Pacific Ocean - Riftia | ecosystem: Host-associated > Annelida > Integument > Unclassified ... | reverse complement strand
ATCTCTTTATTAATTGAGACGGTCTGTAAAGATTGGTTATAATTGGGTTGTCTATAAGATTTTTGAAGCGGGTATCTGCTCTGTTAATATTTTTTGACCGAGAATTGCTGTATACAAAGTTTACTACTTGCAAAACCAAGAGATTTGAGGCATAAGAATATGATGATTATTCAATGGTATGAACCTCTAACAATGACAGCATGGTTTAAAAGGATATTTTCCATTTTAAACCTTATTGTTGTTATATTCACTTCTGTATTTATTTTTTCTGAATTTAAATACAATTGGTGCGAGCACTTATTGGGTGTATACCTTGTTTCCATTAATGACACCCGCCCTGAAAAAGGAACAATATGGGAAACAGGGGATAAAACATCAAAAGCAAATTCCCATCTAAAAAAAATCATTGACAAGCAGCAGGTCACAAAACAAAATGCTCTGAATTCATCATCCTTAATGGAGCTTGCTTCGGGTATAACCCCTGGAGGATGGATCAACCTTGACATAGATCGTTTCAAACAATTATATATGAAACTTCCAAAATACACTGCAGACAGATTAATTCCTTCTGCTAAACTTCTTTTTCTGCTGAATGATCCCAACCTTGATAGAATTTTTATTGAAGGTCAGGAAGATAAAAGTTTGAAAATTTTCTTCTTGAATTCTGATAATCTTGTTCTTGACCAGATCAAGCTCAACAAACAAATGTTTGAAGCACCTGAATCAAGCACACAATTTATAATGAAATCAAGCCTTGACGACTTTGTCCAGTTTAAAGACCGTATTTATTCTGCTAAACAATTTTTTAAAGCCATGACAGACTTATCTTTTGATAAAGTCAAAGACCTTATTGAAAACCCGGATATTCTGCTTGAAAAAAATGGAAGAATTGTTCGGGTTGGAATATGTAATGAAACAAAAGATGGGTATATTCAACTCGGATTTGAGTATAAAGACAAAGCCCAGACTAATGTTTTATTAATAAATGGCAGGGAGTGGGTTGTCTGGGAGCTTGTAATAGGTCTTAAAGGGAGTAATATATGAAACTATTCCCAATACTTTTAAAAATTTCCAGATTTGTTCTATATTCAGGTCTTTTATTTGGAGCCTTAGCAATCCTTGTCTTAACACTATTAATATTTACCACAGCAAAAGATTTACCAAAAGTTCCTCAACCATTGAGCAGGATTATTGAAACTCCCAGAACTGAAATATTTGCAGCATCGGGGCAAAGACTGATTATCCTTGGAGAACGAGAATCAATCCCCTTAAACAGAGTCTCAAAAAACTTTATAAATGCAATACTTGCCATAGAAGATCATAAATTTTATGAACACCATGGGATTAATAAACTCAGGACTATAAAGGCTTTATACATAACACTTTTTAAGCCTGGCAAAACACAGGGAGCTTCGACCATAACCCAGCAGCTTGCAAAAAACCTTTTTTTCAGTTTTGAAAAATCTTATTTTAGAAAATTCAAAGAACTTCTGGTCTCCTTACAGATAGAAGCAAGCTGCACCAAAGATGAAATACTGCATACCTATATAAACCAGATTCATTTTGGAGCAGGGACTCAAGGCATTGAAAAAGCATCAAGAACGTTTTTCGGAAAAAGCGCATCAGATCTTTCTCTAAGTGAAGCCGCTCTTTTGGCAGGGCTGCCCAAATCACCCACTGAATATAATCCATATAAACATTATGATAAGGCAATTAAAAGACGTAATATTGTTTTAAAAAGAATGGCTGCCCTTGGACTTATTTCAGAACTTCAAAAAACAGCTGTATTGGAAACCAAACCTGAGTTATCAAAGAAATTTGCAGATTCCAGAACCGGAAGTTATTTTCTTGATGCACTTATTAAAGAGCTTATTTCAAAGTATGGTGAAGAAGTTGTTTACCATGGCGGGATAAAAGTTACTGCGACCATTGACACCTATCTCCAGAATGCAGCCCGGGAATCAATCCAGGATGGACTTGATAGACTTGATGACTTAATGGGACTGAAAGAAGATGAAACAATACGCCCCCAGGGAGCTTTAGTGGCGATTGATACTAATTCAGGTGCTGTAAAAGCCATGATTGGAGGACGAAATTATTATAAAAGCGAATTTAACAGAGCAATAAATGGTAAAAGGCAGGTAGGATCAGGTTTTAAGCCTTTTGTATATTATACTGCATTTGAAAAATTTAATATGCATCCCGGAACAATTGTCCCTGATATGCCAATATTAATACGGGTCAAGGGTGCGCCTGACTGGAAACCTCTGAATTTTGGCAAAAAAAACCTTGGTGACCTTATATTAAAAAAAGCCCTTACAAAATCAATAAACACTGTAGCTGCAAGGCTTGTAGAAAAAACAGGTCCGGAAGCCGTTATAAATACTGCAAAACTGTGCGGAATAACAAGCAAACTTAAAAATGTATATTCAGTTGCCCTTGGGACTTCTCCTGTTACTCCTCTGGAAATGGCTTCGGCATTTGCAACCTTTGCCAAAGAAGGCATACGGCACGAACCTTTTATGATATGGCGTGTTGAGGATCCATTGGGAAGAATCATACATGAGCATATTGTTCAAGAAAAACAAGTGCTTGATCCTGCCATAAGCTATCAGGTCATTGATATGATGAAATCTGTAATTAACAGAGGGTCAGGCGCTTCTGTCCGGCGATTGGGGTTTACACGACCAGCTGCAGGCAAAACAGGGACAACTGACAACTATAATGATGCATGGTTCATAGGATTCACCCCTGACTTGTCTACTGCTGTCTGGACAGGGTTTGATAGAAAGAAAAAACTGATTAATAAAAACCGGGGCGGCATAACAGGTGGGAAAGCAGCTGCTCCCATATGGGCTGAATTTATGAAAAAGGCTTTAAAAAATGAACATAGAAAAAAATTCCCAATACCCAAGGGCATTCATTTTGTCAAAGTTGATGCTGTAACAGGATATGCTGTAAACAAAGATAATTCTGCTGATACTGCTGTAGACAGAGAAACATATACAATAGCGTTGAAAAAAAACCAGAATCCAAACCTGCCAGAGGATAATAATTTCGATGAAACTATTTCAGGAGGCACAAATTGATCTGGCTGCTAAGACATATCAGCATAAGGCTATGGATCACAGCTCTTTTCAGTATGCCTGTCTCAATATATATTATTTTCCAGCTCAATTCCCTGTTAACAGGTAATAGTCCTGTTATTTTATTTATTTTTATTGTTCTTTTTTTCTTTATCATATCAGGTTTAATTATGGATCTAATAGGGAAAAAAATAATTAATTCACTTATAAAAGATGGAATAATCTGGGAAAGAGCCGGCATTTATAAAAGGACCGAAGAAAAATACCATAAAGCATTACGGGTATATGATTCCTTTCTTATTTCACCATTTTCAGCAAGGAATCTTGCAAAAAAACTTTCAGAAGCAATAGCAAAGTTTACAGCAACATCAGACATAAATGATGCAAATTTTGATAAAGCCACCACTCTTTTTATACAGCTATCACCTGATGATGAACATATGGCACTATTATGGTTAAAAAAACTTTTTCATATAAAAAACCTTGATTTATCTTCCATGGATCACGACACCCTGACTATTATTGCTGAGAATCATTATAATAACCCAAAGATTCTCCCTTTACTTACAAATATATTTATCCAGCTCAAAAGAACTGATTTTACAGCACAAAAAATTTATAAGACCGCTTTAATCCACTTAAAAAAAGAAAGTAAAAAAATAATTCTGATACAAGAGCTGATAAAACAAGAGGATGAAAAGGATATCCCCTCAAAACTATCCTTTGCAAAGCCCGGTTCCCATAAGAAATATGCGCCGGATTTTACAGGCTTAATCAAATCATCATTTCAAAAGCTTTATTTCCTATTAACAAAACATGAAAAAACAAAATTAATTATTAAATTTTCTTTTATTCTCTTAACATTTTTCCTTGCAATATTTTTAATGTTTAATACTCTTACAACCCTTTTTAAACAAAAAGCCAAAAAGCTTGAACCAAAAACCATAACATTTAAAGCTCCTGCGCCTGTTCCTGAAATGTTATATACCATACAAATTGCAGCTTTTTTAAGTCAGCCCCATGCTGCAAAATATACAAAAAAATTAACTAAAAAAGGGCTTGATGCAAGATTTGTAAAAGTTAAAGGTAAAAATAAAACATGGTTTCTTGTTAGAATCTCAAAATTCCCTGATAAAGCCAGTGCTGCTGCCTATGGTCAAAAATTGAAAAGGCAGGGCTTAATAAAAGACTTCTTTGTTGCCAATAAATAAAAAATCTGATTGACATCATTATGATTTTCTGACAGGAATTAACAAGGTTCTTAAAGGAACTTCATTTAAACTTTTTATTAGGTTTTACCGGGATAAAAGTATGATTATTGGACTTGATGTAGGTGGCACACACACTGATGCGGTGCTTTTAGATGATAAAGGCTTAAAAAAAAAGGTCAAAGTTCCAACTGACCCTCTAAATCTTTTTGATACTGTTCTTGCAGGTCTAACAGAGTTGCTCAAAGACATTCCTCCTGAAAAAATAAAAAAGATAATATTATCCACAACCCTTACAACCAATGCAGTGGTGCAACAAAATGTTAACCCTGTTGGCATTATAGTATCAAGCGGACCCGGCATAAATCCAAAATTTTACAAAACCGATGAACATTTTTATATTGTTAAAGGGGCAATCGACCACAGGGGAAGAGAAACTAAAAAAATTGACAAGCAGGAAATCCAAAACATCGGCAAAAAACTTAAACAAGCCGGCATTGAATATATAGCTGTTATTGGAAAATTTTCCATAAGAAACCCTTCCCATGAAATGCTTATAAGGAGATTATTAAATAAAGATTTTAAAAAAATATTTCTGGGTCACAATGTTTCAGGAAACCTTAATTTTCCAAGACGTATTGCCACAACACACTTAAACGCTGCTGTCTATAGTATGCATAAAGAATTCTTTAAAGCTGTAAAGCAATCCCTTGATGAAAAAGGAATAAAAGCCCCTATCCAGGTCTTAAAAGCTGACGGCGGCACAATGAGCCTTGATGCTTCCATAGAATTTCCTGCCCAGACAGTACTTTCAGGTCCTGCTGCAAGTATTATGGGAGCTATCCCCCATGCTGAAGACAATACAGACACACTGGTACTTGACATTGGTGGGACAACAACTGACATAGCCTTACTTATAAACAAGGCAGCCCTGCTCGAACCTGTTGGAATCAGAAGGGGTATATATAAAAGTCTTATCAGGTCTCTAAAAACATATTCCAAAGGTATTGGAGGAGATAGTGCCATTAAAGTAGAGGATAATAACCTTATCATAGGTCCTGAAAGAAAAGGATCAGCCATGGCTTTTGGAGGTCAAATCCCTACGCCTACCGATGCAATTGTATATCTTGGAATGATGGATGACGGTGATAAAAAACTTGCAGAAAAAGGTATAAAACAAATAGCAGAACAGATTAATATCCCTATTGATGATGCTGCTGAAAAAATACTTGATACAACCTGTAGGCAAATTGTTAATCATTCTTTGAAAATGGTTGACCGTATTAATCAAAAACCTGTTTATACTGTCCATGAATTTATGGAAGGCTATAAAATCAAGCCTGAAAAAATTCTTTTGATGGGTGGACCTGCAAAATACCTTGCTCCATACATTGAAAAAATATCAGGTATTAAAACAAAAGCCGTGCCTTTATCTTCTGTTGCAAATGCCATTGGAGCAGCCCTTGCCAGAACAACCTGCGAAGTCTCTTTGATTGCAGACACAGAACAGGGGATTGCAACTGTACATGAAGAAGATTATGCCGAACCCATTGCAAATTCCTTTACTGAAGATGATGCAATGGAAACAGCTTATACCATCTTAAAGGAAAAGGCCATTTCCCAGGGTGCTGAAAAAGAAGAGCTCAATGAAGTAGAAGTAATTGAGTTCCAGGAATTTAATATTGTCCGTAATTTTTCACCAAAAGGTAAAATATTCAGACTGAAAATTCAAATCAAACCAGGGCTTATCCATGGATTCGAAACAATGAGTTTTGATGCAATAAAAGAATAGTTATTTAAGGATCAATAATGCTAAAAGCAAAAAATAAAACCGGACTTGTTTTTTTCCCGGCCTTTGACTGGGCAATAGACCCAATACACCCTGAACGGGAAGAACGCCTTTTATATACCCAGGACCAGGTTGCTGAAGAAGGTATTTTTGATATTGAAGGCATTGTGGAATTCAAGCCTGACATTGTTACAAAAAAAGATATAAGGCGAACCCATTTTTCTGTTCCTGATGAAGATACAATTACAACAGAATCACACCTGATCAGTGCAGGAGGAGCCTTAGCCATTGCAAAAGCTGTCATGGAAAAACAGGTTAAAACAGGATTTGCCCTTGTCCGCCCCCCAGGACACCATTCCATGCGGGTAACCCATGGTGGCAGAGGTTTTTGTCATATAAACATGGAAGCTATCATGGTCGAACACATAAGGTCTGTATATGGAATAAAAAGGATTGCCATTGTGGATACAGATTGTCACCACGGAGATGGCACAAATAATATTTTCTGGCATGATCCAAATGTCCTTTTTATCTCTTTACACCAGGACGGCAGAACAATGTATCCGGGTTCAGGGTTTCCAAACGAGTTAGGAGGCCCCAATGCCATGGGAACAAATCTTAATATCCCTCTACCCCCGGGAACATCCCGGGAAGGTTATCTTTATGTAATGGAAAACACTGTAATGCCTGCCATTGAAGCTTTTAAACCTGATATTATTGTAAATTCAGCAGGTCAGGACAACCATTATACTGATCCCCTTACAAATATGAATTTTTCAGCCCAGGGATATGCTGACCTGACAACCATGTTAAAACCTGATATTGCAGTGCTCGAAGGCGGTTATTCCATAGAAGGTGCCCTGCCCTATGTCAATCTTGGAATAATACTTGCCATGGCAGGACTTGATTATTCAGGCGTAATCGAACCTGATTATAATCCTGACAAACTACGGCAGTCAGCAGCAATAACCAATAAAATAAAATCAACCTGTGAATCAATAAATAAAAGCTTTCAAAACAGGGAAGAATTAAGGGAAAACGCAGGAAAGCACGGTGAATTCCAGGAAAAAGTCAGGGAAATTTTCTATGATACTGACAATCTTTTTGAAAGGCAAAACGAAACAATCAGGGTTTGCAAAAATTGTGGGGGCAGCTTTCAAATTGATTCAAAAGCAACTCCGGGTCAGCATATTCTTGCCGTACACATACCGCACCAGGCATGCAATGAATGCATTGAAGCAGGATATGACATGTTTGACAAAGCAGATCCTGAACAATATGATAATATTTTTCTCCAGGACAGAATAAAAGACATCTATAAAATAAAAGAAAAATAAAAGAATCTAATTGTGAAAGTCCTGGAGCAAAGAGCACAAATTATCAATGCCATTAGAGTATTTTTTTTAAATAATGATTTTCTTGAGGTTGAAACACCCTTAAGACTACCTGCCATTATCCCTGAAGCCCATATTGATTCAATGGATTCTGAAGGCTGGTTTCTCCAGGCATCCCCGGAGCTATGCATGAAAAGGCTTGTCAGCAGGGGATATGACAAAATATTCCAAATCTGCAAATGTTTCAGAAAAAACGAAAGAAGCGAAAAACATCTTCCTGAGCTTACAATGCTTGAGTGGTATGCTAAAGACGAAACCTATCTTGATTTGATGGATACAGCCCAAAATTTAATCAGACATATTGCAAAAAAAACAGGTTCCGGCAACACTCTTAAATATCAAAATAAAACTATTGATCTGAAAAAAAAATTCCTGAAACTTTCTGTAAAAGATGCCTTTTTACAATTTACTGATACCACCATGGAAAAAGCCTTGGTAAATAAGCAATTTGATGAAATCATGGGCTTTGAGATAGAACCAAACCTTGGAACAAATCAGCCTTTATTCCTTTATGACTATCCTGTATCCCTTGGTGCCCTTGCAAAATCAAAGCATGACAATCCCGATCTTGCAGAAAGGTTCGAACTCTATATAGCAGGCATTGAGCTTGCCAATGGTTTTTCAGAACTGATTAACCCCCGGGAACAAAAAAAACGCTTTGAATCTGAGCTGATTCTCAGACGTTCCATGGGTAAACAAGATATACCAATGCCGGAAAAATTCTTAGAAGATCTTGGTAAAATGCCTGAAACAGCCGGCATTGCCTTAGGAATCGACCGATTAATCATGCTTTTTTGCAACCTTGACTTAATTGATAAAGCTGTAAGTTTTACCCCGGAGCAAATTTAAAAATTCCACCTGATTATTTTTTCTTTCTTGACAAAAAAACTCTGAATTACTAAGGTAGGACTTGCTTGTAGCAAATATCCCAACAAAAGCGACAAGGCGGAGCTATGTAAGCCCCTGAAAATCAAACGGATTTCCGGCTCCTTTAATGATTCTGGACTTAACAGTATGAGTAGCACCACCCATTAAATGCCTGATTTTACGCAGAAGCAGATAAATGCTGTTCAACCGCCCTGGAATCATGTTTATACTTATGACAGAAATCAAGATAATAATGCCAAATCAATATTATATTGAATAATATATAGAAACTCTGTAATTACTTATTATGTGTCAAAAAAACTGGTTCTTATTAATATGAAAAGAGGTCTGGATAAAATAATTGAAGATAAATTAATAGCAAGTAGTTTGTGGGCTAATCACATTGAGCAGGACTGCAAAAAACAAAATGTCTTTCTTACAATCAGAGATAATCGAATTGACCTCTACCACAAGGGAGGCAAGCTTTTTACCTACGACAGTAGTGGGTTTACAACTCACCTGAAATATGCTTCCGTAATTACTGTAAATAGGAAGAATTACCTGACTGAATCAGAATTATCAGCTTCTAAGTTAGCTTCTAACTTTGAAACAAATTATGAGAGAATTAAAGAAAATTGTTCCAACTATTCAGGAATAGAAGCTTCTGGCGTTTCAGATTTATATCACAAGCATTCATATCTATCGGATAGCAATGTTGTTGTTCTGGATATTGAAATTTCATTTGAGTCACTAAATGAGGAAAATAAGCAGGATAGAATTGACTTTTTATTGCTCAATAATAAGTCAAAAACTCTTCAATTTGTTGAAGCAAAACACTTTACAAACAAAGAAATCTGGTCAAAAGCAACCCCGGAAGTAATAAGCCAAATTAAAAGATATGAATTGCAAATAGCAAAACGAAAGGCATCAATACTTTTAGAGTACGCTGAATATGTAAAAGTTGTTAACAAAATTTTTAGGATATCACTTCCTGAACCAACAAATATTGAAACCAAGGTTGCAGTATTAATTTTCGGTTTTGATAATGACCAGAAGAATGGCAGATTGAAAAAGTTGATTATCCAAAATAGAGAATATGCAGGTATAAAAAATTACTCAATCGGAAATATCAAAAAAATAGTGCCAGACAATCTTTGGAAAGCAAAGGTGTTGTGATGAATTTTCAAATTCACCGGGGCACAAAAGAAATTGGAGGTTCTTGTTTGGAAGTCTGGACAAAATCAACACGGATAGTTGTTGATTTTGGAATGCCTTTGGTGAATCCAGACAAGACACAATTTAATTCACGAGAAATCAATAAATTCTCACCAAGCGTACTAATTGAAAAAGGTGTTTTGCCTAGCATTCAAAGTCTATATAATAATGCTACAAATACCTCTTTGATACTTTCCCATGCACATCAAGACCATTACGGACTAATCAACTATTTGCATAAAGACTGCAAAATATTCCTTGGTAAAGCTACCCAAAAACTGATTGAAATTACGAATATATTTACAAATCAGGATTGGGCTATCTCAAACCCACAACATTTTGAATCAGGTAAGACATTCGCTGTTGGAGATATTGAAATAACCCCCTATTTGATGGATCATTCCGCTTTTGATTCTTATGCTTTTTTAATTAAAACAAATGAAAAGTCGTTATTTTATAGCGGAGATTTTCGGATACATGGCAGAAAAACAAAAGCATTTGATTGGTTCAGCTACAATGTGGAAAAAAATGTTGATTATCTACTACTTGAAGGAACAACCATTGGTCGAGTTGATAAAAAGTTTCCAACTGAAAATGAAATGTATTTTGCAACCGAAAATTGACCCCCCATTGCAGCCCAATTTTGACCCCCTGTAATTAATAAAAAACTGCATAATGAATTAAATATCTATTTTTGCCAAAGCCCCAGATTGG
>Ga0256845_1003668_pt1 | contig 10276 bp, 9 predicted proteins | sample RiftiametaG_FD_189101 | JGI IMG/M metagenome (GOLD analysis project Ga0256845, IMG submission 189101) | Tube worm associated microbial communities from hydrothermal vent at the East Pacific Rise, Pacific Ocean - Riftia | ecosystem: Host-associated > Annelida > Integument > Unclassified ... | reverse complement strand
CATGACCGACGCCGACGACGACGGCTACGGCGATCCCAATCCCTCAGGGCGGGATGTCGTGCCGGGCACCGACTGCGATGAGAGCGACCCCGATACCTTCCCTGGCGCCGCCGAGAAGGAGAGCGACATCCTCTGCATGCAGGACAAGGACGACGACGGCTACGGCAATGACATGCCGGACAACCCCGACGTCGACGCCGGCAGCGACTGCAACGACAGCAACGAATTTACCTTTCCCGGCGCCGCCGAAAAGGAAAGCGACACCCTCTGCCTCAAGGACGAGGACGACGACGGCTACGGTGAGTCCAACCCCAACCTGCCGCCGGGCGTCGGTCAGGGCGCCGACTGCGTCGATACCAACCCCGATCTCAACCCCGGCAATCAGCTGCTCTTCTCGGTGCTCGAAGGCGGCGACATCGGCCAGGTCGACGCCGACTCGGGCATGATCACCAATCTAGGCACAGTCGACATCATCGGCCTCGAGGGCGAATGGAGCGTCATCTCGGCGAGCGTCTCGCCCGACAATGGCATGACCTACGTCGCCAACGCCGCCCAAAGCCGCCTCGCGCTGATGGACTACTGCTCTGCCGACGCGCCCTCCGAGCTGACGGTGCACGGTCGCTCGATCTGCGGCATCTCCTTCGATCCCCAGGCGGTGCTCTACGGTGTCGACTCCAACGCCGACGAACTCGTCACCTTTGATACCGGCACCGGCAGTGTGGTCAGCGCGATCCCGATCACCCTCGACGGCGAAAACGTCAACATCGCCTCCTGCGGTATGGCGTTTGACTGCGCCAGCGCCCACCTGCTGATCTCCGACAGCATCAACAAGCGGATCCTCAGTGTCGATCCCTCCAGCGGCGTCGCGACGGTCGCCGCCACTCTCGAGAAGGCCCCGGGCGCCGGCCTCGCCTACAACTCGCTCGACAAGCTCGTGCTCAGCAACAGCATCAAGACCCTCTACTCGATCGCGATCGACGGCTCCAATACGGTCGAGGTCAAGTCGACTCTGTCGAGCAGCGTCAACGACCTCGACTACGGTCCGAGCTGCAACTGAGCACCCTGTGCTCGCGGCGAAAGCCGAAATGCGGCCGCAAGGCGTCCCTGCGCGGGACACCTGCGGCCGCATCTGCGTCGTGCTCTTGGTAGGGTGGACCCATGCTGCCGCTGCTCAGCTTCGCCATCGAACTCGCCTCCCAGGCCGGCGCCCTGCTCATGGACTATTTCGAGGGAGAGTTTGAGATCGACACAAAGTCATCGTCGACCGATCTGGTGACCTCCGCCGACCGAGCCGCTGAGGCGCTGATCATCGCGGCGATCCGCGATCGCTACCCCCACCACGCGATCCTGGCGGAGGAGAGTGGAGCCGTCACCCAGGCCAGCAATACCGACAGCCTGGGGCAGCTGTGGATCATCGACCCCCTCGACGGCACCACAAACTTCGCCCACTCACTGCCCCACTTCTGCGTCTCGATCGCCGCCTGGGACCAAGAGGGCGGGCGCATCGGCGTGATCCACGATCCCGTGCGCAACGAGACATTCTTCGCCGAACGCGGCGGCGGTGCATTTTTAGAGTCGCCCCGCGGCCCCCACCGGCGCCTCGCCATCCGCCAGACAACCGAGCTGCACAGGGCCCTGCTCGCCACCGGCTTCTCCTACAAAAAAGCCACCGATAGCGGCCCCAGCCTCCGCGAGTTCTCGGCACTTGTGCCCCAACTGCGCGGCATCCGACGCGCAGGCTCAGCCGCCCTCGACCTCGCCTACGTCGCTGCCGGTCGCCTCGACGGCTACTGGGAGCGCAGCCTCTGCCCCTGGGATACCGCAGCCGGTGCAATCCTGGTCCAAGAGTCAGGTGGATGTGTACGCACCATCAGCGGCGACGAATGGCGTCCAGAGTATCCGTCGATCCTCGCCGCCAGCCCCTCGCTGCTACCGACGCTCGCCTCTGCCCTCCGCGAGGCAGGTAACGGCAACGCTCCTACTCCGAGGTCGTAGCGACCGCGCGCTGGAATTTTTTCGAGGGCTCCGCAGATCTCGAGGGCGCGATCGCATCTAGATACATAGCTAAAAAAAGCCGCCTGCACGGCCTCAGGCCCGCTTCTCGCACCGGCCCACGGGACATGTCCAAAGTCGCAACGGCGCCGGATTCGCGATCGCATTTTTTTGTGATCCGTTGGCCTCGCGAACGACGCTATACCGGAGATCCGCACTGCTCTCGACGCCCATGCACTCCGCTGATGACTCCTCGACGCTCCTGCCCGCAACCTCGGAGATCCAGCGTGATGCCGCCGACAAGGCCGAGTCCGCCGCCCGGGCAGCCGCGACAAGGGTGACAGCCTGGCTCCAACGCAGCCCCACCGGACCCCTCACCCGGGCCCGATGTGCAGACAACACGGCCAAAACCTCGGCAGCCATACAGGACCCGCCCGAGGGCGACAGCCGCTCACCAAATCCCGCCAACAGGTCCCAGAGCGACGCACATGAGCAGGGCGAAACCTCCGAGCCCGACTCTGTCGACTCTGTCGACTCTGCTGACTCTGCCGACTCTGCCGACGCTGCCGACTCTGCTGACTCTGCTGACTCTCCTGACAGAGCTGCAGCCGACGACGATCCCCTGAGCCGTTAACCACGGGCCGACACCAGGCCGACGCGGGGCCAACGCGAGGCCGGCAAATCAAAGAGCCCGCCACCTCCGGTGACGAGCCCTTCGCGCTCCGAGGCGACAGCCGCTCTAGTCGAGCTCGACCGAGTATTTGACGACCATATGTTGGCCGTTAAACGTCGGGAAGTTGTGCTCCCAGACCGCCTTGCGCAGGCAGGGCACGATGCCAAAGACCTGGAGCTCTTCGGGAGCGATGATATTAACACCGTCGACCCTGCCGGTCTTGCCGACGACGCGAAACTCAAAGGAGATCGCACCGCTGCCGAGACCGTTGTTGTGGCACGACGCCAGGCTCAGACAGGCGTTGATCTTGTGCTCGATGTGCCGCATCTGCGCGGTCAGCTGGGTATCGCTGAGCCGCTCACTGCCGGCGTTCATGTCGAGCACCGTCGCGTTGTTCGGATCGTAAGCGGGGATCGCCGAGTCGTCGACCGCCTCAAAAGGAGCCAAGGTCGCGGGGTCGACGTCGCAAGCTCCCCAGTTGTCGATCGGCGGCGGCAGGTCCTCGACCTCCTCCTCGGTCGACATGCCATCGCAAACATCCGTCGAATAATCGACCACACACTTCGATCCATCGCAGCGGGTCGACTTGCCGCACATGCCGGCGCACTCCTCTGGAGACGCTGTTTCTTCGCCTCCGTGGCAGGAGAGCAGGCCGAAGGTGAGACCGATAAAGGTGACAAAGGTCAGCAGCGGATGTGCCATCGACCGCGAGCATATCAGCCGAAGCGAGTCCGCGAATCTCCCCCGAAAAGCGACACCTGCGGTCGACAGACCTCAGAGAATCCGCGTGCGCAGACTTGTAGGCAACACCTGGATCGCCCGCAACAGATCGAGCGCCCGCTCTTCGTCGCGCTCGATCGCGAGATCGACGATCAGCAGACCCACATCCTCGATCGTGCCCAGGCTCTGACCGGTGACGTTGACCTCGGATTCGGCGACCGCGCGGTTGATCGCCGAGAGTACGCCAGGCACGTTGCGATGCATGTTGACGATCCGACAACCGCTGCGAAGGGGCGCCACGTCGAGGTTGGGGATGTTGACAGAGCCGACCGTCGAGCCTTGCACAACGTACGAATTCAGCGCACTTCCGACCTCGTGACCGATGCTCTCCTGCGCCTCCTCCGTACTACCGCCGATATGCGGGGTGAGAATCGCAGCTTCGACGCCGACGAGCTCGCTGACAAAGGGCGCGTTCGGGCTCCGCGGCTCCGCTGGATAGACGTCGATCGCAGCGCCCGCGAGTCGGCCCTGGGTGAGCGCGTCGCGCAGCGCCGGGATGTCGACAACCTGGCCCCGCGAGGCATTGAGCAAGTAGCTACCAGCGGCCATGTACGAAAGCTCGCGCTCGCCGATCATGCCCCGCGTAAGCTCTGTATCGGGCACATGCAGGGTGACAAAATTGCTCGTGCGCAGCAGCTCCTCCAGGCTCGCGACCGGCCGGGCATTGCCGAGCGGCAGCTTAGAGACGAGATCGTAGTAGACCACCCGCAGCCCCAGCGACTCGGCGAGAACACTGAGCTGAGAACCGATATGACCGTAGCCAACGATGCCGATGGTCTTGCCCCGGACCTCGTGGCTACCGACCGCGCTCTTGCGCCACTCGCCGCGGTGACAGGCCATGCTCCGCGGGAAGATCTGACGCGAGAGCATGATGACCTGGCCGAGGATCAGCTCGGCCACCGAGCGCGTGTTTGAGAAGGGCGCGTTAAAGGCGACAACACCCGCTCGCCTCGCCGCCACAAGATCGATCTGATCGGTTCCGATACAAAAGGCCCCGACGGCGATCAGGTTTGGCACCGCCTCGAAGACCTCCGCCGTAACTCGAGTCTTTGAGCGGATCCCGACCATTCGCGGGCCTTCGCCCGGAAGCGCTCGCAGGGCATCGATGAGCTGACCCACGACCATGCCTCCGCCGTGGGTATGCACCGCGATTCCACTGCGACGCAGCTCCTCGTGCGCGGAGACGTGGATGTTCTCGAGCAGTAGAACGTGAGCCTGTGACACGGCGCGGACTATGCCGCAGAGCATTCTCTGAGTCACCGATCAATTGGCTTGTGGCAAACTAAGCGCCCTGACAGGAGGCGCGTAGAAGCGCCCTTGCACCCCGCTCGAAGGATCTCCGATGACCGTGTCTGCCCCCGCGAAGAAGCGACTGCTCACCGGTGACCGACCCACCGGCCCACTCCACTTAGGCCATCTCGTCGGCACCCTGCACAACCGGGTCGAGATGCAAAAGGATCACGACTGCTGGCTGATCGTCGCCGATCTGCACTCGCTGACCACACGCTCCCGTCGCGAGCAAATCGGCGAGCTGCCCGAACTGGTGCACGAAGTCGTGCTCGATCTCCTGAGCGTCGGCATCGATCCCGAGCGCAGCACCATCTATCTGCAGTCCGGCGTGCCCGCGGTCTACGACCTGGCGATCCTCCTGCAGATGTTGATCCCCGTAAACCGGCTCCGCGACATCCCGACGATCCGCGACATGGCCCGCAACGCCGGCCTCACCGACGACGAAGTCCCGCTCGGGCTGCTCGGCTATCCGGTGCTGCAGGCCGCCGACATCCTGATGGCGCGCGCCGAAGTCGTTGCGGTCGGCGGTGATAACGAGGCCCATGTCGCCATCGCGATCGAACTCGCAGAGCACTTCAACGAACTCTACGGGCCGGTCTTTCCGGTGCCAACGGCGATGGTCTCGAGCACGCCCACACTGCCCGGCGTCAACGTGATCGAGGATGGTTCCCTGCGCAAGATGTCCAAGTCGGCGGGCAATTCGATCCGCCTCAAGGACAGCGCCGAAGAGGTCGCCCGCAAGATCCGCACACTCGCAGGACCGAGCGCAGGTGCGACCCCCGAGGACCTCGACAACTCGCCGCTCTTCGCCTTCGTCGACGCCTTCCTCGCCGACAAGGCGACCGCGTCAGCACTCAAGTACGACTACCTCCGCGGCAAGGTCCAAACCTCCGCCGTGCACGAAGCGATCACGGCTGATATCGAGGCTCTTTTGGTTCCGATCCGCCAGCGACGCGCAGAGTTCATGGCCGACGCCGGCCGGATCGAGGAGATCGTCGTCGACGGCACCATCCGCGCCCGCGAGGTCGCCTACCAGACGCTCAATCAAGTCCGCAATGCGATGGGCCTAGAGTCGCTCTGGAGCGGCCTGGTCGCCGCGACCCAGCGACGCGCAGAAGCCCGCAAACGGCCCTACTGAGCCCTTCTCGCTGTATTTTCGGCTTTGGCCAAAGCCGCAGCTGCGGCCAAAGCTGTGACCAAAGCGGCAACCTGGGCCCTCGCTCCGCCCGCGCGACTGCGCTACAACGCTCCGCGTGTCGATGACCAAAGCCAGCCGCGCACGGCTCCACCGCACCCTACCGAAGAAGCTCGGACACGGCTGGCAGCGGGCCGTCTTTGCCAGTCCTGAGCGCGCCGACGGCAGCCGCGACGAGCAAGTCTTGAGCGGACCGGGCGAGTTCCACGCTTTTCCGGTTTTCATCAATTCCCCGGATCCGTCCGGCGATCAAGAGCCCACCACAGATCCTGCAAATGCATGCGACCAGCTGCAAGTTGAGCAGGCCAACCCCCCCTCAGACTCGCCTTCTGACTCGCCTTCTGATTCGTCTTCTGACTCACCTTCTGACTCGCCGCTCACCGATCCGCCGGTCACCGATCCAGCTGCGAGCGAGACTCTCGATGCCGCGATCACCGAGCTTCTCCTGGCCGCAGAGACAGCCGCTGATGCGGGCCTCGTCAAGCAGACGATCGTGCTCGACGACCGCCGGCGCCTGAGCTACGACGCCCGCCACGGCCATATCAAACTCAAGACCCTCGACGCCGCGACCCGCCTCAAGGTGATGGGCGGCAAGCAGCGCCTCTTTCGCCCAGACACGAGCGCCAAGTTCCTGCGCACGATCGGCATCATGAACGCCGACGGCACGATCTCAACCCGGCACGCGCGCAAGTACAAACAGGTCTCGCACCTGGCGGAGCTCTGTCGACCGACCTGGGAGCGCGTACAAAAACTCCGCCCGCCAAGCGCAGAGGACCCGCTGCGGGTGCTCGACCTCGCCTGCGGCAATGCCTACCTCTCGTTTGTTCTCGCGGAGGCGCTTCGCCTCGCCGGTGTGCCCCTGCGCCTGCACGGCGTCGATGTGCGCGACGACGTGATCGCCCGGGCCCGCAAGCGGGCGGCACTGCTCGAGATCGACGGCCTGAGCTTTGCCCAGGCGACCATCGCCCAGGCCTACTCCCAGGCGCTCGGTGCCGATGCGCTCGCGGGTCGCCCCGACATCGTCGTCGCCCTTCACGCCTGCGACACGGCGACCGACGAAGCCCTAGAGTTGGCGATCCGCTGCGGCACACCGGCGATCCTCTGCGTGCCCTGCTGCCAGCACGAACTCTCGTCCCAACTCGCGGACAAAGGAAAAGGAAAAGGAAAGGGAAAAGGAAAAGGAAAGGAAGAAACGCCCGCCCTGCCGGCGCTACTGGAGCACGGCCTCCTGCGCCAGGCCTACGCCGACGTGCTCACTGACAGCATCCGCTGCGAGCTCCTGCGGGCCTGCGGTTACCAGGTCGATGTGGTCGAGTTTGTCGACTCCGAGCACAGCGCAAAGAACCTGCTCATTCGGGCAGCTCGCCGTCACAGCGGCGTCGCCGATCCCAGCCGCTGGCGCCTCGCCAAGGTCGCTGATGCCTGCGCCGAGTTGGGCGTCGATCCCTGCTTGTTGCGGCTACTGCAGCGCCACGGCGCTCAGGCCCCAGTGGAGCCCGAAGGCCGCCTCTTGCCCTCGGCATAGGCAGCGATCAGCGCGTCGTAAATCATGCTGCCCATCACATCGATGCCGCGACGGCTGAGGTGCTTGAGATCGGGCGAAACCTTGCCCGCCTTCACCCACGCGTGCACCGAGCCCGGCCCGCCCATCGCCGCAACCGAGTCGAAGAAAGCACAGCCTTCTTCGGTCGCCACTTCGCGTTCGATCGACGTCATCATCTCGACATGTTTGGGAGCGACATCGTAGGGCCCTGAGCGGCCGTGGTCGGTAACCCCAACGATCAAGCAGGCCATCTCGGGCTTGCCCTGGCGGAGCTTGCGAACCGTCGTTCGGTACTCCTCTTTAAAAACGTCGCGCTCGACCGATCGGGCCGCAAAACGGCGCAGGTCATTGCCGCCGTAGTTGATCACCAGGAGATCCGGATCGCGATGGGCGACCTGACCGGCGATGTGCTCGTCGTTGTACCCGTGGAGGCGGCGCACGTACGCACCGGTCATACTGACGGTATCCCAAACAACGCCCGGCCCCTCGTTTTCCATGGCCACGCCGTAGACCCTGACAGCCCCGCCACGGCCGCCTCGGAGCTCAAAGGAGTGCTCGCCCGCCTCGACCGTGACCGCGTGCCAGCGATCTTCGAGGGCCTCTGCCCGGGTATCGACAACCTCGTAGGGACCCCTGTCGACGCGCAGCTTGAGTTCGCCGCCCTTCGGTGTTGCCGCGTACCAGAGCTCAAATTTGGAGACCTCGCGGCCGTTGAGACTGCGCCGATGCGGGCCAATTTTTGTCCACGCCTCGGTTGTGTCGCGGAAGGTATGACCGCCCAGGCCGTAGTGGCCGTCCTTTTTGCAGAGGTAGGCGATGTAGCAGATCTTCCAACCGCCAGCCTCGATCTTGGCGACGTTGCTCGAGTAATTTTTTGAAAAACGATCGACGAGAACAAAACCCGGACCGGCATCCCCAAACTGCGTCTGCATGCGCCTGCGGATCGCCTGTGGCAGGCCGTCGAGACCGACCGAAGAGTCCCCCATATGCAGCACCCGAGCGATCGCGCCGGCCTCCTTCGCGCGGACCCGATCGAGCGCGCTAAAGAAACCTGCGAGCGCCTGTGCGTGCTCGATCTTTGGCCCGTTTGGGTCGGCGATGGCGACCTCGATCTCTGCCGCTTCGAGCTCTGCCTGCTCTGCCTGCTCTCGCTCGCCCTGCTCCGCCTCGACCATCGTGGGTACCGGGTCTACAGCTGCGGCAGGCTCACGATCGCCGCCGGGCTCGACTGACTCTGCGGCGTTCGCTCGCTCCGGAGTGGCGTCGCCCACGGCTGACGGGCCCGAGAGTTCGTCCGGCTGTCCAGGTGTCGGCGGCGGCCGTGTGCAGCCCCCAAGAAAAAGGCCCGAAGCCGCGGTGAAGAAACAGAGCCTGAACTTTGTGTATGTGTCTCGCAACAGACGCGTCATTGCCAAAGTCCCCTAGATCGCGGCGGAGGATAGCACGCTCGGCACCCCCGTCTGTCTGCCTCTCTACCCGCATAAGGCCCCAGATGGCACAAGATCGATCCGTGAGCCTGCCCAAAATATAAGCTAGGTCGCGACTCTGGCGACCAACTCATCCCAGTAAATCTCATCCCAGTAATTGGAGAGCGTGTCCCAGGGGTTTGAAGCCCCGCCATCGGTGGCATTGACGCAACCGACACAGGCGTCCCACGTACGCATCAGGACCGCCCAACTTCTGCGTACTCACCCGGCCTCATGCGTCAAGTGCGCGAATTGAAAAAGCCCCCTTCGGGGACTTTCGAGCTACAGAGCGGCATTTCTAGTGCTTGGGTTGAACTATCATCTCAGGGCTAGTGATCTACGCGGCCATCCCGACGTTGACCTCTAAGTCATGAATAAAGTTAAGTTTTTAGTAGTGCGTCGTCGCTCGTGACGCGCTCGCACCAGTCGCGGCCTCGCGCTCGATGAGCGAGATCACCGTACCCAAAGCAGATCACCGTAAGTTCCGTCCGACGAGTCGCGTGGCCGCGATGACACTAAGATGAGCAAGCGAAAACGGCTTGTGCAGCGAGGCCTGGCGTCGAGGGGGGCAGCGCCGAGAGATTGAGCCCTGACCGGTCTGGGGGACGGCCAACACTCCGCGGGCCCCCCCTGGATTCGCTCATGGTGGCCCTCGGGCGGCCGGCTCTCGTCCGGGCTTCTTAACACTAGGACGGACAACGGCACTCGACCGGTTCATCGAGTTCTCCTGGAGTGGAGCGGATCTCCAAGTCATCGATCATAACAATACTAGGAATACCATCGGTGCCACTGAACCGAATCGCGATTTCTTCAATCTGCGACAAATAGAATCCATCCTCAATATTACACATCAGGGACACCGGGAGCCGAAATGTTGTCTGCATTAAGGCCCACGCATGACAGCCATCACTATCAGGAGAACCGCAGGCCTGCTCTAGTTGAGTCTCCGGGAGGCCGAATATTGAGGCAATAATATACCCTATGCGGGCGAGATCGCCCATTGCATCGCTGTAGTATTGGCCGTTCTGTCGGTTTCCGTGGGAGAACGACAATAGTGGAAAGGTCCCTGCTGGATAGCTTCCCATCTCTAAAGGTCGATAAATTCGAATAGAGATTTGAGGTGGTAGCTCAACCGTCTGTGAACTCACTGTTTTTGGGCATTGTAGCATCGGGTCGTCGAGATGGATGCCTGTGATTGCTCGTGGACAAATGGGGGCACACAGTGCGGAGTGGATGATGGATCCTGTTGCTGGACTGCGTGTTGTGCGTGAGCTTGGGGGGGTGCTTTTCGTTGGTTTTTGGGGCTGCTGCTGCTGTGCTCGCCGCGGCTTGGGCTA
>Ga0256845_1003666_pt1 | contig 10277 bp, 8 predicted proteins | sample RiftiametaG_FD_189101 | JGI IMG/M metagenome (GOLD analysis project Ga0256845, IMG submission 189101) | Tube worm associated microbial communities from hydrothermal vent at the East Pacific Rise, Pacific Ocean - Riftia | ecosystem: Host-associated > Annelida > Integument > Unclassified ... | reverse complement strand
CGGTACTTACTATTATGTAATCGATCTGGGGGGTGATAATGCCAATTCGGGGTATATTACGGTGGTGAAGTAAAACTTAGATGAATTTCATTTCGAAGATGGTGCTTAAGTGTCTTTTGACTTTGTTTTTGACTTCAGTCATGTCCAGCTCTCTACCAAGCTCTTGCTTGAGAGAGGTAACGGCTTTGTTTTGAATACCACAAGGCACAATGTGACCAAAATATCTCAGGTCTGTATTGACGTTAAGAGCAAAGCCATGCATGGTAATCCATCGGCTGGCTTTTACACCTAATGCTGAAATCTTACGAGGAAATTTTTGTTCTTTATGGTCTAGCCAAACTCCAGTAAGTCCTTCAATCCTGCCTGCATCCAAATCATATTCAGCACAAGTTTTGATAATAGCCTCTTCCAAAAAACGCATGTATTTATGAATGTCAGTAAAGAAGTTTTCTAAATCAAGAATCGGATAGCCGACCAACTGTCCAGGTCCGTGGTAGGTGATATCACCTCCACGCCCAATCTCATGGTAAGTAGCATTTATTTTTTCAAGAAAATCATTATTGATGAGTAAATTTTCTTTGTCACCGTTTCTTCCTAAAGTGTAAACGTGAGGATGCTCGCAAAACAGTAAATAATTACTTGTAGCATCATCTTTCTTTTCTTTTCTATTACTGAGCTTGATACCTACATTTTTTTTTAAGAAGCTTTCTTGCAAACCGAGTGCTTTGTCATAAGCAATTATTCCTAGGTCTTTATATATAACGTTTTTGTTCATTATATATAAGTTTCTAAGACGCTAGCTTCACCTAAAGGGGATAGTGATACTTGATTGATAGAGGCGGGGATAAGCACGACTTGTCCAGCAGTTATTTTATCCTTTGATGTAGGAGTTGTAAGTGTGAAGCCTCCTTCTACGCAAGTAAGGGCTACAAAAGAGTCTAACTCATCATAAGATAGTATTACTTCTTGATTAAATCGAAGCTTGTTAGTAGTAAAATAAGGAGCTTCTACAACAAGTGTTTTTTCGTTAAGTTTATCAGTGTAATCAGTTTTGTATTGACTATGTTTGGTGTAATCAATTGCTTCTAAAGCTAGTTCTGTGTGTAATTCTCTAGTATTACCATTTTTATCTTTTCTGTTAAAATCATAAATACGGTAAGTGACATCTGATGTTTGTTGTATTTCTGCGATTAAACAACCTTTTCCGATTGTGTGCACACGCCCAGCAGGGATATAAAAAATATCACCTTTTTTTACTTTTTCTTGGTGTAAAATGTCACTTAAAGTGCCTGCTTCAAGATGTTTTAGGTATTCTTCCTGATTACTTGTTTTTGAAAACCCTGAGATAAGAGATGTGTTAGGTAAAGAGTCTACTAAGTACCACATTTCTGATTTTCCCATGCAGTTATGTCTCGCTAAGGCTAATTCATCATTAGGGTGTACTTGTATAGATAAGTCCTTGTTGGCATCTATAAATTTGATTAGTAGCGGGAAGTTCTTGCCGTATTTTTGATATACTTTATTCCCTAATAACTCTTGAGGGTATGATTGGATTATAGTAGAGAAACTCTCACCTGCAAACACCCCATTGCTAATAATAGAGACATCCCCTTTTACTTCTGATAACTCCCAAGATTCTCCACAATTGGTGATATGAGCACAGTCTTTATTAAGCACGGTACTTAATCGTGTCCCACCCCATATTTTTTCTTTAAAAATAGGTTTAAAAACTAATGGGTATAACGTCGTTTCTTTACTTGTGTTTTTCAAATCGAGTCAAATTTAAGTAAATATTGTATTTTTTTGTATAAAAGGGGCTTTTATATCTTCTTTTTATTTGGGCATGACACCGCTCACTAAAACAAAAAGTGATCGGTGTCGGGCTTTATCGTTCCCAATCTTTTTTTATTGTAAACATTACCTTTTGTGTTTATCTAATTTTGTCGAAGGTAGAGCAAAAGAGATGGAGAAATTAATGACCATAAAAAAAGGATTTTCACTTCAATCCCTCACGCAATTTGTGGTCGTCTAAGTATTTGTGAATAAGTTTTAATCTTACATTTATTTATATCCCAAAATACCTTCTTATCTTCACGATTAAGTATGTCAAAAGATCCAAAAGAAGTATTAAAAGAACTTAAAAAACAGATTTATAGACCTGTTTATTTTTTGCAGGGAGAAGAGCCCTACTATATAGACGCTGTTACAGATTATATAGAAGAGCATTGCGTCCCAGAAACCGAAAAGGGATTTAATCAAATATTGTTGTACGGGAAAGACGTAGATATGGCCACGGTTTTGTCTAATGCCAAGCGTTTCCCGATGATGGCAGAAAGGCAAGTTGTGATTATTAAAGAAGCACAAGAGATTCGTGATTTGAATAAAGAAGGTGGAGCTAAGCTGTTATCCGCTTATGTTAAAAACCCTTTGTCTAGTACGGTATTGGTATTTGCTCATAAGAATAAAGCATTAGATGGTAGGAAGGCACTAGGGAAGGAACTGAATAAATTGGGTATTTTGATTAATTGCAAGCGATTGTATGATAATCAAGTACAAGCATGGTTACAGGATTATGTGAAGGAAAAAAATCATTCAATAGACTTTAAAGCACAGCAGATGATGTTGGAGTCTGCGGGTACAAATCTTTCTAAGCTGTCTAATGAGATTCAGAAAGTGCTAATTAATTTTTCGGAAAAGACAACGATTACCCCTGATCATATACAGAAGTATGTGGGAGTGAGTAAAGATTATAATGTTTTTGAATTGCAAACAGCTTTGGGTTTGAAAGATGTTTTGAAAGCAAATAAGATTATTAATTATTTTGCCAAAACTCCTAAAAATAATCCAGCTATTATGACGATAGCAAATCTATATGCTTACTTTTCGAAGTTGATAGTAGCACAGGCTTCGCAGGATAAATCGGATAGAGGGTTGGCGGTAGCATTAGGAGTGAACCCATATTTTGTAAAAGATTATAAAGTAGCAATGAGGAGCTTTCCTTTGATGAAGTTGGTGAGGATAATCTCCTTTGTAAAGGAAGCGGATATGAGTGTGAAGGGTGTAAGTGGAAGTATTTCGGAAGATCAAATAATGAAAGAATTGGTATTTAAGATATTACATATATAAAGTATTATAGTGAATGAGCGTAGCGAGTGGCTTAGGGATTGCAGCGGCATCCTTTTTTGTTTTTTTGGATATTATTAAAATGAGTTTGACACAAAAAACAAAAAAGATATAGCGGAAAGCCCGACCTTGTAGCGAAATAGCGAAGAGGGAAGCCTAAAAACTATGAATAATTTAAAATAAATAAAAAAAAAGTTTCGTTATAATAAGTGATATGAAAAAAAATTTAATAGTGCTGTTATTGTTGTTTGTTATGTCGGTACAGGCACAACAAACAGCATTTTATATAAATGATAACCGAGGTTTTGAGCGGGGCTTAGAGATGCTGTCTTTAAAAAATTATACAAAGGCTCAAGATTATTTTGAGCAGTATTTTGAGCAAAACAAGGCGGATGTAAAGGCGATTGATGCGAGTTATTATATAGGGTATTGTGCTTTGCATCTTAATCAGGATACTGATAGAGGTGAGAGTTTACTATTAAAATGGCGAGAGAAATATCCTAAACATCCTAAAGCTGTTCGGGTGAATGTGGAGCTAGCGAAGTTTTATTATGGGAAGAAAAAATACAAAGAGGCATTGTCTTATTATGAGCAGGTTGATGGTGGTGATTTAGATGAAGAGGTACTGAGTGAAATTTATTTTGAGCAGGCTTACTCTTATTTTATGATAAAAGACCTAAATAAGGCGGAATTGTTTTATGATAAGTGTAAAAATAAGGAACATCAATATACTTATGCAGCAAATTATTACTCTGGATATATCAAGTTTAAGCATAAAAAGTATGAGCAGTCGTTGGAAGATTTTAAGAAGGCGGAAAAAAACAAACAATATGCTCAAATTGTACCTTTTATGATTGCTAATATTTACTATCAGCAAGCTAAAGATACCGAAGTAATCGAGTATGGAGAACAAGTATTGGCAAAGAAAAAGGGAGGATCTAAGGCAAGAGATATTGCTTTATTGGTAGCAGAGTCTTCTTTTAATATGGCTGATTATGCCAAGGCATATAAGTTTTATAGTATCTCAGTGGGTAAAAGAGGGACTAATGACAGGACTGTTAATTATAAATATGCTTATGTTTCTTTTTTAGAAAAACAGTATGACCCAGCAATTTTAGGGTTTAACAAAGTCATGTCCGAGAATGATTTGTTAGGTCAGTATTCGGCGTATTACTTGGCACAATCATATATTGCTCAAGGGAATAAAAATGCTGCGGTATTGGCTCTGAAACGGGCATCTGAAATTGATGAACACCCTGTGCTACAATTAAATGCTTTGTATGATTATGCGAGATTGTCTTATGAGTTAAAGAACTATGATGATGCAATATTGGCGTTTAAAAAGTATACAGGTAAAACAAAATCTAAGGCTAATAAGGTAAAAGCAGAAGAGTTTATTGCTCAGTGTTATACTAAAACTCACGATTATGCCCAAGCTATTAAATATATAGAAGGCTTGAGTAAAAAAACTCAGCAGATTAAAAAAACATACCAATTGGTAACGCTTAATAAAGGTTTGGAACTGTTTAATCACCGAAAATATGAACAAGCCAATCAATATTTTCGGAAATCTATTAAGTATCCGATAGCAATAGAAGAGCTTTTGGAAGCAAGGTATTGGAGAGCAGAAAGTAAGTCGTTGTTACACAAGTGGAAAGAGGCTTCGTGGGATTATGTAACGGTGCTTAAAAAAGCTTCAGAAGACAATGAAGTTTCTGTAAAGGCTAATTATGGGATGGCTTATACTAAGTTCAATACGAAAAAATATAAAGAGGCAAAAAAATATTTTGAACGATATATAGCTGTAGCGAAAACGAATAAAACAAAATATTTTTACGGAGATGCTTTGTTGAGGTTGGGGGACTGTTTGTTTTTTGAGAAAAAGTATAGTAAGGCGAGAGATTTGTATCAGAAAGCAATCACGGAAAACATAAAGAGTAAAGAGTATGGTGTGTATCAAATAGCAAAAGTTTATCGTGTAGAAGGCAAACGGGATTTGGCAGTTACTTATTTGGATAAGTTGTTGACTCAAGGCAGTAAGGGGTATGTGCCTCTTGCTTTGATGGAGAAAGGTGATATTTACTATGCTGAAGCGAAGTATGAAAAGGCGAAAATGTTTTTTCTGAAGTTTTTGAAATTAGCACCTGAGCATGCCTTGACTGTGGAAGTGTTGTATAAGTTAGGCAATAGTTATAAGCTTACTAAAGAGTATGAACAAGCAGTTGTTTATTTTGATAGAATTGTAAGGACATATTGTGAGCATTATTATTCCGAATATTCTGTAGAGTTTCTGAGTGAGCTTTATACCAAACTGAATACTCCAGATAAATTTCAAGAAGTATTGACTGAGTATAAAAAATGTGCTGATCCTAAACAGCTAGAGAGTATTGCTTTTAGAAGTGCAGGAAGGTTGTTTGATAATATTGATTATGAAGGCTCGGCTGTTGCTTTCACGAAGTTTGTAAGCGAATACCCATCATCATTGAAGGTAGATGAAGCCAAATACAAGATCGCAGAATCATATTATTATACAGGAAAGCTCAAAGAGGCTATCCCTTACTATGAGTACCATTCGCAATCATCGTCTCAAAAACATTATCAAACGGCATTGATTAGGTTGGCGATTATCGCTAAGAAATTAGGTGATTACGAGCAGGCTATTGGTTTTAACCAAAAAGCTTTAATTGTGACTTCTACACCTACCAGGTTGACGAAAATCTATTCTGATTTGACTGAGATTAATTATTTGTTAGGTAATTATGATGAGTCTAAAATGTATGCAAATAAGATACTCAATATGGAAAGTAAATTTGTTTGGGTGCAAAGTTTTGCTCAATCATACTTGGCTAAGTCTTCTTATAAACAAGGCAATCTAGATGATGCTTGGGGGCAGTTTGAGCTGATTAAGAAATCTTCTGATGATATTTATTCGGCAGAATCTCATTATTTTTTATCCAAAATACTTTATGATAAACAAAAGTATAAAGAAGCCATCGACAGTTGCTCATCGTATGGAAAACAATACAGTAGTTATGTGAAGTGGTTTGGAAAATCATTCCTGCTCAAGGCAGAGTCTTATGTACAATTAGAACAAAAGGGAAATGCCATTGTTATACTAGAATCATTACATACTTTTCCTGATGAGAAAGTAGTAATTCAGGCAGGAAAAAGGCTAGAAGAGTTGAGAAAAGTAGAGATAAAAACTGACACAAGTGCAGTTGAAGATGTTATTTATGATGATGAAATTCAAATTGAAGATGGAGAGGAGGTACAAGGTGAGTAAGTTGTTGATTATTATTAGTCTTGTAATGCTTGGGTCTATATGGTCTTATGGGCAAGAAGAAAAGTACGATACTTTGAATACGTCTACTACTTATGAAATAGATATTCAGTTGGACTCTGCAGATAGAAATTATCAGCCAGCAAAAGTGAAAAAACAAAGTGCAGTAGAAGAAAAAGAGTTAAAATATCATGCCCAAGATTATAAGTTGAAAGTAGGCAGATTGAACCCAAGGATTCCTATTTATCCAATTAGAGCTCAAAAACCAGAAAACTTGAATGGGGGGGTGTTAAAACTTGGTTTTGGAAATTATATTACTCCATATGTAGAAGTAATACTAAATAATACCCGTGATAAAAATAATTCTTATGGTTTGCATTTGTTGCATCACTCATCTCAAAATGGTTTGATAGATAAAGAGAATTCTGGACTTTCTACAAATAAAATAGAGTTTTACGGAACTAATTTTACCGCTAAGCGTTATGATTTATCGGGAAGGCTTAGTTATGACAGAAAGGGATTGCGTTTTTATGGTTATCCAGACTCTTTGTCAGGTGTGTTGCTAGGGGATATTAAGCGGGTAGTAAATTCTGGTGTTGTTGATTTAAAACTCAAGAGCAAAGGGAATGAAAAATTGCAATATAGCTTTGGTTTAGGGTATGATGTTTTGGGGGATAATTATAAAATGTCAGAAAACACTGTTCGTTCCTTGGTAAATATAAAGTATGATTTAGATAGTAATAGCCATATCGTATTTGAGAACAAAAACTATATAGGTAATGTCAAAGACTCATTGGCCAATACTTCTAGAACTTATTTTGGCTTAAAGCCATATTACTCATTTTATAATCCAGAAAAAAGAATGAGAACCAATATAGGGATAAATGCAGTGATAGAAAACGACTCTCTGTCAAAGAAATCAGTGCATGTTTATCCTTATGTTTTACTTGATTATTTATTGATAAAGCCACCATCTTTACGTGTTTTTATTGGTATGAATGGTGATATGGAAAGAAATTCTTTAAAGGGTTTATTCGCTTCAAATCCATATATGAGTCCTGTGGTAAATGTAACCAATGCGAATAAAACCATTTCGTTTTTTGCGGGATTAAGTACTACGCTCAAAAAATACTTTACAGTGAGGTTAGAAGGAGGGTTTTCTAATTATAAAAATCAATACTTCTTTGTGAATAATAGACTTAAGCAATCAGAGTTTATCAGTCAGGTAGACACAGGGAATGTAACTAAATCATATTTGATAGGACAGTTGAAGTACGAGCGTAAAAAAATTAATGCAGGATTTGGTTTTGAATACAACCAATGGGGTACAGGTTCTGTAAGGAAAGCTTATCATCGTCCAGCTTTACAATCCGATTTGTTTATTCGTTACCAATTGAATAAAAAACTAAAACTTGGTTTGAATACTTATTTGTATTCAGGCATAAAAGCTTATGATATAGGAGATGTGAAAGATGTTATCTTGCCTGCTTACACAGATTTGAGTTTGAATGCAGTGTATCAGCAGAATAAAAAGTTAAGTTTTTGGTTGGAAGTTAATAATATTTTTGCTCAGCAGAATCAACGCTACTTGTATTATCCTAGCCAAGGTGTAAATGCTTTATTGGGTCTGACTTATAAAATGTGACATATATTATGTCCAGATGTGAATAAGTTGTTAAATATTATTACATTTGTTTTGATGAATCTGATAGAAAAACATATTACAGAGCTATTGTATCGGTATGAATGCGTAATTCTTCCGCAATTTGGCGCACTTTTATCATCTTATAAGTCAGCATATTATAATACGTCTAACGATATTTTTTATCCTCCATCCAAACAATTAGCGTTTAACGCTGTGTTACAAAGTAATGATTGGTTACTAGCAGGTTATTTGTCAGAGCAAGAAAACACCTCAAAAGAAGAGGCTTTAGAGAAAGTAGAAGCTTATATCGCAGGTGTTAAAAGAACAATAGAATCAACAAATAGTTTTGTGATTGATGAAGTTGGAGTTTTTTCTCTTAATCAAGAAGGTGAAACTGTTTTCACCCCTCAGGTCGGTCAAAATTATTTAAATGATTCATTTGGTTTATTACCTATTAGGGTAGATAAAGTAGTAGAGACATCAAAACGAGTAAAGGGATCAACAAAAAGACCGAGCAAAGAAAAAATTGTTCAAGAGAACTTAATTAATAGTAAACTAACTCAACGTATCATGGCAGAGAATAAAATGCAAGAAGAAGATAAACAAAAAAGAAGTTCATTTTTCTTAATAGCACCAATTGTACTTTTGTTATTAGCTGGTGGAGCATTTTCTTGGTTTATGGCAGATAAAGAGGGTTTTAAGCAAGTGGCATCATTTGGCTTCTTGAAGAGTAACACTCATAATGTAAGTGAGGAGTTGGCAAGTGAAGAAGAATCTCAAGGAGAATATTTAAGTGAACAGGAAGAACACGTTTCTTTAGAAGAAAATACAGAGAATGAAGAATCTAGTGAAGATTTGGCAACTAATCACGATGAAGAGACTTCGGTAGAAGAAATAGTAGTAGCAACAATAGAAGATAATGGTGATTACCATGTTATAGCGGGAGCATTTGGTGTTGAAGAAAATGCAATTAATTTTTCAGCTAAAACAGAAGGTTCTAAAATTATTGAAGGTAGACGTTATCACATGGTTTCTGTGGGTAGCTATTCATCTAGAGAAGAGGCGGAATCTGCTATTTCTAGTTTAGAAAACCAGTATGGTTCAGGGCTTTGGGTACACCAGAAATAAGCATTGAAAGAGTTGATTTTTAGTAGTGCATACGGTAGTTCTGATAGCCCAGAAAAAGGAAACTCAACAATTAATAATATTTGGATATGGTCTATACCATTAGATGCTACAAGGTTAAAGTAAGTATTCTGCTACTGTTTATGGTAATATCTTGTAGTCAAGATAATATGATTGATAAAAAAGAATTACTGGGAAAATATGAATTGATAGGAAGTGATTCTAAGAATAATTTCATGTACTTAGGTCAGGAAGGTTATAAAATTGTATCTAACAAAGAAATAATTCAAGAAGGAGAGTGTGATTACACAACAGATGGATTTTACGATTTCACGGGGTATATGGATATTAAGCCTGAAAAAATTGATAAGAAAATTATACTCCCTTTAAAGAAGGATAGAAAGTTTTTATGGTCTAGTAATGTGTTATTTTACCGAAAAGTATCAGATGAAGAATACAGTAAAGAATGGGAAGAGGATTTAAAATAATGTTTTTCATGATTTTTTTTAGCACGTTAAGTATAGAAGGGAAGTCATGTGTTTGTGCTGAATGGGAACCGATGGAGTTAAAGAAAACGGTTAAGAAAGGATTTGTTGTTTTTGTTGAATATGAGATGACGGAAGGTCCTGTTCAAATTGTTAGTTTTAAAACGTCTAAAGGTAGGGTTCGAAAGATTATTCTTCCTATAAGCCCCATTTCTTGTGGATACACCTTTGAATTAAAGAAAACATATGATGTTTCATTTTATCGAAAATGGTTATTTGGAAAAAAATATTCAGACTCCTGTTTTTATATAAAAGAGTTGTAATCCCGAGCACCCTTACACTCACACAACAAAGCACCCCATCCCGAGCACCCTACGTGAAGACAACGAGGCAACCTGTCCTTAGAAGGACACTATCAAAAATGAGTAATAGTGGCTGTTTTTTTGGGAAAAGAAAATGACCAGTATTAAAAATTAAAATAATATTGTATCTTTAGACTTCAATGGTTTGTACAAATTTGATATTGGATAGCAGAGTAAGCTTGAACCAACATGAGTTAGGACAAAGAAGTTATGAATGTAAAGACCACCTAGGAAATGTCCATTTGGTGCTGAGCGAT
>Ga0256845_1003665_pt1 | contig 10277 bp, 11 predicted proteins | sample RiftiametaG_FD_189101 | JGI IMG/M metagenome (GOLD analysis project Ga0256845, IMG submission 189101) | Tube worm associated microbial communities from hydrothermal vent at the East Pacific Rise, Pacific Ocean - Riftia | ecosystem: Host-associated > Annelida > Integument > Unclassified ... | reverse complement strand
TTAGATTAACACTAATTTTACACAAAAAATACTTAACAAAAAAAGCTTCCATTTCTGGAAGCTTTTAAATTATATAAAACTTAGTTTTTATTTTACTGTTGCTGGTTCATTCATCTTCTGACTCATTTCCATAGAAATAGCAGAACGATTAAATTTAATTTTCCCAGACATTGTTTCAATAATACAAGTTCCGTCTTTATCGTTTAATTCTAAAATTTTACCATGCATACCACTTTTGGTAAGTACTTTATCGCCTCTTTTTAATTCAGCGTTAAATTTCTTTTCTTTTTTCGCACGTTTCATTTGTGGTGCAATCATAAAGAAATACACAACTACAAACATTAATATAAACGGTAAATACTGTCCTATTGCTCCTTCTCCCATTATCTTATTGTACTGGTTTAGCTACTGGTGAACTATTTATTACTGGTTTTTTGTTAGGATCTGGTTTTACAAACGCTGTAATTCTTACAGTTTCACTACCTTTTTCAGTATTTGCAGTAACTGTTACTGTTTTACTAATTTTATTAGTTCCACTACCGTTAAACTTCACTGTAAATTGTCCTGACGCTCCAGCTGCTAATGGTTCTCTACTCCAATCTTTAGGAATAGTACATCCACAAGAACTTTTAACATCTGTAATTACTAAAGGTGCTTCACCTGTATTAGTATATTTAAAAACAGTTTCAACAGCTGTTCTAGATTCAATTTCACCAAAATCGTGCGTCGTTTTATCAAATTGAATAACTGGAAATTTTGAAGATACAGCATCTCTTGCGGCAGCTACTGCAATATTACCTTCATCAATTTTATTAGCAGCATTCTCTTTACATGATGTAAATGCTATTAAACACAGTGTGCTTAAGCCTAATATTACTTTTTTCATTTTAAATGGTTTTATAATTTGGATTGTAAAAATAACAATTATTTAATCGATTAAAAATTTTTATCACCTTCTTAACAGAAAATCAGATTAATCCTCGTCCTATTTTATTAAATTTACCTTCAGATTCGTACTCTTTAACCAATTTATCTAAAATACCGTTAATAAAAATACTGCTTTTTGGTGTTGAGTATTCTTTAGCTATTTCTAGATATTCATTAATAGTTACTTTTACAGGTATAGATTGAAAATTTTGCAGTTCGCAAATTCCCATTTGTAATAAAACTAAATCTACTTTTGCGATACGATCTGCATCCCAATTTTGAGTTTTAAGTTGAATTTCCGTATTTATAGCTTCATTATTTAAAAGCGTTTTTTTGAATAAATCGATAGCAAATTGTTTATCATCAATATCCTTATATAAACTTGGTGTAAAAAGAATATCATCAGAATTCAGTTTCACTTTTCTTAATAACTTTAAAATAGTAGTGTTTACTGTAGGAAGGTCGTCTAACCAAGAAATATTCTTGTCCTCTATATACTCATAAAGTTTATCATTTGGTGCTATTATTTCTTTAAAAATATCAATAATAAAATTTTTATCTTCTTTAAAATCAGACACCTTAGTTTGCATATATTCTTTATACAAGTCACTAGCAATAATGGCTTTAAAAATGATATCTACATATTCGTTATCTAGTTCCCAATTCGTTATTTTATAAGTTTCTAGCTGATTTTTTAATTGCAGATTATCCTTTAGCATCAGTAACAACTTATTATTTACAAACTTTCTATTAGGATTTTTGTCTTCTGCTGTTGCTAAATGTTTTTGCTGCTTCTTTTGTAAATTGCTTTCTGCTCTTTTTTGTACTTCAAGCAGTAACGAGATTAATAAAAGGTACAAGTTGTACATATTATCTATACTAAACAGTAAAAATTTCTGGTCTTTACTAAAATCATCACTTTCACTACCTTTAAAAGCATACAAAGTTTGCATTACTTTTACACGAATATGTCTTCTGTTTAGCATAATTACAAAGAACTTAAATTAAAAATACGGAGAATTTTTGTGTTTCCGTGGTGCAAAAATAATACTATTTTAAAAAAAAACTTCAAAAATATTCATTTAATTATTTATACATTTTTTAACAGTTATTGCACATATTCAAAATATGTTTATTGTTTTAATCCTGTATATTTGTTTCTTCATTTAATATGAAAAAATTACTCATATAAAAGTGATGATAAATTAATAAATGAAAGAACTTCAGCATTTAAATAAATACCTTTTAAAATATAAAACAAACTTGCTTTTTGGTATTGCAATTACTATTGCTGCTAGAATATTTTTGCTTTACACGCCTCGTTACATAAAAGAAATTTTTATTCTAATTGAAAAACAATCAAACGGATTAATAACAAAAGAAGTATTTAAAACCGAATTGATTGTAGCTATTCTTTACATTATTGGTGCTGCGATAATAGGTGGTATTCTTACCTTTTTTATGCGACAAGCTATTATAAATGTGTCGCGTTATATAGAATTCGATTTAAAAAATGAAGTTTACAATCAATATCAAAAACTCTCGCTTAATTTTTATAAAAAGAATAGAACGGGTGATTTAATGAATAGAATAAGTGAAGATGTTGGTCGTGTACGCATGTATGCAGGCCCAGCAATTATGTACAGTATTAATACCATCACACTTTTTGTAATTGTATTAATTTATATGTTTAATGCTTCACCAAAGTTAGCATTTTATACACTTGTGCCACTTCCTATTCTTTCAGTAGTCATATATAAATTAAGTAAAGAAATACACAAACGCAGTACTGTTGTTCAAGAATATTTATCAAAACTTTCAACATTTACACAAGAATCTTTTAGTGGTATTTCGGTTATAAAGGCATATGGAATAGAACCCTTAACATCAACAAATTTTAATACACTCGCTGCCACAAGCAAAGAAAAACAAATCAGTTTAGCAAAAGTGCAAGCGTTGTTTTTCCCTATGATGATATTACTAATTGGCGTTAGTAATTTACTAGTAATTTATGTTGGCGGCATGCAGTATATAAATGGTGAAATTGAAAGTTTAGGTACCATTGCCGAATTTATAATTTATGTAAATATGCTCACATGGCCAGTAGCAACAGTTGGTTGGGTAACATCTATTGTGCAACAAGCTGAAGCCTCTCAAAAACGTATTAATGAATTTTTAAAAATTGAGCCCGAAATTAAAAATACAATTGAAGCACATACCAAAATTACTGGAGATATTAGTTTTAGAAATGTGTCTTTTACTTATGATGATACTAATATTAAAGCTTTAAAAAACGTGAGCTTCAATATAAAACAAGGTGAAACATTAGCCATTTTGGGTAAAACTGGTTCTGGAAAATCTACCATTTTAGATTTAATTGGACGTTTATATGATATTGATAAAGGTTCTATAATTATAAATGGAACGAAAATAAACCAACATAACCTTACCGATTTAAGAAACAGCATTGGTTATGTGCCACAAGATGCTTTTTTATTTTCTGATACTATTGAAAGTAATATTAAGTTTGGAAATGAAAATGCGATAGAAAATGATGTTATTGAAGCTGCAAAAAATGCGCAAGTGCATGAAAATATTATAAAGTTTAACGATGGTTATAATACTGTTTTAGGCGAACGTGGTATTACGCTTTCTGGTGGACAAAAACAGCGTGTATCTATTGCTAGAGCAATAATAAAATCTCCAGAAATTTTATTATTTGATGATTGCCTATCGGCGGTTGATACAGAAACTGAAGAAAAAATATTAAAAAATTTAAGGAAAATTTCTAAAGGAAAAACTACTATTATTGTAAGCCATAGAGTTTCTTCGGCTAAAAATGCAGATAAAATTATTGTTTTAGATAATGGCAAGATTGTACAAGAAGGTACGCATAACACATTAATAAATGCTGAAGGCTACTATAATCATCTTTATTTAAAGCAATTAGAAACTGCCTCAAAATAATTTACAGAAAACAATACTATTTTTTCAATTTAATGTAACAAAAATACAACTAATAAAAAGAAACTGTAAAATTTGTTGGTAAGTATAAGTTTTTTTTAGATTTTTGATACAACAAAACAAATCAGAATACAGCTATGACAAATAACGGCATGATGGAGAAAGAAGAGATTTTCTCTAAAGTACTAAGAGCAGGTAGGCGTACTTATTTTTTTGATGTAAGAGCAACTAAAGCAGAGGATTATTATCTTACAATTACTGAAAGTAAAAAGTTTACTAATGATGATGGTTCTTTTCATTATAAAAAACACAAAATTTATATTTACAAAGAAGATTTTTCTGAATTTAAAGAAATTTTAGCAGAAATGACTGATTATATAATTACTGAAAAAGGTGATGAAGTAATTAGTGAGCGTCATCAAAAAAACTTTAAAAAAGAGTATGATGCAGTAGAAGAAACACCTAAAGTTACTGAAGCTGAGTTAAAAACTCCAGAAAGTTTTACAGATATTGATTTTGACGATATATAAAAACCTTAAAAAAAATTAAAACACTGAAAAACCGTTACTTATAAGTAACGGTTTTTTATATTTATACTCTAACTTATATTAATATGAAAAATATTTTTTTGATTTGCTTTAGCTTTATGTTTTGTATTTTAATTCAAGCACAAAACAAAATTGATTTATCCTATTATCTTCCTCAAAACACAACTTACAATCAAAATATTCCAACTCCAGAAAGTGTAATTGGTCATCAAGTTGGTGAATGGCATGTAACTCATGACAAACTTGTACAATATATGTATTCTCTTGCTAATGCATCAGATAGAATTACTATAGAAAATCGAGGAAAAACCTTTGAAGACAGACCTCTATTATTACTAACTATAACATCTCCTAAAAACCATCAACGTATTGATGCTATACGTGACTCACACATTGCTGCTACAGAAAATAACCCCATAAATACAGCAAATATGCCAATAATAGTTTATCAAGGATTTTCAATACATGGTAATGAAGCAAGTGGCGCAAATGCTGGACTTTTAGTCGCATATTATTTAGCTGCAGCAGAAGATGATACTATTAATAAATTATTAGATAATGTAGTTATATTATTTGATCCATCATTTAATCCAGATGGATTACAACGCTTTGCTTATTGGGTTAATTCTAATAAAAGCATAAACCTTAATCCAGATCCAAACGACAGAGAATATCGTGAAGTTTGGCCAGGAGGCAGAACTAATCATTATTGGTTCGATATGAATCGCGATTGGTTACCAGTTCAATTACCTGAATCCCGTGCAAGAATTGCAACATTTCACAAATGGCTCCCAAATATTTTAACGGATCATCACGAAATGGGTACAAATTCCACATTCTTCTTTCAACCAGGAATTCAATCAAGAACACATCCTTTAACGCCTAAAATAAATCAAGAATTAACAAAAAGAATTGGTAATTTTCATGCAAAGGCTCTAGATAAGATTGGCTCTTTATATTATACTGAAGAAGATTATGACGATTTTTATTATGGTAAAGGCTCAACCTTTCCAGATATTAATGGAGGCATTGGTATTTTATTTGAACAAGCTAGTTCACGTGGGCATATTCAAGAAAGCGATAATGGCATTTTAACTTTTCCGTTCACTATTCGCAACCAATTTACTGCTGCATTATCAACACTCGATGCAGCTAAAAATATGCGTGAAGATATACTTAACTATCAACATAACTTCTTTAAAAATGCTAGAATTGAAGCTGCAAAAGAAAACGGTAAAGCTATTGTTTTTGGTGATGAAAAAGATGCTGCTAAAACATATCATCTTGCAGAAATTTTAAAACGCCATAAAATAAAATTCCATGGTGTGAAACAAGATTTTACAATAAAAGGAAAACATTTCAAGAAAGGCTACAGCTATATTGTTCCCAAAAATCAAAAAAATACACGTTTAATAAATGCAATGTTTGAAAAACGAACAACGTTTCAGGATAGCTTGTTCTACGATATTTCAGCTTGGACTTTTCCTTTGGCTTTCAATCTTGATTATGCTGAAGATATTTCAACAAATAATGCAGGAGCCGAAATCACAAATCTTCAACACAAAAACGGAAAAATTTCTGGTCATAGTAATTATGCTTATGTCATGGAATGGCATGAATATTACACACCAAAAGTGCTAAATAAAATATTAAATAAAGATATTAGAGCTAAAGTAGCTTTAAAACCATTTAGTTTAAATGGAAAACAATATGATTATGGAACTATTTTAGTTCCTGTTCAAAATCAACTTTTAGATACTAGTAATTTAAATAAATTCCTTACAGAATTAGCTAAAGAAAGTCATGTACAAATAGATGCCGTTTCTACAGGATTAACACATGGTATAGACCTTGGAAGTAGAGCATTTAAAACTATGACAAAACCTAAAATCGCATTACTAGTTGGTGAGGGCATTAGCTCATATGATGCTGGAGAAATTTGGCATTTATTTGATACACGCTACGATATAACTGTTACGAAACTTGATACAAAATCTATAGGAAGATCAGATTTAAACAGATATAACACAATTATTGTTCCTAACTCTTGGTCAGGATTAAATGAAAATAATACTAAAAAAATAAAAACATGGATTGAAAATGGAGGCACTTTAATTGCTTATAAAAATGCTGTAAAATGGGTTAACTCTAAAGAATTAGCTAAACTAGATTTCAAAAAAATGGAACGTACTGCAAAAAATATTACTTTCGAGCAACGAAGCAACTATAAAGGGGCACAAGGTATTGGAGGTGCTATTTTTGAAGCAAAAATAGATCGATCACACCCTATAAATTTTGGTTATAAAAATGATAAAATTTCTTTATTTAGAAATACAACTATTTTTATGAAAGCAGATAAAAACAGTTATAACAATCCAATACAATATACAAAAAAGCCAATTATAAGTGGATATATTTCAAAACGAAACCTAGATAGCATAGGAAGTACTGTTCCATTGCAAATCAAAAAATTAGGTAAAGGTCGTATTGTTGCTTTTACGGATAACACCAACTTTAGAGCTTTTTGGTATGGCACTAACAAATTGTTAATGAATGCTATTTTCTTTAGGGAAGAGTTATAATTTCACAGTAATTAAAGACAGTATCAAAACACACAAAACATAAAGTATTGCTAGTTTAAGGCTAAATATAAAACTTAGAACTAAGGTGATAATTATTAAATATAATGGCACTAATGTAATTACAATTACAAACCTAAAGGTTGATGTGAACTCAATATCTTTAATTTTTGGTTTTACAAAAAACCTCCAAACTAAATAAGGTAAAAGAATATTTAAAATTAATAAGCCTTTTAAAAATAACCGTATTCCATTAATTTTCGATTTTGTTCGCTGTTCGCAAACTTCAAAATTACTCGCTATACAATTATTTACAGTACTAGGGTTTAAATAATTAACATTTAAAGCATCTAATTTGTTTAAAGCTTCATCATAATTATCTGAAGAAATATGTGTTGTTAATTTAGAAATTTCTGTGTGAATTTTAGCTTTCAAATTTATAACGTCTGCATTTTTATCATCAGAAATAAAATCTTTGGCAGCTATTGGGTTTCCAAAAAATACAGATGTGCTATCAGGAAAATTTTCTGCTTTTACATAATTCACACCAACAGGAATAAGCTGTATATCTGTATCTGGATATTTTTCAAGTGTATCTAAAACTATTCGGGTAAATCCCTTTTTTAATGGTCTTACACGTCTTTCTAAATTATGGTCTCCTTCAGGGAAAATGGCGACTGCTTTATTTTTATGTAAAATTTCTGTACAGGCTTCAAAAATAGCATTATTATTAGATAAGGTGTTCAATCCGTCTCGTATTCTATAGATTGGTAACATTTGTAAGCTTTTTAAAATAGCACCAACAAATTTCTTTTTAAAAGCCGCTGCTCTTGTTAAAAAATAAAAAGATTTACCACATTTTGCTCCAATAAGCAGCGCATCCAATAAAGCATTTTGATGATTACATAATAATAATACGGGTTTGTTTTTTGGTAAGTTTTTAGCGTTATGTATTTGTATGTCTTTAAAATAGAAAAACAAACCAATACTTATATACTTTCTTACACTATATAACCAAATACGTTTCAAGATTTTGTAGTTTTTTTAGACCAATATGATGCTAATAACAACCCAGAAATTATATGCCAAATTCCCCAAAATGCAGCTAAAATTGCCATTCCACCAAGTCCATTAAAAAATGTAAAAATCAATAATAATCCTAAACCAGAGTTTTGAATACCAGTTTCAATAGCTAATGTTTTTTGGTTTCTAAATGACAATTTAAATGCCCTCGCTATAAAAAACCCTAGTAAAACAGCTAATAAATTATGAGTGATTCCTATATATAAAACATAGTGAACATAATTATTGAACACATCTAAATTATTTGAAAACGCAATAACTACAATAACCATAAATACAATAATAGACAATGGTTTTAATAATTTTGACAATTTTATAGCTAAAGCTTCATTTTTTTGCCTCAACAACATTCCTAAAACTAAAGGAATACCAAGTATTAGCGCAACTAATTTTATTAATTCCAAAGGTTCTAAATGAACCGTTTCTAAAATTTGAGAAGTAGGTTCATACAAATTACTATAAAACTGTAAGTTAAAAGGAGTCATAAATATAGCCAAAAACGTTGCAAAAGCTGTTAAACTAACAGAAAGCGCGGTATTTCCCTTTGCCATATGCGTCATAAAATTAGATATATTTCCTCCAGGGCAAGCCGCAACCATAAACATTCCTAAAGCAACACTAGGCTGTGGTTTTATTAATACTATCAACAAATATGTGAATAATGGTAATACAACAAACTGAGAAAGCACACCTACTAAAATTGGTTTTGGTTGTTTTAATAAGCCTTTAAAATCGTCAATCTTTATACCTAAAGCGACACCAAACATAACAATAGCCAATGCAATGTTTAAAACTAGTAGCCCGTTACTATTAAAATTTATTTGAACATTATCGAGTTCTTGCATATATTAAGCTACCGGCGTACCGTTTTTAACTTTATTTTCAGGATTTAGCAGAATAACATCTTTACCCTCAACAGCTCCTAATACCAAACATTCGCTCATAAATTTAGCGATTTGTTTTTTAGGGAAGTTTATAATAGCAACAATTTGTTTATTCAACAAATCATCTTTCGAAGATAAAGTGGTTATTTGTGCCGAAGATTTTTTAATACCTAAATCGCCAAAATCAATAGTTAATTGATACGCAGGGTTTTGTGCCTCCGGAAAATCATTTACTTCAATAATAGTTCCTACACGTAAGTCTACTTTAGTAAAATCGTCAAAAATTATTGGTTGGTTCATTTTTTAAAAATACAAATTACCAAATGAATATTAAAATGGTTAATAATAAATCCCGAACTTTGAGTAAAACTTTTAATTATGGCTAGAACACCTTCAAACATGCTGCCTTTAGGAACCCTTGCTCCTAACTTTAATTTACTAGATACTGTTAGTAATAAAGAATTGGGTTTAAAGAATATTAAAGGAAAAAATGGCACAGTAATTATGTTTATTTGTAATCATTGTCCGTTTGTAATTCATGTGAATAATAAATTGGTTGAAATGGCTAACACTTACGCAGAAAGACATATTGGCTTTATTGCTATTTCTAGTAATGATGCTAATAGTTACCCACAAGATGCACCAGATAAAATGAAGATTCATGCCAAAAAAAACAACTATTCGTTTCCATATTTATATGATGGAACACAAGATGTTGCAAAAGCTTATGATGCCGCTTGCACACCTGATTTTTATGTATTTGATGCTAATTTGAAATTGACTTATAGAGGACAATTAGATGATTCTCGACCAGAAAATGGTATTCCTGTTACTGGAAACGATTTGCGGTATGCTTTAGATTCTTTATTGGAAAATAAAGAAAATACAGATTTACAGAAACCAAGTATTGGTTGTAATATTAAATGGAAATAATATATAGCGTTAAATATATGAAGAGTAAAATTATGGAATTTAAAGAATATTTTGATAGGGTAATGAAAGAGGTTAACAGACTTAATTTTGCAAACGAAACTTAAATAAAAGTGTTATCTAATGAATATGTAACAATTGAAAGAGTGATAACCGCCATTAAAAACGAGAGCTAATAATTTTATTATTTATATATAGTGTTGTTGTGGCGAAGCGAACATTTTAATGCTCTACAAACTACATCAATATTATTCAAACATTTCTATATAAAATTTAATTACCTTTACTGGATAACAGTAACAAAAAAATTACCATATCCTGACTTATTTACGGGATATAAGTAATAAAAGTTACTATATAAC
>Ga0256845_1003663_pt1 | contig 10281 bp, 7 predicted proteins | sample RiftiametaG_FD_189101 | JGI IMG/M metagenome (GOLD analysis project Ga0256845, IMG submission 189101) | Tube worm associated microbial communities from hydrothermal vent at the East Pacific Rise, Pacific Ocean - Riftia | ecosystem: Host-associated > Annelida > Integument > Unclassified ... | reverse complement strand
AAGAGTTCCAAGTGAATCAAACATATCTGTAATCAAAAATGTAATGATAACTGGAGCAAGAGCTAAAGTAAATGCTGAAACTATATCTAATTCAAATGCAATTGCACCAATAGAAGCTGGCATAGAAAAGAACTCACTTGGAGCTGGTGCCACACCAGTTACCCATGCTACAATAGAAGTCAATATAACAGCAATAATAAATGCACCTTTTACTTTCCAAGCGTAAAGTCCAAATACAAGAACTAAACCAATAACACCTATAAGAACTTTTGAATCACTAAAATCACCAAGACCAACAAGAACAGCTGGATTTGCAACAACCATACCCATACTCTTTAGTCCAATAAATGCTATAAAAGCACCAATACCAGCACTGATAGCACGACGTAAGTCATGAGGAACACTCTGCATAATCCAAACTCTAAACTTTGTAAAAGAGAGGACTAAAAATAGAACTCCTGAAATAAAAACAATACCTAAAGCAGTCTGCCAAGGTATTTTCATACCAAGTACTAAACCAAATGTAAAATACGCATTAAGCCCCATACCAACACTCATAGCGATTGGTGTGTTTGCCCAAAACCCATTTAAAACTGTTGCAAAAATAGTGATAAGAGCTGTAGCTGTAACTAATGCTCCAAAATCCATACCTGTTTTGCTCATAATGATTGCGTTAACTGGAACGATATACATCATCGTTAAAAATGTTGTGAAACCTGCTGTAAACTCTGTTTTTACATCTGTACCGTGTTCTTTAAGTTTAAATAAACCCAAGATATCTCCTTTTACCTAACTGTAGATTTTTAATTCATTGTATAGACTATCACGTTCAACTGGTGTAAAACCACTTGTTGTTATCAAGTCTAAAAAGTTCTTTATATTCATACCAGTTGCGCTTGGCGCCCCTGCTGCTGATTGAATTGCCTCTTTTTCTATAGTTCCATCTAAATCATCTGCTCCAAATTCTAGTGCGATTAATGCAAGATTTATTGTAGAAGTTGCCCAATATGCTTTTATGTGCGGTATGTTATCTAACATAAGTCTGCTAATTGCATATGTTTTTAGTATTTCTGTTGAGCTTAGAAAGTCTTCTACTTTAAGGTAGTTATTGTCTCTTTGATAGACTAAAGGAATGAAAGCATTAAAACCATTTGTTTTGTCTTGAACATCACGGAGTCTTAACATGTGGTCTATTCTATCTTTACGTTTTTCTACATGACCAAAAAGCATAGTTGCATTTGACATCTTACCTTTTGAGTGCCAAAGTGCATGTATATCAAGCCACTCTTGTGAGCTTACTTTACCTTTACAGATATAGTCTCTAACCTCTTCGTTAAATATTTCAGCCCCACCACCTGGCATAGAATCTACACCATATTCAACCATTTTATCTATAACTTGTTCGTAAGTTAGCTTGTATTCAGTTGCTAAAAAGTTAATTTCAGCAGCAGTTAGTGCCTTTACATGTAGAGATGGAAACTTCTCTTTTATCTTTGAAAAGATTTCCAAATACCACTCTAATCCTGTTTCAGGATTGTGGGCTGATACTATATGCACCTCTTTTATATCATTTTTATATGATTCTTCTACGGCGCTTAAAATCTCTTCGTGTGTCATAGTGTAAGGGTTTGGATTTTTTCTGTTTGAGCTAAAAGCACAAAACTTGCAAATATCTTTACAGATATTGGTAGGATTGATATGTCTGTTTACGTTAAAAAATGCTTTTTTCCCATAAAGTGACTTTCGTTTTTTATCGGCATGATTTGCCAAAGTGAAGAGGTCAAGCTCATAAAGAGCTAGACCATCTTCGTAGTTTAGGCGTTCTTGCGATTCTAACTTTTCTATTAAGTTCATTAAAAACTTTCTCTGTTTATTTAAAAACGGTATTTTATCTTTTTTTGGTTAAAAACACTCTTACACATAATCTTCTGGTGGAAATTTCTCAGCCATAAAATCTATATCTTTATCGCCTCTTCCACTTAAATTTACTAAGATTGATTCATACGGTTTGTCTTTTGCTAGTTTCATAGCAAACGCTACTGCATGTGCACTCTCAAGTGCTGGGATGATACCCTCATAACGAGACAAGTCATAAAATGCTTGAACAGTCTCTTTGTCATTTGCAGTTGCTACTTTTGTTCTACTTATACTGTTTAAGTAAGCGTGTTCTGGTCCAACTGATGGGTAGTCAAGTCCACTTGCTATGGAGTGTACTGGTGCTGGATTTCCTTTTTCGTCTTGAAGCATGATAGAGTTAAAACCATGAAGAACTCCTGGTTTTCCGTAAGTTAGACTTGCTGCATGCTCTCCTAGTTTTGTGCCTGTTCCCGCTGGTTCTACCCCATACATCTCACAAGGGTCACTCATAAAAGCTGAGAAAAGCCCCATAGCATTACTTCCTCCACCAACACAAGCTACTAAATTATCTGGTAAATTTCCTGTCATATCCATAAATTGGTCACGCGCTTCAAAACCAACTACGCTTTGAAAATCTCTGACCATCATAGGATATGGATGAGGACCAACAACTGAACCGATTGCAAAAAACATATCTTCAGGGTTCTCCATATATGCACCAAATGCACTATCAACTGCTTCTTTTAGAGTTCTACCACCAAAACCAACTGGCACAACTTTTGCACCAAGCATTCTCATACGAATCACATTTGGATGCTCTTTTTCAATGTCTACTTCGCCCATATGTATTTCACATTCGAGTCCAAAGTAAGCTGCTGCAGTTGCAAGAGCAACACCATGTTGACCTGCTCCGGTTTCGGCAATAAGTTTTTTCTTTCCAAGATACTTTGCTAAGAGTGCTTCACCCATACAATGGTTAAGTTTATGTGCTCCTGTGTGATTTAAATCTTCACGTTTGAGATAAATTCTTGCTCCACCAACATACTCTGTAAGTCTTTTTGCATAGTAAACAGGTGTTGGTCTTCCTTGGTAGTGCTTTCGTATATCACGAAGTTCCATGATAAAGTTGTGTGAGTTGCCTATGGTAAGATATGCTTGTTCTATCTTTTTAAATTGCTCAATCAACTCAGGTGGTAAAAATGCTCCACCAAACTCTCCAAAATACCCCTCTGCATTTGGTTGTGCTTTTAAATATGGTTTCTTCGTCATATAAATCCTTTAAAAATAATGTACTAATTATAAGTAAAATAAGTTAAATAAAGAATTAAAATCACATATTGAGAGGTTTTTCTCTAAGTTCTAGTGCAAAATTTCACAAATCTGGTTGTGCTCTTTTATCATAACTAATCTATTCTTTATAAGTATCGCTTAGTATCTTTATTCAAGTTCAATATCTTGCTTCTACCATTTCTAACCTTTTTTTCAGTATTATAATGAATAAAGAAAGGTATTTCATATGGAACTTAAATACAAAATTGAAGAATTGATGAGTGAAAATGCTGATGATTTTCAAATATCTATGCTTATAAAAGAGCACATAAAAGAGTATCTTAGCTCTCTTGATGAAATCTTTACTAAAAACCAAGGGAAAGATTTTTTAGTAAAGCACACCAAAAGAATTGACCAATTTTTACTGCTTATATATAAATATACTCTAAGAAAGTTTTTTGGTGATTATCTTCCTTTTGTCAACCATATTCCTATAACACTTACTGCTATGGGAAGTTATGGACGAGAAGAGCTTTGTGTCTATTCTGATATAGACCTGATGATAGTATATAAAAATATTGATGGTTATAACTTAGAACCTATCATAGAATCAATGCTTCTTCTTATCTGGGATAGTGGAATAAAACTTGGTCATCGTGTCCATAAAGTAAACGAGCTTTTTGATGCTAGTAATAGTGATTTAACTATAAAAACGGCTATGCTTGAGTCTAGGTTTCTTTGTGGTTCAAACTTTTTATGGGTAGAAATTGGAAATGAGCTTAAAAAAATAGCAAAATACAATCTCCCAGAGTTTGCACGAGAAGTAACAAAAGTATATCATCAAAGACGTAAAGAAAATCCACTAATGATGGAACCAGATATAAAAAATGGGGTAGGAGGTCTAAGGGCTTCACATACTGTTAGATGGCTTAGTCGTGCCATATTGGGTCGTGCAAAACTAAAAGAGTTAATTCCTGCTTATATAACTGAAAAAGAGTTTAAGGAGTACAGAATTGCACTTGAGTTCCTTTACCGTGTTCGTTCAGCTCTTCACCTAAGTGCAAAGAAAAAACAAGATGTGTTAAACCTAGAATATATACCAGACATCGCTAAAAAACTTGGCTTTGAAGATAAAAAACTTATTAATGCACAGATGCAACTATGCAAGAAAACATTCTCTTCAATACATACCATAGATATAACTTGTCAGATATTTTTGAGAAAACTTGTTTCTTCCTACTTTTTTGAAACATCATCCATAAAACAATTAAGAGACAATAGACTTGAAAATGGTGTCTATAAAGTAAACAATATCATAGTTGCAAAAAGAGAAAAAGAACCATCATCATTTTTGCATGTGCTACAAGAGCTTGCAAAAATTGATGAAAAAGATATAAGATTTGATATAACTTATGTAGACTATATAAGAAAAACTAGTTTTTCTGCACACAACTCTGAAAAATTATATCAAGAATTTAAAAAACTTCTCTTTAACAACTATAGTTATCAATCATTTAAAGCTCTTTATAACTCAAACCTCATAGAACAACTCATAAAACCATTTGCAAACATAAGACATCAAGCACAATTTGATGGTTATCATAAATACCCTGTCGATAAACACTCTATACTTGGTCTTTATTATCTAGAAAACATAAATGAACCACTCATAAAAGCACTTCATGATGACCTTTGTGGTGAAGGCAAAGGCTTGATAAAGCTTGTTGTTCTTCTTCATGACATAGGCAAAGGTAGACGAGGAGATCATAGTGAAGTTGGTGCAAAGATATTTAGAGCTTATGCTACAAAGCTTGGGTTTAGTCCAGAAGCTGTACATGTAGGTAGTATATTGATAAAATATCATACTCATATGAGCAACACTGCTCTAAGAGAAGATATCTATAGTGAAGATGTAGTTCTTGCATTTACTTCTAAGATAGAAGAACCTAAAGTTCTAAAACTTTTATATATACTTACATATTGTGATATAAATGCTGTTGGGGACAATCTATATAGTGGGTTTACATCTAAACTTTTGAGAGAACTATATCATTTATCAAATGAGATGTTCGATAAAAAAGAGCTTATCGGAGAGACAAAAAGAAGACTTAGAAAAGAAAATTCTCTAAAAAAATATGAAAAGTTTAAAGTACTTCCAAGGATACTACAAAGAAAAATTCTATCTATTTCATCAAACTATTTTTTTATAAAACACAAGCCTCATGAGATAGTCAAGATTGCTACTATAGCAAAAAATGCAAGTCCTTATCAGTTTAAAATAGAAAATGAGTCTCACTTAAGTCTCTCTATCATAAAATCAAAAGAATTAAATATAGGATATCTTTTAGGAAAACTAGGCTATTTAGACTTGATAAATATGGAAGTTGTAAAGTTGTATGATGAGAAAAAATATTTTAAAATAGACTTTCAAGAGAGAGTTGAAAACAGTGACATAGAACAAATAAAAACTTTGATAGAACAGAGTTTTGACATGAGTAAGTCTACTACTTTATGTAAGCCTATCATAAAAGAAAATGAGATAGAGATGGATTGTGAGCATTCTAAAAGTGTTGTAAAACTAAGTGTAAATACAAAGAATCAAAAAGGTATGATGGCTTATATGATGAGTATTTTTGATGATGAGGGCATAGAAGTATCAACTGCTAAAATACAGACAATCAAAAAGCGTGCTAGAAATCTATTTTTAATTGAAAAAACGATAGACTTATGCGATAATAAAGATAAAATTTTAGAATTATTTATAACAAGATAATAGTACAAAGGTAAATATATGTGTGGTATTGTTGGATATATTGGCAAAAATGAAAAAAAAGAGTTTCTTTTAAGTGGTCTAAAAGAGTTAGAGTACAGAGGTTATGATAGTGCAGGAATTGCAGTACTAAAAAATGGTCAAATCTCTTCTTTTAGAGCGTTAGGAAAACTAGAAAATTTAGTTCATAAAACAGCTTCATTTTCAAGTGATGGCTTTGGTATTGGCATTGGTCATACTAGATGGGCAACGCATGGAAAACCAACAGAAGCCAATGCTCACCCTCATCGTGGAGAGTTCTCTTATGTAATTCACAACGGTATCATTGAAAACTATAAAGAGATGAAAGAAAATCTTCAAAAACAAGGAGTAAAGTTTTTATCTCAAACAGACTCTGAAGTTATAGTTCATCAATTTGAAAAATTCATAAGTGAAGGACTAAACGCCCAAGACTCTTTTAAAAGTACAATTGAGATGCTTCAAGGTGCATATGCAATTTTACTTGTCACAAAAGACGAACCAGATACTATTTTCTTTGCTAAAAATGCAGTTCCACTTATACTAGGTCAAAATGCAAAAAAAGAGAAGTTCATGAGCTCTTCTGATTCTCCACTTATAGGGTATGCTACTGAGGTTGTCTATCTTGAAGATGGTGAGTATGGTTGGGTAAAAAAAGATGAGATTTCACTTTTTATGCATGAAAAAATTGTTATTCCTGTGTTTGTGACTCTAGGACGAGATAAGATTTATGCTCAAAAAGATGGCTATAGATTTTTTATGGAAAAAGAGATTTACGAGCAATCAAGCGTTGTAAGTGAAACCCTTATGGGCAGAGTTACTGATGAGAGTGTTGAACTTGATGAACTCAAAAATATAGATTTTTCAGGTATTGACTCTATAAAAATCTGCGCTTGTGGAACTAGTTACCACGCAGGTCTCACAGCAGCTTACCTTTTTGAAAGACTATCTAAAATAAGATGTCAAATAGAGATTGCAAGTGAATTTAGATACAAAGAACCACTACTAGATAAAAAAACTCTATTTTTAGTCATAAGTCAAAGTGGAGAAACAGCAGATACTCTTGAAGCTCTAAAGATGGCAAAAAAAGCAGGTATGAAAACACTTGCTATCTGTAATGTAGATAACTCTTCTATAGTAAGATTTGCAGATGCAACTCTTCTTACGCGTGCTGGCATAGAAAAAGGAGTTGCAAGCACAAAAGCTTTTGCGACACAAATCATCACACTTTGGCTATTTGCTCTTTATGTGGGTAAAAAAACAATTACGGCTAAAAAAATGCAAAGTGAAATAAAAGCTCTTCTTCATACCCCTTCAGTTTTACGTGTAAAAGACAGTACACACGAAAAAATCAGACGTTTGTCTAAAAGGTATTTGCACGGTCATGGTTTCTTTTTTATAGGACGTGATATATTTTTCCCACTCGCTCTTGAAGGTGCACTAAAGCTAAAAGAGATAAGCTATCTTCATGCAGAGGGCTATCCTTCTGGCGAGATGAAACATGGTCCAATAGCTCTTGCTGATAGTGAGCTTTTTACAGTAGCCCTTATGCCTCAAACTATGCTTTATGAGAAAACAAAAAGTAACGTCGAGGAGCTTTCGGCAAGAGATGCCACCATACTTGCAATCTCTCCATTGGAGTTTGATTTGGCTGATGACTTTATAAAAACTTCAAAGCAGACTCACCCAATGAGTGAATTTTTTGAGATGATGATAATCACTCAAATCTTGGCACTTGAAATTTCAGTAAGACTTGGTAACGATGTAGATATGCCAAGAAACCTAGCAAAGTCTGTAACAGTAGAATAGATGAGATACTTTTTTCCTCTTATTTTAACTCTCATTCTTATAGGTTGTGAAAAAGAGGAAAAAACTACTTTAGAACCTTTACATGTAGATACTCCAAATAAACCTCTACATGTAAAGATAAAAGAGATTGAAGAAGAGCTACAAAACATAGATACGACAGAGTATCTTGAAGACTACATAGTTAATATCACTATGAATGGTTCAGCTAATCAACTTGGATTTCCTGCTGGTGATATGCAAGGCGGTTTTGCTTACAAAAGTGATGCTAAAAATATAGCACGATATGTAGTGACTCTTTTAAAGAAAAAAAGTACTAACGATAAAAAAGCAGAAAAAGCAGAAATATTTTTTACAAGTAACTGTGGTGGATGTCATGGGCATGATGGAAGTGGATTAAATGGTGCTTTTCCAAACTTGACACAGTACCCTTTACTAGGCATAATGAAGAGAAAAGAAGATTTATCCATAAAGCTTAAAAGGCTGAAAATGACTAATTAGACTTCTGTTTTACTATAGATTTACAAAATCTTTCTTAAAGGATACTACCTTTTTTAGGTAATTTTTTGTCTCGTTGTATGGTAAACTAGACCGAAGTTTTTTATAAACTTCGGATGGATTTTTGGCATTTATTATTTTCTTTGCTTTTGTTTTATCTTTACTAAAAGTTTTTAAAACATTACCACTTCCTGTATTATAAGCACTAATAACACAATACTCTCTTGAAATTGAGTTATATATGCCTTTTAAATACTTTTTATCTATGATATTGATATATGCCGCACCTAACTCTATGTTATTTTTTGCATCAAAAAGGTAAGACTTGGAAGGTGTCCATTTTTTTCCCTTTACATGTAGATAGGCATCTCGACCAGCACTTCTTGGAACTATCTGCATAAGCCCTATAGCTCCTGCTCCACTCATGGCAAACTGATTAAAATTGCTTTCTGTTTTTATAATAGCATAAACCAAGTTCTCACTAACTCCAAATTTTCTTGCATATTTTTTTACATATGGTTTGAACTTTAATACTCTTACACTTGCATGATCTTTCACCATATGAATAGTGACAAAATGTATATTTTTTTTGTTTATAATTTTTGTTTTATAACTCTGTTTTAATAATATATTTGCATATCTATTTGCTCTCCAAGAGTAACGTATGTTTTTGTTTTGGTCATCTTTTACTTCACCCAAAAGATACGGTGTGCTTCCTAGCTTAATTTTCTTAGCACTAAAAAGATCGGCTCCCCTTGGATCATCTGGAAGAAGTAGAGTTGTAACTATTGCATTTTTTAGACTTTTTTTACTATCTAAAGATTCAACAGTTATGAGACCTTTATCAAAATCAACCAGAGCTCTACTTTTATAGTTTTGCATATACTTCACATACTCTTTTTTCTTTGGTATTTTTACGTTCTCATCACCCCACTGCTTTGAAATGTTTTCTGCAAAATTTGATAAAAATTTTAAATCTTTTGAAAGCTTATCAGGACTCGCAACATACTGAATTGACTTGTTACGAGCAAAAATTTTTAAAGCATAAGATGGATTTTTACTAACAGCAACATTTGCAATAGAAGTGTAGTCACTGGTGGTACAAGCACTAAGTAAAAAAAGTGTACATGTAAAAAGTATATATTGTTTCATAAAGTCAATTATACTAAAATATAATTATAAAAGGTCATAAGGAGACATAAAATGAAAATTTTTGAAAACGACATACTATTTGTAGAAGTAGAAAAATCAGAAATACCTTGGCTAAAAATATTCCCACTTAAGAAATATAGGGAATTGAGTGATTGTGATACAAAAACAAGAGTAGCGCTACTTGATGCTATGTTACTTATTGAAACAGAGATGATAAAATATTATAATCCTAAAAAGGTTAATATTGCGATGTTTGGTAACTATCTACCACACTTGCATATACATGTAATGGCAAGATTTGAGGATGACTCTTACTTTCCAGAGCCTATGTGGGGGAAGAAACAGAGAGATGCAAATTTAAACCTATCTCCTTTTGAAAATTTTATCTGCACAATCAAAAAGAAGCTTCAAAATACCTAAAATAATTCAAAAATAGTGTTTTAAGTTTTTAAACAACAATCTATGATAGAATTAACATCTAAAAAAATTTCTATGGAGGAAATATGAAAAAGTTACTTTTAGCAGCATTACTGCTAATAACAAGCGTTGCATTTGCGGCACCACAACAGGGTGGAACACTCGTTTTTGGTCGTAGTGGTGATTCAACTTCAATGGATCCAAGTCACGTAACAGATGGAGAGAGCTTCTATGCTGCTACTCAAATCTATGACAATTTAGTTCAATTTAAATATGGCACTACAGAGATAGAACCTGCTCTCGCTGAGTCTTGGATTGTATCTGATGATGGTCTTGAGTATACGTTCAAACTTCGTAAAGGTGTAATGTTTAGCAAAACAAAATACTTTACAAAAGATTCAGAGTTTACTTCAAAAGACGTTGTTTTTTCTCTAGGAAGACAGTTTGATGCAAAACAACCTTACAACAAAGTTGGAGGAGCATTTAAGTATTGG
>Ga0256845_1003662_pt1 | contig 10282 bp, 12 predicted proteins | sample RiftiametaG_FD_189101 | JGI IMG/M metagenome (GOLD analysis project Ga0256845, IMG submission 189101) | Tube worm associated microbial communities from hydrothermal vent at the East Pacific Rise, Pacific Ocean - Riftia | ecosystem: Host-associated > Annelida > Integument > Unclassified ... | reverse complement strand
GGTGTTAAGCGATAGGCTTTTTGGTAATGCGCTAAAGCATCTGCATAACGAATCTCATCTTCGGCAATATTTGCTCGTTGAAAGGAGGCTTCTGCGACTGTTTTTATTGCATAAACATTATTTTTTTCTACTTGTGCAAACAAGTCATCTGCTACTTTATTTTTTCCTTGTTTTAGAGCGCCGATTGCTTTATTAAATAGTTGCGGGTTGCTTGATTTAAATTGCTCTAGTTCTGCTATGCGTTCTTTAAGTTCGGTAATATATTTTTCATAACTTGGGTGTAAATTATTTTGCTTTACTTGTATTTTTGCTAACTCCACTTCCAGCAATTGTTTTTCTTTATCGTGTGCTTGTTGTAGCCTCTCTGTTACTTCTTTTTCACGACGATTCAATCCTTGCTCATATTGCTCTGGAGAAGCGCCATAATTATTAATAATAGGATTTTTTTCTGTAGTTTGTGTGCACTGCTGGATCAAGAGCGTTATAAATAGCATAACAATACTTATAAACCATGGATTTTTACTAAATGTCCGTAATTTTTGAAACATTATACTGAGTTATCAATATCAATAAAATGATGATCAAGGTTGAATTCTTGGGCGAGATGCTGGCAGAGAGCCTGCACGCCATAGCGTTCGGTGGCGTGGTGTCCAGCGGAAATGAAGGCGATGTTGTTTTCAAGGGCGATGGCGGGAATTTGTTCGGAGACTTCGCCTGTGAGGAAGCAGTCGGCGTTAATGTTGATGGCGTGTTGGATGTAGGTTTGTGCGCCGCCGCTACACCATGCAATGCGTTTTAGGGTTTTTTCATCGTTACCGAAGACTAATGGGGTGCGGCTTAGTGCTTGTTTAACGGTGTTGGAAAAATTGGCTAGAGTGGTGTTGATTTCCCCTTGCCAGACTAAAGTGTCGCCGATGGGGATGGGGTTTTTGATGTCAAAACGAGTGGCAAGTTGGGCGTTGTTGCCGATTGTGGGGTGGGCATCGAGCGGTAAGTGGTAGGCAAATAGATTGATGTTGTTGTCCAATAGGGCTTTGATGCGATTTTTCTTGATACCAGTGAGGGTGGGTGGCTCGTTTTTCCAGAAAAACCCGTGATGAACGAAGAGTGCATCCGCTGCTTCGTCAATGGCTCTGTCAATCAAGGCTTGGTTGGCACTGACGCCTGAGATGATTTTCTTAATGTCAGATTTACCTTGTATTTGTAAGCCGTTTGGGCAGTAATCATCAAATTTATCAACTGTTAAATATTGGTGGCAATAGTCAGCTAAGGTTTTTTGATTAACCATAAAATGCTTCTACAACATCGATAAATTGTTGATTTTGCTCGTTACTGCCTACGGTTACACGCAGGCAATCGGTGAGTTTTGGTGCGCTACTAAGGTTTTTAATTAAAATGCCTTTTTGTTTGAGCGTTATAAACAGTTCGTTGGCATTTGGTGCTTTAAATAAAATGAAGTTTGCTTGTGATGGATAGACTTTCAGCGCATTAATGGCACTAAGTGCGGCTGATAATTTAGTGCGTTCGTTGCGGATGATTTGGGCATTTTTGCTGATTTCGTCTTTTTCTTGTAGTAGGAAATTCGCACTTACTTGCGTGAGTGTATTGATGTTGTAAGGCAGTCTTAATTTGTCTAATTGCTCTACCGTATCCTGCGCACCGATGAGCAGGCCTAAACGCAATCCAGCGAAGCCAATTTTTGATACAGTTCTGAGTAAAACTAAATTAGGGTATTTTTTAATATCATCTAAAAAACTGTCGTTGGCATGCGCATAATAGGCTTCGTCTAACACGACTAAAGCGTGGGTTGAAGTGATGATTTTCTCAATGGCAGTTCTGTCAAATGTATTGCCAGTTGGGTTGTTTGGATAAGCGATGAAAATTAGTTTTGGCTTGTGGGTTTCAATTGCCAACAGCATTGCGTTCAAATCAATTTCAAAATCATCGTTCAAATCAACACTTTGATAATTCAAGCGAGTAAATTTTGCAATCATCTCATACATCACAAAACTGGGTTCAACGCTTAAAATAGTATCGTTGGTATCACACGCCAATGCCAATAATTGAATCAGTTCATCTGAGCCATTGCCTAACAACATGCTGTAATCAGCAGGAATATCCATCAGTGCACACAAAGTTTGTTGCAACTCTGTGGCGTTTGGACTGGGATAACGGTTTAATTGTGCATTTGCTAAACAGGCTAAATATTGTTCAATTAATTCATCGGGCAAAGGAAAGGGAGACTCCATTGCATCTAGTTTCACCATATTTTCAGATGCAGGCACATGATAAGCGTTGATTGCTTTAATGTCGGGGCGTAGCCAGTTGTTGATAAAGTTATTCATTTATTTAAGTGCCGCGATAATGCCAATACTACCAAGAACGATTGTTACTACAATTTTAACAATAAAACGGCGTTTGCTTTTTAAATCTTGGTTGCATTTTTTCTGCTCTTTGTTAGCAATAAGTGGTGCTGATTGCTCAAAAATAGCAACAATCTCGGATAATTTTTTTAAATAAGGGTCTAATTGTTGATAAAACTGCTGTCTATCTTGATAGTTATTGTCATCTTTGCGCAGTTGTTGGATACTTGTATTAGCCTCATCTAGCCTAACTAATTTCTCAGGGTAGTTGTCAATTATTTCAGTAGTAAAGCCGCTATCATTGTATTTTTCTTTAAAATTTACTGCACTGTCTATATAGTAAATCAACAGTGCTTCATCTATATCGTAAATGGCTCTTTTAACATGGTTGATTGCACTGCTTCTCTCTGCTTGAAGTTCTTTTTTGTCATCACTAAGTAAAGATCGAACAATATGATGCCCTGCATATCTAAGTTGGTTGATAGAGGGAATAAGCACCCCTTCCGAGGTGATTTGCTCAACATTTTTTATTTTAACTTCTGCTTGTTCAAATAAATTCAATAGTGTCTTGAGTTCATCTGCTTCTTTAGCCAGCATATTTTTTGCTAAAGTTATAATGTTCCAAGCGTTTGACTTTTTCGGTAATGTCTTGGGCGGTTTGATAGCGACCGTGTTGTAGATTTATATTGCCTTTTGACAATCTGGCAACCAATTTTCTTTCAGAATTTTTGTTAAAAAGTGAGGTCATTTTCATTGCTTATGAATAAATAAGTATAATTGAGATAATTGAAATAAAATTGCAGTATGCGCAAAATAAAGTTCTATTATAGCCTAAGTATAATTATATTACAAAGATTTTTTCGTCAAGTATAGAGATTCACAAAACCCAATAAGATCTTTAAACAAGGTAGATTACACCCAACTTTCCCTATCGTTGATATTTTTCACAGGCATGCGATTAGGGTGGCACTGCATTTTGCCGATATTCTTAGCATTTAACAAAGTTTGGTAAGTATAATCAAGTGCGTTTTTACAAGCAAGTTCAATGTTAGCACCTGAGGCGATTAAAGCGCTGATTGCACTTGAAAGGGTACAGCCAGAGCCGTGGTAATTGCCTGATAATTTATCATAAGTATAACTTTTTACTAATTTGGCACGGTGATACAGGCGATGTTCAATGCTGGATTCTGATACATCAGTGGTGGTGAGTAGAATCCATTTACAGGCTAGTTTTTCTATGGCTTTTTGTTCGTCTTTTTCACCAGATAGGGTGAATAATTCTGCCATATTTGGGGTGAGAATTTCCACCAAAGGCAATAAGTCTTGTTTTAGCGTGCTTATCACTTGGGTTTGTAACAAAACTTCTTGGGTGCTGGCTTTAACAATTGGGTCAAGCACAATGGTTTTACCCTTTACTAAGTCGGCAATTGCTTTAATTTGCACACTAGAACTTAACAGTCCGATTTTCACAACTTTAAAATTAATATCTGCTTGCAGATGATGAAATTGTTTGACCATCAACTTAACATCTACTGGCTGAACTTCTGCAACAGATTGGGTATTTTGCACGGTCATTGTCGTTACAATCGGCAAGGGGGTTAATCCAAATTGATTGATAGTTTCAATATCAGCAGCAATACCAGCGCCACCACAAGGATCAAGTCCTGATAAAACTAAAACTGCTTCATTCAAGTTTACTTTTTTTCTTTAGCAAGGGGATTCGCTTTACTTCCTTTTTTAGTCAGAGGCTCTACTTTACTTACTTTCTTAGGAAGAAAATCTACTTTGCTTCCTTTTTTGGTAAGAGGAACTACCTTACTTCCTTTCTTGATAGAAGTACCTTTTTTGCTTTCTTCTTTGATAAGGAAATCTACGACTTTTAACATTCTTTCGGGGGTTCCCGCATGTGTGGAATCGGTCCAATATTTACCATTAACTACAATTGCTGGCACGCCCTTAAGGTGATATTTTCTGGTGTTTAACTTGGCTTTATTGGTCTTAATACGCACACCAAAAGAACCGAAGGCTTTTTCTACTTTGGCTTTATCCACGCCAAAACTAGCAACCCAATCAATAAAACTGGCTTTAGATTTAAACTTCTCTTTCTTTGCATGGATGGCTTCAAATAATGGTCCGTGTAATTTGTCCAACAAGTTTAATTCCTCTAGCACAAAGTAAAAGACCGCACCACTTGACCATCTATCAGAGTACATCGCTGGCTGGCGAACAAATTGTGCGTTAGCAGGTAATTTTTTAACCCACGCATTTAGAGTTGGCTCAAGATTATAACAATGTGGGCAATAATACCAAAACAACTCTCGCACCTCAACTTTGTCGCCTGTAACAGTGCTTACAGGTTTATTAAGTGCTATGTAGTCAATGCCTTCGTCATAGTCATCGACTGCAAATACAAAACTAGAGAATGTGATAAATAAAGTAAATAATATTGTTTTCATAAGGTACTCCTTTCGTTCAAGATGTTTTTAAAGTTTTAATGTTATACGATTTTAACTGCTTTACAGTTGCAGATAACTGTTTATAAGTTTTATTTTCAATTGGATGGACACTTTGCGGGCTAAGTTGCGCTAATGGTAACAAAACAAAATTGTATTTTAAAATGTCATTTCTAGGTAGATTGTTGTTCTCATCAATGACTTTGTCATATAATACTAAATCTAGGTCAATTTGACGCGAAGAAAATTTTGGTTGCGATCTGTCTCTACCTTGATTATTCTCAATCGTATGCAGCACACTTAACACATCAGCAATACTTAAATCCGTGTCTGCGTTCACACCCATATTATAAAAATCCATCCCCTTGAATCCAACCGCTGCACTCTCAAAAATATCAGAACACACCACATTGAAAAAATTCATTTTAAGCGCCTCAATCGCCTGAGTAATATTGTGCCTACGATTTTGATTTGAACCAATATTAATATGTATCTCGTTCATTTTTTATTCTTGTTTAAGACTGGAATGTGATGCCCTTACTCTTTCAATAATAACGCCCACACCTTGAGCACCTGTTACCGCCTCACCTTTGTTGAGTGTTAATTTAACTTTCTCTACGCCAAATTCCTGAATGATAATTTGTGTAATTTTCTCTGCCAAAGTTTCTACCAATTGAAACTCACTGGTTTTAACAAAATCAATCAGGCGTTTAGAAACAGCCTTGTAATCAAGGGTTTGGTCGATATGGTCGGTCTCACTAGCGGCCTTAATGTCAGCAGACATTTCAATATCCAGTGTAATCTCTTGACGAATTTCTCGCTCCCAATCGTAAATACCAATCACACAATCAATTTTTAACCCTTGAATAAATACAATATCCATAGTAACATTTATCAAAATTTTCTAAGGATTGCTATGTTACCTATTTTAATTACTTTTGCTTATTTAATTGGCTCAATTTCAACCGCTATTATTGTTTGCAAACTGCTCAATCTGCCCGACCCTAGAACACAAGGCTCTAACAATCCAGGTGCGACCAATGTGCTAAGAATAGGTGGAAAAAAAGCCGCCGTCATTACTTTGATTGGCGATGGGATAAAAGGCGCAGTTCCCGTATTGATTGCACAAGCCATGGGGGGTGATTTACTGACGATGACACTGGTTGCTTTGGCAGCATTCTTGGGTCATGTGTACCCCATTTTCTTTGGCTTTAAAGGGGGAAAGGGTGTATCAACCTTCATAGGTGTTTTACTTGCTACAAACTATTTAGTGGGTTTAAGTTTTATGATAATTTGGATTTTTATCGCCAAAGTGTTAAAAATATCTTCAATATCTGCACTAACTGCCACCCTACTAACCCCTATCATTTTTTACTTTTTAAGCAACAAGGATTTAAATGCCACCTATGTTATTACTCTAACTTGCGCTTGGATTTTCTTTACCCATAAAAGCAATATCCAGAGAATATTAACAGGTGATGAAGGGAGCATTAAGTCTTAATATTAATGCCTCTTTTTAACAAATAAAAAGCCAGCAAACCTAATAAAATAATCATAACCAACAAAACCAATATCGAATCAACAATATTGGTGGTAGAACTGCCCAAAAATCCCATCCTAAAGCCATCTACCATATAATAAATTGGGTTAAATTTACTGAGACTTTGCCAAAACTCTGGCAGAATTTCAACACTATAAAACAATCCACCCAAATAAATCATAGGCATCAATATAAAAGTTGGTACGATTGAAATATCATCAAACGACTGAGCAAAGACAGCATTAATAAACCCTGCCAAAGAGAACAATACAGCGGTCAAGAAAAAGATAACAAAGACAATAAAAGCACTATAAATCTGCAAATCCACAAAAAAAGAAACCGCAATAAAAACACCCGACCCGACCGCCAAACCACGAGCCACACCACCAGAAATATAGCCCAATAAAATCACCCAATAAGAAACAGGGGAAACCAATAATTCCTCAATACTGTGATTAAATTTTGCCAGAAAAAATGACGCAACGGTATTGGCATAAGAATTCTGAATCACCGTCATTAATATAATACCTGGAATAATAAAATGAATATAATCCACCCCTTGCATATCGCCAATACGCTCCCCCATCAAACCGCCAAAAATTAACAAATAAAGTGAAGTGGTAATAATAGGTGGAAAGATTGTTTGCACCCAAATACGAGAAAATCGCAAGATTTCCTTAATAACAATAGTTTTGTATTGAATCCACATAATTAGTTACCCGAAGTCAAATTTAAGAATAAAGTTTCTAAACGGTTTTGCGCATTCCTAACATGGTTAATATTAATATTATGTTCGCTAAGAATTTGCAATGCTCGGGTAATGCTTGTGCCAGATTCCAATACCACTTCCAATGAATAATCGTCTAATTTTGTCAGTAAAAATCCTAATTTAGTAGGAATTTCGGGTAATTTTTCACCACTTTCTAAAATCAAAGTTTGTTGCGAAACCCTAGCAAGTAATTGCTTCATACTGGTTTGCTCAATCACTTTTCCCTTGTCCACAATAGCAATATTGCGACACAAAGACTCCGCCTCTTCTAAATAATGCGTGGTAAGAATAATGGTTACCCCTTCTGCATTCAACTCTTTTAAAAAACCCCACATTGAACGACGAATTTCCACATCAACACCCGCACTAGGCTCATCTAAAATTAAAATTTTAGGTTTGTGAATAAGCGCCCTTGCCAACATTAAACGCCTTTTCATACCGCCAGACAAAGATTTAGCCATATCAAAACGCTTGTCCCAAAGTTCCATGCGTTTTAGCAAAACTTCAGCATACGCTTTAGCGCAAGTTCGAGTAATACCATGATAACCCGCTTGATTCATTAAAATTTCCTCAATAGGCTCAAACGGATTAAAGTTAAATTCCTGTGGCATCAACCCAATCAAACGCTTAATTTCATAAGCATTGTCAGCCTGATTCAAACCCAACACATTAATATCACCCGTGGTTTTTTCCAGCAATCCGCAAATAATACCAATAATCGTCGTTTTCCCCGCACCATTACTGCCCAATAAGGCGAAAAAATCCCCTTCCTCCACCGATAAATCAATCCCTTTTAAGGCATGAAAATCATTGGCATAAATTTTAATAAGTGTTTTGATTGTAAGTGCTGTTGGCATAGATGCATATTATCCACTTTTTATGCGATAATTACCCACTTTAAATGCAATATAATTTTACATTACTATGTCTGAGATTAAAAACATACAATTACCTGATATTGGCGACTTTGACGAAGTTGAAGTTATTGAAATTTTAGTAAATATTGGCGATGAAATACAAATAGATGACAGTATTGTTACCTTAGAAAGCGACAAAGCCTCCATGGAAATCCCAACGCCTTTTACTGGCATTGTTACTGAAATAAAAGTAACACTGGGTGACAAAATCAAACAAGGTGATATTATTTTAAGCGTTAAAAGCGAAAATGACGACACCCAAAACACTGAGCAGAACACCGACCAAAACACCAAAATCCAACATTCTAAACCACAAATCGTCCCCGTTGTTGTACCAGACATTGGCGACTTTGACGAAGTTGAAGTCATTGAAGTGCTGGTTAATGCAGGCGATGAATTATCCGCAGACGACAGTATCATCACCCTTGAAAGCGACAAAGCCTCTATGGAAATCCCAACACCTCTTGCAGGCAAAGTCATTGATATCAGCGTCTCATTAGGCGATAAAATCAAACTGGGTGATTTAATCCTTAATATTGAAAGCACAAGCATTGACACCCCCAAAGAAGAAACACCCGCCCCCACTGCTCCCACCCCTGCACCAACCTCCACAACAGCACCCAAGGCAACCACAGCAACACCACAAACCTTAGACCAATCCATATCAACAACACCCAAAGGCGACTCTCATGCCTCACCCTCTATTCGAAAACTGGCGCGTGAATTGGGCGTTAATTTATCCAATGTTACTGGTACAGGCCAAAAAAACAGAGTAACAGACGCCGACCTTAAAGGTTATGTCAAACAAATTATCACCTCAGGTGGCACAGGTAGTGCATTACCCACAACCCCTGTGATTGATTTCTCCAAATTCGGTGATACTGAAACTGTCGCCTTATCAAGAATCAACAAACTCTCAGGCAAACACCTAACCGCCTGCTGGCTCAATATCCCCCATGTAACACAATTTGACGAAGTTAATATTGACAAAATGGAAGCCTACCGTCAAGCACAAAAAGCCAACGGCGTTAAACTCACCCCCTTAGTTTTCATCATGAAAGGCGTCATTGAAGCCTTAAAAAATCACCCACGACTTAATGCCTCATTAGACAAATCTAACGAAAACCTCATTCTTAAAAAATACTTCAATCTCGGCATTGCCATGGACACACCAAATGGCTTAGTCGTACCAGTAATTCGTGATGTTGAACAAAAATCCTTAGTTGAACTCGCCACAGAATTAGCACAAACCTCTGCCAAAGCACGCGACGGCAAACTCAGCCCTAAAGATATGCAAGGCGCAGGCTTTACCATCTCCAGCCTCGGTGGCATCGGTGGCACACAATTCACACCCATTGTCAATGCACCAGAAGTTGCCATTTTAGGCGTGTCCCGCTCCTTCAACAAACCCGTTTGGAACGGCAAAACATTCATGCCAGCATTAACCCTACCCTTAGCCCTGTCTTACGACCATCGAGTTATTGACGGCGCACAAGGGGGGCGCTTTATGGCGGAACTTAACAACATCTTAAGCGAGGCAAATTATGATTAAAACACAAGTTATTGTTATCGGCTCTGGTCCTGGTGGCTACACCGCCGCCTTTCGTGCAGCTGATTTAGGCAAAAAAGTCGTCCTGATTGAACGCTATGAAAGCCTCGGTGGCGTATGTCTAAATGTAGGCTGCATCCCCTCAAAAGCCCTATTACACACCGCTGAAATCATCAACGAAGCCGCAGAAGCACAACATCTTGGCGTAACTTTTCAAGCACCAAAAATTGACATCGACGGCGTACGACAAAATAAAGACAACATCGTCAACAAACTCACAGGTGGCATCAAAGCCCTAGCAAAAGCAAGGGGCGTGCAAGTCATCACTGGCTATGCTAAATTTATCTCCAATACGCAAATCAAAATTGACGACAGCGACGAAATCATCGAATTTGAACACGCCATTATTGCCGCAGGCTCTCGTGTTACCAAAATCCCCGCCTTCCCATTTGACGACCCCCGCGTTATGGATTCAACCGATGCACTAGATTTAGCCAATGTACCAAAACGCCTACTCATTGTTGGCGGTGGCATTATTGGCTTAGAAATGGCAACCGTATATGCAGCACTAGGCAGCGAAATCACCGTCGTTGAACGCTCAGACCAACTCATCGCAGCAGCAGATAAAGATATCGTCAACCCCCTATTTAAACGCATTAAAAAACAATACGCCAACATCTTCCTCAGCACT
>Ga0256845_1003661_pt1 | contig 10284 bp, 8 predicted proteins | sample RiftiametaG_FD_189101 | JGI IMG/M metagenome (GOLD analysis project Ga0256845, IMG submission 189101) | Tube worm associated microbial communities from hydrothermal vent at the East Pacific Rise, Pacific Ocean - Riftia | ecosystem: Host-associated > Annelida > Integument > Unclassified ... | reverse complement strand
TTTATCGACATCTATCATGACCGTATCAGCGCCTATCACGTCAAAGATGCCGAGTTTAATCCAACTGGTCGCCAAGGCGTTTATTCCGGCTATGCTGGCTGGACAGATCGCGCTGGCCGTTTCCGTTCGCTCGGTGACGGGCAGGTGGATTTCAAAGGTATCTTCTCCAAACTCGCGCAATATGGCTATGAAAGTTGGGCGGTTCTGGAATGGGAATGTTGCCTGAAATCGCCGGAACAAGGTGCTGCCGAAGGTGCGCCGTTCATCACCGATCACATCATCGAAGTCACCGACAAAGCCTTTGACGATTTCGCGGGTGGTGACACCGATATGGCGACGTTGCACAAAATGATGGGCCTCGACAAATGAGCGACGTAACCCCGATCCGCCTCGGCATGGTTGGCGGCGGACAAGGCGCTTTCATCGGCGGCGTTCACCGCATTGCCGCGCGTATCGACGGGCAGTTTAATCTGGTGGCCGGGGCGCTGGCCTCCACCCCCGAAAAAGCTGCGGCGTCGGCCAAGGAAATTGGCCTTGAGCGTTCCTATGGTTCCTATCAGGAAATGGCGACAGCCGAGGCCGCCCGTGAAGACGGGATTGAGGCCGTGGCCATCGTCACCCCGAACCACGTGCATTATCCAGCCGCCAAAGCGTTTCTTGAGGCAGGCATTCATGTGATTTGTGACAAGCCGCTGACCTCGACATTGGAAGATGCGCTGGCGTTGGAAGAGGTGGCGAACAAAGCCAATGCTCTGTTCATCCTGACCCATAACTACACCGGCTATCCGATGATCCGCCAAGCCAAATCCATGATTGCCAATGGCGAACTGGGTGATATCCGGCTGGTGCAAACGGAATACCCGCAAGACTGGTTGACCGAGGCTGCCGAGCAGGATCCGAACAATAAACAAGCCGATTGGCGCACCGATCCCAAGCGTTCCGGTTTAGGTGGCTGCGTTGGCGATATCGGCACACATGCCTATAATTTGGCGCGGTTTGTGACGGGGCTAAAGCTCGACTCGCTCGCTGGTGATCTGGACGCATTTGTTGAGGGTCGTCGTGTTGATGACAACGTCAATGTGCTGTTGCGTTTTGAAGGCGGAGCCAAGGGTATGCTTTGGGCGTCGCAAGTTGCGGTTGGCAATGAAAACGGTTTGGCGCTGCGGGTTTATGGTTCCAAAGGTGGTTTGGAATGGGTGCAAGCTGACCCGAATTACCTGTGGTATACCCCATTTGGCGAACCAAAACGCCTGCTAACCCGTGGTGGTGCTGGCGCGAATGACGCGGCCAACGCCGTGACCCGTATTCCGGGCGGTCACCCCGAAGGCTATCTTGAGGGTTTTGCGACCCTTTATATGGAATCCGCCAACGCTATTCGCGCCTTCCGCAATGGTGGTGACGTGGCGGCAGCGATGGTCAATCTGCCAAATATGGCCGACGGGGTTGAGGGCGTGAAATTCATCGACGCTTGTATCCGGTCAAGCAATGACAACGCGGCTTGGGTGAAACTGGCTTAAAACGCGGCTTCGGTCGCGCTTAGCAATCCGGCATCAACCAGATGGTCGGCAAATAAATCGGGTGTGGTGAACAAATGCGTTTGCCACGCCTTTTCCTTGGCGGCCTCGATGTTTTCATCCCGATCATCGGCAAATAGAATTTGTGCGCCGGACAACCCAGTGTCTTCCTCAACCATTTCATAAATCCGTGCGGCAGGTTTGGTAACGCGCATATGCCCAGAGATAAATTTTCTGTCGAATTCCGACAGGATAGGATAGAGGGTTTCGGCGTAAGCGAAGGTCTCAATCCCAAAATTGCTTAGCGCGTAAACAGGAATGTCTTTAGCGCGAAGTTGGCGCAAAAGATGCCAAGAATGCGGGATTGCCGGCGTTGCCATTTCAGCCCAGCGATCATGCCAAAGCCGGATCATGTCGGCGTGTTTCGGGTGTTTTTCTGCGTGGGCATAAACCGTGTCGCGCCAATGGTCCCCGTGATCAATCCCATCATTCATTTTGTGCAAATCGGTTTCGGCGAAAAACTTGCGGCGTTCGTCTTTGCTCATCAACTGATCATACAGATTTTCCGGATGCCACTTAACCAGCACGTTGCCAATGTCAAAAATGACGACTTCAGGTTTCATCATGCCCTCCTACCTTATTGTGAATGCGCCGAATGCTAAGATATACCAATAATAGTACAGGAATCGTGACGATAGCCGACAGCGTTGATTTTGAGTACCCCGACAGCTTTTCCACTGGCCCCAATAAATATCCAACTAGGCTAACTGCGTAATAACTGATTGCGACAACGGATAATCCCTCGACGGTTTTTTGCAGGCGCAATTGTAATGCTGCCCGTTTGTCCATTTGCCTAAGCAACTTTGAGTTCTGCATTCCAATTTCGACGTCAACACGGGTTCGCAAAAGGTCAGCGGCGCGTTGTGCTCTTGCCGAAAGGTTCGCCAGCCTTTCTTCGGCGGATCGGCACGTCCGCATCGCTGGATCGTAGCGCCGCATCATGAATTCGCCGAACAATTGTCGTCCACGAATGCGCGTTTCGCGCAGCACCTGAATCCGATGGTTAACGATGGCCTCATATGCGCCGACGGCACTGAAACGATAGGAGGTGGATGAGGAAAGCAATTCTATTTCTGCTGACATGTTCAACAATCGGTCCAGTGTTTCGCCGTCATTTCCGACTTGTGCAGCCATGTCCTGAACCAATGCATTATGCTGTGCATCTAGCGTCAAAACGCGCGCCGCTACGTCGCGTGCGACGGGAAGTGTCAGCATTGATGCTGCCTGATATGTTGCGATTTCCAGCACCCGCTGGACAATTCTGCCAAGCCGTTGTTGTCCGATTTCGGGGCGGGTCAGGACAGCAAATCTGGTATGCCCATTTTCGTCAATCCGGAAATCGCCGGCGATGGTTGCCTCGCCGTCTACAACGTCCGAAACGGCTAGACTTTCGGCAACAAACCAGTCTGGCATCTGGATGTTGATAGCTTCATCGCGAGCCTTTTCATTTTTGACCGACTCGATCCAGACAATCGCCGAAATCAGGACTTCGCCTGGTGCTTCGGCCAACCAGTCTGCAGGAAAGGCATCAAACAGGTCGCGCTGAAAGGGCTTCTCGGCGGTCTCTTCGGAAAATATCGTGTAGGTTACAAATTCCGAATGCATTTCCCATTTCAGGGTATTGCGACCAATTTGACCGGAAAAATGCGCGGCGTCCGGTGCGGGATGTGCGGTCCCAAAACGATCAAGAATTGCACGTAGATGCTTACGTTCTGCCGTGCTGTCCGTGAAATCACCGGTCTTTTTTAACGCCAAATGAAACGCATGTGAGGATGTCTTTAAGCGTGGGAAAGGGCGGGCGTGAAGCTCGTTATTTAGCGCATAACGCTCGGGTAACGCGTCGATTTTTTGCATTAGGTTCGTCCGAATAGCCGTTCAATATCCGTCATCTTTAGCTCAACATATGTCGGGCGGCCATGGTTACATTGGCCAGAATGCGGGGTTGCTTCCATTTCACGCAGTAGCGCGTTCATTTCTGGTCCTGTCATTCGGCGACCCGTGCGGACAGATCCGTGGCAGGCGACGCGAGACAGAATTGCCTCGATCCGGTCTTTGACGGTTTGGGTTTCGCCAAGGTCGGCCAGCTCGTCGGCGATGTCGTGGATCATGGCGGCGGCGTTGACTTCACCCAGGATTGCCGGGGTTTCGCGGACACATATGGCGTTACCGCCAAAGGCCTCGATCGTTAAGCCTAGCTCAGTTAAGGCTGGTGCCGCCGTTAGTAGGCGGGTGATATCGTCGGCGGACATCTCGATGATTTCGGGAATTAGCAGAACCTGCGCGGCCACGGTTTTTTCGGCCATTTGGTTTTTGAGTTTCTCGTAGACCAACCGTTCATGAGCTGCGTGGGCATCAACCAAGATCATACCATCAACGGTTTGGGCAACTATATAGTTTTCATGTAACTGCGCGCGCGCGGCGCCAAGGGGAAGCGCCTCGTCTGGCGCGAATGCACCTTCCTCGGCGCTTGGCACGGGTTCCACCCGCGCCGCCATTGGCATTTCCGCAAATCCGCCTTGTTGAGGGGCGGGTTGCTGGAAGGTATAGGCGTTTCTGAGCGCTGACTGTGAGGCGTAATCCATCTGATAGATTGGCGCGCCGGTATGGGGTTGAAACGCGCCTAATGTCGCGTTGGAAACCGTGGTCGAAGCACGGTGTCCGGCCGCTGCCAACGCGTGTTTCAGGGCCGATACGATCAGCCCGCGTGCGAGACCGGGTTCACGAAAACGAACCTCGGCCTTTGCCGGGTGAACGTTGACGTCGACACGTTCGGGATCGACTGTCAGGAATAGGGCGGCGGCGGGGTGGCGGTCGCGCGACAGGAAGTCGGAATAGGCGGCCCGCAATGCGCCAGTTAGCAGTTTATCGCGCACAGGGCGGCCATTCACGAACAGGAATTGCGCCACCGCCGCGCCGCGCGAATATGTTGGCAGGGCGGCGTATCCGGTCAGGCGGATGCCTTCGCGTTCAGCGTCGATCCGCAGGGCGTTTTCGGTGAATTCAGCCCCGAGGATTGTTCGCAATCGCCCGTGCAGTGCATCGAACATATCGCCGCTTTCGGGGTCTGCGCGGAATTTGATGCGGCCTTCGCCGCCGCCGCTAATGTCGCGCAGGGTAAACCCGACAAGCGGTTCGGCCATGGCGAGGCGTTTGATAACGTCGGTGATCGCTTGAGATTCAGCACGGTCGGTGCGCATGAATTTCAGGCGGGCAGGGGTGGTGTGGAACAGGTCGGCTAGTTCAACGACGGTTCCGGCGTTTAGGGCGGCAGGTTCGGGCGCGGATATTTTGCCATCATTGACGATGATACGGGTCGCGGGCTCGCCCTGAAAACGCGAGGTTATGGTCAAGCGGCCGACGGCGCCGAGCGAGGGTAATGCCTCACCGCGAAAGCCAAATGTGTGGATGTTCAACAGATCAGAGCCGTCGATTTTTGACGTCGCGTGGCGCGCCAAGGCTAGGGGCAGTTCGGCGGCAGGAATGCCGTGGCCGTCATCGGTCACACGGATCAGGGTTTTGCCGCCATCAGCAAAGGCAATGTCGATACGGCTGGCCCCCGCATCCAAAGCATTTTCCACCAGTTCTTTGACTGCGGATGCCGGACGCTCCACAACCTCGCCCGCTGCAATGCGATTGGCGGCGGCATCGTCCAATTGCCGTATTGGGCGGCGTTCGGGGGCTATATTGTGGTTTGGTGCGTTCATGCCACAACTTGTAGCATGAACAAGGGCGATTCTGCTATGTGTTAATCTGCTGGTAATCCGGTGGGTTGGCCGACGATTATCACTTGCAGGCTTTCGGGTTTTAGCAGGCGGGCGGCAACGCGGTTGATGTCGTCAACCGTGATAGCGTTCACTTGGTCGTTGCGGGTGTTGATATAATCAATCGGGAGATTGCCAAATTGCAGGCCCGCCAACGCCGACGCAATCGCGCCATTACTGTCAAAGCGCAGCGGATACGATCCGGTCAGATATTTCTGCGCGGCGTTCAGTTCCTCGACCGTGACGCCGTCGCTTGCCATCTTGGTCCATTCACCGCGAATAACCTCAACCGCTTCGGCGATCTTGTCATTCTCGGCAGAAACTGAGGCCATGTGTAACGCCGCATTTTGGAACGGCACCAGAAAGCTGGAGACGCCATAAGTAAGCCCGCGTTTTTCGCGCACTTCTTGGTTTAGGCGCGAAATGAAACCGGAGCCCAGAATATGGTTCATCACATAGGCGGCGATATAGTCGGGGTCGGTGCGCAGGATGCTGGTATGGGCCATGATCGCGGTCGATTGTGGCGACGGGAAATCGATCACGGTGGTGCCTGCGGCGGCGATCGTGTCGGTCATGGCGGGCAGTTCAGGGCCATTTTCAGCCAGTGCACCAAGCAGCGCATCGAGCAATGGGCCGAGCTCTTCGGGGGTGATATCGCCAACGATGCCAACCGAAACCCGTGATTTCACCAAGGCCGCGGCGTGGGCGTTCCGCATGTCTTGTTGCGTCAGCGCCGCGAGGGTTTCCGGCGTGCCTTCCAGCGTGCGTGCGTAAGCGTGGCCCGCGAAGGCGTCGGCAAACAGGCGGTCGCCGCTGATTGATCGGGGGTTGGTGGTGTCGGAACGCAGGATGGATTCGACTTGGCCTTTTACGCGAGCAAAAGCGATGTCGTCGAAGTTGGGTTCGTTGATGGCAAGGCCAAGCAATTCCATTGACGCGTCCAAATTTTCGCGCAATACGGTTGCGCCGATGCTGACGGAATCACGGCCTGCGTTAAAACTGAAACGAACGGCGAGGGTTTCGGCCGCCTCCTGAAATTGCGTGGCGTCCATGTCGCCAGCGCCTTCTTCAAGCAGTCCCATCATCAGGTTGGTGGCACCTTGTTTTTCAGCAGTGTCAATGCTGCCACCGCCGCGAAACAATATGTCGATGGAGACGATAGGGATCGAGTGTTCTTCGACGAACCATGCTGTGATACCGCCTTCCGAGGTGATTTCCTCTATGTCGATGGCTTGAGCCGGGAGGGCGAATAGGGTGGCGATTAACGCGAAAACACGGGTCATTCTGAGATCTCCTTCATCAACCAGCCGGTGACGGATTTATCTATATCGAGCACATTTCGCGCAGCTGTCATAACATCGTCCGCGGTCACTGCGTTCAGAACGTTCGGCCAGTCGGCAATGTCTTTGACCGTTAGGCCAATGGTCAGGCCAGCGCCGTAACGCCGTGCCAGTCCACTTTGATTATCCAGCGCATAGATCTCGTTAGCGCGGATCTGGTTTTTGATGCGTTGCAATTGATCGGCGTCGGGGCCGTCGATTAGGAATTGCGCCAACACCGCGTCCATCGCGGCCTCGGCTTCTTCTAATGTCACGTCGGGCGCGGGTACGATGAACACGCCAAACGTGTCGGGGTCGAGCGCGTTGCCATCGTAAAATGCCCCAGACGAAACCGCGATTTGTTGGTCTAGTTGCAGGGCTTTGCCCATGACCGATGTCAAGCCACTGCCGCCCAGTAATTCCGCCAACACGGTCAGCGCGGCGGCTTCGGCCTGATCGCCAGAATTGCGTTCGGGGGCTAGGTAGGTGCGGGTCACATAAGGGTTGGAAACACGCGGGTCGCTAAATGTCAGGCGGCGCGCCGAAATCTGCGGCGGTTCTTGCGGGCGAACCCGTGGCACGATCCCGTCGGAGGGGTCCAGCGGGCCGTAATGTTTGATCGCCATCGCCTCAACCTCGGCCGGATCAACATCACCTGCGACAATCAGAATGGCGTTATTCGGGGCGTAGTATTTTTGGTAGAACTCGGAGGCATCCTCCAGATTTAGCTGTTCGATTTCGTGACGCCAACCGATGATCGGAATCCCGTAGGGATGGTTCATATATTGCGCGGCGCGGCGTTGTTCGGAAAACAGCGAACCCGGGCGGCTGTCGGTGCGTTGGTTGCGCTCGGCCAATACGACCTCGCGTTCAACGGCGACGCTGTCCTCGCTTAGGATCAGGTCGCGCATTCGGTCGGCTTCCATCGTCATCATCAGTTCCAGATGTTCAGCGGAAATCGTCTGGAAATATCCGGTATAATCGTAGGAGGTGAAGGCATTATCATTCCCGCCAAGCCCCTCGATAATCCGGCTGAAATCCCCTTCGGCAATGTCGTCGGTTTCCTTGAACATCAGATGTTCAAGGAAATGTGCGATACCGGATTTGCCCAAATCCTCGTCCGCCGAACCGACACGATACCAAACCATATGGGTGACAACGGGGGCGCGATGATCCTCGATCACGACGGCCTCCATGCCATTGGGCAGGGTAAAGCTGGTGACGGGCGCTTGTTGGGCCAAAACCGGACTTGCCAGCAGGGTCAGCGCAAATAGCCGCAATGCAATCATAATATTCCTCCGCGAATTTAGGTATACAGTAAGCAGTGACGCGAAAGGTTCAAGCGGTTCTACGGAACTGTGATGAGGGGGGAAGTTTGCACCGCACAATCCACGAGTTGGATGTCGCCGATGCCAGATGTATCCAATGATACGGATAAGCGTCAGGAAAGCATAACCTCGGTATCTGTGACCAAAAAGCTTACGTCGCTAGTTCTGAACGATGCCGCCATTAGCTCATCCATTCCGTAAAAGAGTAATGTGGTTTGCTTAGGGTCGGAGAAAGTAAAACTTAGGGTGTTTGGAGCGATAAACTGTGCTTCAGCTAACACATTTTCGTCTTTCCCCCATCCATTCAGGATTTCAACGGTTTGGCATAGGCTTAGATGATCCTTAATCTTTTGTTCCGCAAGGTCTTGCGGCCAGTCGGTGATCTCGCTTGTATCCATTCCTTTTGAGCGAAGGTCTACTAAAGTACTGTTCATAGCCGTTGCGTAATGTGTGCTGTCTAGATTCAAACCTGAAGAATTAGATAATTTCCAACCTGATGCCCCGACAAATGTACCATCGGAAAAGCTTAATCTGATCAAACCCGATATATACAAGTCCGCCAGCTCGGACGGATCTCGATCACGTAGGTCAGGATATAAGCTGCCATGCATGTGATGAGCGAGCGTTGAGCCTTTCATGTTCGCAATTCTCTTGGCTAACTGACCAGCAAGATCGCCAGCATCCTCCATGGCCCGGCGTTTCATCCCTTCTTCTGTCTTTGCATTCTCTTGTTTATAAATTTCGGCAAGGGCTGATGTTACCCATGGTCGTAACGCGTCGCCGCTATATTTCTGGTCATTGTCGACCAAAACGACACCTTTGCCCAAAACTGCCAGCGCATAGCTGAGCAACGTGGCTACAGTCGTTTCCAGACAATCACCGAGAACAAGTTCATACCCCATATCGGGTTCCGAATATCCGTGTTTTCCTACATTACTAACATCGAATTCATCGATGTCATCCTGATCCAGAGGGAAAATTTCACAACCCGTTTCCTTTCCGCTTAGGGCGGAGGGAAGGTAGCCTTCGTCGTCCAAAAGGTTCCATTTCCCTTCAATCGTAACGGGGAAACTCTCGGCCTTCAGAAATGCTTCTATCTCGGATTGGGTGGGCAGGTTTTGTTTGCTAATTGCAACGATATATGACTCGGCCATTTTGGAACCTTCTCAACAGAGTGATAAATTACTTGGCACCAAAAACAGTGAAAACTAAATACACGAAATTGAATATTTATGTGATGATAGTCTTTCTTGAACTTTACCGTGAAAAATCACTCGTTGGCAGCCTTATCTGCAAACAAGATCAACCCAATAGCCCCAACAAATATCGCCACATCCGCCACGTTAAACGCGTAAGGGTTATCGATATTACAGCACGAAATATTGATAAAACCGGCTACGGCGCTGTAGATCACTCCAGAACGTTGCCCAATGTGCCGCCGACAATCATGCCTGTGCCAGCGGGGATCAGCCCGCTTAGCAGCCTAGGCAAAAGGGACGAACGGTACCCGTTGGCGATGTGTCGCTAGCGAGACTAGCTCATCTACGACATTTAAGAAATGAGGGGCGTTATTATGTGCTTCCCAGCCAGCTTCATCGATATAAAGCTCATAAATGAAGAATGACAAAGGATCGGTTGGTGAACGGTATGGTACAAAGAATTTTACGCCTTTTTCTGCCATTGTTGGCGCGATCAGTCTTTGCAGAATATTTGCAACGGCATCGCCTTTGCCTTCTTTCGCTACGATATTGATGGCTACGGCGAAGCCATCATTCAGGTTGGTAGCGGCTGGATCGGTATAGGCCATTATGGTTCAACTCCGACTTGTCAGTAGGCGAAGACCTGCAAACGCAAAAAAGGTTCCCAGAGCCCCTTGGATAACACGGCGCGATTTTCCGTATAGACGAACCATCGCTGGGGTCGAAAAAGCCAAGGCATATAATATGTGGATGGCAATCGACATGATAAAGGTACCAACGACGATAGCGGCACCAACCCAAAGTGGCGCGCCTTCCTGTAAACCTAGGGAAATAATGGCTACCCACGCTAACGCAGCTTTTGGATTGGTCATTTGAATTATGTACCCACGCTTATAATATCCAAACGGAGTACGCCGCCCGCCGGCCAATTCTTTCGCTTCAATATCGTGCGAGGATGCAGCAGATTTGAACGATTTATATGCTAGCCATAATAGATACGCACCGCCAAAAACTTTAATCAGTAATAGCGCAGACGCATAGGTTGCCAATAAGGCTGATAAGCCAAACACAGTTAGAAGCGCCCATGTGAACGATCCGCTCGC
>Ga0256845_1003660_pt1 | contig 10285 bp, 6 predicted proteins | sample RiftiametaG_FD_189101 | JGI IMG/M metagenome (GOLD analysis project Ga0256845, IMG submission 189101) | Tube worm associated microbial communities from hydrothermal vent at the East Pacific Rise, Pacific Ocean - Riftia | ecosystem: Host-associated > Annelida > Integument > Unclassified ... | reverse complement strand
CTGAATTTCACCTCACCAATAACGGAGAAGTCAGCTATTCTTCGCCCGGTTTGTTTGGCGTCGATATCTTTTCGCAGAATTCTGGTATAGTCTTCGGACCAGACACGGTACCCGAAATCGACGAAATGGCTTTTGAGAATATTTTCTGCAATTGGTGAATTTTCAGGAGAAGCATCACCTCCTCTTTTGGCATCTCGTACTATTATGGCAACAGATATGGTTGGATTGCCATGTTCTTTAATAAGGCGCAAACGGTTTGTGGCAGAGAGACCTTCCAGTGCCTCTTTGACGTCAGAAATAAACACTTCCGCCTTTATCTGTATGTGCATTAAGCCGTCTTCACCGAGTTGTGGTGAAGATTGTTCAAGAATCTGTTTGATGAGACCTTTGCTTTTTGAGAGTACAATATCTTCTATAAGCAGGTAATTTTGAACCAGAGTCGAACTCTCAACATATACACCAACCGCTTTTTCAATGGCCTGCCTCTGTGCGTCACGGTGAAGGTCGTCGATCATAAGGCCTTTATCTTTGGTGTACAGGGCAGCATTCGGATCAACAAGACCTTCTGCGGTAACAATTAAGGTTTCAGGTGATGTGCTATCGGCAGCACTGGAGATTGACCCGATAGAAGACAACCCCATGACAAGTACAATGGTGAGAAAGGAAATGACCTTCATCGTTGAATATGTGCAGACATTCATCTGTTTACTGACCTCCTTTACAGATACCGGCAAAGAGTTTCGCAATGATTGCATTTGCGCGTTTATTAACCATTTTATGCACGGTATTCATGATATCCGCATCAGAAAAGGTGGTTTCGCTCACCTGTGCGGTTGAGACCTGGTTTCCTTTGGTATCAACAAGGCTGAGGCTGATAGTGATAAAAAGCTCATCAACTTTAACGGATTTATTGGTTTGAGCCAGGGTTGAGATTATACCTTTGAGAATATAATCGGCCTGCAGACGTTCTGAAGCCGTCATTGCCGCATCCAGATCATCATTGAGAAAGGCTTCCTGTTCTTCACGGGCTATCTGGTCATTTATTTCAGCTGCGGAAAAAGTTTTCAAACCCAGTTGGTGAAACCCCTGATTGAACTGTTCAACGAGAGGGCCATAAACAGATTTTCTGGTGCCAAATCTTCTGTCCCAGTCCGGGTCTCCGACAGTGATAAGAGCTGTGTATGCTCTATAATGACCGGGACGTTCATCCCGGTGGTTTTCACCGATCATTATGGCTATCTTTTTAGATTTCAGGGAGGAAGGGCAGTGCAGTTTGGTTAGTGAGACTTCTGCTGCAGCCTGATCCGCATTTGCTTCGTTACTTTCGTATGTACTAAACGAGAAGGCCAAAGAAGGTTGAGCCGGAATATTGTAAAGGACAGCCAGAAGAACAACCAAAATCGTTCGCATAGTAAAGATCATGAGTTTTCCTCTCAAAAAGTTTTTCAAACAAGACAAATAAAACAGGATATGTATTATTCTATTCAGTGAGTATAAAAATTCAAATTTTATTCTTCAGAATGGTACGTATCTATAATTATTCGGCTGGTGGCTATGAAAATAACCTGCCTGATTTGTCAGGTTATTTTTTTACAAGAAAGAATAATTTTCCATCTTCTTTCATATGGTTGGCTGCTATTTTTGCATAGTTACCGGCACCCCAGAAAACATCGACTCTTCCTGTCCCCTGTATGGCTGATCCCGAATCCTGTGGAAAGACAAAGCGATTGAGTGTTGTCCAGCCGGTAATGGTTCCGTCAGAGGCTACAACCGGTTTTCTTGATACGAGGTAGCCAATAGTGCCATCGGGCAGGGAAGTACTATCCATTGCTACGGATCTTCCGGGAGTCAGCTCTTCACCGCTGCTGCCTTTCGGGCTTGCAGTATCTCCCCAGCTAAAAAAAATGTATCGCGGATTATGGTGTAAAATACGTTGCTGCTGCTCTGGATGGCGACGGAGAAATGTCCTTATGGCTGGTATATTGACTTCATCAAGGGACATTATGCCCTCATCTACAAGTAATTTTCCTATACTATTATATTCCAGGCCATTGGATGCGGCAAATCGTATAGTTCTGATCGAATTATCTGGTAATTGAATTCTGCCCGAACCTTGAACATGAAGAAGATAGGCATCGAAAGGATCCTTCAGGTAGACGAGCTCGTTACCTTTCAACAGGTTGTTGTTCTCAATTTCGGCACGACTCCAGTAGTTTATAAAATTTTTGTTGTGGTCAAGGCGGCCAACTCGTTTTTTACCGTTCTTCTTATCTTTTTTGATGAGAAGGGAGTTCGGGCGGGAATAGAGAGGTGTAAGGTAGGGATTTTTTTTTATAAGACTACCGGCAAATACCGGTTCATAATAGCCTGTAACCAGCATCTTTCGCCCTTTATACCCTTTTCTGCCGCCAGCTTGATAGACTGTATAGTTGTTGTGAAGAAAGGAGTTGAGCTCGGTTGTATCGGGATGTTGTTCAAGTTTAGTAATAAGTGTCTGCACTGATGTCAAAAGGGAGGCATAGGTATAGTGATCATCGCCAAACGAGACTTTTTTGCCCTGATCCTGTTTTTTGAGATAGGCTTCCTGGTGTTTTGCACTGGCAATAAATGAAGGTATGTTCAGGTCGTCTGAAAAGTATGGAATGTTTTTCTCTTGGAGGTGGTGAAGCGGGCGATAGACGTCACGAATAGAGAAAATGTATATTGCTGCAAGAAGGGCAAAAGAGAGCAGAATAGTTGTAAATGCCAGTTTTTTTCGGTACGCGGTTTTGAACATCTGTTGTGGGCCTATTTTTTAAAGGCCTCAGCCATTTCAGTAACCGCCATAGCGTATTTATTACTATGATTATATGAGGTTATTGCATTGAAGTTTGGGTATCCAGCTATAAAGCGCATTCCTCCACCGGAAAAAGGAGATACTTCAAGGCCGATAATGGAAAGAGGCGCGTTGTTTGGCGGCCGGGGGATGGTAATGTGTTGTGTGTCTCCGACAAGGCGCCAGTCCACCCGACTTTTTCTCCCTTGTTTATATGCAGTTGTCAGCTGATCGGAGTTGAGTATTTTGCCTATATCTGCGTAGACTGGAGCATGCAGAACCCAGCCGAATGTACTGAGGTAGTTGGCGATGGAACCCAGGATATCAGGAAGCGAATTGATAAGATCACGGTGGTTATCACCATCAAAATCGACAGAATAATTGTGGAAACTTGAGGGCATGAACTGTGCCTGACCAAATGCTCCAGCGTAGGAGCCTTTTACGCTGAGTGGGTTGATGCTATTTTCCCGGCACATGATGAGAAAATGTATCAGTTCTTTGCGGAAAAAATCTGATCTTCGTGGGTAGGCATCAAAGAGTGTATTGAGAGTCTGGAAAAGATGGAAACCGCCCTGATTCGTGCCGAATTTGGATTCAATAGCCCATATGGCAACAATGAACTCCCGGTCTACACCATATTTTTCCTCGATTTGCGCAAAAAGGGCAGCATGGGATTTAAGGTGTTTCTTTCCCTTCTTTATAACCCATGGTGTTATAAACAGCGGGCTGTATTGGTAGTATGGTTTGGCCTCCCATTGCCGATCCATCAGCACGAGAACTTTTCGGGAAATTCGTATACCCCTGAAAAGGCTGAGAAGTTCTTTAGCGGTGAAGTTGTATTGATCTTCAAGTTCATCGAAGAGGGAGATGTATTTTTTGCTCGATATATCGATGAGTTGCTTGTCGACAATTAGGTCGGCGGCTTTAGGTTCTTCTCCGGCAAAGCTGGTGGATAACGTTGCAGGCACCAGTAAGCAGGTAAAAAGGAGCGCGGTTGCAGGACTGGTTAGTTTCCGGGCAGAGTGAACAAGTTGATACACTTGTGCAACTGTTCCAAAAACTCTTTGTGTTAAGGCGCTAACGATGACAATCCCTCCCGACTATAGCAGCAGATACAAAACATATTGTTGATATTATTTGTATATATTGTGAAATTGTGCAAGAAAATTATCAAGCATCGCAGCAGGAAGTTTGTTGACACCCGCTGCTGCGGCTCTTCCGCCTCCGGTTGGAAACAGTTTACAGAGTTTGTCTGCATCACGTTTATTGTTTAGGGGAGCGCGGACGCTTACTGTGAAGGTTCCATCTTCATTTTCAGTAAAGATTGCATGTGCTGAATCAGGGCTTTTTCGTGCGTGGAAATTGGAAAAAACACCTGAAATCCTCCGTGCCCATGACTGGCCAGGAAAGATATACACCCCATTCCTGCTGTTCACAGGGAGTTTTTTTTGATCCATGGCCTTTGCAAGATCATCATCATATGCAGAGCGAAGCTCAGCAATGATTTGAGTGTCATCAAAGAATACACAAGGGTCATTGTAGGGCTGTACTGCTCTGTAGAGGTCGAGGGGATGGAAAAGCAGATCAGTCAGAGATGTTCCGTAGCCGTTGTAGTTGAACAGTTCTCCAATCTCGCGTAGTTGCTCTGTCTTTCTGTCTGAAAGGTTCTGCTTTTTTACAAGAGTCAGTGCAGCCTGATGCAGGTTGTCGCCAAAAGCGCCACAAATGGCCCACAGCGGATAGCTTTCGCCTATAACAGAGTTGACGATTAGAGATGTGCAGGTGTCTGCTGATGGGTCTATATGTGCCTTGAGTCGAGGTGTGTCGGGAATTTCTCCTGCGAAATGGTGATCGTAATAACAGACACTGTTGTTTTGCAGAATTTTTTTCAGAAATGTGCGGTTGCTGTCTAAAGAGACATCAAAAACGTCAATAGTACACTCTTGAACGTTTTCAACTTGTTTCAGTAGGCGGATATCCCTTTTTACTCCGGTAATCAGTCGAGATTCCACCTGTCTGGTTTGTAAACGGCATTGATGGAGAGCGCAAATACCATCAGCGTCACCATTGAAAATATCAATATGCATGGGTTCTCATGGCGGCGAAATGACAGTATTAACGCAGACAAGCTGCAAGTAAGTGCCTTGGATGTATTTACTTGATTTTTATTACAGCTTTTTAGGAGTAAGGCACTAAAAACTCACACCCAGTGGGATACCGATATTTGCCAGGTTAAAAACGAGAAGATATGTAGTATCTCCAGGAGTATAACGGGTTTCAAATTTCAGGGACCAGCAGAGTGCCTGATATGTTAATGAGCCATTGGCTTTGACAGTTTCGCTTTGGGCAATGGAGTGTTCAACCTCTGCTCCGATAAACCATCCATTGACTATTTTAGCACGGATAATGGCGTTAACCTGTTCAATATCCGCGTTTTCCTTAAAGCTGTAATCGAGACTGAAATAATCTCCTCTACTGTTTGTAAATTCGCTTTCAATGGTGTGGCGGTTAAATGTTGTGTCGTAAACGTCAAAATACGTCTTGTAGTTTACCCGTGCTTTTTGTATTGGCGTCCAACTGAGTTTTGCCATGATATCTGAAAAGGGTTCGTCCGCTACAGTGTCGCGCAGGTCGTAGGATTGCTCGATTTTCAAGTAGCCGTATTCCCGGGATTTCTCCTGATTGTTTTTGCCTGGAGTGAAGATGTTGATGAAATTATCGATACCGTAACTGATGGCGTTCTTTTCACCGACAAAATCAACGTTATCAAAATTCGGTAAATCCTTCTGGTCGACGTCAGGGATGTAGCCGTATTTGACGTATGGTCGTAACTGGTGAGCAGCCGTTCTTGAACCGCTGCTTCCATTGAAAAAATCCTTTTCCAGCGTTGTTGCAACTTCTGTTTCAAATTCTGGAATCAGGCGGTTTTGTGTGTCGTCTTCGTCCCACTTTGCATCACCGTATTCCTGTACTTTGTAAAATGTATCACGAATAGACACTTCAGCTCTTGATTCAAGGTATGGCCCGAGGGGGATGGGTGCGGCAAGAGAGGGATGGATATCAAAACGGTGCCCTCCAATACCATCTTCACGCCAGTAGTCTACATAATCAGCATTCCAGTCAAAAGTGAGGCTGGTTTCTCCAACAGGAAGCGCACCGGAAAAAGCAATGCTTGGGAGTTTCCACAACGGAGTGTTTGTGTCACTGGCATTGGTATTGGCATCGTTAATGCCGAGCAAATTTCCTTCCAATGATATACCATTCCAGCTGCGAAGCACCTTGAGTTCGTTTTGGCGAAGGGCGTCTGTCTGGTTCTGAAATCCCCGGCCAAATTCTTTAAGATATCGATCGTGGCTGCTGTTGAAACCGGTGACCCCAGAATCAAACTCTGTCAGATAGTCCTGATCGGAGACGACATCAACATCGAGTCTTGTCTGCCAGTTTCCACCAAAGGTATGATCTGCTTTGCCACGCAGCCAGTAGCGGTCACTGTTATCGTGGGTATAACCGGTGTCGCTGTAGTATTCGACTTCTGACGGATCTGACAATTGATCATCGAGGTAACTTGCGGTAAAAGTACCTTTGTTGCTGTTGCTTGCCACATAACGAAACTCAGCCCCCGGCATAAACCCACGGTTTTGGAAGTATTCCGGGAAGAATGTTGCGTCCATGGAGTCAGAAATATTAAGAAAAAATGGCAGATTAAAGCCGAAGCCACTATTTTTTGACTGTGAGAATTCAGGAAAAAGAAAGCCAGTCTGCCTGGTATTTTTAACAGGCACGATCAGGTAAGGTGAGTAAAGAACTGGGACATTCTTTATATTAAACATGGCGTTTTTAAGAACAGCATAGCCACCTTGCGTTATATCTGTTTTTGAGCTGGAAAAACTCCACGGGGGTGTTTGCCCGTTTTCAAGCTTGCAGGTAATTACCCAGCCATCAATGATGGTATACGTATCAAATCCAGTTTTTTCTATCGTTTTGCCTTCAAGGTGCAGAGATTGTTCTTTTCTAAGGATGGTTGCATCGATAAATTTTCCGGTTTCATTGATCAGGTTCAGTGTGCCTTCTTTTGCAGTGAGATGGTCCTCACCAGTGTCGATCTGTACATTGCCTTTTGCTTTGATTGACTGTAGTTCCACATCATAGACAATCCAGTCTGCACGGATTGTGACTGCTGTTTTGTACTGTGGTTTGATGTCCTGGTCTACCTCTTCGGCCAAGACTTCCGGCTCTTGGACATTTTCCTCTAACAATTCTGCCCAGGAAGAGACATTTGATCGCGATTTTGGTGGTTTGGGAGGAAGTAGTTCTTTTTTCTCCAAAATAACATTGCCTTTGGCAATTATGCTGTTTGGTTGCTCATACCGCATCACATTGTCGGCACTGATATTCCATTCTGCAGTGGAGATCTCTTCTGCAACTCCCGGTTGGGGGAGAATGTTCAGCAGCAATAATGAGACCAGGCAATATACCCAAGTCAGGCTGGAAATTCGTGGTAGGCGTAAGAACACAGCATACTCCTTTTGAGGGATTATCATTGGAGAAAGAACAAAAACTTTGTATTTATTATAGTCTATTTAGTACCTTACTTCTGAAAAGCTGCAATAAAAAACAAGAAACTGAGTAAAGTATTTTGAAGCAATGTGCTTGTTTATACCGCCAAGGTACTTACTCGCAGCTTGTCTGCGTTAGTATCAAAATAACTTCATCAAACAAATAAACATTTTCTGAACATCGAAATGTACGGTTCTCAGCGTTTACTGTCAAGATTAAAGTCATATAGTATACTATATTTTGAGGCAAAAAATGGTTGAACACATGTGATTGGGTTGAAGAAAATTGTATTTCCCTTAAGGTGATTGAAAAATTGTATTTGTGTTTCGTGACAATTGACTGTACTAGTGTGTCGGGAATGTTTTGTTGCATCGTGAGTCCATTATGCGATAAAAAGAAATATCCTACTAACGTGCGATGAACTGGGTTCTTGATTTGAGGTTGCTTTTGTAACCATCGGTTCCAGTTGTCCTACCAAAAAAATAGAAGGTTGTGTTCCGTTGAGCGTATTCATTTTCTGTTAGAAGTTGACAAGACTTCAAGTCGTGATCTTATCCAGTACAACAGAAATGATCTCACTGAATGTACCCGAAAGAAAAGAAGAATAATTGATAGTCATTCTGTTACAAGTTGTTTGTTGTTGAAATCTGTAACGGTGATGGTTGCACCAGTAATGTGCAGGGTTTGGTTGATAGTATTATGACCTGGCCCGGGCCAAAAGGAAAGATATGGTAGAAAAAAAAGAAGTCGAAAAAAAGAATAAGGTTGTGAAAATAAAAGCAACAACGGGAGCGTGGTGGAAGAGTACGACTACGAGTGACGATTCTCAGGAAGCTGAAAAAACCGCAACTTCTGCAAAAAAGAAAGTGTCAAAAGCTGGAAAAACAACGAAGAGCAGGAAAAAACCGGCACCTAGGCGTTCCACCAAAAAAGCGAAAACTTCTGCAGCGAAAAAAACAGAAAAAGAGCTGGATCCCACTCAGGATAAAGCCGACAAGGCTGTTTCCGAACTAGCCCCCAAAAATAAAACCCAGGAAGGACAAAAGAGTCCAAAAACTGGGGGGAAAAGGGGGAGGAAAACCAGTCCCCGGAAGAAAAACGTAAAAGAGTCCGATTCTGCTGTTCAAGATGTTCCTGAACAGCAAGCGGGTGATGATGGGAAAGAAGCGAAAAAAGAAAACGAAGCAAGCAAAAAAGAGAGTACTAAAAAAGAGATCAAAAAGGTTTGTAAGCTGTTGATAAATGCTGAAGAACCTGAAGAGTGCCGACTGGCTTTGCTTGAGGACGGTCGCCTTGAGTCGATTCATGTTTCGACAATCGGTCGTACTCAGACAAAAAATAATATTTACAAGGCCCGTATTGTCGCCATTGAGCCCAGTCTCCAGGCAGCATTTGTTGAATATGGTACTGAGAAAAATGGTTTTTTGCCCTTTAGTGAAATTCACCCCGAATATTATAAAGAAGATTTGAGTGAAGCTGTTTTGCGTCTTGTGGAAACGCATCAGTGGAAGAAGATCAGCATTACTGATGTGATAGAGAAAGGTCAGGAAATTCTGGCCCAGGTTGTCAAGGAAGAAGTTGGTAGAAAAGGCGCCAACATGACCACGTATCTTTCTCTGCCTGGAAGATGTGTCGTGCTTATGCCGGGTTCTGATTCGTCTGGAGTTTCGCGAAAGATTTCAGGTGAAGAAAAGAGAGGGCAGCTCAGGGACATTATGACCTCTCTTGAAATTCCGGAAGGAATTGGCTGGATTGTTCGCACGGCAAGTATTGATATTACCAAAACTGCGCTTTCCCGCGATGTGACCTATCTTCTAAAATTATGGGCGGATATTAAGAAAAAAGGCCAGGAGCTCGAAGGGGTAGGGCAGGTATATGAAGATCATCAGAGTGTACTTAGATTTTTAAGAGAACATTTTGATCCATCTCTTGAAGAAATTCTCGTTGACGAACGTGACGCATTTGAACAGGTAAAGACATTTGTGGAACTTCTGCCGGCTCAGCAGAAAAAGAATGTAAACGTTCGGATGCATAAGGGAGCCCGGCCTATTTTTAATCAGTTCAGTGTTGAAGATCAGATTGAATCTATTTATCAACCCCAGGTGAATCTGGCCTCAGGCGGGTCGATTGTGATTGACCCAACTGAAGCTCTTGTGGCAATAGATGTGAACTCCGGTTCCACATCAAAGGGTAAAAACTTTGAGGCTTCAATCTTTCAGGCAAATATGGAAGCAGCATCGGAACTTGCCAGACAGCTTCGGCTCCGTGATCTTGGCGGATTGATTGTTGTGGATTTCATTGATATGCGAAATAAGAAGCATGTCATGGCCGTTGAAAGACAGGTTAAAGCCTCGATGAAGCGGGATAAAGCAAAGGTCGATTTCAGTAGAATCTCCAAGTTTGGCCTGATGCAGATTTCCCGACAAAAACTTGGTGCACCTATCGAAGCAGGCAATTATATGCGTTGCGAACATTGCAAGGGGCGAGGCACAGTTCGTTCGGTTGAAACACTTGCCCTGTATTATTTGCGGCGTATTCAAACGGGGGCCAGTAGAAAGCCCGTTGAACGCATTGAATGTCATTTCCCACTGGATGTGGCCTCGTATCTGCTTAATCAGAAAAGACACGAACTGCATGATATGGAAGAACGTTATGAAGTTGAGATCATTATAGTTGCCGAAACCGCTATGAAGCCCGCTGATCATGAGCTTACATTTCATAAGGCAGAAAAAGAGGAAAAAAATAAAAAACAGACTTGAGTTACTTTTCGATCTAGGGTATATAGCAACTCTCCAAAGCACCAGTAGCTCAGCTGGATAGAGTACCTGACTACGAATCAGGGGGTCACAGGTTCGAATCCTGTCTGGTGTACCAAGAAATTCAAGGACTTACAGTTTATGCTGTAGGTCCTTG
>Ga0256845_1003659_pt1 | contig 10288 bp, 9 predicted proteins | sample RiftiametaG_FD_189101 | JGI IMG/M metagenome (GOLD analysis project Ga0256845, IMG submission 189101) | Tube worm associated microbial communities from hydrothermal vent at the East Pacific Rise, Pacific Ocean - Riftia | ecosystem: Host-associated > Annelida > Integument > Unclassified ... | reverse complement strand
ATTAGAATTTTAAAAACAATAGAGAGAGATTATACTCTAAAAAATAGTCATAGTATATATATTGATAATCATGATAATTTTACGGATGAAGAGATGTTAGAGACTCTCAAAAAATATGAACCCGAACTAGAAAAACATGTAGAAGCAGAAGAAAAAGCTTATGAAAAACATATTCAAGATATTATAAAAGAGGTCAAAAACAAAAACTATCTAAAAAGAGAAGAAAAAGAGGCTTGGATTAAAAATATTGAAATTATGAAACCCTACCTATTTCAACGAGAAATCAACAAACTCTATTATATACACAGTATAAAACATATCAAAGAACTTATACGAAAATATGAAATCTCTGAAATAGATATAGATTTTACGCTCAAAGATTGGCATGTATTAGAATCTATCTCAGGAAATTTGGAACAAGGAACTAAACCTCTATCTACAACTATCAAAGTTGATAAAAATTCAGAAGATACAACTATTGTAAGATTGCTGATAAAAATTTAAACTAACTGATGTTATTAACATCAGTTAGTTACCAAAATCTACCACCAAAAAAACCTCCATTGCTATCATCGTCATCTTTCTCTTCCTCTTCCACAGTTACAACTACTGTTGCACTATCATCATCTTCTCCATCAGTTATAGTATATTCAAAACTATCATCTCCTGAAAAGCCATCATTTGGAGTATAAACAAGTTTTCCATCACTCTCTTTGACTGTTCCATTTTTAGGAGCTGTATGAGATTTGATAGTTAACGCATCACCATCCTCATCACTATCATTCTTTAGTACATCAATTGTTACTTCTGTCTCATAAGGAGTAGTTGCAGAATCATCTTTTGCTACAGGTGCATTGTTTGATTTCTCCTCTACAGTTACAGTTACAGTTGCACTATCTTCATCCTCTCCATCAGTTATAGTATATTCAAAACTATCATCTCCTGAAAAGCCATCATTTGGAGTATAAACAAGTTTTCCATCACTCTTTTTGACTGTTCCATTTGTAGGAGTTGTATATGATTTAATACTCAAAGCATCACCATCTACATCACTATCATTTGCGACTACATCAATCTCTACTTCTGTCTCATAAGGAGTAGTTGCAGAATCATCTTTTGCAATAGGTGCACTGTTTTTTTCTGGCTCAGGTTCCTCTTTGTCATCATCCTTTTTAGTCAAAGAGTTATTTATATTAACTCTACCATCTGATAGTACTTTGTCTGTTAAGTCATCTTTTTTATCTACACCATCTAAAATCATAGACTTTCTCTCATCTACTGTTGATTCAGGATACAAAGAGGCAATCAGAGCAATTGAACCTGCTACATTTGGTGTTGCCATTGATGTACCATCTGCATAGGCATATTTATCTTCTGGATATGTACTCAAAATATTTGTACCAGGAGCTGAAACATCTACACTATTTTTACCATAATTGGAAAAACTTGCCAATTTATCATCTTGGTCACTAGCTGCTACAGCGATAATATTAGAAGCATCATAACTTGCAGGATAACTTGGGTCTTTATCTATGTCTCTACCATCATTTCCAGCAGCTGCACAAAAAACAACCCCTTTTTCGCCTAACTTTTTGATTGCATCATTTGTAGCATCATCTTGACTTCCACCATCTCCACCATAAGAGGCATTAATAGCAACGATATTTTCACCCTCATCTACTTTTTGAGCTACATAGTCTAACCCCTCCATAATATCACTGCTATAACCATATCCATTTGGACGGAAAACTTTTATAGCCATAATAGATACTTTTTGAGCTACTCCAGAGATACCATTTTCATTATCTCCAACAGCACCAATAGTTCCTGCTACATGTGTACCATGATAGTGTGCATTCTCATCATATGGCTCATCTGGCATTGGATTATCATCATTGTTTCCATCATTATCTCCTGCAAAGTCATAACCATGATTTACCTCACCACTCCACATATTATCTTGTAAGTCACTATGTCTATAATCAACACCTGTATCCAAAACAGCTACAATAACATCTTTGCTTCCTTTTGTCTTCTCCCAAGCTTCAGAAACATCCATATCAGCATCAGCTGTACCTTTTTTATTATTAACTTTTTGCCCATTATTTTCAATAGCCCATAATTTATCATAATAGCTATCATTGCTTGAACTTAATGTCATAATATTATTTGGAGTTACAGACTTAATATAAGAGGAGAATTCATCTTTATTAAAAATTCCCATTAAAGTAGATGTATCAAACTTATCAGACTTGATATACATAGCATCCAGATAGCTATAGAGTTGACTACTATATTCTCCCTCTCCCAAAGAATCATTAATCATACGATTAAAATCACTATCAGCCATTTTTCCATCTTTAAAACTAATAATAATCTCATTAGGTGCAAATTTAGGTGCATTTTCGACTAGATTTATCCCCTTTTCTAGCTCTGTTGTGATTATATCATTCGCCAAAGTAATTGTTGTTGAAAAAAGCAGTGTTGTTGTTACTATTGAGAGTAGTGTTTTTCTCTTAATATTCATAGTTTCCCTTATAATTTTTATTTGTATGAACTATATATCAAAAATTTTAAAAGAAACTTAATATGTATTTAATTTTTATATTTTAAATTTATTAATGACAAAAAGAGTCAACAGTCTAAAAAAAAGAGATATAAAAGTAGAGAGTAAAATCTCTACTCCACAACTCTATGACCCACAAATTTAGCATAATTATCTAAAATTAGACCACCTTTTCTAAACCCAAGACCACACCCTTCATAGGCAAAAAATACACCTGCTTGATATGAGTTACCTTTGCTATCTTTTGGAAGTTCAACATACTCTTGATAGATAGATGCAAACTCACCATACTCACCATCTTTTTGTGCTATGATATTTTTGTCTTTGTCTATTATAGTTGTATTTTCACCCTCTCGACCAAAGACCTTTTTCTCTACTTGAGCGACACCTTTTAATGGTTCAAAATCTGTCTTTAATAGTAGTGGATGGTTAGGATATAAATCCCACAGGATTTTCATAAATGCCTTTGATTGAAACATTAGAGTATATGCAGGATTGAGGAAAATAGCTTTTTGATTCTCCATAATTTGAGTCATTAGCATAGCTAAATCGCTCTCCTCTATAGCTATATCCTCCCAAGGATAGAGCTTAAACCAGTATTCATAATTCTCATCATTATAAAATACCCCCTCTCGACCATCAAACTCTACATCCTCCATATAAGCAAACTCTGTTATAAATCCTGCCTCTTTAGCTATAGTCTGTAGAAGTTTAACTGTACTCTCCTCCTCAGAATTACCTTTGACCGAAGAGAAAAGAATCTTCCACCCCTCATAGTGATTTTCAAACTCATCAATATTATCATCCAGCATAATAAGTCTCTTGAAGTTATTTCCAATAGCCTCATATACATCATTAAACTGATGACTCTCATCCATTCCATTAGCTTTTAGTGTTGCCCACTGTATGATAGAGGTCTCAAATAGAGCAGTTGGAGTATCTGCATTAAACTCTATTAATTTAATTGGTTTGCCATCCACACCTCCTGCAAGGTCAAATCGTCCATAGAGATGCCAATGAATATCATTATCCCAAGACATCTTGATAGCATCTATCACATTAAAAGGGATTCCTAACTCATGAAAAAGGTTGTTTTCTATTACATACTCTCCAGCCTCTACAAACATCTCATATAGTTCATTGACAGCGTCATAATAAGCATCTGCTTCATCAGGGGTGATTTCTACTATCTCATCTGATATATATGAAGTAGAGTCAGGGTCTGTATGCCAGTAAAATCCTATACCCTCCAAAAACTTATTATCAGGTATCTTAACAGATTTTAATCTCATCTCTTAACCACCAAATCCACTTCTTCTTGTAGAACTACTTCTTGTAGTCGCAGAGGGTCTTCCAAATCCACTTCTTCTTGTAGAACTACTAGTTGTTGTTCTCTTTGGTGGTGTAGCACTTGGTCTACTCATACTTCCTGGTTTTCTATTTCCAAAACTACTTTGTGAGCGAGAATAAGCCTGTGGAGAACTATAGCTTCTTCGCTGATTCTGTTGATAGTTTTGATTATTTTGAAGTTTATTCATCACAGCCGCACCAAGCATACCCGCAGCTGCACCTGCAAGAAGTGTCCCTGCTAGACCCAATCCACCACTATCTGAGACCTGTTCAGGAGATTTAGTTAGATTAGAAGTACCTGCTTCTATCTTTTTCTCCTCCTCTTTGATAATCTTATCTAACTCTGCATCACTCAAAATTCTCTCTGTTCCATTTACATCTTGTAATATTACACGAGTTTTTGCACTAGGAACCTCATCTATAATTTTATATGTATCTTTGTCCTGCAAAATAGTGATAGTTGCACCCTCTTTTTTAACACTCTCTGCAAGTGACGGCTCTTTTGCTTTCTCCTCTGCAGGAGCATCTCCACAGCCCGTCAATGCAACAATCATCATGGCAGACATACCACCTACTATAGTTGCGTTTGAAATCTTTTTTATATGCTTGTTCATATCTATTCCTTGTTTTTTTTGGAATTTTAACATAAAATAGACTTGTTAAAGATTATTTTTTTGAACCTTTCAGCTCTATTAAATCTCTCTGCAACCTAGAGAAACCCTCCTCTACATCACTACTATCAACATTAGAATAGAGGTCAATATAGTATCTATACTCTATCTCCATTCCCCTCCTAAGCTTCATATCCAAAAAACTTTTAGGAAACTTCCCTGAGGCTCTAGCACTTATACTACCTGGACTTGTACAGACTATATCTTTTTTATATGAAATTGTTAGAGTCAAATCACACTTATCATCAAACTTATATAATTCTCTTATAGTATCTAATAACTCCTCATCCCTATCCATTATATCCAATCTCATACACTCTATAGGTAGCGATAATTTAGGATTTATAGTTATCTTCGCCTCTTTTTTCTCCTCACACCCTACAATAAATAGTAATAGAGATAGATATAATATTTTTTTTATTTTCATCATTTTTTTTCCTCATATCTGTTATTTAGTTTAATATAATTATAATATGATAAGTTAAAAAAAGAAGTAGATAACTTCAATTAAAAAGTGTGGGATATGAATATATGGACTTTGGTGGAGGCGAGGAGAATTGAACTCCTGTCCTAAAATAGATAGAACCATGCTTCTACATGTTTAGATGCTATTGTTTGATTTCATCCTGTTTAGCACAACAGCCCAAGCTTGACAAGACTAGCTAAGATTCTCACACTGTAGCATAGCTTCTACAGAGCATAGTCATCAGATGTGATACTTCATAATCCGACTAAGATGACACTCGTCGGCGAAGCAGTCCAAAAGTTTGTTAACTCTACGCTACTGCGAGAGCTGGACGGTAATCTGTATTGTTTGCAATTATATGCGTTGAGCCGCGTAACGGAATTGCTCAGTCCGACATGCACATAGCCCCGACTATTCCAGTCGAAACCTAGTCGCCCCCATAATTTGATAAATAAATCATATTATCTACAGAGGGAAGAGAATTATAGCATAATATTATCTCTTTGTCAAGAGATTAATCTACCCAATTTTTGGGCTATCTCCTCTATCTCCATCTCTCTTCGCTCCTCTTGCTCTTTAAGCTTTAGAATATTATAATTTAACTCTTCAACCTGTTTTTTTGCCTCAGCTAACTCCTGTGAAAGGATAATATTTTCCTCTTTTATCCTTGTATATTTCTCTATAACAAGTGTTACTTTTGCACTTAAGTCTTCTAAAATTGTCTGATTTCTCATAATCTCCCCCTATTATTTATTAATTTATTTTTTCTTTAATCTCTTTTGCCAATTTTGATATTTTATCAATCTTTTGGGTATAGTTTAAATGCTCATCAAGCAATACATTTATAAAAGCCGAACCCACAATAACTCCATCAACCCCCTTAGCTTTCTCTTTTGCTGTTTTCTCATTGACCCCAAAACCTACATAAACTGGTGTTTTTGTAAACTCTCTTATATCAGATATAATAGATTGTAAATCCTCACTATGTCCAGCTCCTGTAATTCCTGCATAGGCTACTAAGTAAATGAACTTTTGTGAATCAGTTACTATCTCTTTGACTCTCTCTTTGGAATCTGTTGGGGCTATGAAATCTATGAGACTTAGACCAGCTTCTCTAATTATGGGTTGATATGGTTTTGCCTCTTCATATGGCAAATCAGGAATAATAAATCCACTCACTCCACTACTTTTTGCTTCTGATATAAACCTCTCTACCCCTTTGTGATAAAAAGGATTAAAATACCCCATCCATAGAGTATCAATATGTGGAGCTATCTCTTTGGATGCGTCAAATAGATGCTGTAGTTTAAACCCATTTTGCAAAGCTCTTAGATTTGCCTTTTCTATAATTGGGCCATCTGCAACTGGGTCAGAGAATGGAATACCTAGTTCCAAAGTATCAACTCCAGCCTCTGCCAATGCCAATGCCATATCGACTGTGAAGTCAAGTGTTGGGTAACCTGTGGTAATATATGCGACTAATTTCTTCAATATAAACTCTTTTCTAAAATAGATAGTGATATTATACATTTTTTTGATAAAATTACTAAAAACTTGAGGTAGATAAATCATGAGTATTCATACAGACAAAATTGCTAAAAAAGTAACACTCACTACAATTGCAAAAATGAAAGGTGTAGAGCCTATAACTATGGTAACAGCATATGATGCCCTATTCGCCAAACTATTTGATGGTAGCGTCGATATGATTTTGGTAGGGGATAGCTTAAATATGAGCTTTTTAGGAAAGGAGGATACTCTCTCAGCAACAATGAATCAGATGATTTATCACACACAAGCTGTCTGTAATGGTGCTTCATTTCCTCTAATTGTATTAGATATGCCGTTTGGTTCATATACAAACAGAGAAATTGCTGTCAAAAATGCCACACGAGCATATCAAGAGACAAATGCACAAGCTGTCAAGATAGAGGGTGGAAAAGAGAGAGCAGATATAGTAAAAGCCCTAACTAGTAACTCTATAGCTGTTCTTGGTCATATAGGTCTAATGCCACAGTTTCTAAGAAGCGATGGTGGATATAAAATTCGAGGCAAAGACAAAACAGATATAGATAATCTAATAGAGGATGCTAGAGCTTTAGAGTCAGCAGGGGCATTTGCTATTGTAATTGAAGGGGTCAAATCAGAAGCAGCCAAAGCTGTAACTGAAGCTGTTAATATTCCAACTATAGGTATAGGTGCTGGAGTTCATACAGATGGTCAAGTATTGGTTTGGTCTGATATGTTTGGATTTTTTGAAGATTTCAAACCCAAATTTGTTAAACAATACTGCAAAGGTGCAGAGCTGATTCGCGAAAATTTGGATAAATATACAACAGAAGTAAAAAATAGGAAATTCCCTAGCAAGGAGTTTACATACTAATGAGAGAGATATGGAAAGAATTGTAGATATAGAGAAATTTGATAATGAATATATAGAGGAGGTATCTCTGCGTCCCTCTTCATGGGATGAGTATATAGGTCAAGAGCAGATAAAAAAGAATCTAAAAGTATTTATAGAGGCTAGTAGAAAAAGAGATGAGGCTCTCGACCATATTCTATTTTTTGGCCCACCAGGACTTGGCAAGACCACTATTGCAAACCTAATCGCTACAGAGATGTCTGCACAGATAAAGACTACGGCTGCACCAATGATAGAGAAATCGGGTGATTTAGCAGCTATTTTAACCAATATAGAGGAGGGAGATATACTATTTATAGATGAGATTCATAGAATGTCTCCTGCTATCGAAGAGATATTGTATTCAGCTATGGAGGATTTTAGGCTAGATATTATTATAGGCTCTGGGCCTGCAGCACAGACTGTAAAAATAGAGCTACCTAGATTTACCCTCATAGGTGCTACTACTCGTGCAGGTATGTTATCACACCCTCTTCGTGAGAGATTTGGTATGCACTTTAGGATGCAATTCTATAGTAGCAAGGAGTTAGCAGAGATTATTCGTCTAGCCTCTATAAAGCTTGAAAAGAGAACTATAAAAGAGGCATCCTACGAGATAGCCAAACGGAGTCGTGGTACACCTAGACTAGCTCTTAGACTCCTACGAAGAGTTCGTGATTTTTCAGAAGTTGCCAATGAGGATGAGATAAATCTCAGAACTACAAGATATGGACTCGACCAACTAGGGGTCAATGAGATAGGTTTTGATGAGGAGGATATACGACTACTAGAGCTTCTCATCTCTGCAAAGGGTAGACCAATGGGATTAAGTACTATAGCAGCAGCACTCTCCGAAGATGAAGGGACAATAGAGGATGTACTAGAGCCATATCTACTTGCCAATGGATATATAGAGAGAACTGCTAGAGGGAGAATTGCCACAGAGAAGACCTATAGCCATTTCAGACTTACCCCACGACAATCGGATAACCCATTATGACAAAAAAATCCGATTATATGATAGTAATTCTCTTTGCATTGGCTATTCTTGGTGCATATAGTATCTATCAATCCTTTATACTTTCTATGATAGTGGCTTTTCTGCTCACAATGGCAACAGCCAATGTACATCATAAATTTTCAAAACATATCAATTCAGAGAGCATCTCTTCGGCAATACTTACAATGTTACTTTTTATTATACTCTTTGTTCCTATTATCTACTTCACAACAGTAGGAGTTCAATCTATATCAAAAATTGATAATGATATTATTACAAAAACTACAATCAAAATTAACTATGCTGTAGAGGGAATACCTCTTTTAGAAGAGTTAGTAGCAGAACATATCAACAATGATAAGATTTTAGAGAGTATCAAGACCTCAACAGCTTTTGTAACAAAAGCAGGAACTCAAGGGGTGGATTTTGTCAAAAATGTTTTTTTTGTTATAGTCTTTTACTATATTCTAAACCGTTATGCTGACCAACTCTTTGCTCTCATAAAAAAACTCCTACCCATGAGTGATAAAGAGGGTAATCAAATTCTATCAGAAATATCATCTACAATGGAGATTGTATTCTACTCAATTGTAGTTACAGCTATATTTGAGGGGATGCTATTTGGGGTGATGTCTAGTCTATTTGGCTTTAATGGTCTGCTTTTAGGATTGATATATGGTTTTGCATCACTTATACCGATTGTAGGTGGTGCGATAGTTTGGATACCTGTATCTCTATATGCTTGGAGTACACAAACAGCCAATACAGCTATATTTATAGCTACTTACTCTGTTATTGTTATCTCAATTATTGCTGATACTTTTATAAAACCTATGATTATAAAATATATCAAAGATGACTTGCTTCATAGCTCGGTTAGAATCAATGAGCTAATTATCTTTTTCTCCATCCTCGCAGGTATGAGTAGTTACGGCTTTTGGGGAATGATATTAGGTCCTGCTATTACTTCATTTTTGATAGCTATCTCTAGGGTATATATTGAACTCTATGGTAATAGATATTGATAGAAATTTTAGATAAAATAGCAAAAAAATTAAAGGTATAGATTGAACTGTAAACATTTTGGAGTATGTGGCTCTTGTACCATATATGAATTAGAGTACAAAGAGGAGTTAAGAGATAAAAAAGAGAGAGTATTAGAACTCTTATCTCCATTTGGAATTGGAAATTTAGAACTCTTTTGGGCAGATGAGTCACACTATAGAGCAAGGTCAGAGTTCAAGATTTGGCATGACAAAAGTGGTGCAAATTATGCTATGGGTAGACTCGATAAAAAAGGAGCTACAAATATATATGAGTGTCCAAAGGTTATAAAAGCTATCGAAAAGAGAATGAAACCTCTACTAGATGCCATAAACTCTTCAGATATTTTAAAAAATCGTCTCTTTTCTGTAGAGTTTTTGGCAACTACTACAGATGAGACTCTCATTACAATGATATATCACCGTAAACTAGATGAGGTATGGGAAAAAGAGGCAAAGGTTTTAGAAAAAAGGCTAGATGCTTTTATTATGGGTAGAAGTAGAAAACAAAAAGTTATTTTAAGCCAAGAGTTTGTAACAGAGAAGCTTTTTATAGATAACCAAGAGTACACCTATAGACACTATGAGAGTGGATTTACTCAACCAAATCCTGCTGTTAATATCAAGATGATAGAGTGGGCAATAAAACAGGCAAAAAAAGTTCAAAAGAGGGATTTCTTAGAGAGCTATTGTGGTTTAGGAAACTTCACTATCCCTCTATCAAAATATTTCAATAAGGTTCTAGCCACAGAAATAAGCAAACGCTCCATATACTCAGCTAATGAAAACTG
>Ga0256845_1003658_pt1 | contig 10288 bp, 9 predicted proteins | sample RiftiametaG_FD_189101 | JGI IMG/M metagenome (GOLD analysis project Ga0256845, IMG submission 189101) | Tube worm associated microbial communities from hydrothermal vent at the East Pacific Rise, Pacific Ocean - Riftia | ecosystem: Host-associated > Annelida > Integument > Unclassified ... | reverse complement strand
ACACCTAACCCAAGTTGAGCTTCGATAGACAGTCGGGGACTGGAAGTCCCCACTCCATATTATCACTCCAACAACTCCCTCATTTCATCTTGCGTCAACCCACTCATCATCGGCGCAGCTTCATCGGACATTTCGCCCATGGCGGCGCTGATGACGCTGCGTTTACGGTCTTGGAGACGGAGAATCTTTTCCTCCACTGTGCCTCGAGTGATTAGCTTGTAAATCGTGGCAGGTTTCGTTTGTCCGATCCGGTGGATGCGGTCAGCAGCCTGGGCTTCCACCGCCGGGTTCCACCAAGGATCAAAGAGCACTACGGTATCGGCAGCGGTGAGAGTGAGGCCATAGCCACCCGCCTTTAAGCTGATCAAAAACACGGGAGGCCCCGTTGGTTTTTGGAACTGATCCACCACGGCCGAGCGGTCTTTAGTGCCGCCATCGAGATAACAGAAATCAATATCCTCCTTATCGAGCTCGTCCCGGATCAAGGAAAGCATCGAGGTAAACTGACTGAAAACAAGCACCCTGTGGCCGCCACGCTGGGCTTCATCGAGAAGCTCCATCAAGCGAGCGAGCTTAACAGAAACATCCGCAAGTGATTGTCCTTCTAACTCATCATTGAGCAGTCTGAGATCACAACAGCTCTGACGCAGACGAAGCAGCACCGTGAGCATCTGCATCCGTCCGGCATCCGGGCCCGCCTGCTTGCGGAGCGCCTCTACCTTTTCCGCGCCGCGACGCAGGATCGATTGGTATTGATCTTTCTGCATCGGTGAAGGATCACACCAAATAATGCTTTCCAGCTTCGGAGGAAGGTCTTTGGCAACGACGGACTTGGTGCGACGCAGTATAAAGGGAGCGGTGCGCCACCGAAGCCTCTGCATCGCTGCCATATCCGGAACTTCCGCCTGGCAGGGCAATTCGTAACGAAGGCGGAAATCCTCACGACTACCAAGGTAGGTGGGCATGAGAAATTGAAAAATCGACCACAGATCACGCACACCATTTTCCACAGGAGTTCCCGTAATGGCAATCCGCGCTGGGGCGTTCACCTTCCGCGCCGCTTTCGCCGCGCGGGTATCCGGGTTACGGATCGCGCTTGCCTCATCAAGGATCATCATCCCTAAATCGATTTTTTGATATTGCTTACAATCTCTATCGAGCAAGGCATAGCTCGTGATGATAATATCCGCCACTTCCATCACCTCAAAATACTCTTTCCGCTTAGGGCCATGCATCACTAACACCGTGAGGTCAGGCACAAACTTAGCCGCCTCATCGCGCCAGTTCCCCAGCAGAGTAGCCGGACAAACCACCAGTGCAGGTCCTTTCGACCCATTATTTTTCCAAAGCTTCAAACATGCCAGCGTTTGCAGGGTTTTCCCCAATCCCATATCATCAGCTAACAAGGCGGCACCTTCACTGAGCATTCGACGATACAGCCACTTTACTCCATCGAGCTGGTAGTCACGCAAGATTCCCTGAAGATCATCCGGCAGATTAGGCACCGGAGCTTCTGTCAACTTTACGGGCTTTTGATCTGAATCATAATAAAAACGCAAGCGCTCCAGATAGGCCTTCTGCTGTGCGGGAAAGAGATATTTGCCCGCTTCTTGGGTAGGATCGGTATCGAGCATAAAGCCCTCCATCACCTCGGAATCAAAATGAGATATCACCGCCTTACCGCCGCCGGGCAGCGCCATGCTTCGGCTTCCGGACATCAGTAGCTTCCGCACCTCCTCTCCGCTGAGCGAGTGCTCGCCACATTGCCACGCCACCTCACAGGCAAGCCAGTCTTCACCCCCAGCCTGACCACCATGACCACTTCTTCCTTCCGCATCCTGCACGCTGATTTGAGGCACAATCCGGTGCACTCTCGATTCCACACGTCCAAGTTTTTCCTCGGTATGCACCTCCCACTTCTCACGAAGCCTCGGCAGAACTGCCGTCAGAAAATCCAGCACCTCATCCTCACCTCGGAGAAACAACATGCCACTGGTATCGAGCAGTTGAAATCCCGACCGCATGAGCTCAGCAGCAGCCGATTGCTCAACCTCTGGGTTTCGCACCCACCAGAGGTTTTCCTGCTCTTCTGAAGGAATCGGAAAACCAGCATCGGCCCCAGGCGCCGACTTCGCAACGGCGAGCGGCACACGCACACCACCCGGATAAATGCCGTGCAACTGCACCTGCAATGCCCGCGTTGAGCCTGATATTTCAAGCTCTATCTCAGGAACCGCCGATCGGATTCCCAACCCACCAAGATCCTCAGGAAGCTGATACATCTCCCCGAGAGCTGGCAACATCTTTATCAGAGCCTTCGTCTTCATCGGCTGCCAGCCATCAATGGAAGCACCTTGGCTATCCGATTGGTCCATGACCAGCCGACCTGCATCCCGATTCCATTCAGCTAGTGAGGTGCCCAATGTGATCAAATTTTCACCCAGCATCCGCATCCGGGCATCAGAACCATCGATTTGCATCTCAAGCACCGGCCGCAGCCGACTCGAAAAAACCTCCAACTTCCCCTGCCCGCAAAAAATCCGCTGATGCCCAGCCAACGACCGATAAAACCCCGCCACTTTATCCTCAGGCAGGGAAAGCATCGCCGCATCTGCCAGACCCACATTGGCATGAAGCCAATTCGTCAGCACAAAATCCGCATGATCAGTTTCCTCGCTCTCAGATCGCCGCAAATGGACGGCACGCGCTCCTTTTTCAGGAAACTGCGGCGAAATGCTGACATCGAGAGCAATCGCATCGATGGGAGCTGGGACACTTCTCTTCCCCTCAGACATCGCAGATGACGAGGATGCCGCAGAAGCTCTGGCCCCCGGCATCCTTTCCGGCGGAAGCACACTCGCCAGCATCAGCGCGGTGGCATGCTCACACAGGGCCCCTGTTCTCCGGCTCATAGAGCAGCCGCAGTGATTTCGCACCTCATTGGGCCCCAGCACCTTCACCGCCACCCGCATCGGCCGCTTGCCGATGTCCAGAGTGCCCTGAAACACATCCTCTTTGCGGGTCACTTGGATCACCTTCCGCATTTTCAAAAGGTTTCGAGCCTCCTTGAAGATCCGCCCACCTGCGGCCTTGCCAATCCATTGTTCGGTAATTTCCATCGTCGTTTGAGCCGCTACTTCGCCTCTTGGGCGAGCACAGATTGCCCGATTGTCAGCACAGTGCAATGACTCGTTTGAAGATCCGCTCATTTTTGTCTTTGGTGCGGAGCCTGAATCGTGCATGTTGCATTTCGCCCCCAGTCTTGAGTCCCACACAGTCCAGATCGTTTCCAGAAAGATGAAAATCGTCGCTATCGCCAACCAAAAAGGAGGAGTCGGAAAAACCACCACCTCCATCAATCTCTCCGCAGCACTTGCCGCCCGCGGACAGCGCGTGCTTCTCATCGATCTCGACCCCCAGGCGAATGCCACCAGCGGACTTGGATCCGAGCCAGATGGCCAGGAAAGCATGTATTACCCACTCATCGGCGAGTGTGATATGGAGGAAAAAATCATCCCGTCCCGACTCAAAAACCTTTCTCTCATCCCCTCCGGCATGGATCTCGCCGGAGTAGAAATCGAACTTGCCCGCCGCGACGACCACCTCATGCGCCTGCGCTCACTGCTCTCGAAATCCAAGCAGCACAATCAGTTCGACTTCTGCATTCTCGACACCCCGCCGTCACTCGGCGTGCTGATGACCTCCGCGCTCGCCGCCGCCGATGAAATTCTGATCCCGCTCCAGTGCGAGTGGTTCGGTCTCGAAGGACTGGCCAAAATCGTCCAAGTCATCGACCAAATCCGCGACACCGGTGCCAACCCCAACGTCATTCTCGAAGGCATCCTGATGACCATGTATGACGGCCGCACCAATCTCTCACGCCAAGTCGTTGAAGAAGTTGCCAATTATTTCCCGAACCAGATCTACAACACGGTGGTGCCCCGTTCTGTCCGCATCGGAGAAGCGCCCAGCCACGGCCTCACCATCTTCGAGCACGACCCGAATGGCACCGGCAGCAAAGCCTACAATGCCTGCGCCGATGAGTTCCTCACCCGCCACGCCGTCTGCGGCCCGCCACTGGCGACCGCTTAATGCAAAATCGATAGAAAATCGGGACAGCTCGGCTCCCAGCCCATGGCCCTGATTTTACCTGAACCCACTATCTTGCTAGAGCTTCCCCGCCGTTTCGTGCGCTGTCCGGATTCAGCCACCGGAGGAAGATCCCGTCCGTAGTGATCCGCCAGCGATTGATAACATTGCCGCTGACTCAGAGAAGCGGCGGAGACATTGTAAATTTGCCCCCGTGCCTCACGCCAATGATCGACAATCAATAAGCAGGCCGATGCCGCATCGTCGCGGTGGACAAAATTCAAGATCCGCTCCCCCGCTCCATCCATTCGGGCAGTGCCGTTCAGAAACGACTTCAAGGTGTGGCAACGACCAGGTCCACAAAGCGCGGATAGCCGGACAACCACACCTCCGGCAGCAAGAACAAGATCTTCCGTTTTGCGTAAAACACGGGAAGTTTCAGCCGAGGGATTGGCGGGGCTTAGCTCGGTTACTTCAGAATGATCTGTCTGCCCATAGACCGAGGTGCTGGAAGTAAAAATAAAAGGAGTGTCCGGAAAATGAGAGCGTAAATTCCGGCAGCCATGTAGGTAAACGGAGCGGTAGGCATCTTCGCCACCTCCCCGGGTGGCTGCGCAGTGGATGATGAGGTCATACTCGCTATTCAGACCAGCCACGGCTTCGGCATCGGATAAATCACACGCCTGCGACCCATCAGCTCCGCTGCGGGTCAAGGAATCCACCGCCCATCCTGCGGCAGAAAAGTGGTCTTTCAGAGCGATGCCCAGAAACCCGAATCCTGCGATGAGCAACCTAGCCATCCATCTTAATGCCGAGCAACTCCTCCGTCGCTTCGCGCGGGCGGGCGGTCAGGATGTCGGGCTTACCTTCGGTGACGAGCACGGTGTGCTCAAAGTGGGAGGAGTTTTTACGGTCGTTAGTGATCACCGTCCAGCCATCACTGAGGATGGTCACACTGGGGACACCCGCGTTCACCATCGGTTCTATAGCAAGCACCATGCCGGGGCGCAGTTTAGGAGAGCGGCCAGCAGGGCGAAAGTTAGGAACCTGCGGCTCTTCATGGAGATTCCGTCCGACACCGTGACCGACAAATTCCTTCACCACCGTAAAATTATATTGTTTCACATGAGCCTCCACCGAGCCACAGAGATCGGCAAGGTAAGTGCCGCTACGCGCATGGTCGATCGCCTCATAGAGTGACTGCTCAGTGGCGCACAGAAGACGCTTGGTCTCAAGGTTAATTTCCCCGGCAGGCACGGTGGTCGCGTTATCGCCGATCCATCCACCCTTGGTAATTCCGACGTCGATTTTAAGGATGTCGCCGGGGCGGATCACGGTGTCTGAGCCGATCCCGTGCACCACTTCCTCATTGCGGGAAATACAAATATACCCAGGGAATCCACGGTAGCCGAGAAAGGCACTTTTGCACTGCCGCTCTTTCATCAGCTCAGCGGCGTAGGCATCGATTTCGCCGGTTGTTTTTCCGGGGGCCACGGCTTTGGCGCAGAGCTGAAGGATCTCGCTTGCGGTTTCACATGCGATCCTCATCTTGCGGATATCGGCTGCGCTTTTAATAGGGATTCTGACTTTTTTGGCCATGATTGAGATTGTTAATGGAAAGAGATAATTGCGGATGCGGGTGGTCTAAGCCAGAAATACCGCCTTTCCTACCGATGAAAAGAAAAAAGCCCCGCTAAACGCATCTGCGCAGCGGGGCTTTTCAGAATGAATATGAAGATTATCGAGAAGCTGAACTCTTGCGCTCATTGAGCACCTTGGTCAGCAAGCTCCTGTTCGATGACTGGGTGCGGACAATCTCGCCGTCCACTACGATATCACAAACGATCCCTGTCATGCTGTCTACCCGGCGACCGCCAGGTACATTAGGGCCACATCATCCACCGCCATCAGCGGGCTTACTCTTGCGCACGATGTAAATCTTGGCTGTCTCAATCGTTAAAGTATCACTATCATACATCTTTCCGGTGGATTCCTCACCCTCTTGGGTTTTAGCCACTGTGCCTCCGGCCTCAAGATCGCCTTGTCTGTAGTAAAGTGTGTATTTCAGGGTAACATTTTCAATGGAATCCTTACCACGGTTATTAACCTCAATCGCATAACCAGTAGGAATGGCATCGCCATTCTTAGGGTCCTTGCTTTCGGTAAAGCGGAGAGTCACATTTTTGGAAATGTTCAGGAGAGCTTCTTTGGAAAGCACATACGCCTGACAATCCTCTGAAATAGCACTGAGAGGAAAGCTTAATGACTTCCCCTTCTGGTTAATCACCGTGACGCTTTTTTTCTTGGCATCATACGCTGTCAATGTGGCTGCAAATGAATCGATTTTACCGGCATCATTTTCTTTGGCTGCCAGGAATGCTCTTTGCTCCAGTGCCTGCGACGGCAAAGCTAGAGCCAGAATGGCTATGGCTGTGTGTAATAGGTGTTTCATATCGTAAGTTCAGCGATACCATGGGAGATTTTTGTGTCAATTTTTTTCTGTTGGATCATTTTCATCCCGTCCATCCAAAAGAACGGCAGCCTTTTGCATCAATTCCAACGCCTCGCGGCGTTCATCGGAAAGAACCGAGCCATCCTGAACCTGCATCATTTCCAGCAACGAGCTAAGTTTGACGGCATCCAGCTCCCCCAGCGAGCTATTCCCCGCCATCATCATTCCCGAGGCCGCGATCATGGATGCAAACCGCAGATCGGCACTGGCGTGAATCCAACTAAGGACTCGACTGGCAGGTAGGCGGGAACTCTCCCCCAGCACCAAGGTCGCCCATGGCTCCTCGCTCTCTGTGAAGCCCTCCAGATCAAGTTCATAGAGAACATAATTACCTCGGGATTTTGATATTCCTCGTCCCCGAGCCGTTGTTTCCATGGAGATCTTCTTCGTATCCCGCTGAGGAATGCGGCCATATCCAAGCAGCTGGGCACGGCCTACTCGTGTGGAATCAAACTCCAAAACCGCTTGCGCACCAGCCAACTCAGCCCCCGGGCGCGGGCTCACATGCACCGCCAGCAGAAGGGTGCTGGGATTCCACGGCGTGCTGCAAATTTCCATATCAGCCACGAGCGCATCAGTGGTCAGCATGCTGGGCGTCCGATACTGAAAATGATTGATCATCTCCTCGATCCGCACCGACCTCTGTGGCGGCAGAGTCTTTTTCTCCTCCACATACCGCTGCAGCCACGGCCAGCTAGTCGCGCCCGATGCCATAGGCACATCAAACCGTTTCCCAGGAACCACCTTAACCCAATCGTTTTCTTCGAGTTCGGGTAACTTGGATGCGGCGGAGAACTCACTACGCTGAATGCGCGTGGCGACTTCCTTTCGATAGCTCTCGGTATCATCGCTAATCGCAGCCATCATGATACGGGTGGTTTCTGACGCAGAAGACGCAGAAACCGAGCTCTTTTCCCCAACCTCCACGGGCGAAGTCAGCTCATCCATCTCCACCTGGGACCAATCCCAAACAGGCTCCGTATCAGCCAGACTCCTAGCCGATGGCACAGCAACGGGATCCACCACTATGTAAAGAGTCAACGCCACCACAGCCGCAACACCCAGCCCTGCCACCAGCGGCCTTTTCCACACCGGCACATGAGAGCGAGTCGCTATATCCGTAATGACAGCCGCGCCCCCGGCGCTACGAACGGTCATTCTCTGGGACGAGGTCAGCATCTGCGCCTCCCCGGCGCCGAACGTTTCTTGCAATAAGTAGGACGTCCCCCTCACCTCATCCACCGCCTTGCGAATGCGGGCGTCCCGATGAACGGCACGCGCCATCTCACGGGCATCGCGCCCTTGAAGCTCGCCAAGGGCGAAGGCGGTGATGCGAGGATCATTGATATCGATTTTCATCTCTAATAGGGGGTTGATTGAGGGAGGTTACTTGCGGGAGTAAAAAGCTTTGGTGAGGAAAAGTGATTAAAGGTCATCTGGCAACAGTGCGCGGAGCCGCTTCATGCCAGTGTGAATGAGAAAGCCGACATTTCCTTGGCTCAGCCCGGTTTGCGCACTGATCTCTTGGTAAGTGTATCCTTTCTCAAATTTGAGTAATATGACGACAGCTTGATTTTCTGGCAAGCGCTCGATGTAGGATTTCACCAACTCCACACGCTCGTTATCGGCGACCGTTTGATACGGTGAGGGTTCACCACTATCGCGACTCAGCAAGACATCGTCCTCCATGGCCACCATGCGCTTTTCTTTGCGTAGGATATCAAGAGCACGGTTCCGGCACACGGTAAACAGCCACGACTTCAGGCCGGCGCTGACTTTACCCGCGTCTTGCTGGTAGAGCCGGATAAAGGTATCTTGCACCACATCACGCGCCCGATCAAGATCATGGACGATGGTTTTGGCATACCCGATCAGCGGCGACTCATACTCCGAGATCGCACGCTCAACGAGTTCAGCACTCGTTTCAACCATATCCACTGTTTCCACCATATCCATTTCATCCTGAGATCCCAGATTATCAGGACTACCCGAATCACCAGAACTACGTTTCATATCACTTTGTTTGCCCATGATAGGCACTTTCTATGAGGTGAAACGTGAACGGTCAGGATTTCTTGGAGGAAACTTCAACTTTTTTAAGAAAGTCTATTTAGCACCTTCATTGGCCGCATTGGCGATTTGATTGGTGATCTCCAATGCCAGATCAAGAGCCGCAGCCCCCTGAGCGCCGGACACTTCAGGGACAGATCCCGCCTTTGCGCATTCAATAAACGACGCCAACTCAAGCTTCAACGGCTCATCTTTCTCAATGTTCACCTCCACTTTTTCAATCTTCCCGCCATCCATCCGATACATGCCCGCGCTCTGCTCCTGGTAATCGAGCGAGAGATAACAGTCACCTTGGAAGACGCGAATTTTGCGCATCCGCTCCGGACTGATCCGGCTCGATGTCACATTGGCGACACAGCCATTTTCAAATCGAATCCGCGCATTGGCAATGTCCTCACGCGAGGTCATCACGGCCACGCCTACGGCATCGACACTGACGATGGGCGAACGCACCAGATGGAGGATGATTTCAAGATCGTGAATCATCAGATCCAGCACCACTCCGATATCGATACTCCGGTTAGGAAAGGGTGATAGCCGATGTGCCTCGATAAACCTCGGCTCTTTCAACCTATCCTCAAGCTCGCGCATCACGGGATTGAATCGCTCAATGTGACCGACCTGGAGAATTTTATCATACTTCTTCGATGTCTCGATCAACGCCCGGGCATCATCCAGAGTATCAGCAATCGGCTTTTCCATCAGCACATGCACCCCATTTCCCATCAAGCTGCAACCGACGGCACGGTGGGCAATCGTCGGCACCGCCACCGTAGCGGCATCCACCATCTCAGCAAATTCATCGAGCGAATCCACCGCCTGACCACCGAACTCAGCGGCCACCTCAGCAGCCCTCACCTTGTCCTGATCGTAGATCGCTACTAGCTCAGCTCCTTCAAGGAGTGAAAAAACTCTAGCGTGATTCCGCCCCATCGCCCCTGCTCCAGCTACACCTACTCGTAAACTCATGCCGATAAGTCTAGAGCAAAGTGACCTGCATGACAAGACTCAGCAAAAAAAAGTCTGGAGCGCTGAGGCTTGACTCAGCTTTGCGGTGGGCGAGGGTTGGTTTGAGTGAACCGGCATCTCCCCACATGGCATCGAGTCGCTGCGCGAGGGTGCGGGTCATGCGGGTGGCTAGCTCCGGCTGGCGGGCGGCGAGGTCGTTACTTTCGGTGGGATCGATAGCCAGATTGTAGAGCTGATGGGAGTTACTCTGGTAGTTCTAGATGAGTTTCATATCCCCCTCTCGGATAAAGGAAAAGAAGTCACTGCGGTGGTTGTGGGGCCTATGAAAATCTCAATCTCACGCGTAGTAACACCACTGGCATTGGTGGCCGTGAGTGTGTAGGTGCCGGCGGATGAGTGCCCGCAAAGCCGTTTACTGCTCTAAAAGCAGCTTCACAAAATCATGTAATTCAGTCGCAGGTAAACTCATGTCTACTACCATATGAAAGTATGGTAGCATTTTCTAAACAATTAATTGTGTGTTTTTTTGAGATAATCCTAAGGAACTCTGGCCTAGAGCCGTTCCCCCACCGTATCATCGATCATGATATTTCGTATTCCCACGAATTTTTCGCTGGTCACCTCAACGAGCCAATCTATGTTTCCGAC